>Ga0172369_10000600_pt1 | contig 53826 bp, 57 predicted proteins | sample LakKiv25m_FD_114539 | JGI IMG/M metagenome (GOLD analysis project Ga0172369, IMG submission 114539) | Freshwater microbial communities from Kabuno Bay, South-Kivu, Congo - kab_022012_11.25m | ecosystem: Environmental > Aquatic > Freshwater > Lake | place: Democratic Republic of the Congo...
GAAGCCTCGAAAAAAAAGAAGATGCCGTTAAGATGAAGAAGGGTGAGATGGCACGAGCAACAGGAAAAGAACTTGCCAAACTCCTTCTTGCAAAGAAAATAGCCCGCGGCGTATATGATCGCGGAATGTATATTTATTTGGGTCGTGTCAAGCAGGTAGCCGAGGGCTTGCGCGAGGGAGGCATTGCTATCTAATTAACAATTCTCAGAGAATTATTGTATGGCGGAATATAAAGAAGAGTCAAAAATTGAAGAACGGATTCTGTCAATCAAGAGAGTGACAAAAAAAACGACAGGCGGTAATTATGTGACTTTCTCGGCGCTCGTTGCGGTCGGAGACGGCAAGGGCAGCGTCGGAATCGGTCACGGTCGCGGTCTTGAGGTCCCCCAGGCGATCAAAAAAGGACTTACCAAGGCAAAAAAGAGCATGATAAAGGTTCTCATCCACAACGATACCATTCCGCACATCATCAATCTGAAATACAAGGCAGGGAAGATAGTGCTTAAACCCGCGCCTCTGGGAACCGGTCTCAAGGTCGGAAGCGTTATCCGAGCAATATTTGATCTTGCAGGCATCCACAATGCTTCCGGAAAGATAATCGGCTCGCGCAACAAAATCGTCAACACCTATCTCGTCATGGAAGCATTGAAATTATTGAGGAAGCGTCCATTAGTAGTTCAGAACAAGAAAAACAATGAGTAATCTGTTATCTGCATTGGCAAAAATCGTCGGCAAGAGCAAGAAGCGTGTCGGTCGCGGGATAGGAAGCGGACGAGGCAAGAAATCAGGCCGCGGGACAACCCGTCATCAGAAAGCACGCGAGAACATCCCCCTCCATTTCGAAGGAGGCCAAGGACGCCTGGTGAAAAGATTCCCTCTCATGCGGGGCAAGGGAAAGAATAAAGCACGCAAATACAACATGTATGTCATTTACACCCGCGACCTTAACAAGCTGGCGGACGGATCCGACGTGACGGCAGACACCCTGAAGACGGCCGGGCTCGTAGATGCCGAGGCAAAGAAGCCTAAAATCAAGATAATCGTAAAGGGAAAACTCGAGCGGAAATTGCAGGTGAGCTTAGCAGTTTCACGCGCTGCTAAACTAGCCATTGAAAAGGCTGGCGGTTCTGTGCGATAATAATACCCTATGAAACAAATCGGCGAAAAGCTCGGAATGTTATGGCGTGATGAAGCATTGCGGAGAAAGATGCTTTTCACCCTCATGATTTTCCTCTTTTTCCGCATCTTCGCATTTTTGCCCGTTTCCGTCATCAATCTTGAAAAGCTGAGACTCCTTTTTTCAAGCAGCCAATTCCTGTCGCTTCTCGACATCTTTTCGGGAGGTACGCTCATCAACTTTTCGGTGATGGCCCTGGGATTGAATCCTTACATCAATGCCTCCATCATCCTCCAGCTTCTGTCGGTCATTTTCCCGCAGTTGGAAAAGCTTGCCAAGGAAGGCGAGTACGGGAAATTTAAGATGAACCAATATACCCGCTTCCTGACCGTGCCTTTGACAGTCGTACAGTCCGTCGGCATCTACATGCTCCTCCGGAACCAGAAAATAATCGGCGTATTGTCGCCACTTGAGTTTTTTTCATTCATCCTTACCCTGGTTGCCGGAACGTTCATACTCGTATGGTTCGGTGAACTTATCTCCGAATTCGGCCTGGGGAACGGGATATCGCTCCTTATCTTCGTCGGAATCGTCGGGCGCATCCCCGTTGTCTTCAGCAGGACGCTCTCCGTGGTCAACCAGGAGGCGCTTTCCAATGTCATCGTGTTTGCCGTCGTATCGGTCGGTGTTATCGCAACCGTTGTATTCATAAACGAGGCGGTACGCCGCATACCCGTATATTACGCGAAGCGCATAAAAGGGAACAAGGTATACCAGGGGGCAACCAACTACCTTCCGCTCAAGCTGAATCAGGCGGGCGTCATCCCCATCATATTTGCCGTGTCTTTTGTCTTATTTCCTCAGCTTATCGGTAATTTCCTGGCTGGCGTCAAGAACCCGGCCGTCGCGGGAGTCGCTTCGTTCCTGGTCAAGACGTTCAATCCCAACGGATTCTTTTATAACTTTTTCTATTTCATCCTTGTCATCGGATTTACGTTTTTTTATACGGTCATCGTGTTTAATCCGCAGAAAATAGCGGAGGAGATCCAGAAGCACGGCGGATTCATCCCCGGCATACGTCCCGGTTTGGCCACGAAGGAATATCTTGAAAAGATCCTGTACAAGATTACGAGCGTGGGAGCGGTGTTCCTCGGCGTTATCGCGATATTGCCCGCCATTATTTCTTCTGTCACCGGCATCCAGAGTCTTGTCATCGGCGGCACAGGGATACTTATCGTCGTCTCGGTCATTCTCGAAACATTTAAGATGATGGAAGCGCAGCTTGTCATGAAAAGCTATGACAAGTTTACCCGCTAAGAAGATTTGCATGCATCGCCGTTAAAATTTATTTATTTATCATATGGCAAAAAAAGGTTCACGCATCCTGGTCGGATTGATCTGCACCGTCTGCGGAAAGCAGAATTATGTGACGGAGAAAAACAAGGTCAATACGCCGACAGGACTAAAAATGGTGAAGTACTGCAACAAGTGCAAGAAACGAACTGATCATAAGGAAAAGAAGAAACTGGGTTGACATTATCATTTGTCGGGTGGTCCGATTGTTTCATCCTATGAAATTGGTCCTTATCGGGATACAAGGTTCGGGAAAGTCAACGCAGGGCAACATGTTGTCCGAGCTTTTTGGCATCCCGTATTTGTCTACCGGCCACATTTTCCGTGAAATAGCCAAAGAAAAGACCGCCCTCGGTCGGTATGTCAAGGAAACAATCAATGCGGGTATTCTGGTGCCTGATGCAAAGACGATAGAGATAGTCAACCAGTATTTGTCGCGTCCAGAATACAAAAAGGGATACATCCTCGACGGATTTCCTCGTACATTGAATCAGGCGCATGAATTCGTCAACCATGTCGATAAGGTTATCTACCTGGGTATCCCCGACAAGGAAGCGTTATGGCGCCTCGTCAACCGGCATCAGGAACGGGCCGACGAGACATTGCTGGCCATACGCAAGCGGATTGAGCTTTTTCACAAATTCACCCGGCCCGTCATCGAATATTACCGGAAGGAAGAAAAGCTGGTCGATATCGACGGAACCCAGTCAATCCACGAAGTAAACAAGGAGATACTCGAGAGCCTCGGGAAACAGCTTGTGAAAAACCAGCTCCAAGAATGGAAGAGGAAACACAAGACAATCATCGCCCTGGTCGGATTGCCCGGTGCGGGCAAGACGGAAGCGGCTGATTTCTTCAAGAAAAAAGGATTGCCGGTTATTTCGTTCGGAAAAATCATAAACGACTACATAGACGAACACAAGCTTGGCCATACGGAAGACGTTCACAAGAAGGTCAGGGAAGAGCTGCGTGTCAAGCACGGGCAGGAGGCGTTTGCGGTCATGAACGAGAAGAAAATCGTGGCTGCACTTGCCAAGAACCCGTTGCTGGTAATCGACGGGATGAGGTCCTGGGAAGAATACACGTACTTAAAAAAAGCACTTAAAGACACTCGCATTTACATCCTTTCCCTGTTTGCCGACAAGCGCGTGAGATATACCAGGAGCGCAAAGCGCGCATACCGCTCGCAGTTGTTTGGAGAAGAGCGCGATATCAACGAACTTCTGGGAACGAACATGGGGCCGACCATCGCTTTTGCGGATTTCGTCGTCAAAAACAACTTTTCGCTGACAGACCTGAATGACAAACTGGAAGACGTGTATCGGAGAGTGTATTTCGGATGAAGGCCATGATCAAGTACAAAACACCGGAAGAGATAGAGACGATGCGTGAATGCGGGCTCCGCCTGCGCCGTGCGACAACGAAGCTTTTGCCCCTGATCCATGCGGGCATGACTACGGACGAGGTCGACAAGCATGCAAAGCGTCTCATAGAAGAAGAGGGAGCGGAAACGTCCTTTACCCGCGTCCCGGGATATCATTGGACGACATGCGTCCCGGTCAATGAACAGGTGGTCCATACGCCGCCGGGAAAGCGCACTTTGAAAAAAGGGGATATATTGACCATAGATTGCGGAGCTTATTTCCGCGGATATCACACCGATTGGGCGACGACCCTGATGATCGACCAGAAGCCTACCGGAGAGATAGCGGCATTCCTCGATACCGGCAGACAGGCGCTTACGGAAGCCATTGCCGTCGTCAAGGCGGGGAACAGGCTGGGCGATATCGCCCAGGTTATCCAGGACAGGATATACGGAAAGGGTTATTTCATCATGAAGCAGCTTACCGGCCACGGTATCGGCAAAGACCTCCATGAAGATCCGTACGTTCTCAATTACGTAGACCGGCCCAAGGAGAAGACGCTGAAGATGAAACCGGGACTCGTCATAGCTGTCGAGGTGATCTATTCGATGGGAACGGAGGAAATCGCCTATGAAAAAGGCGAGGATTGGTCGATAGTGACGGCTGATGGCAGTCTTTCTGCCTGTTATGAGCATACGCTCGCGATAACAGACAAAAATACTGTTATTTTGACATAATTTTGTGATATAATTTAATCTTTATGAAGGATAACGCTGTTGTGGTAGAGGGGGAAGTGGTCGAGAACCTTCCTAACACCTTGTTTCGGGTAAAGCTTTTCAACTCCGAAAAAGTCCTTTTATGTTATCTTTCCGGGAAGATGCGCAAATATTATATTAAAATTTTACCGGGCGACAAGGTTCGGATTGAGGTGACGCCGTACGATGTTGACCGGGGAAGAATAGTTTACCGAATTTAATTCCTATGAATATTCAGTCGTCTGTCAGGAAAACATGTCCGAAGTGCAAGATGGTGAAACGGAAAGGAAAACTGTATGTTATCTGTTCGAATCCCAAGCACAAACAGAGGCAGGGTTGAAAATTTACTATTTCTTATTTTTTTTAAAGAATTATGGTAAGGTTACTTGGCGTGATACTTCCCGACAATGCACGGATCGTATATGCATTGACCCTTTTATATGGCGTCGGCTGGACGAATGCAAAAGCTATCCTGAAGCAGGCGGGTGTCGAGGATAAAACCCGGGTAAACAAGGTCACGGAGGAACAGTTCAAAAAGATAACGGCCATTATCGACAAGGGATACACCGTCGAAGGAGATCTTCGCGAAGAAGTGAGCGGCAATGTCAAGCGCCTGAAGGAAATAGGTTCCTATCGGGGGACGCGCCATCTGCGCGGTTTGCCGGCCAAAGGTCAGCGCACCAAGTCAAATGCGCGTACCAAGAAGGGAAAGAGAAAGACGGTCGGAGCACTGAAGAAGGAAGCATGGGCAAAGTTGGAACAGACCAAAACCCAAACAGCAGTTACCGCAGCGACGGCAGCAAAAAGTTAATTGATTATCTATGCAAAATCCCAAAAGAAATAAAAACAGAGTCGTCGAGTCGGGCCGTATTTATATCGTGTCTACGTTCAACAACACCCTGGTTACCGTCGCGGATGAAAAGGGCAATCCTATCGCGACCGGTTCCAGCGGGATGTTTGGATTTGCGGGTACCCGCAAATCTACGCCCTATGCGGCAACCGTTACTACCGAGAATACCCTGAAAAAAGCGATTAACGAATACGGATTCCGCAAGGCCATCATTATGGTGAAGGGGATAGGTCCGGGACGCGAAGCTGCACTTCGTGCCGTCAAAGCATCGACGGTCGACATAGACAGCATCATCGATGTCACGCCCATTCCTCATAACGGTGTCCGTCCGCCTAAGGTTCGAAGAGTCTAAGTTTATAATTTGATTCATCTTGATTTATGCGCTATACCGGTCCCAAAAACAGGATTGCACGAAGAGAAGGAATGGATCTGGGTCTCAAGACGCCAGGAACCAAATCTCACGCAAACCTTTTAAAGAAAATAAATGTTCCTCCCGGACAACACGGGATCAATAAACGGAAAAAAGTGTCCGAGCGCGGAAAGCAGATACGTGAGACACAGAAGCTTCGTTTCATGTTCGGTCTTTCAGCCGGACAGCTGAAGGGATACTTCCTTCGCGCAGTACAGAAAACGGGAAACACCGGTCTTTTTCTGAGTCAGTTTCTCGAACGCCGTCTCGACAACGTCGTGTATCGGCTTGGATTTGCCCCCACGCGTGCATCGGCCCGTCAGATGGTTACGCACAGACACTTCAAAGTGAATGACAAGAGAGTGGGGATAGCATCATACCAAGTCAAGGTCGGAGATGTCGTCACGTTTGCCAAGGAAGCATCGGTCAAGATCCCTGCGATAGAAAAGGCACTTGCCAACAAGGATATGTTCATGGCACCCTGGCTGGAGAAGAAGGCGACCGTTGGCAAGGTAGTTGGCGAGTGCACGAGCGAACTTATCGAAAAGCAGATTATTTTACGTCTTGTCATCGAGTATTTCTCGAGATAATTACCATTTTATTATTGTTTTATGATTCAGCCTACCTTTATCACAAAGAAAGTCAGCTCAACCGCAGACTACGGCAAATTTGTATTTGAACCGCTCGCTCCTTCATTCGGCAACAGCATGGGCAATGCTCTTCGCAGGACCCTGCTTTCGTCCCTCAAAGGCGCAGCAATAGTAGCCGTTAAAGTCGAGGGTGTACCTCATCTTTTTTCCACGCTCAAAGGCGTCAAGGAGACAGCCCTAGAATTGACCCTCAACCTGAAACAGGTCAACTTCATTCCGTCAGCAGAGGGTGTCGCAAAGATAAAACTAGAGAAAAAGGGCGTAGGCAAAGTGTTTGCCAAGGATATCGAAGGCGAAGCGAAGGTTGTTAATCCAGACCTGTACATAGGAGAAATAACGGATGACAAAGGAAAGATCATGATCGAGGCATTGGTAGAATCAGGATATGGGTATGTCTCGGCCGAGGAACAGACAACGAAGGAGTTTGGTTTCGTCAACGTCGATTCTTCTTATTCACCAGTCCAGAAAGTCAATTTCAATGTTGAGGAAGCGCGTGTCGGCAGCAAGAACATCAACGACAGACTCATCATTGAGTTATGGACTGACGGTAGTCTGACCCCTGAAGAAGCCTTGAAGCAGTCAGCCGAGATCATCACGAAGCAATTTGCCCACATGTTCGTTATTACTGATGAAAAGGCTCCGGAAAAAGAAGGCGATGCTGCAGCACCGGAAGTTGTCGGACAAATCGACAAGAAATTCTACGATCTCATCATCGATGAACTGAACCTTCCTTCCCGCGTCGTCAATGCGCTCCTTCGGGAAAACATCGAGACAGTCGCCGATCTTATCAAGATCGGGGAAGAAAAGCTCGTTTCCTTCAAAGGTCTGGGCCGCAAGTCAATTGAACTCATCAAGGAAGAGCTTGTTAAGTTAGGCGTTGAGTGGAAATAACTATGAGACATAGAATGAGCAAGGTAAAATTCAATTCGGGCAAGGATGCGAATGACATGCTGGTTCGGCAGCTGGTCTCAAATTTCCTTCTTGTCGGGACAATGACGACAACCAAAAAAAAGGCAAAGGTTGCCCAACGATTCGTCGAACGGATGGTGACGAAGGGAAAAGAAAAAACGGAGGCGAACAAAAATTATCTGCTTGCACATCTGGCAAAGCTATCTCTTGTCGAGCTTCTTTTTAACGAAATCGGTCCGGTATTGAAGCAATATCCGGGCGGTTACACCAGGGTTACAAATCTTTCTCAACGGCAGAGTGACGGAGCGGAAATGGCGCGCCTTTCATGGGCATATCCGGTTGTCACCAAACAGATGAAAAAGCTGGAAAAAAAGAAAACACCAGTCGGGCCGAAGGCAGAACCGAAAGCTGAGGCACCCAAGACAAAAGAAGCATAATTGCTAACAACCTATGACACATCTAACCGAAACAACCAAACCAACTTCAGCAAAGCAAATCAAGCGCGTATGGCATCTAATTGACGCCAAGGACAAGATTGTCGGACGTCTCGCAACCGAGATAGCCCGATTACTCACGGGAAAGAACAAGGCGACATATTCGCCGAACATAGACATGGGCGACTACGTCGTCGTGGTCAATTCGGCACTGATTCGTTTCACCGGTAGTAAACTATCCACAAAAACGTACACGAGATATTCGGGATATCCGAGCGGATTGAAGACGATAACGGCGGGCTCCATGCTTGAGAAGAATCCCAACCAGGTGCTCAATCTCGCAGTGTCGGGAATGTTGCCAAAAAACAAGCTTCGGGATCCGCGCCTGGGGAGATTGTACATCTTCCCCGACGAACGGCATTCGTACCAGGAAAAGTTCGAGAAAAAGGCATAAGTTAACAAATTATGAAATAACGCATGGCAACAAAAGCTAAGACAATACATTACTACGAATCCGTCGGGCGCCGCAGGGTAGCTGTGGCGCGCGTACGCCTTCATATCCTTGGCAAGGACAAGACTGTCACAGTCGGCGGGGTAAAGATGACCAAGGGCACGATCCTGGTCAACGGCAAGGATGTGACTTCGTATTTCGGTTCCCTCCAGGATAAGGTCCGATATCTCGCCCCTTACAAGCTCACCGGTAACGAAGACAGGTTCGCGACAACCATTGTCGTCAATGGCGGAGGCAAACAGGGCCAGCTTGAGGCAGTCATCCAAGGCATATCTCGAGCTCTCGAGAAAACAAACAAAGAAGAATATCGTCCGATATTGAAGAAAGAAGGACTTCTGACCCGTGATCCGCGTGCGCGGGAACGCCGCAAGGTCGGCACCGGAGGCAAGTCACGAAGAGCAAAGCAATCTCCGAAACGTTAATCTTCCCCATGCCTGGTATAATCAAGGGTATGGAAGATTTGGCTGTTATCATACCGTCTTTTAACACGCGGGACATAACATTGGGCACGCTCACGTCGCTCCTTACGTCGCTTTGTCATGCCGATATCTCGTATCGGGTCATCGTGGTTGACAATGCGTCGACCGACGGTTCCCCGGATGCGATAGCAAATCTCCATAACCCCCGCATCACACTCATCCGGAATCAGGATAACGAGGGGTATGCCAAAGCAAACAATAAGGGACTGGAGGCCGCGAAGGCGAGATATGTGCTTTATCTCAATTCTGACGTTGAAGTAACGGATGTGAGTTTCGACGCGCTGCTTGGCTATTTGGACGATAACAATGACATCGGAGGATTGACGGTCCGGGTAAACCGTGCCAATGGCGGGCAGGATATGGCGTCCCACCGTGGTTTTCCGACGGTCTGGAGGTCTTTCTGCTATTTTTCGGGCCTGGAGCGTATATTCGGACGCATACCTCTTCTGAACCGGGTGATCGGCGGATATCATCTCCTTCATGCGTTCGGGAATACCGTCCATGACATAGATTCGCCAAGCGGTGCCTTTTTTCTCGCAAAAAAAGCCATACTCGACAAGCTTGGCGGTTTTGACGAAGACTTTTTCATGTACGGCGAGGATCTCGACCTTGCATACAGGATGAAAGAGCTCGGGTATCGGATTGTCTATTATCCGTCATACCGCGTTCTCCACCTCAAATATAAAAGCGGTTTGGATCGCGGGGCGCATGATCGGGTTCGGCTCTCGATCCGGAAGCACTTCTTTATTTCGATGCGCATATTCTACCGGAAGCACTACGAACGGAAGTATCCCGCATGGCTCAACCGGCTTGTCCTCGCGGCAATCGGATACAAGGAGAACCACTCATGAAGACCATAGGGATAGATGCCCGTCTCTACTTTCAGACGGGAGTCGGGACCTATCTGCGGAATTTCCTTCATTATTTCGAACGCGAGCCCGGGAACGGATTCCGGTACCGCGTCTATATCATGGAAAAGGATGCAGGGAAGATCAGGCTACCGAATCCGTCCTTCGAGCTCGTCCCCGTTCCCTACTTGTGGCATTCTCTGGCCGAGCAGACAGGCTATCTGTCCCGACTGATGGCGGACAACAACGATCTCATGCATTTTACCTATTTCGGTTACCCCGTGCTGTATAAGCGCCCTTTTTTGGCTACCGTCCATGACGTCACCCCCCTCACGTTCAAGACGGGAAAGGCATCGACCAGGGGAGGACTGAGGTATGCAATCAAGCATCTCGGTTTCAGGCATGTACTTTCGACGCAGGTGCGCAATGCCCGGTTTATCATCACCCCTTCCCGGGCGGTCAAGGACCAGCTGGGGGAGTTATACGGAGAAAAAACGGCATCAAAGGTTATTCCCCTGCACTTAGGGGTCGGATATGAGCTGACTCAGGCCAAGAGCAATGAGAAGCTGGGAGAGCTCTATGGCGAGAATTTTTTCATATACGTGGGCAACTTCTATCCCCACAAGAACATTACCAGGCTTATCGATGCATACCGGTTGGCCGGGATCGGCGGCAACCTCATCCTCATCGGTCCCCATGATTTTTTTACCGAGACGATAAGTCGGGCGGTGTATGCTGCCGGGCTTGACGGGAAGGTCCGTTTTCATCATGATGCGTCATTCGAGGATCTGGTATATTTCTATTCGCATGCCCGGGCACTCATCCATCCGTCATTATCGGAAGGGTTCGGTTTGCCGGTCATCGAAGCCGCTCATTTCGGATGCCAGGTCATCGCTTCGGATATTCCCGTGTTCAGGGAGCTTCTGGGGAGGTCATACCGTTCATTTGACCCCTATGACACGAAGGATATTGCCCGCGCCATCCAAGGATTTGTAAAAAATCCCTCCACGCATGACATGCGCAAGGTTGCCTCGATGTATTCGTTCCGCGACTTGGCGATAGAGACCCGGGCCCTCTATTCCCGCATCCTGTCCGTATGAAAAAAAAGAACTTAGCCATTGTCTATGACTGGATTGACAAATGGGGCGGGGTCGAACGTATTTTGCTTCAGCTCCGCCGAATGTTTCCGCATGCGGATTTCTATACTTCATACGTAAGCGAACGGGGTGCCTCGTGGGCCCGCGAGATTGATTTCACAACCTCGTTTATCCAGCGTTTGCCCGCCATCGTCAAAAGCAGCCGTGTTTTTTCGTTTCCTCTCTATCCGTACGCATTCGAATCGTTTGATTTCTCGGATTACGATACCGTGCTGTCCATAAGTTCTTCTTTTGCAAAAGGCATCATAACGAAACCTGGTACAAAGCATGTATGCTATCTTTTGTCTCCTACCCGGTATCTATGGACGTGTCCGGAGTTGTACTTGGGCTCCCTGCCAACGCGTCTCCTCGCACCCTATATTGCCCATATAAAGAGATGGGACTTGATTGCGGCGATGCGACCAGACATCATCCTGACTCTGTCCGAGTTTGTGAGCAAAAAGATACGAGACTTCTACCGAAGAGATTCGCAAGTCGTTTATCCTCCCTTTGACGTGTCCTATTGGGACGGGTTCCGCCGGAAAAAAAAGAATACCGGGAAGGCATATTTCCTTGCGGTTTCGCGTATGGAGCCGTACAAGCGGATGGATATCCTGCTGGAGACATTCAGGCGGATGCCCGACCGGAACCTGGTTCTCGTGGGAAAAGGGAGCGGGCTCCCCGCGCTCAAGCGAAGCGCATCGCCCAACATAACATTCGTGCAAGACATACCGGACAAAGACCTGGCCGCGTATTATGAAGGAGCGGAAGCCCTCATCATGCCGCAGTCCGAGGATTTTGGATATGTGGCGCTCGAGGCCCAGACACTCGGATGCCCGGTCATCGCATATCGGGAGAGCGGGGTCGCGGAGACGGTCGAAGAGGGAAAGACAGGCCTTTTTTTTGATTCCCAGACGCACAGCTCGCTTACGCACATTCTTGCACAATTTGATAGAATATCATACAATCTAAAACACATTACCCGAGAGCTGGGACCGGAGCATGCGAAGAAATTTTCGGCTTCGCATTTCGAACAGAAACTAACCAAACTCTTATGAAAGCCATCATATTCGCAGGAGGAGCGGGGACCCGGTTGTGGCCACTTTCCCGTAAGAAATCGCCGAAGCAGTTCGAGCGCATTATCGGAGACAAATCAACCCTTCAGCTGACTGTCGAACGGCTTGTCCCCGAGTTTTCGTACAAAGACATATTCATCTCCACGAATGCGCTGTACAAGGATATGATCCGGAAACAGCTTCCCAAGATACCGGATGCAAACTACATACTGGAACCGGAGAAAAAGGACGTGGGGCCCGCAATGTGTCTTGTGATGAGCATTCTTCACCGGAAATTCCCGCATGAGCCGGTCGCCATCCTTTGGAGCGATCATCTCGTCAAGGAAGTCGCGTTATTCAAGAAAGTCCTCAATACGGCGGGGGAATTCGTCGAAAAGAGCCGGGACAAGATTGTTTTCATCGCTCATAAGCCTCGCTACGCCAGCGTCAATCTCGGTTATATCCACATGGGAAAGGTATTCGAGAAAAACAAAGGGATTTCCCTTTTTGCCTTCGAGGGGTGCAAATACCGTCCGGACAAGAAAACCGCCGATTCATTCTTCTCATCCGGCGATTACGCATGGAACCTTGGATACTTTGTCACCACGCCGACCTTTATCCGCGAAGCATTCAAGCGATTCGCCCCGAACATATTTGAAAATACCGAAATCATCATGTCCGCATACGGGACGCCCGAATTCGATTCCGTCCTGAAAAAACAGTACGGGAAGGTCGAGAGCATCAATTTCGACAATGCAATCCTGGAAAACCTGGACAAAAAAAGCGCCGCCGTCATCGTAGAGGATATAGGATGGAGCGACATAGGGGCATGGGAGGCTTTGAAAGAAGCCCTTGAACGGTATCCATACGAGAATATTATACGGGGAAGGGTATACCTTGAGCACGTGAGGGATTCGCTCATCTATAACTACGATGAGAAAAAATTGATTGTGGGCATAGACCTCGACGAGCACATCATCGTGAACACGAAAGACGTCATCCTTATCGCCAAGAAAAAGTCGGTTTCCAAGATCAAGAACCTTGTTGCCAATTTCGAAGGAACGGAGCATGAGGACCTGACATAATATGGAAGAAACCAAACCTTTCGAACCAACGCCCGTTCAGTGCTTGTACAAGGATTATGTCAAGCGTTTCATGGATATCGCGTCTTCCCTTTTTCTTCTTATCCTTTTTGCTCCGGTTTGCGTGATTATTGCCATCGCTATCCGTCTGGATTCTCCCGGTCCGATATTCGCCGACGTTCCCCAGCGCGTCGGGCAGGACGGCAAAAAATTCAAGATGTACAAATTTCGTTCCATGATCCAAAACGCACACATGCTTCTGCGTACAGATGCCAGGTTCAAGGACCTGTACGAGAAGTATAAAAAGGAGAGCTACAAGCTCAGGGACGATCCGCGCATCACCAAGGTTGGCAAATTCATCCGCAAGCATTCGCTTGACGAGATACCGCAGCTCCTGAATGTGTTCCGAGGCGAAATGAGCTTGGTCGGGCCGCGGGCGTATTATCCCGATGAGCTCGAGAACCAGCAGCGCAATCATCCCGACACACGGGGATATGTGAAGGAGGTATTGTCCGTCAAACCCGGCATAACGGGACTGTGGCAGGTATCCGGACGATCGGAAATCCATTTCGACAAACGTATTGCAATGGACGCCAAATACGTGCATACTATATCATTGAGTGAGGACATTACCATCGCATTCAAGACGCCTATCGTCATGATAACGGGACGGGGGGCGGTTTGAGATTATAATTTGTTTTTTTGTATGAAAAAAATACTATTATTTCTTTTTCTTCTGATTTTAATTGGCGGAGGTGTCGCGGGTTATTTCGTCGGATATCTTCCGTACACACGTATTAAGGCAAAGGGCCTTGCCGTGGCTGCGTCCGGAAGCGAATTGAAAAAAGCATTCAAAGAAAATAACATCGATCTCCTGAATGAAAAAATGAAGTCGTTTTCGGGCGTGTATACCGCATTCGAAAAGGAAGCCGCAACGGTATACTGGGCGACATTCATTCCCTATGTGGCCGATTTCAAGAAGGGCGTTGAGGCGGGTCATTATGTCATCCTGGCTGCTCAGGAGTCGATCGAGGCGATTACTCCTTACGCGGACCTGATCGGATTTAAAAAAGGTCAGGCATCATTCGTCGAAAAGTCGGCCGAAGGACGTCTCCAGACTGCAGTACTGACGTTGGATAAGGTTCTCACCAAAATTGATCTTGTTTCGGAAAACATCCATCAAGCCGAAGTACGCATAAACTCAATTGATTCCAAGAAGTATCCGGAAACCTTAGGCAAAACAAAAGTAAGGGCCACGATTGAGAATCTAAAAGAGCAGTTCGTGGGCATGGCCTCCTTGTTCGTGGACGCCAAGCCGCTTCTCAAGAAGCTTCCCGACATCCTGGGGAAAAGTAAGGAGAAAACATATCTCCTGTTGTTCCAGAACGACAAGGAGCGGCGCGCGACGGGTGGCTTCCTGACTGCATACGCCACATTCAAAATCAAAGACGGCAAGATATCCATCGACAGATCTGATGACATCTATTCTCTTGATGCATCGATTGCCGATCATCCCAGGGCTCCGCGCGAAATATTGACGTATCATATCAACGTCCCACTTTTCCAGATACGCGACAGCAATCTTTCACCGGATCTTGTGAAATCTATCGAATTGTTCAATAGCCTGTATAAGAAAAGCGGAAACAGGGTCGTATATGATGGCATCATCATGCTCGACAGCAAGATACTCGTTGACATGTTGACGATATTCGGCGATACCGAGGTACAGGGCGTCAATTTCACCGCAAAGACCGACAAGCGGTGCGACTGCCCGCAGGTCATCTACCAGTTATTCGACATGGTCGACCGCCCCACTCCCTATCTGCGCGAGAACAGAAAGGGAATACTGGGTAGCCTGATGTATGCACTTTTCTACAAGGCAATTGGCTTCTCGCCATCCAAGTATTGGGGTACCCTTGCACAGACCATGTTCCAGAATCTTGACGAAAAGCACATTCTCCTTTATTTTGTCGATCCCGAAACGCAGGCAGCGGTAGAGCGTATGAATTATGCAGGAAGGATACGCGAATACAGCGGCGATTATCTGCATATCAACAACGTCAATTTTGCAGGAGCGAAATCCAATCTGTTTGTGAAAGAAGGTTTTACCTCCAAGGCGACATCGAAAAATGGCGTCCTCGAGAAAGAGCTCACGGTTGAGTTCAAGAATCCGTATCCGCACTCAGACTGCAATCTGGAACGCGGCAATCTGTGTCTCAATGCAACGCTACGGAATTGGATAAGGATCTATGTGCCGCTGGGATCGAAGCTGATTGATTTCAAAGGTTCCAAGATGAAGGTCCAGGAATATACGGAATTCGGCAAGACGGTTTTCGAGGGGTTCCTTGAAGTGCCTACAGAAGGAATGGCCAAGGTCGTGGTCACCTATACGCTGCCCCCATCCGTCACCGCACAAAACTACAGGCTGTATATCCAGAAACAACCCGGCGTCATGGAACAGAATCTCAGGGTCGAGCTGAACGGGAAAAAACTGTTGGACGGAGTCTTGACGCGCGACTTGGAAATAAAGAACTAATGGGAACCGTACACACGGGCCGAACGGATAAAACCGAGGCCGTCATTCTTCGTAAACGGGATCTGCCCGGAGGAGACAGCAGCGTCGTTTTGTTCACGCTCACGCACGGAAAAGTACGTGCATACGCAAAGGGTATCAGGACGATTAAAAGCCGTCGTCTGCCGCATAGCCAGACCGGCAACCTGGTGAACGTGCAACTTGAGCATAAGCCGTCCGGCACATATCTTCGTGAGACTTCTCTCATATCCCATTTCACGGGTATCAAGAAGGATGTAGAAAAGGTTAAGAGGATGTATTTCTTTTTATACCTTCTTGACCGGCTACTGCCAGAGAACCAGGAGGAAAAGGCTATCTACGAGCAAACGAAACTATTCTTGGTCCGTCTAACCGGAACGGAAACGCCACCTGAAAAGCTCCTTCTCCTCTTTGGAACGCGGGTGATGAAGTCTTTGGGCTATGGGGATGACTTCGATTCGATCGGGTCCATAACCGCGTCAGTAGAAGAGATAATAGGCAAAAAAATACCCAAGCATATTATATAATGATTTGATATGGATGAGATTGTCGCCCTAAGCAAACGTCGTGGTTTTGTATTTCCTTCCTCCGAGATTTATGGAGGACTCGCAAATACGTGGGATTTCGGCCATTACGGTACACTGCTCAAAAACAACATCCGCGATCATTGGTGGAATGTTTTCGTGATGCGCCGTGACGACGTCAAAGGGATCGATGCGAGCATTTTCCTGAGCCCACGCGTCTGGGAAGCATCCGGTCATGTGGCCGGATTCACGGACGCTCTGGTCGATTGCAAGAAATGTCATTTTCGCACGCGTGCAGATCACCTCATCGAGGACAAACTAAAGGACGTCAAGGTGGAGGGGCTTCCGGTCGAGAAACTGACGCAGATAATACGCGAAAACAAGCTCGGATGTCCCCGTTGCCAGTCAACCGACCTGACTGATGTGCGGCGCTTTAACCTGCTTTTTGAAACAGAAATGGGCATCATCGAGGACGCGAAGGCAAAGGTTTATCTGCGGGGCGAGATCGCGCAGGGAATCTTCATCAATTTCAAGAATATCCTCAATACGAATAGAGTCCGCATTCCCTTCGGCATCGCCCAACAAGGAAAGGCTTTCCGCAACGAGATAACACTTGGCCAGTTCGTGCATCGCACCATCGAATTCGATTTGATGGAACTGGAATATTTCATCCATCCCTCCCGGTGGGAGGCCGAATTCGAAAATTGGCGGAAAGAGATGTGGCAGTTTGCCCTACAGATCGGCCTGGACGAGAAGAAACTCCGCTGGAGGGAGCATGAGGAGTTCGAACGGTCGCACTACTCGAAGCGGACCATGGATATAGAATACCAATATCCGTTTGGCTGGAAGGAGATGTTCGGGATAGCGTACCGGACCGATTTTGATCTTTCAAACCACGCAAAACACTCGGGCCAGGACCTGGCATACATGGATGCCCAGACAGGGGAGAAATATATCCCTCACGTGGTAGAGCCTACCTTCGGGTTGTCGCGACTCACGGGCGTCATCTTGGCTGACGCATTCCGCAAGGAGACGGTGAACGGCAAGGAGCGCATATTCCTCAAGCTCAAGCCATTCCTTGCACCGGTCAAAGTCGCCGTATTCCCGCTCCAAAAGGATGAAAAGCTCGAGAACATGGCTCATGCTCTCTATAAGAATATAAAAAGCAAGTTCAGTGCCGAATTCGACAACAAAGGCAATATAGGCAAGATGTACCGCAGGCAGGATGAAATCGGCACGCCCTTTTGCATCACCGTTGATTTCGAGTCGCTTACAGACGGCAAGGTGACGGTCAGGGAGCGCGATACCATGGCCCAGAAAAGAATCCCGGTCATCGGCATCCAGGAATTTCTCGCCAAGGAATTATCCGTTATTTAATTAATTTAATCCTATGAATACCCAAAAGAAAAAAACATTATCTCCTGTACTTATCGGGGCAGTTGTGGTTATACTGATATTAGGTGCGGTTCTGGCAGGCAGGCTGACCGGCAATGAAAAAAAAGGCCCGGTGCCGACATCAGCCAGGCAAGAAGAAGAACAAGTCATACCGACCGTGGATGCGGGAACGACCGCGGAACTAAAGCCTCTGGTCGGAAGCAAGGAGATGAAACTGTCGGTTGCAGGAATCCCGACAGGGACAGAGTCGGTCGAATACCAGCTTTCCTATGCGACCAAGCAGCAAGGACTGCAGGGTGTCATGGGCGTGGTGAGCATAACGGACGGAAAAACGTCGTTTGAAAAACAGATTACATTAGGGACGTGCTCATCAGGGAAATGCGTGTACCATGAGGTTGAGGGAGCAATCAAGGTCTCGTTGAAATTTAGCGGGTCCTACGGGGACAAGCTCCTTGAAAAAAACGTAGAACTTTAATTATCAACATTTTCCGTATCGGATACGGAACAAAGAAAGGGGGTGAATAACCATGCCAAACATCAAATCAGCCAAAAAGAAGATGCGCAAAGACGTCAAGAGAGAGAAGAACAATGCATTTTACATACGCGCCATAGAGAAAGCATTCAAGCTTATCTCACGCATGAAAGCAGGAGATGCATCATCGGAAAATCTCAAAAAAGCAGTGTCCGTTATTGATAAAGCAGCAAAACGCAAAGTCATCCATAAAAATAAAGCAGCGCGCCTCAAATCAAGAGTTACCAAGTTAGCGTCCAAGAAGAAATGAAGTACCAGATCAATTTACTGCGCCAGAAGGAAAAAAGCTTTACTGACAAGGTAATCTATTTTTCTTTGCATTATTTGCGGTATATTCTCGTGCTCACCCAGATTGTAGTGATCGGGGTTTTCTTCTATAGGTTCAAGATCGACCAGGAGATCATAGACCTGCGTGACGAATTGCAGCAAAAGGAAGAGATCGTTCTTGTCTCGGAGCCGCTTCTCCTGGAAGCGAAATCGGTCGATATCAAGACGCGGGAAGCCGTGGACATCTTGACCAAGCAGGACATGTCCCAGAAAATGACAAACTATTTTCTGTCCATATTCCCCCGGAAGATGTCGACGCGGAAGCTCGAAGTCCGAGAGGGCGTTATTGAGTTTGAGGGAGTGACCAATGATCCGCAGACGATCAAGGCGTTTTTCGAACGGCTGAAAAAGGACAAGCAATTCAAGGTTATCGAGCTCGGAAGCATCCGCAAGATGGCGGGCGAGTACTATTGCCCGTTCATCCTACGGGATTTTGTTGATACCAATGGACAAGGATAAGATCAAAAAAACATTGACGGGAACGAAGGTGACGGATTACAGCTATGCGGTCATCTTTTTTCTTACATTCTCCTTTTTTGCCTTTTTTGTCATCAGGCCCAATCTCGTGAATGTATTTGCGCTCCAAGAGGAGCTTGGCCGCCTTCATATCCTCGATCAGGGATATGAGAACGTCATACGCCGTATCGTGGACATACAATCATTCCTGGAGGCAAACCGAAGCGATTTGTACCTACTCGACGAATCAATCCCGTCGACTCCCAACATCAGCGGATTAGTAAACGATATTAACAGGGCGGCATCATCCTCCGGGCTTGTCGTCGATGAGATCGACATAAGCAAAGTCAATCTCAAACAAACGTGTGAAAAAAGCAAACGGAGCATATTGACGGTTAATCTTGGTACCTCCAGCGAATTTGATGCGGCAAAGGCATTCAAGGATTCCCTTGAGTCGCAGCGGAGGTTGAAGCTCCTGCAACGAATACAGCTGCAGCGAGGCGACCAGACATCCTCCACGAGCGGATCACTCGATGTTAAATTGGAAGTAGAAGGGTTTTTCCTATGAAAAACAAGGAGCTTTTCATCATTTCAATAACGATTTTTTTCACTATTCTTGCGTGGGTCATCATCGATATTTATCACATTCAAACGAAGATAAACGAGCAGATCAATATCAAGCCTGCACAAATCCCCAACTACAAGCTGGACAAGGGCATTATCGAAACATTGAAAGGCAGAACCGACTAATGTATGGTGTACAGCAACATTTATTTCAGACGTAAGGCCAAGATTTCTCCTGCTGTATATGTGTTGGCCGGGCTTTCGTTTTGTCTTGCCGTAATCGTTTCCGTCTCCAAGATGCCGAAGGTTACCCGGATTGTCAGACTGAATCTCCCCCAGAACGAGATAGTGAACCTGATGCCTAAACAAGCGGGATTCTATTGGGAAACCGACCAGGCCGAACCGGGCTGGGTCCTCCTGACGAATACAAAAACCGGCGAGACATCTGTCAACTTCGACGAACGCGATCTGAACGGCAAAAAAAATCCGTACCTTCGCCACTATGCCGTTGCTTCCGGCTTGGCCCAAAACACCGTCTACGAGTATCGCATCCTGACGGACAAAGGCCAGTATCTCGCCCCCCGGGACAAGCCCTTCGTGTTCAAGACGCCGGAAGAAACGAGAGATGTCTCGTATGGGAAGCCGGTATATGGCAGGGTATATAAGCCAAACGGAGTTCCCGCAGAAGGCGCTTTCGTGCTTGTTTCGTTCAAGAACGCATTTCCGCTCCTGACATTCGTGAAGGCAAGCGGCGAATGGCTCGTGCCCATGACCGTCCTCTTTGACCGCGAGACAAGGAAACAGGTAACCATAAATGACGAAGAGCAAATCAAGATACAAATCATCCAGGACAAGACGAGCACGTCCCTTACGGCATTTGCCGGTTCAGCGGCACCCGTTGCCCAGACCATTATGCTCGGGAAGGATTACACCCTTTTAGCCAGGGAAAATGTTCTTGCTGCCCAGACCGGCCCCGCGGAGAAACCGGGCACTTCCGTACGTATAATCTACCCCCGGGAAAACGCCATCATCCCCGTAGGGAAGCCTATTATAAAAGGACTTGGAGTAGCAGGAGCGGATGTTATCGTCAATATCAATTCGAAGCCGGAGTTCGCCTTCCGCACCAAGGTCGACGCAAAGGGAGAATGGCTCATTCTCCCGCAGCAGAACATCCCCGCGGGCGGATATGTCCTTACGATAACCACAATCGACGAGAAAAGGAATAAATTGACCATGCGCCGTAACTTCAACATCGCAAAAAGCGGTGAACAGGTCCTCGGGGACGCGACAGGTTCGCCGACCCTTGCTCCAACGGCCGCCAGCACGCCTACCCTGGCGCCCACCGGCACGACACCCGTTCCGACGGCCATCATCCCGACCGTGCCCGCCACCACCCCGACATACGCCATGGTATCTCCGACCATCACGCCGCCGCGTACCGGCGGGAGTGTTGCGCCACTATTTCTCACAAGTTTCGCACTCCTCATAATAGGCTCGGGACTCCTACTTGTATTTTGACGGGAAAACAGGGTACAATGAAGCTATGGATGGTATCGCAGAATTCATAGGTTCGGTGAATAAAATCAGCCTCATTGCCTTCATCGGCGTTTTCGGATTCCTCGTATACGAGATACTGCTCCTGCTGAGGGAACGGAAGAACAAGGTCAAGCCCGTCATCCCGCATTTCAACGCGCAGGACGTGGCTTCCGCGGCGCCCATAAAGACAGCTGTCAGCGTGCTTCCCAGGCAGACCAATGTCCCGGCGAAAAAAAACTCTCACCTGGTGCTCATCCTTCTCCTCATCGGCATGCTGGTTGTCTTGCTGGGCTCGTTTATCTATATGTTTTTCCTGAAAAAAGCCGAGAAACCGGCGCCGGTAGACCAGAAGATAGTCATACAGGAGATATCGTCCCCCGGCCTCAAGGTATATCTGTTCGATTGGACGGAAGTCACGGAAAAAAACGCTTCCAAGATCAAGCCCGGGGCGACTCTTTTCATCGGCATCCACACCATCGAGGAGGCGGACATAGACAAGGCCCGCATCAGGGTAAACGAACAGAATTGGGCGATAAAACACATAACGAGCGCATACAAGTCCGAAAAAAAAGTATATTATATTGAACACACGGTCGCATCAGGAGAAGCGCAATTAAAAATTGATGCCCAGCTTCATTCCCGCTCGGACGGGTGGTTGGGCGATTAACTATGAAGAAGCAGTTTGCCACGTTTGCGCTCTTGGGTATGACTGTTTTTCTTTTGGCGGCATCGGTGTATATCAGCACATTGCTGAAGCCCGATTCCGCGGGAACCGGAGTCACCACGATCAAGAAAACCAAGGCGAGCGCCCAATCCTATCACAAACTGCTTGCGCTCAACGTCCCCGCTCCGTCGGTATCGCCCGAAGTGACCGTATCTCCATCGGTTTCTCCTGTCCCCACAACCGGAAGCCTGACGCCAACGGCCATCCCCCCGACCCCGACCGCCAAATTATTGGCTCTCAATCCTACGACCTTGCCTACGCCCACGAACATGGCTCCATCCCCGACAATTGCACCGACTGCCGCGCCTTCGGTGTCGCCGACCGGTGAGGCGGCAGCGTCTCCTTCGCCGACGCCTGAGCTCATCGCTTACCGCAATCCGTCTCCATCCGTCAGCCCTGTTCCGACGACAGTCAAAAAAACACCCACCCCAACGGCCGGCAAGCTGTCGCCCACGCCAACGGTCAGGCAGTCTCCTACGCCTACGACAACCAAAATAACCCAGGCGGCCACGAAAATACCTACGCCAAATCAAACACTACCGGAATCCGGATGGGTGCAGATCTCAAGCATACTCTTCATCGTCGCCACGACGACCATCTTCGTTTCCTTCCTGTTCTAAGGGAGCTCAGGGTATGATGGCGAGAAAGGATGCGGGGTCGAGGGACGCTTTGCCGACGAGGAATCCGTCAATTTCGCCCGTGTTAAGATAGCTCCCCGCATTCGCCGCATTGACGCTTCCGCCATATATGAAGACGGCGTTTGCGGGAAGCGTGAGTCTTTGTTTCATCGCGAGCACTTTTTCGGGCGCTTCGTTCTGGCCCGTTCCTATCGCGGCGACCGGTTCATATGCTACGAAACGTACCCTTTCCGGAATGGCGTCTTTCTCGTCACGGATGCAGTAAATAGGCGTGAGTCCCGTATCCAGGGCCTGTTTTGTTTTGGCTGCCAGGATGTCGTCCGTTTCGCCAAAATGTTTCCGGCGTTCTGAGTGGCCGATGATGACATACTCAACCATACCCTTGAGGCTTGGCGCAGCTATTTCTCCCGTGAAACTTCCGAATGGTTTTGTTGACACGTCCTGCGAGCCCACAGACACGCGGGGCAACCCGGAAATCCGGGATACAGATGAAAGCAGGTGATAGGAAGGGCACACGATGACCGTGCGGTCATCCGACTCCTTGTAGAGGGCGGTGAATTTCTCGATATATTCATGCGTTTCACCGATGTTTTTATTGGCCTTCCAGTTGCCGATGAGATACTTCATGTGCGGGTGGATGAATAAATAATGTGCGGATTATCCGCGGTTCCATCGACTATAATTATATGCTATGCAAAGCGATGCTTTCAAGGGGCTCAACGAAGGGCAGGTTGCCGCTGTCTCCTATACGGAAGGACCGTCGGTCATCCTGGCCGGAGCCGGTTCGGGCAAGACGAGGGTGCTCATCCACAAGGTGATGCATCTGGTGGGCGACAAGAAGGCCGATCCCCGGTCCATCCTTATGATAACGTTTACCAATAAGGCGGCGGCCGAGATGAAGAAAAGGAACAGGGGACGGGCACTCGGTTACGTAGGTACCTTTCATTCGTTTTGCGCCACGGTATTGCGGCACGAGGCATCCGCCCTGGGGTTCTCGCCGCAGTTTATCATCTATGATGCGGATGACCAGGATGCGCTTCTGAAGACCATCCTTAAAGAAAAGGACGTGAGCCGTTTTACCCCGGCGTATGTTGCGAACAGGATTTCGGCCGCGAAAAACATGCTTGTCGACGCGCGCCGTTTCCCTTCCGTTTTCACGGATTACGCAGCGGGAACGATAGCCGACGTGTACATGGAGTACGAAAAACGCCTGACCAAAATAGGCGCCTTTGATTTCGACGACCTCATCATGAAGACGGTCTCCGTATTTACCCGGCATGCCGATATCCTCGACCGGTACCAGGATACCTACCGGTATGTTTTCGTGGATGAGTTCCAGGATACGAATTACGCCCAATACACCCTTACTCGGCTGCTCGGGGAAAAACACAAGCAAATAACGGTCGTCGGTGATTTTTCCCAGAGCATCTATTCATGGAGGGGCGCCGACATACGGAACCTGGAGAAATTCCAGGAGGATTTTCCCGATACGCATGTCTTTCATCTCGAGCAGAATTACCGTTCGACAAAACCGATATTGGATTTTGCCTTCAAGGTCATCTCGAAAAACGAGACGCATCCGGTCCTGCAATTATTCACCGAGCAGACGGGCGGCCAGGACGTCGAGGTCTATCAGGCTCATTCGGGTGAGGACGAGGCATACTATGTCTCTTCGACCATCGAGCGCTTGAAAAGCCAGTATCCGTATACGTCATGCGCGGTTCTGTATCGTACCAATGCACAATCGCGTGTCATAGAAGAATCCTTCCTTCATTTCGGCATACCATACGTTCTTGTGGGAGGAACGCGCTTCTACGAGCGCAGGGAGATCAAGGATGTCCTTGCCTATGTGCGGCTTCTCGTGAACGAGGGTGATGAGGTCTCGCGGGATCGGTTGATGAAGCTCGGCAAGCGTAAATGGAACCAATACAAGGAAGCGTATGGGGAACTGGCGGAGCAGGCAAAGACGCTCCAGACTGACGAGCTCATGGAACGGGTATTCGACAAAACCAAGTATCTCGAATCATATAACAAAGAAGATGAGGACGATATCGCACGATTGGAAAATATCTCAGAGCTCAAAAACGTCGCAAGTCAGTTCTCGGATGTCACGGCATTCCTCGAACAGGTTGCCTTGGTCGAGTCCGAGTATTCGGAGGGCGAAAAACGGGGCCGTAACAAGGACGGCGTGCGGTTGATGACGCTTCACCAGGCGAAGGGGCTCGAATTCCCAGTCGTGTTCATAATCGGGCTCGAGGAGGGTATTTTGCCCCATGGACGCTCGGTCAATGATTATTTTCAGCTGGAAGAAGAACGCCGTCTGTTTTACGTCGGCATAACGCGCGCCATGGAAAGCCTGTATATTACCCACGCGGCACGGAGGAGCATGTACGGCCGGCGCATAGATTCGGTCAGGTCGCGTTTCCTTGGCGAGGATGCGGATACCTGGTGATTTGTAGTTTGTTTACCCTCGGGGTATAATCAAATATATGGTCCCGAAACTTACCGATAAGGAAGGAAAAGAACTAAACTCGTCCCAAGCGATTCAGAAAGCAGCAAACCGCCTGAAGAGCATCATAGAAGAGTGTGCCGTGTATATCCTTCATCTATCAGGCGCCATACCGTTCCATCATGTCCGCCGTGCACTGTATCGTTTGGGCGGCGTACGGATAGGACGGGGCTCCTCCATCCACATGGGCACCCGCTTCTATCAACCAGGCAATGTTGAAATAGGCGAAGATACCATCGTGGGTGAAGATGCGGTGCTTGATGGCCGCGCAAAGCTTGTCATCGGAAACCATGTCGGTATCGCGACCGGCGTGATGGTCTACAATTCGGAACACGATATCGCGGATCCGCAGTTTCGGGCGGTTACCTTGCCGGTGACGATAGACGATTATGTCTTCATCGGACCTCGTGCAATCATACTTCCCGGCGTCAAGATAGGTCGGGGAGCAGTCGTAGCTGCGGGAGCGGTCGTTACGAAAGACGTAGCGCCATTATCCATAGTCGCCGGTGTGCCCGCCAAGCAAATTGCCGAGCGGAATCCTGCCTCCATCGGATACCGGTTAGGACGTGCTCGGTGGTTCCGCTGAATCAATCCTGCACTCCGACGAGGAAGATAGCCTGCCACGGCTTATAGACGGAGACGAACTTCTTCTGGAATGATATTACCCCGTCCTTGGTTACCTTGTAATCGAAGGAAGTTTTGCCTCCCCATGCAGGAAAATCGACCTGCTTGACGATGCCCCGTTTGAGCGAGGGATCATCCTGGTAGACTGCGGGCGGCGGCGCCTGGACATCGTAGAGGGTTATAGGAGACATATCTATCTGCCGATTGTCCTTTTTACCATAGAATTTGAATGTCAGGGTCGTGTTTGCTGCGTCCGCCTCAGTCTGTATGAGGATGGATGCGGATGTATCGTTTCGGATCTTGAGGTCGACGCTTGGCGAAAAGACGGTTGCATCAAGGCCGGGTTTGCTCCCATTCTCGTAATAGGATACCCGGTATGCATGGGGATGTTGTTCGATGATAGGCAATCCTGCATTGAGGGCTGCCCGGAAAAGGGTCGTTGAGACCTGACAAACACCACCTCCATCTCCCAATACCGTCCGACCCTCCTTGATGATGTAGGCGGGTTGGTACCCGGTGATGCTTGAGATCTCGCCGATGGTTTGGTTGAAAGAAAACGTTTTTCCCTGGGGGATGAGGACGCCGTTGAACTTGCTTGCGGCGAGGATCACGTTATGGATGCGTTCCGGGATGGAGTGGGCATAGTTGGATACGCCAACGGCGATGAGATCCTCTATGCCGAATTTATTTGCCTTGGACAGGGTTATCTCCGGTTCAAGGGGCGTGTCGGAGAGGTTAACCGCGACGAGGGAGGCGCTTCGTTTTTTCAGGTTTTTCAGGGATCTATCTATGTCGGCCAAGAGTCTGTCGGTTTGTATTCTGACACCTTTTTCTTCGCGCCGGAATTCGCTTACGCGCTCATCCTTGAAAGTGAAGAGGGCATTTTGCGGAGGCTTGTTATAGCTTTGTTCGAGCTGTTTCGCGAAATCTACCACGAGTACCCTGTTGTATTGCAATTCGGACGGGAAAGAGAATGTCGTAAGGGAAAGGAAGGAGGAGACGATTTGGACAATCCGGGACGGGATGTGAGTCGTGCGGGCGATGAGATATGCTTTTTCCGCCACCTCATCCCCGTTATAATGGAGGTCGAGGAGTTCCGCCGAAAAGGTGCCGACGGTCTCGTTCTTGTATCTGATGAGGAGCTGGGTTTGTGCGAGGATTGCCTCTTTGCGGGCAAAGAAAGCCTTGATTTCTTCTTTTGTCTGGTAGCTCACGTCACGCCCGTCGATGACGACGCCCGGATATACGCGATTTCCTATATCTTTTACCTTGTAGGCGAATCCAATGGCGCATCCGACAAGCGGAAGGAATATGAGGAAAATGAACGCCAATAACCAGAATGGGGGGGTGCGTTTTTCCCCCCGATGTGCTACCATAATCTTATGGTTGATAATAATGTAAATCGCGGAGAAAATCAATCGGCAGCGCCGGCATCAACCTCTGATACTCCGCAGCCAATTTACGAAACAGTACCCGTGGAAGAAGTATCATCTCCATCCGCAGGAGACTTGAAACCGGAAGAGCTTGCCCCGGAAGTGCTGACGCCAGAGGAGGTTGGAGTAGGACAACAATTAGTTCCCGAAGTTCCGGCAAGCGACCAACAGATACTGCCCCCGTCTGACAATAAGCCGAAATTCATCTTCGTTGGCGTGGCAGTCCTGTTATTCGTCATCATGTTCGTCGTCATCCTTGCCATCATCCCGAAAGGGACCACGAAGCCTACAAAAAAAGAAGACACAAAGCTTTTGTACTGGGGATTGTGGGAGGACGAGGATACGATGGGGGAGATTATCAAGGAATACGAGGCCAAGAATCCCGGCATCAAGATTATCTACGAAAAGAAAACCCCCGAGGATTATCGGCAAAAACTTGCGTACCGCATAGAAAACGACAAAGACGCCAATAACCCCGCGCCCGACATATTCAGATTCCACAATACATGGCTGCCCATGTTCAAAGACATCGTCTCACCTATCTCAGACAAGGTGATGAAGAACTCCGAATACGAATCGACCTTCTATCCTGTCCAGCAAAGGGACCTGAAGATGGGCGAGCGGTATTACGGCATCCCGCTCATGATTGACGGATTGGTCCTTGCATACAACGAAAGCCTGTTCAAGAAGGCGGGCATAAGCACGGCTCCGGCAAACTGGGACGAGCTTATCGAGGACGCCGGCAAGGTGCAGGTCGCGGACAAGGACGGCAATCTCATTACCGCGGGAGCAGCCATCGGTACCGCATCCAACACCGATCATTTCGCCGAGATATTCGGGCTCATGCTCATGCTCAACGGCGGAGAGATGACGAAGCTGGATGACAAGGAAGCCGTGGATGCCCTCGAGGCATACCGCAGATTCGCGGAGCCTCCCAACAATACCTGGAGTGAGGCAATGCCGAACGCGGTCAACGCGTTCATCCAGCAGAAGGTAGCCATGATCATCGTGCCGTCCTGGGAGCTTTTATCGATACGGGCGCAGAACATGGATCTTAAGATGAAAATCGTCCCCATTCCCAAACCGCCCGGAGGCAAACAGGTCTCACTTTCGACCTATTGGGTCGAGGGAGTGTCCGCCAAAAGCAAGCACCAGGAAGAGGCATGGAAGTTCGTGAGGTATCTGGCCGAACCAAAGACGCTGACAAAGCTTTACGAATTGTCATCACGCAAAAGACTGTTCGGGGAACCGTACGGACGCGTCGACATGGCGAGCCTCATCATCGACGATCCCTATATCGGGGCAGTCATCAGGCAGGCCCAGGATGATGTCTTCGTGACGCTTCCCCTGGTGTCCGGGACATATGACGGGGAGGGCGGTCTCAACGATGATATCATCAAATACATCGAGAATGCCATCAATCAAACCATCCAGGGAGGCTCGTACGCGGATGCGTTGACGACCGCCAAAAAGGGAATAGACCAGATCCTGGAGCGCTACAAAATACAGTAACAGTTGGGTGTGATATGATAAATATAGTATGAAATGGCCCTTTTTCCAAAAACAAGGAAAAAAAGAATATTTTTTCGGTCTTTTTCTCAAGGAAACAAAAGGAATCTGTTACGTCCTGGAAGGACAGGATTCGCATATCTCCATCCTCGCGAAGGAACCGATCATCTATTCTGACGGATGGGAGAACCTGGTCAAAGACGTCGACGAGGTCCTTTTTAAAATGGAAAATACGACCAAGACCCGGATTGACAAGACGATTCTTTTTCTATTCTCGCACTTCCTGGATCCTGCGACGGGAGAAATCAAACGACCCTATCTGGAGAAGGTTCGGGAGATGACAAAGAGCCTCGAGATAAAGCCGATAGGATACATAGAATGCCACCTTGCCGTCTCCCAGTATCTCGAGAACAAAAACGGCATGCCCCTGACCGCAATCCTCGTGGAGATAGACAAGACAAACATAGGGGTTTTTGTGTACAAGGCGGGAGGGTTGCGTTTTTCGGCCGTCGAAGCACGAACGGACAATATCATCGACGACCTCGAGAAAATATTCAAAGACTCGGTCGGCAAGGAAGTCATGCCTGCGCGGATCATCCTGTATAACTCATCGCATCTGGTGGACGAATCCGCCAAAATCATTTCCCATCGATGGAATGAAGACCTTTTCGTGCAGACGCCTCGCGTCGAGATCATGCGGGAAGAAGACGTTGCCCAGGGATTGGTTGCCGTATTCGAGGACCAGATGTATAGCTCCGGGAACGTCGAAACAAAAGAAGAGCAAGTTGTAGATGAGCCAGCCAAGGAAGTCATGGGTTTCTTGATTGGAGAAGACGTGCGGGAGGGGAAACCCGAAGGATTCACGGTGCAGGAGGAAGCACCCAAGGAGAACCGATCCTTTGTCCCGAAACAATCCCGGGTCCCGAATGTCTTTGCCTCGATCATGGCCTGGATAACATCGGTGCGCTTGCCGTCTTTTGGGCGCAAGCCCAACATGGCCCGTATCGGGCTGGGCATCGCCATCATCCTATTCCTCGGGCTCCTGTGTTTCGGGTTCGAATACTTTTTCCACAAGGCAAGCGTGTCCATCGTCATTCCGTCGGTTAGCCTCGAAAAACAATTCACGCTCAAAGGCAGCACGACCCGGGAGGAAGGATATCTGCCCATCAAGGTTAGCACTTCGTCTGCAACCGCATCGGAGACAAAATCGACCAACGGCAAAGTAGACGTCGGGGACAAGGCAAAAGGCGAGGTTACCTTCTATAATTTCGATGACAAGGAACGCACGATTTCAAAAGGAACGACACTCAAGGTGGATGCGCATGCGTATGTGACGGATGACGCGACCACGGTAGGCGCTTCATCCATAGCCACGGACGGGTCTGCGAAGCTGCCTGGCAAAAGCAAGGCCCGCGTGACCGCAACCGACATCGGTACGGAGCAGAATCTGGAAAAAAGCCAGCGCTTAACCGTCGGGGATATCTCCTCATCCGTGGTTTTTGCCATGAACGAGGCGGCGATCTCGGGAGGAACACGCAAAACGGTGAGGACGGTTTCCAAGAAAGACATCGAGGACCTCCAGGCTGCCATCCTTGCAAAATCGAAAGCGCAGGAACAGGAAAAATTCAAAAGCACCCTGACGGGGGAGGTTGCCGCCATAGATTCTCTCATGAGCGTACGCTTGACCAATGTGAAACAAACACGCGAAGTCGGGGAAGAAGGGGACACAGTGACCGTCAAGGCGACGGTGCTTGCCCAGTACTATTTTTATAGCATAGAGGACATGAAGAAGTATCTTGCAGAACGCCTTGCGGGCGAGGTTCCTTCGGGATACGCGCTCCCCCTTCCCGCTATCGGTTATGAACTAAAAACCGCAAAGCAAGCTGACGGATACATCAACCTCTCGGTTGCAGCAACGGCACGCGCTACCAAACGGGTCGATCTATACAAGCTTCGCCAGGGACTTCTGGGAAAAGGAAGAGTCCAAGCAGTGGAAGAGGCTACATCCCGTTTCGGATTGACCTCAGCCGACATCGTGATCACGCCATCCCTCCCGCTTCTTACGGACAGGCTTCCCTTCATCATCAAGAATATTACCGTAACAAACAGCAACCCGTAATTTATGTCATTGTATATCTACCGAAAGGAGCATAATTCGGTAAAGCGCAAAGCTATCAACTATCTTTCCTACATCTCCCTGACCGTTGGGGCGCTCCTTCTATTCTGGTCATTTTACCCGGTCATTTCATTTGAGATATATTCCCGTTTCTTCATCCAGAACGGGGCGCTGTCACCGGTTCCCGCATCATCCGTCACCTCTTCGCTCCGTGAAGCGGGGGCGGTCCTCGGGGACGCCAATGTTTTTTCCAACAACCTCCGGGATTTCACGCAGGCGCATCTTTGGTTTCCGACAAAGCAACAGTCAGGCGCCGGTTCGATAAACCTGCGCGAATACTCTCTTTCCATACCAAAACTCAATATATCCCGTGCGCGGGTCGTGGTCGGGGGGGACGACCTCACCAAGAGCCTCATCCATTACCTTCCCCGTTCGCTCCCGGGCGAATACGGCAATGTCGCCATATTTGGTCATTCCACGCTTCCGCAGCTGTACGATGTCCACGACTACAAGACCATCTTCACCTATCTGCCTTCGCTTGAAAAGGGGGACAAGATCCTCATCCAGGTGGGGGATCTGGAATACGAGTACGAGGTTTTTGAGATGTTCGTCGTCAATCCTGACAAGATATCGGTGCTCGAGCAAAAGATGGATTCTGCCTACCTGACCTTGGTCACGTGCGTACCCCCAGGCACGTTTTGGAAGCGTTTGGTTGTGCGTGCGAAGCTGACGCAGCTTCCGTAACTCCTTGATTTATCCTATAATATATGGTATAATGAACCCTTATGAATGCTTCTTCTGGCTCCTCGACGCAATCTGACAATCCTGTGCCGGGATTCTTTTTTTATATACTGTACCTCTGTGTAGAATTTTTCGTGAAGATAGGCGATTTGGTCCGGTTTTTCATCCTCATCCCGGTGAAAGCTCTAGGATTTGTTGCCCGCATCCCCGATAAGGTATCCAGAACAATCTCACGTTTTTTACGCAGAGCTCCGAAACCGGCAGTCCCGGCCGCGGTGCCGCTGCCCAAGACGCATACGCCGATAAGTCGAACCTATATGTCCAAAGGGAAGACGGTGCTTAGGGTATTGCGCTTCGTGAGGACGGTCGGATATTTTCTTAGATTCATCATCTTTTTTGTCGGGAAGCATCTCGTGAGGTTCTGTTTTGCGTTTGTCCGTTTGATCATCTTCCTCGTACGGCGGATCGGATCCGTCGTTCTGTGGATAATCCTTCTCCCGTATCGCCTCTTCATGTCCATCTTCACCCAGCAATTCCGTTTTTTCCTCTTCGGGTTCCTGTTTTGTGTCGGTGTCGTTGTTGCCGTCCAATCGTATAAGTTCATCGTCGGGCTCCCTAATCCGCAGACGATCGGGATGGTCAACTTCCCCCAGTCGACTCATATCTATGACCGCAACGGCAAACTCCTGTACGAAGTGTTCCGCGACGAGAACAGGACGCCGGTGAGTCTGTCGGAACTGCCGACCTACGTGAAACAGGCGAGTATCGCCATCGAAGACAAGGACTTCTATCGACACAATGGCGTTTCTTTCGTGAGCGGCATCTTCCGCGCAATCAAGGATTCGCTCGCGACGAAGTCGCTCCAGGGAGGCTCTACCATCACCCAGCAACTGGTCAAAAGCGCGCTTCTGACTCCCGAACGGACATTTCAGCGGAAGATAAAGGAGATTGTGCTTGCATTGTGGACGGAGAAACTCTTCACCAAGGACCAAATACTTGGGATGTATCTTAACCAGGTTCCGTACGGAGGTTCGTCATACGGGATAGAAGAAGCCTCAAAGACCTATTTCGGCAAACCCGCAAAGGACCTAACCGTCGGTGAAGCGGCTCTTCTGGCCGGCCTCCCGCAAGCTCCATCTTTGTATTCTCCCTACATCAATCCTGCCTTGGCGAAAGCCCGCCGGAATGACGTATTGAGAAAAATGTACGAGCAGGGATATATCAATAAGGATCAGGAAACGGAAGCGCTTGAGGCGGATATCTCGGTTGTCCCGTTGCAGACATCGATCAAGGCACCCCACTTCGTCTTTTATATCAAATCGGTTCTTGAAAATGAATATGGAATACAACAGGTTGAAGAGGGTGGACTCAATGTGTACACCACGCTTGACCTGGACATCCAGGAAGAAGCGGAGAAAATACTGCAGGAGGAGTTGGATAAGGTCAAGAATCTCAACGTAACCAACGGCGCGGTGTTGGTGACGCGTCCGGGGACCGGCGAGATCCTCGCCATGGTCGGGTCCGTTGATTATTACGCCGCCCCTTCGGGCGCATTCAACGTGACCACGGCTCTTCGGCAACCGGGATCCTCAATCAAACCCCTGACCTACGCGTTGGCGCTTGAGAAGGGGTTCACCGCGGCAACCATATTGGATGATAGCCCTACGTCTTTCGGCGTTCCGGGCTCACGGCCCTACCAGCCGGTTAACTACGACGGGCGGTTCCACGGACGGGTACCGTTGCGGTATGCGCTCGCCAATTCGTACAATATCCCCGCGGTAAAGGCGTTGAACGCGGTCGGTGTCGATAATTTCGTTTCCTTCGCGAAGAAAATGGGCATATCAACATGGAATGATTCTTCCCGCTTCGGATTGTCGCTCACGCTCGGCGGCGGCGAGGTCCACATGACCGACATGGCGACCGCCTTCGGCGTTTTTGCCAATGCGGGAAACAGGGTGGATGTGACCGGCATTCTTCGGATACAAAACATGAAGAATGATACGCTGTACGAGCTCACGGAAAAAAAGGTACACGTGCTGGACGAGGGGATCGCGTATATCATGTCGGATATGCTTTCAGATAATTTTGCACGGCGCATGGCATTCGGGCCCAATTCGGCCCTCGAGGTGCCGGGGTACAAGATATCCGTGAAGACGGGAACAACCGATGAGAAAAAGGATAACTGGACGATTGGCTATACACCCGAGTTCCTGACGGCGGTGTGGGTCGGCAACAACGACAACACCCCCATGAATCCGTACCTGTCCTCGGGAGTCACCGGAGCCGCTCCCATCTGGAACCGGACCATGAAGTATCTCCTGACCAAATACGGATCGGACGCATGGTTCCCGAAGCCGGATGACATCGTGGAGAAGTCCTGCTATTTCGGCAAAGTCGAATACTTCGTACGCGGGACCGAGAACAAGGTCGGATGCCGCGACTCACTGTTTGGCATCTCTCCCACCCCTACTCCCGCCCCGTAAATACAAACTCCATTCCGTTGTCCTGACGGATATTGGCATCCTGCATCGATAATGAAACGGCGCGAGCCGCGAGTATTTCCGTTGGGTTGATGACGGGCACGGTGAAACGCTGCTTCGTCAGCACGAGCGGTATCTCGGTGCATCCGAGGATAAGGGCCTCGGCCCCTTTGCTTACAAGATGATTGCCGGCCTTGAGGAGAAGTCGTCGCGGACCCAATCCGACGAAGCCCGCCTTGATGCCGGACGGTCCGTATATGGATTGCATGACAGCCTGTTCCTGGATATCCGCATGGGGTACTATCGTCTCGAGACCGTTCCGTTCCAAGGCGTCCTGGTATATCCGCATGCGCACGGTTCCGGTCGTTGCCAGAAGTCCCACGCGGCGGACCGAAGGATGCCGTTTCTTGATGTGGACGACGGTTTCTTCGATCATGTTCACTATAGGGATACGGAGTTCCTTCTGGAGGCCGGGCAAGAACGCGTGGCTCGTATTGCAGGGGATGACGATGAACCGTGCGCCGCCTTCCTGCAAGGTACGGCCGGCATGGACAAGATAGGGTAGGGGATTCTCGCCGTGATCGATGAGCGCACGCGTCCGGTCGGGGATCTGTGGCAAGTTGTAGATGAGGAGCGGGAGATGTTCCTGGTCGCGGGTTGCAGGAGTGAGTTTCACGATTGTTTGGTACAGCTGAATGGTCGCTTCCGGACCCATCCCTCCGAGAATCCCTATGGTATGATATGAATTCGGTTTCATGCGTGTGACAATGTTTGCAACAGGACGCGGTCGGCATTGCGCCAGCAAATCCCCTCGAGCTCCTTGTCGTTGAAACCGGCGGTACGTAATTTGGAAATGAGCAAAGGATAATCGGCTACACTTGTAAGACCTCGTGGCAGTCCGGTCGTGATTCCTCCGAAATCGCTTCCGAAGGCGACTGTTCCAGCGCCGCCCACGAGCGCGATATGGCACGCGTGTTTCACGACATCGTCGATAGATGGGGGCACACCATCGTTCCGGACATATTTCCCGGAGAAAAAAACACCAACGACCCCTTTTCGTTTTGCGACTTCCTTGATTTGCTCGTCGGTCAGGTTGCGCGGGTCAGGACAATATCTTTGAGTGTTCGCGTGGGAGACGAGGACGGGTCCGGTCGTGAGCGACAGGACATCGTAGAATCCCTTCCGGTTCAGATGAGCATAATCAACCACCATGTGACGTCTTGTAAGTTCTTTCACCACCCGCTTGCCGAACGCGGTCAGTCCTTCTTTCGGATTTTCCCTGTTCCCCGATGCGAGGCAGTTTTTCGCGGAGTGCGTGAGCCCCACGGACCTTACGCCCGCCCGGTAATATTCCCCGAACCGTTCCATGCTGTTTTGGAGTATGCCGGCTCCTTCCATATGCATGATGAGGCCGGGAGAAGTGTGCCGCATTACCCGGCGATAATCTTCGGCAGAGAGAATAAGCGACGGACCGCCGGGCTTGCGTGTCTCCTTAAGAAGTGTGTCCACCTGGATCTGCGTATCACCGAACAGGTCGTCGTACGAGAAGCCCGCCAGTATGACCCGCATGTTCCGGGTTTTCAGCAAACCGGTGTTTATCTGTTTTGCCGAGCCGTACTCTACTCCTTTCGCATAACACGAAAGGACATAGTCGGTGTGCAGGTCTATGAGGGGATATGTGTTGTTTTCCATAAGAATGTATATTAATAAGGATGGTTCCATGTCCCCCGTGCCCGTTCCCCGTCGAAGTAGCGCGTCCAGACATCCGTCCAGGCGGCTTCTTTTTCCGGTTCGTTGATCAGTGACTGGGGACGTGCGGAGACGATGGCGATGTCCTGCCCCGCGGAAAGGACGTGCGATTGGACGGGACCTTCTTTTCCCAGGACGGCAAGGACACGGGGCGCGCGGGCAATAGGAACCCCGCAACTTGAGAGGACGATGTATTCGTTGCGCGCGGCAAGTTCCAGCCGCACTCCCGTTGCGGTCCGGATGTCGTACGCATATTGTGCGAAACCCGGGGCATGTTCTTCCCGCGCCATGGTGACGGTTCCGCGTGTCACGATATCATCTATTTCGCCATGATCGAGAAGATAGTTCGCGGGATCCTTGCCCTGCCTGACGGCTTCCTCGACGAGCTGGCCGCGGACCAGTGAGCTGGACACCGCACCCGGCGTAAAATAGGATCCGAAATCGCCCGCCTGTCCCATGAGCCAGACAAACCACACGGCGCCCATCTTGTCGGCATTCGCCGCGGCACGCCCGCGCATGTATGTCTCGAACTTCGCCGGATCAGGTTCCTCAAGGAGCGTCACCCGGGGACGCACTTTTCCGCCTTGTTCTTCGAGCTCCACGAGGGCTGTTTGCGGGAACCGCGCAAGCGAATCCTGCATCCGGAAGGCAAGCGGCACCGCGGGGACGGCCATGCCCCCGCAGACATCCCCGTCGAGGATGCCGACCGTCTTGCCCCCATGGACCGAAGCCGCCCGTGCGGCACGCGTTGCGCGCGCCATTTGTCCTGCGGTTGCCTCAACGGGGAAAATAGCGGCCGGAAAAGAGGAGCCGACGGCAACGCTCAACCGCGACAGTCCCTGCACTACCGCTTCCGCCGCCTCTTGTCCGTAATGATCCGCCTTTGCTCCCGGTCGACCCAAACGGGCGACGCAACATACGACCGCGTCCGGTTTGAGATCGCCCGCGTCATACAGCGGGACCTCGGACGCTCCTATTTCTTCCACGAGTCCCATGATGTCGTTTGGACCGCGTGCGGGATTGTAGAGCTCCCTCACGTTCCCTCCTCCGCCGGCGCCATTTATTCCATATGCGAGTGAAGTAAGACTGTCTGCATTGAGTGTTTTCATATGATTTCGTAAATGTTCCATATTATTTTGTAATTACATAACCGTCTGCGTCAGTGCGCCGACTGCCATGGATGCCTGCCGGAAGGTCAGGTCGTCGAATCCTTCGGGCTTGACCATGATGGGGGATGCCGGTGTTGCGGTTGAGGCGGATGAGTCGTACCGGGAAAAACGGCTCCTGAGCGAAGGCGATATCGACGCGCCGTATGTCTCATTCCAGTCCGAGACCGCCTGCCTTGTCTTGTCCGCTATCACGTTCGGCTTGCCCCGCGCCCCATCCGTTTCACGATGAAGGGAAGCGACGAGCGCGTTCATCGCCTCGATGTCCTGCGGCTCGCCCCGGCTTGGCCAGAGCGTGCATACGGCAGCCGGCATAAGAATGTAATAGCATGGCGGGATTTTTTCCTTTGCGTCGACGCGGGCGACCGCCATGAGGGAGCGTATGTCGCTTGCGCTGCCCGCGAAATATCCGTTCACGAAAGGTGGAGCGCCCGCCATCTGGAGGGCTCCCCAATGGAAATGGGGATTGACCGGCGTAAGCGGTTCGGCGCCGGGTACGAAGTCCGCGTTCAGGACGGCGATGAGGACCGCGAGCATCTCCTTGGATATGCGGGGCATTTCCTTCGGGAGTTCTCCGATTCGCTTGAGAAGTTCCGGTTCCGCCCCGACATGAAACGGGAGCATGAGCATGTCGATGACCTCGTCTGTTGTGTAAGACGTATCGCCGACGCGTAATTGTCCATAAGAAGAAGTAAGAGGCCGGTCGGCGACATGACCGCTCCGGGACAATGCCCGGTCCGCTATCTTCGCGAGCAGTCTGTTTTTCTCCGTCAGGTCGTCTTCCATTTGCGCGCGGTCCAAGAGGTGGGCGAACAGTTCCCGGGTGTCGGCGCTTCGCGAAACGACCAGATCCGATATATACTGGAATCCGCCGCCGCCGCGCGTTTCCATGTCTTTCTTGTGGACTGCGGTAAGCGGGACAAGCGAACCGTCTTTCTCGGTCATAACGAACGGGGTGAAAACGGATTGATCGCGCGCGGCCGGAGCGAATTGCCCGTCCTGCCAGGTGTACAACGGTAGCTCCTCCCGCCTGTGTCCGTTGAAAATCGAGCCCGGATAGTAGAGGGTGTCCACCGGTATCTCGTTCTGGTCGAAGATGAGAGGGTGCCCGATGCCCTCCTGCCGTATGACCTGATTGAGCATGAGCGATCCGCCCGCCCCCTCGGCGATGCGGGACCAGACGCCCCCCATGTGGCCGGTCCGCGGAGGATCGACCAGTCCGGACTCCCGGAGTCCCGCAAAGACAGGTCCCATCGCCACGTCGGTCACGGCAAGATTGGTCCATTCCAGTTGCTTGCCCGAAAGCTCGCGGACGAGCATCCGTTCTTTCTTCGGGTCGACGATACCCATCTGTGATAACAAATCGCCGGGTGTCGGTCTGACGCCGGTCTCGGATGGCGCCGGCCGGTTCGTTACAGGTTCTGCCATAGGATATAAAATGAAAAACCCGCCTTTGCGGCGGGTGGGAAATTGTGTAAATAATTTCTAATCACCCGCGAAAAGCAGGAGGATAAGGAAAAAGAAAAGAATCGCCGAAAATGTTGTTTGTAATGTCATGGGTGTATAACTAAAAAACCCGCCGTTTCGGCGGGTTGATTTGTTTCTTATTTACAGCAAATCAGCCCGCCCTTAGGCAGGTAATGAGAAAGAGTTGCATCTTTCCTGATTTTGCTATCGTCGTCATGTTAGTCAAAGAATACACCATCGCAAAAAAAATTGCAAGGGATTATGTGCCGATATTATTTTTTCCGTATTTCCGTGAAACCGGTCAAGTTCCGCAATACTTCGGGAACGACGACCGTTCCGTCTTTTTTTTGGAAATTCTCGAGTATCGCGATGAGAATCCGAGGCGATGGGATGGCTGTATCATTGAGACTGTAGCAGTAATCGGTCGATCCATCCTTCTTGCGGTATTTGATGCGGAGCCGGCGGGTTTGGAAATCACCCATGATGGAGTTCGATGCGATTTCGCCATATGCTTTCCGCGACGGCATCCATATCTCGGTATCGAATTTCTTGATCTGAGGTTCGCCCATGTCGCCCGTACACATGAGCAGTCTCCGGTAGGGGAGACCGAGATCCTTGAGCAAGTCCTCCGTGTTTTGTTGCAATTCCTCATGAAGCGCACGAGCCTCAGCGACATCGTTTTTGGCGATGATGACTTGTTCCACTTTCCAGAACTCATGCAGACGATATATACCGCGCGTATCCTTTCCATAGGCTCCTGCCTCACGACGGAAGCAAGGAGAGAATGCGACGAATTTCCGTGGCAGGTCTTTTTCGGCGAGTATTTCACCAGAGTAATACGCGGTCACCGGGACCTCGGCTGTTCCCGCCAGGTATGCATCTTCCTCGTTCAGCTTGTATACCTCGTCTTCCCCCCAAGGGAACTGCCCATTCCCGAAAAGAGTGAATCCCTTGACGATGGCGGGAGCGATAAGGGGCGTATATCCCTTTTGCGTGAGTTTTCGGAACGCATGGAAAAGCACCGCCATCTGGAGGAGCGCTCCCTCGTTTTTCAGGAAATATCCGCGGAAGCCCGACACCTTGACTCCCCGTTCCAAGTCCAGGATATCAAGGGCGAGTCCGAGGTCGATGTGTGATACGGGTTCGAAGTCGAATTCCGGGATGTCGCCATGACGGGACACCTCGACGTTGCCTGTCTCGTCCTTCCCTATGGGAACTTCTTCCAGGGGGACGTTTGGGACTTGCAGAAGGAGGACATTGAGTTTCGTCTCGGATTCGGCAAGCCGTGTTTCGAGATCCTTCAGTTTTTCCTTGATTTCCTTGCCGCGTATCTTTTTTTCTTCGGTGAAAGCTCCTTTGGATTGGACATTTCGCTCTTGGCGGAGCGTTTGCACCTCAACGATGAGGGAACGCCGCAGGTCGTCCTCGCGGAGTATCCCGTCCATATCGATGACGCGGTTTTTGTTGCGGGCGGCGGCAAGCACTTCGTCTTTATGTTCCCGGATGAAATCAAGTGAAAGCATGAGTAAAATTCAATTGGTATTAGCTTATTGTAACAAATCGCGTCCGATGGAGGGAATCATGCGCCTGAGCGCCTTCAGACGATGGTTGATGGCGAGATGATCCGCGTCCGTCAGCTCATCATAGTATTTGTTAAACTGCGTGATGATGAAAAGCGCACGAAAGGGATATCCGTTTGTCGCGCGTCCGCTCGGGACGACGGCTATCGTGCCGGCAACGTGTTCCTCTTCCTGGACCAGGAGTTTGGTCGACGGATTGTAATAGCACACATTGGTTTGGAGCCTGGCTCCCCGGTCCTTGGCCGCGACTCCTTCGAGGCGCTTGAGCGTGTAGGCGATGAGTTCCTCGTCGCTCGCATCGTATCCGAGCCACCTGCGTGATTTGACGCCCGGTTCGCCATGGAGGATGTCGATAAGGACGCCGCCGTCGTCGGCGAGCGCGGGTTTGCCTGTTTTGTCGCCGTAATACATTGCCTTGAGACGGGCATTCTCGGAAAACGTGGTCCCGGTTTCCTCCGGTTCGGCCGTAATGCGGAAATCGTCGAGCGTGAGAAGGCGCACATGTTGTGCTTCGAGGCTCGCAAGTCCCAGTCTCAGTTCAGCCAGTTTTGCCTTGTTATGGGTCGCAACCAGAAGATCGTGCATCATAGTAGTATACCTGAAAAATGCACTTGAACCCCGTCTTTTTATACCGTATAACATGTTTTTACAAATGACCGAAAACCAGGCGACCGATGAAAGAAACAGACCGCGTCCCACCCATCCCTCTTCTCCACGACTTCCAGGCTATTGTCCATCATTGGCGTGTTGCAACGGGCGTTGACAGTGTGGAAACCGCCTCCGAGATCGTCCAGAAGCTTGGAGGCGAGACGGGGGAGCTGCGGGAGGCACTTCTCATGCACTCACCCCTCGATACGGCGGCGGAGGCGGCCGACGTCATCATCCTTTCGACCCATGCGTTGACTGCGGCAAGCGTGGCACTGACAGACGCCCTCAGTAACGGGAGAAGGATAGCGACGTTCGCGGAGGTCGAGGAGGAAGTCCTCATACAGATGGCAACGGGTGAACTTGCATCGACGCCGGGCGCCAATTTCGAGCGTATCCTCGAGGAAGGCACGCGGCTAGAGCAGGAGATTGCATACGGGCATCTTGGAAGTGTCGGGATACGGGGCGCCCATATCATTTACAGTGCCGCGGGCATCATCCGTCAGCAGGGATTGCCTTTGGGTACCGTCCTTGCGGCGAAACATCTGCGCAACGAAATCAAATATCCGCGGGTACAAGCACGGGAACTGCAGGCGGGCGGATTGTCCGTCCCGGAGAGTTTTGAATTCCTCAAGCAATCCTGGGACAAAGACCGCGACCTGGGATTTCTCGTACATGCATTGACGCAGCTTCCGACTTCTCCTAAACGGTGATGTCACTTCGATGCTTTTTGCAGGGCATCGACAACGGCATCCAACCCTTTCTCCAGGATGAGGTCGGCTGCCTTGGGACCGAAATCCGTTCCTGTGACCGTCCGGTAGAATGCGCGGAACATGTCTTTTGGTTTTCCTTTCTGCTTTTTCAGGATGGCAAAAACCGCGTTCTGGATATCGTCACGCGAAGGAGCCGTCAGTCTGGCAAGTTCCTTGGCAAGCATCGAGAGGAATTGCATCTGGTCTCCGGTGAACGCGGCGAAATCTTCTTTTGTGTCTGTCTTCGGTTTTTCCGCATACGTTTCCAGATATATGTTTGCATATCGTATCCGCTCTGCAAGGATGTGTTGTTCGTCGGGCGTGAGGTCGCGGTGCAGCGTTTTGGCAAGGTGTTCCGCCACATTTGTCTTTGCTTTGACGAGGTTGGCAACTGTCCTGAACCGCGGGAAGAACATGCGCTCCCGGGGCAGGGGATTGACCTGCGAAAGCTCAATCATCCGTGCAAAATCCGATGAGACCTCGCCCGCTTTTCCGTCCGGCGTCTTCCGTTCGATCTTGTCGAAATACGCATTCATGCACTTGTCGTAATCGTCGAATAGATTCGGGATGGTCATGCCGTAGGGATTGAAATCGAGAGCGGTGCCAATGGGAGTGCGCACGATAAGGAACCGGAATACATCGGGCGGCAGGATAGATGCGACGTCGCGTGCAGAGATGCCGACTCCTTTGGATGAGGACATCTTGCGTCCCCCTACCGTGAACCACTCGTAGGGAAGCGGATACGGCGTTTGGTAATGCAACACCTCTTCGCAGATTGCGCTTGCAAAATCATGGGATCCGCCCGAGGACATGTGATCCTTGCCGGCGCCTTCAGCCGTGACTCCCAGCACTTTCCATGTCGCCGGCCAGTCGAGCCGCCAGGGGAGCTTGGCCCGTCCGTTACGCGGATCGATCTTGCCTTCATGACCGCATCCGTCGGTCCACTCGACCGCATGGGGCAGGCATCGGTAATATGCATGTGTACCATCCCATTTATAGACTTGCGTCGTGCTGACCTTTTTGCATTTTTCGCAAACGACATTCAGGGGGTACCACGTGTCCGCCTTCACGGCTTTGGAAACGCGCGCGAATATCTCGCGTATCTTTGCCGCGTTATCGAGCATCACCCGGACGATATCGTTCATCTTTCCCGAGGCATACAATTCGGACGACCAAACTATCTCCGGATGACAGTTGATGGACTCGAACACTGCCTGGAATTCCTTGGCATAAAACTCGGCGAAGCTCTTGAATCCCGGCTCTGGCGAAGGGACGCTGCAAAGCTGCATGCCTGCATATTTTCCCCAGACCGAACGGTCGAGATACGAGGGGATTGCGTCCATGGGGTCATGGTCGTTGAAGACGTACGTGAATTTGGCGGGGACGCCATTTTCGACGAGTACCTTGTACATGAGGTCGTGTATGACGACCCCGCGGAGCGCCCCGACATGGATGCGGCCCGAGGGGGTCTTCATGTCATCCACCCACTCGAGCTTGAGATGTCTTTCTTTCAGTTTTTGCAAATCGCGGTCAACCCAGATCATAGTATGTTTACGGGCGCAACTTATGGTCGGTCCTGCCGATGAAATCGCCCACTATATTATACACCGTCATCGCCGACTTGACGGACACCCATTCGTCCGGGGCGTGGGCATTGCCGCCCCTCGGCCCCAAACCCAATACCGTGTATCCGTGACTGCCGAAGATGTTCTCGTCGGCGACGGACGAGCGGAAATATGGTTTGGCCGGTTTGCCGGTTATTTTCCGTATGCTCTGTTTCAAGAGCCTGAGGAATTCATTATCATTGCGTATTCGGTATCCTTCCAAAAAAGGGGTGTCGCGCTTCCAAGTCTCAACGGATATGCGGAATACCGAACCGGACATGTCCTCCGTTTGTTTTGCAACGGACCGGAGCCTTGACAAAAACGTGTCTGCCGATTCGGGCGGGAGGATGGATGTGTCGACTTCAAGGCGTATGGACGAAGGGGTCGACATGCCGGCGGACTCGCTTTCGATTTTCCTGACGAATGCAAATTGCCGTTCTGTCCCGCGTGCCGCGCGGTTCAGTTTCACCAGGTTCTTGATGAAATCGGCCGCCGCATGATTGATGTCGGATCCGCTGTCGTAGAACGCAAAGTGCAGGGGCTTGCCCGTTATCGTGACGACATAGACGGCACGGCCGATGCGTCCGGTTACGATACCCTGTTCTTCATGGGAGAAAGCGGGTTCGAGAGATATGACGGAACGGACGTCTTTCAGGAAAGGAGAGGAGATGAGGGCATGCCCGCCCCTTGATATGTATTCCTCGTCCACACAGAGAGCGAGCTTGAGTTTGATATTCCTGGGTTCGAGGTGCGAAAAAAGCAGCAGGGATATCGCAAGCCCCGCTTTCATATCCCATGCCCCCAACCCTTGTGCGCGGTCGCCCGTGACCGTGAGTTTGCGGGGGGGCGTTGTCCATCCCGGAACGACCGGGACGGTGTCCTGGTGTGCATACAGGAGCACGGATGCTTGTCCCGTGCCTTTTTCCGCAAGGATATTGTGGCGGTTTTCCGCGACGCGCTGGAAATAGGTGCGGCAGTTGGTCCGTTGGAGATACCGTGTCAGATACCGGGTCAACTGCGCCTCGTTGGGGTACGGGGACGGGATGGAGACGAGACGGCGGATGAGTGATTCAAGTTCTGTTGCCATGGACATTCAATAACTGATAACGGGTGAGATAGGTTGGCAGGAGATCGTTTTTCGCATCTTCCGGACGGTTATCCCCGGGTCCTTCGGAAATTCGGACATGTCGTTCAAGAAGACGCGGCGGGAACCCAAACGATGCGAGGGCATCGGTACTGGTCCTGCGGCCCAACCGCTTGCCGGCACGCAGGACGCCCTCCGCCCGGACATTGGATTCCGCATACGCGAGATTGACATCCGTGCGAGACAGATAAGACATCAGCTCCGCCGCCACCTGCGTATAGATGCCGCGTCCCCGGTGGGAAGGAAGAGTCGCCGCCTCGGTAAGCTCGTACATGATAAAGGGAATCGTGTTTGCAGCGCGTCGTACCGGGATTTCTGCGCGTTCGGCCATGCCCGTGCTCACGATGTGTCCTTCGTCCCGCGCCGCGATAAGGACGTTATGCCTGTTTGTGAGGAGCGAAGTCACGTCATCGGGCTCCCAGCCGAATGCGCGGTATAGTCCCGCCATGTCAGCTAAGACACGGGGATCCTCCCGGTCATCTTCAGACAGGATGGCATAGGATAGCTGCCCGGCAGACGATGTCGGCGGCGGCAGGTCGTGGTGGAATATCCGGTTCACCCGCTCGATGGCCTCCGCGGCTTCATCGGGCGGGGTGATACGCGAGGGATGGTTCCGGCCGGTATAAACGAGGCATACGTCCTCGAATGCGTCGTTGCCGCAGCCGTGCAAAGGAATAATTCCTTCGACAAACGGCGTGACAGACGCTCTTTGGGAAGGGGAAAGGGCGAGTAGTGCATTTGCTGTTACGAAGGTCCGAATACTGTACCTTGTTGTTTCGGCATCGAACGGGAATGCGGCAAGGTCTTGGGAAAGCTCAACGAAATCGCCGGATTGCTCGATGACCGAATGGAATATCCCTTTTCTTCGTTGCTCCGATGCCGGTCCGGGGGGATATTCGATATTACCCACGCTGCTCGGCGCGGGGTCGCGCGGAATATCATAGCCGTTGCCGGGTGTATTTTCGATTGCCATGGGTGGATGTCAATATCAATCAGATGATTATAACGACCTCGCGTGTAATGTCAATTTTTTGATATATCTTTACAAAAAAGTATTAAAATGTTAAAATATGAACATATGATAACCATTCCCGAGACAGTAAAGCAAATAATTGAGGAAGAGCCGTTTCTTGAAGATTTTTTGGAACGCGGCCTCATCAACATATCTGAACTGGCCCGTCAAATCAAGCCGGAAATAGAGAAAAGACTCATGAAGAGGGTGGAGGACGGGGCCATAACCATGGCGATTAAAAGATGCGTTCCTATCCTGCGGCCGGCCAAGGCCGTGCGGAATATTTTCACCGGGAGTCCCGATATCATGGTCCGTTCCAATCTGACCGAGGTCACGCTCGCACCTTCCGACTCCACCCTTGAGCAGGTCGGCATGCTGCTTCGGGAAGCGGCCAACCACGATAACCAGTTTTGTACGGCGACCCGGGGAGTGTATGAGACGGCAGTCATTTACAGCTCGGTCCTGGAGGAGAAGATGAAGGGTTGTTTTGCGCATGAACGGGTACTCGTGAAACAGGAGAATCTGTCTGCGGTGACGTTGCGCCTGCCCCAGGAGAATGTACGGATCCCAGGCATCTATTATGTCATCCTGAAAGCGTTTGCCTTGCACGACATCAATCTCATCGACGTCGTCTCGACGAACACGGAGTTCACCGTTTTGCTCGAAAACAAGGAAGTCGACCGGGCATTTGCCGTCCTCAAACGGCTCTTCCGCGTCACTTGATCTCGACGATTTTGTAGACGATGCGGCCGGAGGGGATGTCTATGGTGACCGATTCGCCTACTTTCTTGCCCATGAGCGCCATGCCGATGGGGGATGTGTGAGACAGTTTTTTGTTCATGGGATCGGCCTCGTATTCGCCGACGATGTGGAACTCATCCTGGTTGTTCTCGATTTCAATCGTGACATGTGCCCCTATCTCTATCGTGTTTTTGTCACCGTTTGTCCGGTAGATCTCGGCATATTTGAGAATCTCCTGGAGTTCCTGGATGCGGCCCTCGACAAGCGCGAGCTCCTCGCGCGCCGCATTATAGGCGTTGTTTTCTGCAAGATCGCCCATGGCGCGTGCCTTCTGGAGCTTCTCGACGACAATCGGCTGTTTTGCCTCCATGAGGTCCTTGAGCTCAGCGGTCAGCAAATCAAACCCTTCCTTGGTTAATTGCACTTTTTTCATAAAAAAGAACCCCCGAACATAACTTGAGTATCCGGGGGACGGATGATACAATAATGATACAAAAAAGCCTGCCAAAAGTCAAACGGGAGGCTTTGTTTTATTCGTTTGCTCTCGTCGTCTAGTGGCCTAGGACGATAGGTTCTCATCCTATAAATCACGGGTTCGACTCCCGTCGAGAGCACACAAAAAAACCGGGGTTTCCCCCGGTTTTTTTTGATAATGGAAATAGGTTACTTCGCCGGTGCACAACCCGCCGCACCTGTCCCGCTGCCCTGGGCCGCAGGAGCCGCTTCGTCGGTCGTGGAGAATGCAGTCGCGTAGCTTGCGCTTGCAAGTGTCTTGCCGCAGACCGCCCCCTTAGTATTGCTTGCACAGCAGAGCACTTCCTTGAGCGCGTTCGGGTTCCGTCCGCCGAAGTCAAACTCGGATACGACCTGTTGGTCGTTGACAAGCATGGTCGGGGACGCCCCAATCTGGTATTTGTTTGCGAGATCGAAGTCTGCCTGCGCGTATTTCAGGCCGCGGTTGGAGTCGGTTGTGCACGACTCCATGGAGGCTTGGTCGACACCCGAGGACGCGAGACATTCGTCTGTTTTCCCTGCCTGCATGTAGCAGTTGACATATGGCCAGTATTTTTCCTTCTGTTCTTCGCGGATGCAAATCTGGCGGAGGTTTTCTTTGGCTTCTTCATCCCCATGCATGGATGTAATCTTCCCGTTGTCGACAGAACCGAGATATCTTATCGTGATGCTTTGTTCCATTTCCGGCGCCTCGTTCAGGGCCGCCTTGAAAACCCTCTGCATCTGGAGGCCGAACGGACAGTTGGAAACGACGAACGCGGTGAGGTTCGGTTTGTCGCTTTTCTTCACGTCGTTGCACGTCAGTTTTTTTGCTTCTGCCTGGCTTGAGGACGCTCCTCCCTTGGCGTTAAGCGTGTCGAGCTTGATGCCGGAAGTAAAGAGGATCTTGCTGTCCTTGGTCATATAGGAAGTGAACTTCCCGTTGCCGTCGGTGAACTCAAGCTCGAACTCATAGAGACCCGACACTTCCTTGAGAGAATTGACCTTGAATTTGCGGGAAGAATCGCCGAGCACTTTTTGGATTGCTGTGGGGATGGTCTTGGTCTTGAGTGTATTCAGGTCTCCTCCTCCGATGTTGAATATCTTGAGAAGAAGAAAGACCGCCGCCAATCCCAGGATGACGATGAGGGGGGTGGTGTTAAAGGATTTCAGCGGGGAGGATTTTGCCTCCGGCGCGGACATTGTTTTGGTTTGTGGGAGATGTGTTACCTTTTTTCTCATAGTTTAAAGATTAAACACTATTTACTTATAATAGTCAACTCGTATTTGCATCGGAGCATCACCTTACGACGGATCCGACCGGAATCGCATCCGGCAACGGGACGAGGAATATCTTGGCTTCTTCCTCGGCCACCAGGATCATGCCGTTTGACACCTTGCCCATGAGCGGGCGCGGTTCGAGATTGGCTACGAATGCGAATTTTTTCCCGACAAGATCCTCGGGGACAAACAGATCGGCGAGGCCTGAGAGGATCTCGACCGTGCCATAATCAGCCCCAAGGTCCACGTGCATGATGATGAGGTTCCGCGATCCTTCAAGGCGCGCCGCGTCCTTGATCTCTCCTGCGCGGATGTCCAATTTCTGGAAGTCGGCAAACGAAACAGTTGGTTTTTTCATATGCGGTTATTATAATGAAAAAACCATTATATGTATAGCATCGAGCATGACGTCTTCGAAGCCGCGGATGGGGTGGAACTTCCCTTTCTTTTGCATCAGCCCGACCGCAAGACCGACGCGGTTGCCTTGTACTTGCACGGAAACGGGAGTTCTTCCGTGTTTTACTCCCCGCGCAAACTCCATGCATTTGCATCCGCCCTGGCGGACAAGGGGATTGCTTTTTTTGCATTCAACAATCGTGGCGCACATTATATCCACAAACTGAAGAAAGGGAAGGAAGACATCAGGCAGGGGACTGCCTACGAGCTCATCGCCGATTGCGTCAAGGATATCGACGGGGCGCTTGATTACCTCACAAAGAGAGGATACAAGTCCTTTTATCTCATCGGCTCCTCGACGGGCGCGAACAAGGCGGTCCTTTATAACGCAAAACGCCCCGGCAACCGCATCGGCAAATACGTTCTCCTGAGCGCGGGAGACGACACCGGCTTGTACTATGACATGTTCGGGGAAGACGGATTCACGAAGGCGCTTAATGATTCCAGGAAAAAGACAAAAGAAGGAAAAGGAACCGAGCTGACGTCCCAATACCTTACCGGAGGACTCATATCGTTTCAGTCGCTTCTGGATACCATCGATCCTGACGGCGGGTACAACATCTTCCCCTATCATGAACGGAAGAACGGATTGAAACTTGCGCGGAAGCCCCTTTTCGGCGAGTGGAAGAAAATGACCGCGCCGACGCTCGTCATCTACGGTTCGGAAGACGAATACTGTTACGGGGATGTGCCGGGTTGCGTGGAGATCCTGAAGAATGAAGCGGTCGCGGGTCACGATGCCGAATTCAGGATAATCCCCGGGGCCGACCACGGGTTCCATGGTTTTGAACGCGAGCTCGCAAGAGAAGTTGCCGCATGGCTCATCGCCTGATATGGAAGAAATGGTGGACATAGTCACCGCCGATGACACGGTTGTCCGCGCGGTTTCCAAGCGGGATGCGCACCTGAGGGGATATCTTCACCGGACGGTCATCGCCGAGGTGCTAAACAGCAAAGGCGAGTGGCTCATGGTGAAACAGGCGGGCGACCGTCAGGACCCGGGACAATATGTATCGCCTGTCGGCGGACACGTCAGATCGGGAGAAACCGTGGAGGATGCGCTGAGGCGGGAAGCCAAAGAAGAGTTGGGATTGGCGGACACCTCATTCACGTATGTCGGGAAGGCGGTCTACAACAGGGAAGTCTGCGGACGCAAGGAGAATCACTATTTCATCCAGTTCATTATCCGGAGCGACGCGCAACCGGTCCTGAATGCCGAGTCGGTATCGTTCAGGTTCTTTTCCCCCGGGGAAATGAAGCGGGAGTTGCGGGAGCATCCTCAGGTATTCGGCGCCGCCTTTCATTTTGTCGTTTCTTCTTTCTTCGCCCGAGAACTCCGATAGATGTGCCGTTTTGTTACAATGAACATTATGGAGATTGTCCCGGTACGGAAACGCCATCTCATTGGTAATTTTTTTGCAGGATGAATAAACACACGAATACCATGATCGGTATAGCTTTTGTTACGTGCATGGCAGTCGTTGTGTTTGCCCTCGCGTTCCAGAATTTCGTCATGCTCCGTACCCGTGCCGCAGAAAAAACCATTCTGCTTACCCTCAAGCTCCAGGGAGAACGGCAATTGACGGCGCGTGCACACGCCAAAGTAATCCTGTATTCGTACTCCGGTTACAGCAAGGTCATCGATGACGTCGAGTTTGCATACCAGCAGGACAAGACGTTCCGGGGTGCGGTCCCCTTGGACGCGACGTTTGATTATGCCAAGCCGTACGCGATATTCGTGAAGCCGGTGAATTACCTCGGCAAGCTATTCTGTTCCGAAACCGTATCGGGAGCGGCCTGTACATCGCCTCAGTTCATCCTGTCTTCCTCCGGCAGCGCGGTCAATCTCGGGGCGACCATGATCCTTGCGGGCGATATCAAACCGGGCGACGGAAAGGTTGACGCGGGGGACATGTCGCGCATCATAGCCGGCCTGGGCAAAGCGGGAGACGGCACGGCCGACCTCAACGGCGACGGAGTTATCGACTCAACCGATTATTCCCTCGCTTTTTATTCGCTTTCGCAAAGCGCCAAAGACGACCTCGTGGATATCGTCGGTACCGGGCCGACCCCGACCGGAGGGTTGACGCCGACCGCATCCCCGACGGCCGGTTTGTCGCCGACCGCGACACATGTCCCGACCCCGACACTTTCCCCGACTCCTCTCCCTACGGTTACCCTCGTGCCGTCAAACACGCCAACCCCGACCGCGGTCCCCACAGCCACCCCGGTGCCACCGTCCCCGACGCCGACCGTCAAGGTGCCGAACTATTCGAAGCTTGCCGATATGGTTGCCAATCCTCCCCAGATAGGGTGCGTCAACGGCGTCCTCGCGGGATGCCCCGTTGATCAGCTTTACAACACGCCCCTGGACAAGGGCCTCGGGTGGGCAACATACTATGGCGACGAGCATCTCTCCGGATACAACGTGGTCGCGGACGTGATACACAACCAGAAGGGAATAACCGTCGAGGAAGCGCGCAAGTTCATCGACGATACGTTCATGGCCAAACAGTCAAATATGACGCCGGAGGAGGCAAAGAAAACGGGCAAGGTCATCGCTTATGGTGCGACGCGGGGTCCGAAGGACCTGTGGAAGATAAAATATGCGTTCGGCATCGACGACCCCAAGAATCCGAAACCCTATTTCATCGGGCGCATCATGATCATCGATTGTGCGGCAAAGAACGATTGGGCGACCAACCTCGCCAAGCTTACCTACGGTTACAAGGGATGGACTTCGCTCAATTGGATAGTCGATCTGTCGAAGAATGGATTTGTCCAATTACCTTCCGGTTATTCGGGAAACAAAGACAATACTGGAGAAGGCCGACCCGGAGTAATCCTTATTGATGAGGGCATGCTCGACCAGATGATATATTGATTACTTCGCGTATATCCGGTACAGATTGCTGCCGATTTTCTCCGTCTTGTATATGGAAAACGAACCGATTTCCTTCGTGTTTTTCACGTGCGGGCCGCCGCAGAATTCCTTGGAATAAGCTTGTTCCGGGGACGGGCCGATGAAATATACCTTGACCATGTCGGGATATTTTTCACGGAAAAAGGATTTTGCCCCGAGTGTTTCGGCTTCTTTTTTCGGCAAAATCCTGAAATCGACAGGCAGGCTCCGGCTGATCGCATCGTTGACCGCGTCTGAGATGCGTTTGATCTCATCCGGTTCCGGCTTGCGGAGAGAATAAAAATCGAAACGCAGGCGCTCGCCGTTGATATTGGATCCTTCCTGCCGGACCGCCGGCCCCATGACGTCGGTGAGGGCCTGGTGAAGGAGGTGTGTCGCGGTATGGTATTTGAGCGTTTGTTCGCCGTGATCGGCGAGTCCTCCCTTGAACTTGCCCGCAGAGGAGGTGCGCGATAAATCGCGGTGTTTGTTGAAGGCGGTCACGAACTCCGCGCGGTCGATATGCAGGCCCTTTTCGGCAAGCAGCTCGTGCATCACCTCGACGGGAAAGCCGTAGCTTTGGTAGATGTCGAATGCATCCTTGCCGGTGAATACCCGGCCCGTTTTGATTTTTTTCTCGAATTCCCTGAGCCCCCGCTCGATGCTTTGGGAAAAGCGTTTGATTTCTTCCTCGATGACCGGCCCGACCGTTTCATAATCGGCGCCCGTGAAATAGACACCCTCGTACATCGAGAGGACCTCCCTGGCGATGGCTGCCACCGCACCGGCCTGCGGGATGGACCCCGTGAGATTGCGGAGCTTGACGGTAAGACGCCGGAGCAGGCGGCGGAGGACATATCCCTGTTCCTTGTTGGACGGGACGACCCCGTCTTTGATCAGAAACACGGCCGCCTTGAGATGATCGGCAACGACACGGAGGGAAGGTTTGAATTCCGCCTCGTACGGTCTGCCGGTAAGGGCCACGACCTTCTCGACGATGGGGGCATACATCTGGTTTTGGAAAATGTCGGGATTGTTTTCGACGGCTGCGATGATGCGTTCCAGTCCCCCGCCAAAATCAACATTCGGCTTGGGCAGGGGCGCAAACGTACCGTCGGGCAGTTTCTTGTACTGCATGAAAACCGAGTTGCCTATCTCCAGGAACCGTCCGCAATCGCAGTTGGGATGGCATGCCGGGCCGTATTTCGTGTCATGCGGGACAGACCCGAATTCGTAAAAGACCTCGGAGTCGGGTCCGCCGGGTTCACCGGGAGGCATATTGCCCGGTACGCCGGCACGAGACCACCAGTTCTTGGACGCAGGATACATCCATATCCGTTTCCCGACTTCGGCTTCCACGCCATACTTCTTGAATACGTTTTTCCATATCCCGACCGAATCGGTGTCCCGGGGGAGCCCGTCTTCGCCCTCGAAGACAGTGACATAGAGCTTGCGGGGATCAAGTTTCATCTCGTCGACAAGGAAGGAGAAAAACCAGGCGAGCTGTTCCTGCTTGAAATAATCCCCGAGCGACCAGTTGCCCATCATCTCGAACATGGTGGTGTGCCGGTTGTCCCCGATTTCCTCGATGTCCTGGGACCTGAACGAACGCTGAATGTTGTGGAGTCGCGTTCCGAGAGGGTGTTTTTCCCCCAGGAGATAGGGGACGAGCTGCTGCATCCCGGACCCGGTAAAAAGGGTCGTCGGGTCGTCTTTCGGCACAAGCGGAATGGGCGGGATCTCGCGGGAGTGATTCTTTTCCCAGAATTCAAAATAGCGTTTTCGCAATTGGAAATGAGTGAGTTTCATTGTAAAATTATATCATGAAGCGCTCATCAGCGGCGTTTTTCCGTCATTTATGAACATCATCCATACGAAAGACAAAGATGCTATCTTCCCGTTTCTGCAGAAGGTAAGGCTTCCGCTTCCGGGATCGCATAAGGGTCAGAACGGGAAGGTCCTTGTCATCGGTGGATCATCGCTCTTTCATTCGTCGTCACTCTGGGCAGCAGAGGCTGCCGCGCCATTTGTCGACATGCTGCATTATGGATCTACCCAGGAAAACAACGAGATATTCCTTTCCCTGAAAAAGAAGTTCCGGAACGGGATGGTAGTGTCCCAGAAAGACATCCCCGGGTATGTCCTTGAGGATCATGTGATAATCATCGGTCCCGGCATGGTCAGGACCGAAAACCCCAATCCGGCCGCACGGCCGGAATCATGGGGCGAGGTATTGGATGTTGCAGACGAAGGTATGCGGACGGAAGCCATGGTTACCTATCTCCTTGTCCATTTTCCCCGAAAGCGTTTCGTCATCGATGCGGGAGCTCTCCAGATGCTTGTACGAAAGGATCTTGCGGGAATGGAAGAAAAACCTGTTCTGACGCCCCATCAGAAAGAGTATCTGCACGTATTCGGTACGGATGTCCGTCCGCTGCCTCTTGCAGACAAAGCAGCGGATGCAATGAAGAACGCGGCGAAGCACGGATGCATCATTCTATTGAAGGCCGTAGATGATATCATCACCGACGGAGCGGAGACGGTTGTCGTACACGGAGGAAATGCGGGACTGACGCGGGGCGGGACGGGCGACATCCTCGCCGGCCTGGTTGCCGCCTTCGCTCCCATGACGGACGGGATGACTGCGGCCATCCTGGCCTCCTTCATCCTGAAAAAGACTGCCGACACCCTGTTTTTCAGAAAAGGATTCTGGTTCACGAACGAGGATATTCTCCGCCTTCTTCCGGAGACGGCCACCGGACTTTTCCGTGCGGGGACATGTCTGAACCGTGGCTAAAATTGACAGCAAGTCGAAAAAAGAGTATTATTGGATTGCCGTATGAAAAAAGAAACCATTATCGCGATTGTCCTTGGCGTAACGTTCGGGGTCGTCGTCTCCCTTTTCATGGTGTCGCGCACCAAGGATAGGCAGCTGCAGAACACCAAGGCGCTCACAAAAGAAACCAAAATAACTCCCATCGTGCCCCTTAATTCGGTCCAAGGTCAGGCCATAACCATCACGCAACCCATGAACGGAGTCATCGTATCATCCAAATCCGTGGTCATAAAGGGGAAGGCCGCGAAAGACTCTCTGATTGTGATACAATCGCCCGTCCAGGATATCATCATCAAGAATGACAAGGAAGAATTCAGCGCGACCATGTCGCTTGCGATAGGCGAAAACGTGATACATATATCGGTGTATCCGAAAGACCAACAGGGCA
>Ga0172369_10000604_pt1 | contig 53662 bp, 38 predicted proteins | sample LakKiv25m_FD_114539 | JGI IMG/M metagenome (GOLD analysis project Ga0172369, IMG submission 114539) | Freshwater microbial communities from Kabuno Bay, South-Kivu, Congo - kab_022012_11.25m | ecosystem: Environmental > Aquatic > Freshwater > Lake | place: Democratic Republic of the Congo...
AAAATTAAATATGAGCGGAACAGAAGTATTCGGAACAATCGTTAAAGGAATCGGCAGCTTGAATAAAGACGGAGCGATTGGAGATGTCTCTTCCGCTGCTACTAAAGTGTATGATGCAGCGGGGAATCAGTACACTTTGAATATGAATTACACCAAATCCGCTGAAAACACTTATTCGTTAAGCTATGATATTGTTGACGGATCGGGAACATCGGTGTATTCCTCCCCACCCGCGGCAAAAGAGTTAGTTTACGACGCTGATACCGGCAAGTTATCTACAATAGACGGAAGTTCAGCTCAGCAATTTTCAATTAAAGTTCCCGATAAAAAAATTGATTTCATGTTGAATATAAACGGTTTAAACGAAAAGAGCGGTGCTTCTTCTCTTGCGATGTCTGCGAATCAACAAATGGATATTTTCAATACCCTTATTTTGATTAGGGATAACCTCCGCAAAGGTATTCCCCCTACTGAAGCACAGCGCGCGACTGTTTCCGATTTCAACAAACACATGTTGGCAAAGCTGGCTGAATCGGGAAGTGTATCGAATCAGTTTACCGATGTCTCCGATCAATTAACGCAGCAGAAAACCATTTTACAAGAGTTGGTTTCAAAAGAACAGGATGTCGATATCGCGAAAGCGATTATGGAAATGCAGACTGAAGACAATGCGCTGCAAATGTCATATAAACTTTCGGCAATGATAATGCCGCAATCATTATTGAATTACTTATGAAATTTCATTCGATTTCGATAGTAGGACTTGGAATCGGCATTGTGTCGATTTTCAGTGCGTTCATCCTTGAAGGAGGGTCGTACCATGCGTTGTTTCTTACTTCGCCGTTATTAATTGTTTTCGGAGGTACGTTCGCCGCAATTATCATCGGATTTGGAGTAAACCGTTTCCTGAAAATTTTTCCGCTTATTAAACTCGCATACTTCCCATCATCATACAACCTTGATTTACTTATCAATAATTTCGTAGAAATTTCGATAATAAGTAGGAAGGATGGATTTCTTGCAGTTGAAAAAGTTTTAGATAAACTGCTCTATTCATTCCCGCAACGGATGGTGCGGCATGTATTGGATGGAATTGATGCTGAAGCGCTGAATAATTTAGCAAATCTCGAAATGAAATCTCTGCAAACCCGGCACAATTTGAATATCATGCTCTTTACCAAAATGGGTGGATATGCACCCACCATGGGAATTCTTGGAACGGTAATGGGTTTGATCATGACACTTGCTAATGTAGGTGATGATCCGAACGGATTAATTAGAAATATTGCCACAGCTTTTATTGCGACGCTGTGGGGAGTATTTAGTGCAAATATTTTTTGGTTTCCAATTAGCGATAAGTTGAAATTATGTCATTTAGAAGAGAAACAGATGATGGAGGTCTCCTTGGAAGGGATCTTGGCCCTACAGGCTGGAGAAATCCCATCGATAGTCCGGGCAAGGCTTTCGAGTCTTATTCCGCAAAGCCACCAAGAAAACGAAGCGTAGAAGCGGAGCCGGAGGAACTGCTCAACACGGAAGAATCCGATAAGGACAGATACCTCATCACCTACGCAGACTTAATAACGCTGTTGCTGGGGTTGTTCATTCTACTGTATGCAATTTCAAAAGTTGATACCGGAAAATATGCAAAAGTAGTTACCGCACTTGGAAATACTTTTGGGCATAGCTCCCCATTGGTTGGAAAAGCCTCAGCCTTCAAAAGTGCAGGCACGGGAAAGGTAATTGGTTTGAAAGAAAACCTAAACAGTTTGATTAAGCAATACAACTATACCGGGTTCATCACAACGGAAGAAAACGAACGTGGTGTAACCATTCATATTTTAGATGACATCTTGTTTCAATCCGGTAAAGCAGAACTGAGCGCTGCTTCAAAATTGGTCTTACAAAGATTGGCTGTTATTTTAAGAGGGTTACCGAATGACCTTCGGGTGGAAGGACACACAGACAATGTCCCGATTAATTCGTCATTGTTTCCTTCCAACTGGCATCTTTCTGTAGCGCGCTCATTAAATACGGCGTATTATTTAATTAACAATGAGAATATTTCTCCCGAAAAAGTTTCCATTGTCGGAAATTCGGAATATCAACCGATTGTTTCCAACACAACCGAAACGGGGAGAGCTTCCAACAGAAGAGTAGATATTGTAATCATAAACAAGTAGAAAACTATGAAAATTATAACCCATCAATTCGGCGAACTGGAATTTCAGGAGGACTTAATCCTCGATTTTCCATCCGGTCTCTTCGGTTTTGAGCAGTTGAAAAAATTCGTTTTGATTAAAATCGGCGAAGAACTATTTTATTGGTTGAATTCTATTGAACAGCCGGAAATAGCTTTTCCGTTGTTTGGTATCGGCGTAATAGACGACACCTATCCGGTTGAAGTGGAAAACGAAGCATTCGGGATTGTGACCTTGAATCCCGATCCGTTGCAGATCACCGTCAATTTAAAAGCACCGGTCTATATCAATCAAAACAGAAAATTAGGATACCAAAAAATCATCGACAAAGAGAATTATCCGGTTCACTATAATTTGTTTGTCGCCTAACCACAGAAGGTTTTATGTTAATCTTAACAAGAAAATTAGATGAAGAAATAATAATCGATTCCGATATCCGGATTAAAATCGTTTCGATCTCGGAGAATACGGTGAAACTAGGAATATCAGCTCCCCCGGCGGTTGAAATATTGCGCGGCGAGATTTATGATAAAGTAGTTGAATCAACGAAGGAGGCTTTCGCTCAAAGTAAAAATACAGCACCAGCGTTGCCGAAATTAAAAATCAATAAATTAAATAATAAAAACCATGATTAACCGAGACGAACATAAACCCACGCTCCTTATTGTGGATGACTCCGACGTCATAAAAAATTCTCTCAAAAGTTTTTTTGAACATTATAATTTTCAAGTTGTTACTTGCTCCGACGGGTTGGACGGTGTGCAGAAAGCAGCCGAATACAAGCCCAAATTAATTTTCCTTGATTTAATGATGCCCAAGTTTGACGGAATGAAAACATTGCGTGTTATCAAAATGATGGATGAGTTAAAAGATGTTCCCATCATTGTAATAAGTGCAAACACGGATCGAAGGAACGTGCTGGCCGCGCTTGAGATTGGAGCCGACAGAATAATTTCAAAACCGCTCAGAAAAGAAGTAATCATCAAAACAATAAACGAACTTTGCGGAAATGATTTTTTGTTGAACGCATCAAACTCGGTTGAATTTAGCGCGGAAGAAAGCGATGATATTAAAAGGCATTTAATCCGTACGTTCCTCAGCGGATTTGAGGTAAAGCGTTCCGCGATGATTGGAGCCTTAGAACGGAAAGACCGGGATACCCTGCGTGCGGTGGTACACGAAATTAAAGGGAATGGCGGAACAATCGGTTATCCGCAACTTTCCTTTATTAGCGATAATGTTGAAAGAACATTGAATGCCGTGAATTTCGACTGGACCTACGTTCAGGAAAAGTGCGAGCAAATTTTTTCAATTGTAAATGAAATTGACAGCGCCAACAAGGCGGGAGTAAAATAATGTTCGTAATAATAGGAATAGTTGTTGTAGCGCTTTCCGTTTTGGTCGGATTTATGATTGCGGGCGGAAACCCCCTTTTGTTAATCCAGATTCCCGAATTCATTGTAATTCTCGGTGCTGCAATTGGCAGTATTTTAATTGCTTCTCCTCTTTCACTTATAAAAAAGATTATTGCCGAAATACCGGCTATGTTTAAGGGACATGGATTTGGGAAACAGGATAATCTTGAACTCTTAAAATCATTTAACGACCTCTTCCTTTTAGCTCAGCGTGACGGATTACTTGCAATCGAAAAACATGTTGAAAATCCGAAAGAGAGCGACATCCTTTCAAAGTGCAAAAAATTTGTTGAAAACGACATTGCAAGAAACTTTTTTGCCGATACGATGAAAGTAATGCTCTCAGGCGGTGTTCCTCCGCATGAACTTGAAAATTTAATCGACACGGAAATTGAAACATATGAAATTGAATCGAAGCCGGTTCCGGGCGCGGTTTCAAAGGTTGGCGACTCGCTTCCCGGCTTAGGAATTGTAGCCGCGGTACTCGGCATCATCATCACCATGAGCTCGATTGATAAAGGGGCGCAAGTTGTAGGTGAACACGTAGCCGCCGCACTCGTTGGAACATTCATTGGCGTTCTTGTCGCATACGGCTTCGTAAATCCGATTGCATCCAATATTGAGCATAGCATTGAAGGCCGTGTGAGACTTTTGCAGACAATTAAGTCAAGCATCATCGCTTTTGCAAGAGGCAACCCACCTATCATTGTGGTAGAAATTGCAAGACGAACAATTTTTTCTGATTCGCGTCCATCTTTTGCTGAACTTGAAGCTTTTGTGAGAGGAAAATCGTAGAGTTTCCCATGAGCGAAACCCCCATTGTTGTAAAGAAAATAAAAAAACACGAAGGTCATCACGGCGGAGCGTGGAAAGTGGCGTATGCCGATTTCGTAACCGCAATGATGGCGCTCTTTATTGTCTTGTGGGTTCTTGGGCAGGATGAAAGCACAAAACAGGCGGTGGCTCATTATTTCAAAGACCCGCTCGGTATTTCAGATAAAGGAAAAGGTTTGATGCCCGGTGCGCTTTTAAATAAAAATTCTGCGGTACCAAATCATCCTGAATCCACTCAACAACTTGAAGTAGACAAATTAAAATCCATGGGAGACAGAATTTTAGCCGAGCTTTCTTCCGATTCAACGTTCGGGATGATGCTGGACAAAATAAAAGTTGAAATAACAAAAGAAGGGCTACGTATCGAAATGCTTGAAGGCAATGGCGATGTCTTCTTTCAAGTTGGAACAGCAGTGCTGAATAAAAACGCGCGTGAAATGATCATCAAGATTGGAAACGAACTCTCAAAACTTTCTAATAAAATTACGATTGAAGGACACACCGATGCGCGTCCTTTCAGCAAAAACAAAACCGGGTACACCAATTTTGAATTAAGTGCCGACAGAGCAAACGCCGCCCGCTCAGCCCTAATGGAAAGCACTCTAAGTCCCTTGCAAATAGAGGATATAAGAGGGTACGCAGACAGAATGCTGCGCGATCCCGAGAATCCGTACAGCCTGGTTAATAGACGCATTAGTATTGTTGTGAAATATTCGGAGAAAAAGTGAGTAAAACCGTTTTAATTATTGAAGATGATCCCTTCTCTCAAGATTTTTATACATTTATTTTTAGGAAAGCCGGAATAACCGCCGTAATAATGGAAGACGGTGATAAAATTTTTGAGGAACTCGAAAAAGGAAATATCGGCGTTGTCATAATGGATATCAACCTAAAGAATACTTTCCTTAAAGGTGAACGCATTAACGGAGTTAAATTTTCTCGTACTATTAAAGAAAACGAAAACTATTCGAAACTGCCGATTTTGCTTGTTACCGCGTATTCAATCAGCTCAAGCGGCGATTCGTTTTTCAGCGAAAGTCTTGCCGACGATTTTATCGTTAAACCGATTGTTGATTATAATCAATTGGTAAAAAAAGTGAAAAGTTTGCTGGAAGCATAATGGAAAAAGATAAAATCCTTTTAGTAGAAGACGAAAAAGATACCCGCTTTATTTTGGAGCGGCTTCTTACTAAAAATAATTATGAAGTACTTTCCGCAACCGACGGAGAAGATGCACTTCGCCTCCTTCAAAATTATAAACCGAAAGTTATTCTTGCCGATTGGACCATGCCGGTAATGGATGGTATTGAGCTTTGTAAAATTGTTAAAAACGAAGAGCAGTATAAAACAATTTATTTTATCGTGCTCACCGCAAGAGCTTCGTTAAAGGATAGAATCACCGGCTTGGATATCGGGGCAGACGACTTTCTTGTAAAACCGATTGAAAACCAGGAACTGCTCGCGCGTATCCGCTCCGGAGTGAGAATTTTTAATCTTCAAAACGAACTGAAAGACCTTGAACACAATAAAGCTATTATTGAAATGGCTTGTACCATCGGACATAAGATTAACAATCCGTTAAGCAGTTTACTTATGTCTGTGAAAAATATCGAGGGGGATTTGCATGAACTTTCGCGTGAAAAATTCTCAGAAGATCTTCAAATCATTGAGCAATCGATTGAACGCATTAAATTATTGGCGGAAAGTTTAACCAATATCCAAAATCCCAAGGTTATTGATTACACTTCCGGCAGCAAGATGATCGATATAAAATAATTTTTCCTCCTCTTTACTTTCCATAGATTTTTCCGATAATAGGGTGAAGGAATCCGTATGTTGGAAAAAATCACAAATATTAATCTTCGGTCAGAGTTTTTTAAGGACCAGAAAGCTGTTTCAGCTTATAAGAATTCTTATAGAGCGCATGCGCTTCGGAACGACGTCCACGATTCGGTGAATCTTTCTCCCGCGTACCGATTCTTAGCGCAAATTAATTGGCGGTTAAAAGAGATGAACACTCCGGCTCCTGAAAAAATATATGTCTCGTTTCTTTTTGGCGGCTACGAGTTCCAGACGACAGTTGATTTATCAAATATTACGAAGTTATCCTCTCTTGATTATACCGTTATGCAGGAAGAAAATCTTTCGCAGCCGGGATTTGTTACCTCTGCCGCTTTTACGGTGCTGCTGAACAAAGGAATGCACGAACCTTCGGAAGCAATCATTGATCTTCCCGGGTTTAAAGTTTTATTTAGACGCCTTTCAAATCTCAATTTTTTAGAAGAGTTGAATGTAAACAACAATATGTTGTACGAATTGTTCGACGGTATTGCGACGATGATCGCAAAAGAGTTCGATTATCTCAACAGTTGTCTTTTTACGTTTCTTGAAAAGATGACGAACATGAAAATACTAAAACAAAATTTGGGTGATCCCGCTGCGGAGCATCCGGAAATCCCGAACAAAATTAAATTGCTTCGCGTTGACGCGCGAAAAAAATAAAAGTGTATGGAAAATAAAAACAGTGTAGCATCTTCGCCGCTTGATATGTACCAAGAACTACCCGATGCGAAACCTTTGGTGGTGGTAAGCAAAGATGTAAAAATTCTTTATGCCAATCAGTCCTTCCGAAAATCTTTTCAGATTAACGGTGGGAAGCGGTTGGATGATATAAAATCGGAACCCAACCTTGAGAACCTGTTAGCCGTTTTTTCACAGAGCAATTTTAACGGCTTCCACTTCGATTTGTTCCTGTTCCCCGACGAAAAATTACAAATTAACCACTACTTTGTTGAAGTAGACCGCGTGTTTATTGAAAGAACCGAGTATTTTTTCCTCTCCTTTCAAACATCGAGTGAAACGCAGAAACTTGAATCGAGAATTAATGATTTGCACGACGCGCTTGAGTACGGACGTATTCCCGTTATCATCACGGATGAAAATGGAAATATCAATTACGCAACGAGAATGTTTGAAAGAATTCTAAAGAATACCATCGATGAAATATTTTACCAGCCGATCGCTCTGGTGCTTTCAAGTAATATTATTAATGCCGAGTACGACGAGATAAATGAAGCTATTCATAAACGGGTAACATGGACGAAAGAAATCTCCTTCTTTGATGAAAGCCGGGGCTACATTTTTTTTGAGTTGAATCTGAATCCGGTTTACCGGGATGGAGACAATCTTCTCAACTTTATCTTGACCGCACATGATATCACAAATCATATTCTTAAAAACGAAATAACAAAACGTTCCGCCGAAAGTCTTCTTGCTATCATCAATAATATTTCCGACTTACTGCTCATAGTAAAAAAAGAGAGAGAAAAATGGACGTTTAACAACGCAAACGAAAATTTTTGCCAAACGTTTTCGCTTAAGAAGAATGAGAGTCTCAACAAACCAATCGAGCGAATTTTTGCCGAGCAATTTGCAAAAGAAATAACTTCCGCCGTTGGTCGGCTCAAAGGCGGCAATCTGAAATTCGCTGAGTTTTTTTACGACCATTCCAACCAAAGGAAATATAGCGCAAAAGTTACGGGCGTGTTGTCGGATAAAGAAGAAATCTACATTATTAGTTTAAAAGATATCACCGACCAACTTTTGTATGAGATGATCTTAAAAAGGGCATACGAAAAGGAGATTCATTTAAATAAACTGAAGACCGCATTCCTTGAAAACATGTCGCATGAAATACGCACACCGTACAATGCCATCCTTGGTTACTCTGAAATTATTGATGACTGTCTGCAGATGGGAGAATTTGATACCATCAAAGAGATCTCGGTTTTTGTAAAAGAAGTGTTAGACCGTGTACTGAATTTGTTTTCCAATATCGTCGAAGTTTCGCAAATTGAATCAGGTGATGTTCAGGTGGATAAAGTTATCGTAGACTGCGAAGAAATTCTCCGGAGTGTTTATAATAAAAAAGCTTCTGCCGCTAAAGCAAAAGGGCTTGAGTTCAAACTTGAGGTTGAACAAAAAGAAGTTTTGCTTTCAACCGATTGGATCAAATTTGAAAAAATAATTTTCTCCATTGTTGATAACGCTATTAAATACACTGATTCCGGAAGCGTCATTATTGGGGCAAGTTCTCACGATGGAAAAATTATTCTCACAGTCTCCGATACCGGGAAGGGGATGGACTTAAGTCTTTTAAGCAGACTCGTAGAGCCGTTCACTCAGGAAGAAGAAGGATTCGCCAGAAATTTTGAGGGAGCTGGATTAGGCTTAACCATTGCTTACGGTCTTACGAAATTACTGGGGGGGGAAATGGAATTTGATAGTTCTAAAGAAACGGGAACAAAAGTACTTGTTATTTTCCCTCAATATAATTGATTGTTGAGTCAATCGCTTCACAAGGATCATCTACTTTTCCGCGTCGTACAAAAGTTTCTTTCAACATTAATGCGGCAACTGAAGTAAAAAGATGTGCGAACACAAACAGATTTCGCATACCTTGTTTTTTAGAAATGAGGAGCATCCGTTCTTTTTGATAAACGCGTTTGTGCTTTACTTTAATGTAAAGTTTTTCTTCACTTGTATGTATGCTAACTAATATCACATTACATTGTTTCTTTTTGTTAATGAATACAAGATGTGTGCCGCTGCAATTGCCGTCTAAAACCGAATTTTTAACCATGAAAATGGTGAATATTGAACATGTGGTGGATTAAATACCTACAAAGCATTCGCAAGGAAGGCTTTTAGCGCAAACAGTGGAAAAATTTATGGCACAAATTTCTCTATGAACCTTACAAGTAAAAGCAGTACCTATTAGAAAGAGAATGAGTAATGGATGAAAAAAACAAGTACTTTTTCATGGGCGCGTTTAAGAACGCCGAATCTCTGACCTCCTCCTCCCGGCAGCCAACATTTACGGTTCAATCCGGAAGCAGCTCCATAAATATAGACGGCAGTTCAATTTCCAGTGGACTCGATATTCCCATGCAAAATGCTGTTTCTATCTCCGAAATTAAATCCGTTTTTGATCCCGATCCAAACCTAACCGGATTTAATGGCATCAACGGTTTTACCAATAAAGTAAGCCGTTCATCAAGAAATATTGAGTGGTTTACAAATGGAGCGGGAACTCTTACTCAAAAAAGATTTTGCAACGACACCCCGATTGACCTTCAATCGGCATTAATTCATACAACGAACGCGTCATCCGAATTACGAGCGGTGAATGGTTTGCGAGATCGTATTACTGAAAATGAATCAGTAATAGTTGAAAGTAATCGAGAGTTGCAATCAGCGTTAATGAATGTGGTGCGGAACAATCAAGAACTAATTGAAGCGAATCAGAATAAAAACAGATTGCTCTCAATCTTAGCACATGATTTAAAAAATCCGTTCGGAGCGCTTTTAACCATGTCCGAGTTTTTGGCGAATGACTTGCAAGAAATGGAACGGAGTGAAATTGCGGAATTTTCAGAGGCGATTCATTTTAGCGCAAAAACTCTTTACTCTTTTTTTAATGATCTTGTCGGTTGGGCTAAAATCCAGAACGGCAATTTTACAGTTCACGCAACTCAAATTTCCGTGCATGCTCTCATTCAAAAAATGCTTTCGCTTCTTTCAATAATTTCCGACCCTAAAGTAGTTCAGTTGAAGAATACGACGGACGCAAGTTTATCAATCACTACCGACGAAAATTTACTCTCCTCGATTCTCAATAATCTTATTACCAATGCGATCAAATTTTCCAGCAAAGGAAATTGCGTCAGCGTTCATGCGTGTGAACGCGAAACGGATTTTCTTTTTTCTATTAAGGATGAAGGGCTGGGGATGTCGCCTGAAAAGGCTCAATCACTTTTTACCATGAACAAAGTCACTTCTGCATGCGGGACAGAAAATGAATGCGGTACCGGTTTAGGACTGTTTCTCACAAAAGAACTTTTAACAAAACTGAAAGGCGATCTTTGGGTTGAAAGTGTGGAGAAAGAGGGAACTACTTTCTATTTTACAATTCCGAAGTAATCAACTCCACGCTCTGAATATTTTGACTTTCTTTTCGATGTTACTCATCTTTATGTAACTCTCAAGCCGCGTTTTTAGAACCAGCGAGATTTCCGAATTTTTTGATATAAGCACATGTCCAACCTTATCTCGTATCGCCTCTGCTATCACCATACCGGCTTGAATGTCTTCAATATCAATAGTCACGATGCGCAGCCCGGAATAAATTCCTGCAACCTCCGCGTCAAGAGCAATTACGATATTCGGGTCGTATTCACCCTCTTTTGCTTTCATTTTTTCGATTGCGTTTTTTTCATCTATTCCTTGGCGTAAATAAAAGTCGTAATCGTCAAGAACTTTTAGGATTCGCGCTTCAATGGGTATCTCTTCCTGTGATCCCTTGCCCGATTTATTTTGAGGATCGAATGGAAGCAGCTGATAAGAAATAATATTCGAAATATTCTCAAGTCTGGGGATGTTTGCCAGCAAAGCTTTTCCGATTTGAGGATGAGAAAGATAGAGATTTTCTTCCTCTGCAGTTAATGGTTCTCCATTCATCCGTTTATCTAAAATATCCGACGGAATAGCAACACAACCGATTTTGGATAACAAGATCATAGTCTCAAGCTCCCAAGTGTTGTTCAATCCAAATCGAAATGCGATGTTTTTGGATAATGTCATAAGTCTGTTTGCCTGGCTAAACGCCTTCGGATTAAAAACGGAAAGAATATCAATCAACAGTTTGATGCTTCCTTTTAAAGTTTTTTGCAACAGTTCCTTTTCGGCAGTTATGAGTGCATACTGATTTAGTGCGTCGTTCAGCGTGTTGACGAGCAGGTCATTTGGACAGGGTTTGGTAAGCAGCCGGAAAATATTGCCTTTGTTAACCGCTGTGATTGCGGTGTTTGTATCGGCATAACCGGTTAGCATAAGCCGCACGGTATTGGGAGAATATTTTTTCACTTCTGCAAGGAAGGTGTTGCCGTCAAGTCCGGGCATTTTGAAATCGGAAAGTACTACAGCGAACGATTCTTGCTTGGTGAAAAGTTTTACCGCTTCCATCGGATCGCTGCTGGTGGTAATATTAAACTTGGACCGTAGGGTACGTTTGTAACTCGACAAAATATTTTCATCGTCGTCAACTATCAAAATTCTATTATTCAATTTTCAATGCTCCGCTTTCTAAATTGGCACAAATATTTTTTATAAACTTATGATCCGGGTACAATGCTTTCAGTTTCTCGGATGTTTCTACTTCCTTATTGAGGAGGAGATTAGCGAGGTGTACGGCAACAAGAGGTGTAAGTTCTTTATCATTAGCGGTGAGAGGAGGATGGTGAAACGCCGCAATCTCGAGAATAGAAACCGGAAGTCCCCACAGTCCAAGCAGATAAGCTCCCACTTCTGCATGTGTGGTTTGAAATAACTTATTTTCCGCTTCTACAAAATTAATCTTTTCTTGCTGCATACAAGTATTTACTTTTTCTGTGTAATCGGGAGTTTGCAATAAAATTAATTTCCCGATGTCGTGTACAAGTCCACCCAAAAATGCCGCATCAAGAGTGGCTTTATCATAAATTTCGCTGCGAATTATTTTCCGCGCAACTTCACCAACCAGATAACTGTGTTGAAATACCCGCTCGGCGAAAAACTTATTGTAATCGTTAAAACTAAGCGAAGAAAATATTTTAACATAAAGGGCAAGGGATTTAATTGTTTCGAAACCTAAAAAATTAACGGCGTATACCGGGTCGGTAATTTTTTGGGAAACACCGAAGAAAGCGGAGTTCACCAACTGAAGAATTTTGGTTGTCATCGCTACGTCTTTTGAAATTATTTCTCCAACTCCTTTTACTGATGCGGAAGGAGAATTTATTTCTCGCTGCAACTTTACATAAATATCGGGTAAGGTTGGGATGGTAGAAATCCCGGCAATCAGGTGAATGATAGTATCATTGTTTACAAAGCTGCGTAACCGGTTAATTCGTTCTATTGAGTCTTTTAAGATTGCGGCGTCGCATGGTTTTGAAAGAAATTGATGTGCCACGTTGGGAAGATTGAGCATGGAATCTTTTTCCGTGTATCCGGAAAGTATAATCCGCACTACACTCGGATAAAGTTCTTTTACTTTTGAGAGAAGCTGCAACCCATCTATTTTAGGCATGCACATATCCGAGACCACAACATCGAATTTGGTTTGCTCCAGCATTTGCAACGCTTCATCACCGCTTGAGGCAAAAGACATTTCCCATTCATTTCTGAAAGGATAAAGCATCCTTTTTAAACCTTGTAAAATGTTTATCTCGTCATCAACAAAAAGTATATTCATATGCGGTTAGACTATTGGTAATTGAATGATAAATGTGGCACCGCTATCCCATGTTGATTCAGCGGTAATATTCCCTTTGTGTTTATTGACGATGATGTCGTGCGCAATTGAAAGTCCTTGTCCGGTTCCTTTTCCGACTTCTTTTGTAGTAAAGAAGGGATCGAAAATTTTTCCTAAATTTTCTTGTTTAATTCCGGTTCCGGTATCGGTAATGCGGATTTCAATATTCACATCGTCGTGTTTCGTTTCAATAATTATTTTCCCCTTATTCTCTGTATTCTTCCCGGTCTTTTCCTGAATAGCATGTGCCGCGTTGATAATCAGATTAAGAATTACTTGATTGATCTCATCCGGAATGCAAGAAATTTGGGGAAGAGTGGGGTCCAGTTTCATTTCAAGGTCCGAAACATATTTCCATTCATTTTTAGAAATTGCGGCAGTAACTTGAATACCGTGATTCAAATCCGCATAAGTTTTTTCGCGCTGTTCCGGATGAGCAAAATCTTTCATAGCGGAAATAATTTTGCTTACCCGTTCGATACCAACTTGTGTTTGTTCAATCGCCGAAGGAATTTCTTTGGTTAGATATGGAATGTCGTGATCTTCTTGAATTTTTCTAATCGACTTAATGATTTTAACAAAATCGTCAAACTTGGCTGTATCTTTTACCGATTCGCTGATGGAAGTTAGCAATGTATTGAAAGAATCAAACGCATCTTTTAAGAAATTGGTATTGTCGCTGATGTACTGCATGGGGGTATTGATTTCGTGAGCAATTCCCGCGGCTAATCTTCCGATCGATTCCATTTTTTGCGAAAGTGAAAGTTGTTTTTCTATTTTTAATTTTTCGGTCATGTCACGGATAATGTAAACGAAACCTCGAATTTTTCCTTTCTTATCTCGCAGAACGTTTGAGTTAATCGAGATGGTAAGTTTCTTTCCGTTATGCGAAATGAGAATAAGATAGTCATTGATCTGATTTTCATGCGGACTTATTTTATTCGGTTGAGCATCATGCGGTGCTTCTTTATGAAATTCGAGGACAGAAAAGATTGATTTCCCGAGCAGCCATTCCTGTTCAACTCCAATAATTTCTTCCGCCGCATTGTTCACTAGATTAATTCTGTCTTCAAGGTCGGTAGTAATTACCCCATCGGTAATACTTCTCAGCGTTACACTCAGTTCTTCTTTTTCCGATTGAAGCGCGTCCTCCGATCGCTTTCTTTCAACAGCATTAATAATGATATCTGCAATCGTCGCAAGTTGATCAAGATCGTCTTTATTCCACTGGCATTCTTTTTCGAGTTGTTCGAACCCCATAAACCCGCGCAATTGCAGTCCGTACACCATTGGGACGAGGATAACAGATTTTGTTTTGGAAAAAAGATTTTGTTCTTCGCCGGAAATGGTTTCTGAAACTTCGTTGAACAATGATATTTGAACGACTTCGAAATTAGTGAGTTGTTTGGTTATCCATGGGAAAGATGAAACTGCTGAGTTTTTATAGTGCTCGGTTTTTGAGCCGGCCACGTTGTTTGTCCACTCAAAAGTTTTATCCACTGTTTTTCCATCCGAAGTAAATAAGAAAAGATAGCTTCGCTGCACCGAAAAAAATGAACCGACGCTCGCCAAGGTTTCGTTAATCCCATTATCAATTTCCTCGGAGGTGTAATGGATAAAATTGGAGGAGATTGTCGTGACCATTTTTTCAAGGTAAATTCTCCAATTCAGCGCTTCTTCCATCTTTAACTGTTCTTTGAACAGCATCGCGTTCTCAAGTACAATGGCAAGCTGCTCGCCGATGAGCGTAAATAATTCAACATCGGAATTCGTAAACGAAGCGATGGAATCGGTGTTGTCCAACCGAAGAACGCCCACTACTTTTTGCCGGCTCTTAATAGGTACTGCAACCGTAGACTTGATGTGCAGCTGTTCGACATATTCGGAAGAAATTAATTTTGATTTAGAACAATCGTTGATGATAATCGGCCGTTCTTCTCTAAAACAAATTTCATTGAACTTTGCAGTGAACGTGTCATGCGCAGATTTTTCTTCAAATTGATTTGCATCAACCAGTTCATCAAGTTCTTCATCATACAAAAACAAACTTGCCCGATGCACACCTCTATCTCCGAGGTATTGGGGAATCACTTCATACACGCGCGAAAAAACTTTATTCAAATCCATTGTGGATTGAAAGGTTTCATTCAGCACTTTGAGCAATTGCAAGCGGGTAATTTTATCTTTCAGTGCTTCTTCTGCGTTGATGCGTTCGGTGATATCTCTTGAGATTCCGACAATACCGGTGATTTTTCCGGCGAGGTCAAAGATGGGAACTTTCGTCGCCGAAATCCATTTTTCGCTTCCATCGGTCTTTACAATTTTTTCGACTTTATCAATAAGCGGAATCCCCGATTCAATCATCCGGCTTTCATCTTTGAGAATAACTTCGGCAATCTCTTTTGGTAGAAATTCAAGATCGGTTTTGCCTATGGCATCTTTTGTCGTGTTAAGATCAAGTAATTTTGCCTGCGCTTGATTTATGCGGATGTAGCGGCTCTTGTCATCTTTAAAGAAAATGATATCCGGAATATTCGTTAACAAACTGTGCAGAAGATTTTTTTCATACGCCAGTTGTTTCTCGGTCTCTTTTAAAGAAGTGATATCGTTAATAATTCCGACAATACCGCCTGGTTTATCATCGAATTTAATAAACGTTGCTAGATTAAAAATGACTGTGTGGTTTTTCCCATCTTTATATTTTATTTGGGCTTCAAAGGTATTATGACCTGGTTGATTGCAAAGCGATTCGTGCAGCAGATAATATTTTTGCGCCGACTCAACGGAAGTGAATTCAATTATGGTGGAATCTTTGTCGGTTTTACTTGGTAAGCCGATATTTTTTTCAAATACCGTATTCACACCGAGAAAAAATCCTTTTGTATCTTGATAAAAAACCGGATTGGGAATAGCGTTAAGCAGTACTTGCAAAAAGGTGAGTTGATGCAGAAGCATGTCCTCCGATTCATCAATTCTTGTTCTCTGTTTGCAGTTTTTAATTACTTGCTGTACCACCGGCACAAGCCGCGACAAATCATCTTTAGAGATAAAGTCGGCCGCACCTTTTGAAAGCAACTCCAGCATAGTTTTTTTTGAGTGCGACTTTGAAATAAAAACAAACGGAATGTTCGGCTTTTTTGCTTTTGCAATTTGTAGCGCGCTTTTCGAATCAATTTTTCTTGCTGAATAGTTGGAAAGAATTAACTGGCAATGATTTTGCGATAACGCTTCTTCAAAACCGGGCAAATCATAAACCATGGTGGTTCTGCAGGTAAGTCCGTTCTCCTCTAAAAAAGAAATGACTTTGTCTGCTTCCGCTGCGGAATTTTCAAGTAAAAGTATATGTGGTTGTACGTTCATGTATTGGGAGCCGTTTCGTTTATTTCGCACAGTTTTCTTACTCTATCATCGAAAAAAAGGCTTTAGACTTGAGCAAAAAAGAGGAAAAATTGAAGGAAATAAAAAGAGGAATCCCGGAAGGAATTCCTCATCAAAGAAATGAATTTTTAGATTAGGAAATGCTTTTGGTGACTTCTATACCAAGCTGTTCCATTCGATAGCGAAGTTTTGACCGCGAAAGTCCGAGTACTTTAGCTGCCTTTACTTGATTCCCGTTTGTAATCTTGAGTGTTTTTTGAATAAGGTCTTTCAGAACGAGGTCGATTTTAATTCCTTTTGAAGGAATTTTCAAAATGAAAGAATCTTCATCCTTTTCTTTTTCCATATCATCGGCTAAGATAAAACCGAAATGAGAATCTTTTAATTCTTCCTCCTCCGTTAGCAGCGTTACCCGCTCCATCACGTTTCGTAATTCGCGGATATTTCCTTTCCACTGATACTTCTGAAACTTTGTAATAACTTCCGGTGCAATGCTATTTGTTTTCTTTCCGAATTTGGTTGAGAATTCCTTTAAGAAGGAATAAGCGAGCATGGCGATATCATCTTTTCTTTCCCTGAGTGGGGGGATGGTAATTTTTGCCACATTGAGGCGGTAGAACAAATCTTCTCTAAATGATCCGTTTTTTACTTCTTCTTCTAAATTCTTATTGGTAGCCGCAAGTACACGAACATCTACTGACGTTTCTTTTTCCGCGCCTAATCGGTAGAATTTTTTTTCCTGAAGAACTCGTAACAATTTAGCTTGCATATCAAGCGAAAGTTCACCAATCTCATCAAGGAGAAGAGTTCCTCCGTTTGCCAATTCAAATTTGCCGAGTTTGGTTTTCATAGATGCGCCGGTAAATGCCCCTTTTTCATGGCCGAAAAGTTCACTTTCCGCAAGCTCCTTCGGAATAGTGGCGCAGTTAATCTGAATAAATACGGCGTCTTTTCTTAAACTATTCTGATGAATGAACCGTGCGAAAACTTCTTTCCCTGTGCCGCTTTCGCCTTCAATCAAGACGGTTGTGTCGGGACTTTTCGCCAGCTTTTCTGCCGAGGTTAGCACGCGTTGAATTTTTGTATTTTTCCCAAAAAATTCACGGGAAAGTTCATTCTCTTTTAAAATATTGTGGAGTTTATCAACTTCTGCACGAAGCGAAACGTTTTCTAGGGCTTTATTGAGCACAAGTTTTAATTGATCAAGGTCAATTGGTTTAAGCATGAAATCAAACGCGCCGGATTTCATTGCGGAAACAGCGATGTTTACATCTGCGTACCCGGTGATCATGATAACCGGAATGTGGGGATATTTCGTGTGAAAAAACTTTTGGAGTTCGAGTCCATTGTGTGTAGTGAGATAGATGTCAAGAAGTATCACGTCCGGTTCAAATTCTACAACAGTTGCATGCGCTTCCTCTGCTTGAGTGCACATTCGAACTTCATATCCGAGTTTTGTAAGAACTTTATTTAACGATAATGCTACAAGGTTGTCGTCATCAACCACAAAAATTTTAAACTTCATTTTCGTATACCAGAGAGTTTGCGTTAAAAATTAAGAAGAATCGGGTTCCTTTTCCAAGTTCGCTTTCAAGCGTTAACTCAGCGTTCATTTCTTGGGCAAGCGATCTGCAAATGCTTAATCCCAATCCGGTTCCGGTTGTTTTCTTTGTAAAATAATCAGTGAAGACTGTTGCTTTATCTTCCTCACTTATACCAATTCCATCATCTGCAACTTCCCAAACAAGGGTTCTGTCTTCAGAGAGATACACTTTTATTAAAATCAAACCGTCAGCAGAACATGCATCAACCGCGTTTGTAAGAAGATTTAAGAAAATTTGTAGTAACTTATTCGCGTCACATTTGATGGTTGGAAGATTTGGGGCATAATGTCTTTGGAGCAGCACTTTTTTTCGCGAAGCATCAACTTCTATAATATTTACTGCGTAATCTGAAATTTGCGCAAGTGAGCAGATTCTCTCTTCACGGACGTTTGGACGAGAAAAGAAAAGGAGATTATCGACCAACGCCTGAATCCGCATAAGCGCTTGTGCCGAATTTTCAACCGTATCAAGCAAATCTTCTGAAAGTTCCTCTTTATGCATGGCTAAATAATCCAGACTTAATTTAACCACCGAAAGAGGGTTTCTAATTTCGTGAAGCAAAGTAGCTGTCATCTTTCCAAGGATGTGCAGTCTATTCTTAAAAATTACATCATTCAGCATGGCTATCGCTCTTGTAATGTGTCTGTAAGTTCGTGAAGATAAAGACCTAACGAAAAGTATAACATTATTTGGTTAATTTTAATCATTCGGGGACTAATTTACAAATAATAGGAGATTCTTTGATTCTGCGTTCATAAAAACTTTAGCGGTTAAGAATTTTTTTTTCCTTCCGATAATGAGGTAAAAAAAAGCCTTTCCATTGGTGATGGAGGCTTTCCAAACCTAGCAAAACGGAAAAATGGAAGAATATTTAACAGCAAATGAAGGAATAGAGATTCTCCCTGAAGATAATTTGGAGGTGTATTCCAAATTTTGGGGATACGCTAAAGAACATTTTCAGTTCGAAGCGCGCTCATCTATTGAATATCTTACACGAATAAAAGAAAGTGTAAAGTTCTTTCATCTCGATATTCCGGTCCATTTAAACGAAGTGTTTGTTAAGTTCGAAGAATCGCCGTTGTTCTGGATTTATGAATCGCCTTTGGTGCAGTACCTTGAAGAAATGCTGAAAATTCATTTCGGCAAAGCGAATGATTACGAAAATTATAAGGCGTTAAAGGAATTTTACACAAAGTGGATTGTTATAAAATCGGAAAATGAAAAACGATATTTCGCCAACTCCGCTCTCGGATTACTTGAAAAATCCTCTTCCAAGTACAACTTCTTTTTTCTCATCTTAAAGGGAATTCTCTTCACCTTTGAAAAATCACTCGGAAATTCTGCCAAAGCATTCGATATTTTTAGCAGATGTCTTGAGCTTGTGCAAACAACCAACGTAAACGAAAAATACCTGGAAGAACTTGTCTACACGATTCATCTCTTTACCGGTTTCGCGCATTTAAAGCAAAAAAATCTGGAACTAGCCAAAGTTGAATTTACTGAAGCAATGAAAGTTCGTTCGTTCGGAGTAACCGCCAAGTTTTATTTGGCTTTAGTTGAAGTTCTTGTTGGGAATCATGATTCTGCAGCGACATTGTTGAATGAGCTGTATCAATACGACCTTGAACGGCTGGCGTACGCCATAGACAAACACAGCGTTGGCATGTTTAAATATTTTCTCAATAATTCTATTGTTTACAATATTTTTTATCACAAAGAGTTCGCCGCCATTATTGACCGCATTGAAATGAACTTTACCGTTTCATCGCCACCCAGTAGTTCAACATGCTCTCAACTTAGGCAGAAAGTTTCAAAGTTTAAGGAATTACCTTTAGAGGGATACTCAAATGATGAAACGACTAAAACAACGGCTTTTCTTGAAAAAATTCTTGAGCAGTTGTACGAATGTAATAATCTTCTTTTCATTAGTTCGCTTTCTGTTTTGGAAAGAAAATTAGACGAGGTTGGGCAAAATATTTATGACGCAATGAAACGCACTATTTATGATGAAGGAACCGGGCGCTTAAGGGTCTTTGATGACCAATTGGAAGAAAAACGGTATTCTGTCAATATTTTGTCAAATGATTTCGAAAGTGCTAAACTGAAGCAGAAAGAAAAACTTACTAAACTCATCGAAGAAATCGCCAAAAAGATTGATGAATATATTAAACGGATTGAAGAACGAATGAATACGCTTCCCATGGAAAGCAAATATGACCCTATCAATTCGTTCAAGAATATGATGACGTATAATGTTGTCATTTCATCTCTTCTTTTTTTAGTGGGGGGATGTTCCGGATATTCAACTCAATATTATCAGGGGGGGCTTCCATTTAAGGAAATGTTTGTTGACTTAATTCTTGCGGGAATAAAATGGGGATTGGCGACATTCTTGATAGGATTTATTCTTTCTGTAGTTGTTGCTATTTCAACATTTGCTTCGCGCGCGTCACATAAACAAAGGCTTCAGCAAAAAATAAATTGGTTGAAGAACCAGAAAGAACTTGAAGTAAACAATGCGAAAAGTGAAGCAGAACATAAAGAAAAAACTTTAAAAGAAAGTTTTGATGAACGAATTGCCGAACTTAAACTTTCTATCGACTCCCTTTCGAACGAACGCGGTTCACTTGAGAAATCGCTTCGTCAAGAAGCCGATTTAAAACTCAAAGAAGAATCCACCGCCTTGCTATCACTTCTTACTCTAAAAACCGAATAAGCCACTGGCTAAAATTAGCCATCACTCCAGTATTGAGCATGACCCCTTACAATGTCCGGCAAAAAGTGCGACTTTTGCCCCTTTTTTTGTGGAATAAAAATTGAATTTGTCTTTTGGATGATAAAATATTTATCTGTTTAATTTTTAAAGAAAGAACAATATGGAAGCAAAAACAGTACATGAAATTCCGGTGGACTACAGCTTTAATTCAGAGTTAAAGGAACAAAAGTTCGTTCGGAGTGTTGTGAAACCCGGGATGACGGTACTTGATTTAGGTGCTCATTTGGGGAAATATACAAAGCTGTTTAGTCTCTTGGTCGGTGAAACTGGGAAAGTATTTGTTTTTGAACCTACACCAGAATCTTATCATGAGCTTAAAACAGAACTTGATGAATTAAACGTTTCGAACGTTGGACTATATAATAAAGCCGTATATTCAGAGGACACTACGCTCACCTTTTACCAGTTTCCAAAACAATACTCTTCATGGAATGGCATCGGTTTACCAAAAATGCCCGATCCTCAAGATGACCAAAAGATTGTGAATCATGAAAAAACTATTGAAATAGAAGCAGTGGCAGTTGATACTTTTTGCGGCGAACTAAACATTCCCTCAATCGACTACCTAAAACTTGATGTTGAAGGAGCCGAAATATTTGCACTGAAAGGAATGAGACGTTTGCTAACGGAAAAAGCCATAAAGTACCTGCAGTTTGAAATTTCTAAAAACATGTTGGATGGATTAAATACAAAAGCGTCGTACGTTTTTGAATATTTGCACAAGCATGGGTACGATTGTTATGAAATTAGTGAAGAAGGTAATAGAGGAAAGATGGTAAAAGGTTCGGATGCTTTCTATGAAAACTACATAGCTATCCCACGTGAAAACGTTTCAGTTACTGAAAACGACGCTTTCATAAATGAAATTCACGGACCGTATGCTTTTACCGATAAAGGTTATTGGACCCCTCAGACGGCGATGCTCCGCTCAATTCGCGATATTGTTCAAAGCATTGAGGGGGAAGCCCAAACTGCATTAAGTGTAGATACGAACCCGACATTAAATCAAATCTTAAAATCACGCTGGCCATCACTTCAGATTTCCGAAGCAAGTTATCCTCAATTTGATGCTCAACATCTTTATCAATTTGCGGATGAAACGTTTGATATTGTTTTTTCACACCAAGTTCTTGAACATATCCCCAAACCTTGGATTGCAGCGAAGGAGATGACACGAATATTGAAAAAAGGAGGAGTTGGAATTCATTCTTCATGCGCCTTTAACCCCCGACATGGTTACCCCGACTTTAATGATTATTATCGATTTCTTCCCGATGGTTTAGCTGAACTTTTTGATGGTGTTAATATTTGGATTAAAGACGGTTGGGGAAATAGAGAAGCGATGATCTATAATCTCGCTATTGATGATGGCTTTGGACAGTTGGGTGGGCGACGATTTGTTGAAGCGCTCGGGGGGAAAAATGATATAAACTATCCGTGGGTTACATGGGTGATTTTTCAAAAAAAATAAGACATTTAGCAGAAGTATGTATCGCCAACTTTCCTCATACAAATAAGAAGGCAAACTATGTTAACGACTAAAAACATTGTCATATCTGGAACAAATTTCTGGAATCCGGGAGATGATTTCGTAAGAGATGGGGTTATTCGTATTCTCCGCGAATTATTCCCAGATAACGTTTTAAATTTTCTTTTCTACAATTTTAATCAAGACTACTTTCCCCATTCTAAATTTAGTGGAATCCACAATATGGTTGCCAAGGGAGACCTTGACCAGTACAAAAATTTCATCGACTATATAGTCATTGCCGGATTATCTGCCGGAAACGAAATTAAGGATTTATATCAATGGGTAATAGACAATAATTTAAATGATAGAGTTTACTTAATAGGTGCCGGGTATGAAAATAAGTATGTCGACACACATATCTATGAGGAACCTGAACTTACGATTTTTAAACATGCCAAAATAATTACGAGTAGAACAGAAAAAGCTCCAAAAATTATTTCTGAGCTGGGGCTACCGTTTCATCACATAAATTGTCCTGCAATACTCTCTGTTCCGGAAGTGAAAACAGTTTCACGAGACAAACAAATTGAGCGAATTGCTTTTTCAATTCAACTGCCGCATGAGAGAGGAGTTTCCAATCATACTTGTGCGAAGGAAATGTACTTACTTGCCTTGAATTTGGTGAGTGAATTATCTGAAAAATATCAAATTGAAGTTATCGGACATCATAAGTCAGAGTACTTTCACTTCCTTAATCTTTTTAAAAAATATGACATTGCAGTTCCCGTAATTTTTTCTTCTTATTATCAGGATCTGTTCGAAGTCTATAAACGATATGATGCAATCGTTACAACGAGATTACACGCAAGTTTATTTGCCAATGGTTTTGGGATTCAAGGAATAATTCTCAATGACACCGATAGACATACTCATTGCTTGACTGGATTTCCGCATTCAGTTTGGGTGAATACGAAGGAAAAATTTTATGAAGCATTCGACATGATGAAGTCAAAAAACCTATTTGAAGTTGCTGAAAAAGCTAAAATGTTTAAACAAGACCTTCTCAAGAAATACGTCACTGTTTTACGAGATTCATTTGGTGTTGATAATCCTACTTCCCAAAACGATTCAACTGCTTTGCATGGACATGTGGAGTCAAAGTCTTTTGGTTCAAACACTAATTCAAGCGAAGATGTGATGAGAATAAAAAATGTTAAAACTGAAGATCAATTACCGGTTCATTTTTTTACAATTGTGCTAAATGGGAACCCGTTCATTCAATATCATATTGAAGTATTCAGTAAACTGCCATTTAATTGGCATTGGCATATAATTGAAGGAGTCGCAGACCTAAAAAACGATACTGCGTGGAGTGTTGCCGGAGGCGGGAAAATTTCTAGCGGCATGCACAAAAAGGGGTTGAGTAATGATGGCACCACGGAGTACCTTAATAAGGTAAAGGAACAATTTCCAGAAAATATTTCGATTTACAGAAAAGAATCTGGACAATTTTGGAATGGCAAATTGGAAATGGTAAATGCTCCATTATCAATGATTGCCACTCAATCCATCCTATGGGAAATTGATTCGGATGAGTTATGGACAACGGAACAACTAATTACCGGAAGAGAACTTTATCTTTCACATAAAGAAAAGACCGCTTCGTATTACTATTGCCATTTTTTTGTTGGTGAAAAATTATTGATTTCCAGCAAAAACACTTACGGAAATCATACCGCTTTTGAATGGTTGCGTTCATGGAGGTATCAACCCGGCGACAAATGGTTGACGCATGAACCTCCGGTACTCGGAAGAAAGTTAGGTAATGGTCGTTGGATTGATATTGCAAAAATTAATCCTTTTAATCATGACGTGACTGAATACCACAACTTAGTTTTTCAACATTTCGCTTATACAACGCCTTCGCAATTGTTATTCAAAGAGCAATATTACGGGTATTCAAATGCTTTGAAACAGTGGAAGGTTTTACAATCGGAGAAGAAATTTCCAAAATATTTGAGAAATTATTTCGATTGGGTTAACGATGACGCTTTAGTTGAACAATGTGAGAAATTGGACGTCGTACCTTTAGCGACAGCGAACAAAGATCAATGGATTTTTAATCATTCAAAAAGGGCCACACTTCCTTATAAAGAAATTGTTGTTTTGAGGACTGATTCCATCGGTGACAATGTGATCTCACTTCCAGTGGTGGAAAAAATTCAAGCTGCTTATCCTTCTGCCAATATATCGGTTATCTGTCAACAATCTGTTAGGCAATTATACGAGTCTTTAGGATTTGTCAAACAAATAATTACGTTCAACAAGGTATCATATTATGAAGGTAAGGGGTTGGATGCAGAATTTGTTGAAACACTAAAGCAGCTCAATGCAGATTTGTTACTAAATCTAGTCTATTCTTCTGAGCCCCTGACTTATGAAATTGTCAAATATTCAAAAGCAAAGCACAAAGTTGGCTTCCGTGGTGATAATTCAAATTTAAATGGAGTTGAATCAGAGAAAAATATTCTCCTCTACGAAAAAGTAATTGACTCTCCTGAAAATGCAAATGAATTACAACATTACGAAGCAATGCTGCTTCAACTTGGGATAAAAGATACTTCTTGGATTTCCCCGCTTTCAATCGATAGAGAAAGTATAGAATTTGCTTCTAACTTTTTTAAAACTAATGGACTGGTTAAGGAACATACAATTGCAGTTTTCCCTTTTACTCAATGGGAAATTAAGGATTACGAAAAATTTTCTGAGTTATTTACTTCTGATGAACTGAAAGATTATCGATTCATTCTTTTAGGAGGCGTTGAAAATAAAGCGAAATCTGAAACTCTCGTCTCTGATCCGAGTCGAGTTCTCAATTTAACCGGACAAACAAGCTTGTTGCAAACTGCTTCACTTATTAAACAAAGTGCTTTGTTCGTTGGCTCCGACTCAAGTGGGGCCCATTTGGCTTGCGCAGTAGGGACTCCAAATATTGTTATTGTGGGAGGGGGTCATTTCGGAAGATTTCTCCCTTATTCGGAACTAACGTCAGTTGTTGCTCTTCCAATGCATTGTTATCAATGCAATTGGCAATGCAAATATGAAAAAGCTCATTGTGTTAAAAATATCGATCATGCGCTTGTTCTTAGTGCCGTAACTGAAAGGCTTAATAAAAATAGAAAATCTTCATGTATACATACTTACAACTCTAATATAATGAATGCGCCACTCGTCTTCTTTTCTAAATTTATCGATACCAAGGCAGTAGAGATTACCAGAAATAATACACTGACACTGGAAGCAAAATTAGTGTCAATTGCAGAAGAAGAAATTGAAACTGGTAATTTGATGGATGCCCGTTTACTACTTCAAGATGCAATCACTTATGGAGGTGAATCGTTGGATGTTTTGAACGACATCGCTGTTATTAACATAAGGGAAGAAAAGTGGAACGATGCAGTTAGTGTTTTAGAAAAAATTCTTAATGTCGATCCCGCGAATGAAGTGGCACTTGAGAATCTCAACTTTTTGAATCAAAAACTTGATGAAATGAAAGAGGTACTCGAGAACGAAGCTCAACCAGTTGCAGTAGTTCAAAGTAAGAAAATTTCCCCTTCCATAAAGGTTTCAGCTATTGTATCTACTTATAAATCCGAAAAGTTTATTCGAGGTTGTCTGGATGATCTAATTAACCAATCTCTATTTAAAGCCGGAGAATTAGAGATCATTGTCATCGATTCGGGGTCACCAGAAAATGAATTTTCAATTGTATCCGAATATGCAAAGCTTCATCCGAATATTATTTGTCATAGGACAGAACGAGAAACACTTTATGCTGCATGGAATCGTGCGGTTAGACTTGCACGTGGCGAATACCTTACCAATGCTAATACCGATGATCGTCATAAGGTTGACTCATTCGAAATTCTTTCGAATACCCTTGACGCGAATGAGGTTGGAATTGTTTATTGTGATGTGTTGGTTACCTCAGTTGTAAATGAAAGCTTTAGTAAGAATTCCGCCGACAAAATATGGCGACTCCCTGAGTTCTCAATTAGACAGGCAACTGCGCATTGTCCGTTTGGTGCCCAGGTAATGTGGCGTCGCTCCCTTCATGATACTGAAGGGTTTTTCAATGAATCATTAAAATCTGCGGGTGATTACGAATTCTTTTTGTGGGCTTCTTCAAAATTTGGAGCCCTTCATGTAAACGAGGTACTTGGCCTCTATTACGAGTCAGATGAAAATCTTTCGTACCACAATCCGGAAGAAATAATTAAGGAAGTAGGATTATTTTTAAACGATTTCCGGAAATCAATTTCTCTAAAAAGTGTTTATCCATTTTTACACGGAAATGATAATCCCCATGCTTATTTAGCAGCTATGCTTGATTTTGTAACTACTATAAGCATATCCTCCGTATATCCAGATTATGAATTAGCCATATCGCTCTTAAGTGATTTGCTAAGAGATGCGGATAACTATCAAATCGAGTTATCTAATAATCTAGCTGTGCTGCTTTACAAATTTAATCGCAAAAAGGAAGCTCTTAGCTTGATGAACCTGCTGCCCAAAGAGCAGATTGAAGTTCAATCCAATTATACCACTATGCTAGAGGGAGGAAATGCGTTTACTATGTGTCGAATCGAGTTTGAGCCTTTGCAACAGATGGGCGAAGTAGTCCCTCTTCAAAACAAGTATGAGCAAGTTGACGTAAATACAAATAATAGTTCGATGACAACACAGTACAAGGTGAAACGAGATGTGGTATGGGCTGCCCCATTTTTCAATCCTAGTGGCTATGCAAGTGAGGCTATCAGTTTTGCACTTGGGCTCGACAAACAGGTTCCCCTTACTATACGGCACCAAAACAGATTTGTTTCAGATGATTTTATAGCTAACATACCCACTCATTGGAAAAAAGTATTGCTAAGACTCCACAGAGTTGAGCCGCACAAATGGGGAGAAAATTTTTTATACAAGAATAAATCCATTCTTATACATCACCAACCGGGAAATAGTCTTATAAAATTTCTTAACGTAGATTATTGTATCGGGAGAACTATGTATGAAACTGACCGTATTCCTACCGACTGGATAGAGAAGTGCAATGAGATGGATGAAATTTGGGTGCCAAGTAAATTTAATCTTCATACATTTGAAGCACATGGAGTAGATAAAAGCAAGCTGGTTGTAATTCCTGAAGCGATTGATACAGAAGTATTTGACCCAGAAAAAGTTGCATCGTTTGAATTACCAAATAAAGCTGCTTTCAATTTTCTATCTGTCTTCGAATGGACAAACCGCAAGGGATGGGATGTTCTCTTAAAGGCTTACTTTGAAACTTTTAACCATGAAGATGATGTTTGCCTTTATCTTCGTTCTTATCTCCTTGGGAATTACGATCAGGATACAAAGACGTTTCTGAACCAAAAAATTGAAAAATTTATACAGAAGTCCGGCTATACAAAAAAATATCTTCCACGAATTGAGTTAATGACAAGCCAACTTCCATTTAAAAAAATGCTTGAGCTTTATCGTGCTGTTGATGCTTTTGTTCTTCCTTCCCGTGGCGAGGGATGGGGAAGGCCTTATATGGAAGCCATGTCAATGGGGTTACCGGTAATCGGCACGAATTGGAGCGGCAATACTGAATTTATGAACAAAGAAAATTCGTATTTAATCGATGTTGAAAAACTTATTACGATCAAGGAAAATGAGATTGCTTCTTACCTTGGTCATAAATGGGCGCAACCCTCCATCTCACATTTGAAACGACTGTTGCTCGAAGTATTTAGAAATCCCGAGACTGCCAAAGAAAAGGGAAAAAGAGCGAGACGTGACATAATTGAAAATTATAACCTGGATGCTGTGGCAACAATTGTTATAAACCGGCTAAAAGAAATTGAGCAGCGACTAAATGCAAATTCGAAAATTGCAAGTCAAGAATTACATAAATCTGAAATTGTGTGGGAAGGACCGCAATTTGTCCATAGTTCATTAGCTCTCATCAACCGGGAGATATGTTCACGACTGACGGATAACGTATCGCTTCAAATAATTAAAAGCGAGCCGGACAAATTTAAACCGTCGAAGAACGGAAAGTACGCCGCTTTGTCTAAAGAACTAAAACTTAATAATGTTGATGTTCATGTACGGCATCAATGGCCTCCAAATTTGAATCCTCCTGCAAAGGGACATTGGGTTGTTATTCAACCGTGGGAATTTGGAATTCTCCCGAAAGAGTGGGTGGATACGTTTACAGCTCAAGTTGATGAAATGTGGGTGCCGAGTAATTATGTTAAGCAGGTGTACATTCATTCCGGTGTTCCCGGAGACCGGATTTTTGTAATTCCAAATGGATTCGATCCGAGTGTTTTCTCTCCAACGGCTAAAGCTTTCAAATTAAAAACGAAAAAGAAATTTAAGTTTTTATTTGTAGGGGGAACGATTTATCGAAAAGGTATTGACCTTCTCTTGAATGCATATGTTTCAGCATTTAAAGCTTCCGATGATGTGTGTTTGGTTGTTAAAGATTTCGGCGGCGATTCTTTTTATGCAAATCGAACGATAAAAGAACAAATAAAAATATTACAGGCAAAGAAGAATACGCCGGAGATTGAATACATTGATGCGACACTATCGGAAAGTGATCTTGCCGGTTTATATACTGCATGCAATGCACTCGTTCATCCTTACCGCGGGGAAGGTTTTGGAATGCCAATTCTTGAGGCAAAGGCGAGCGGACTTCCGGTAATAGTATCCGATGGCGGTGCTTGTCTCGATTTCTGCAACACCGAAAATGCGTTGCTTATTCATGCAGAGAAAAAATATTTACCGGAAAAGAAAATTGATGCAATGGAAACGGTTGATTTTCCATGGCTGCTTGAACCTTCGTTAGAAGACCTTAAAGAGAAAATGCTTTTTGCGGTGGAACATCCGAACGAACTAAAGAACCTTACTGACAAAGCCGTTGCTGACGTGTATCAAAAATTTACATGGGGAAATTCTGCGGACATGATTTTAACAAGACTTAAAGCACTAAAAGGAAAACCAATTGTGAGAGCAAACAGCAACGAATTCGCAAAACATTCTTCTCAAGATTCTCTTTCATTCGAAATTGAATTTGGAAAACTTTTAAACTTGCTTGAAAATAACGAGTTGCACGCAGCCGCAGACTTGCTTGAAGATTTAGCACTTAAGTATAATGAAAGTGAACACTTAAAAATCATTAACCATGAGTCGTTATTAAATCTTTGTGGGAATGTTCATCTAACATTGGGACAGACTATAAAAGCCGCTGAATATTTCGAAAAACAGCTTCGGCAAAATCCAAATTCTTCATCGGCTTGCGTTGGATTAGCTGAGGTGTTTGCGGCAACGGAAAATGATAATGAAGCAAAGACTATGTACGAATTCGCGCTTACCTATGATCCCGGAAATCAATTGGCGAAGAAGGGATTGGAAAAAATCTCAACCTTCCTTCATGAAGAAGTGATTACTGAAAAACTTACGGATGACAACATCGACGATCAATTGGAAAATCAATTCGGCGAAGCGTATCATTTGTATGAAAAGAAATTCTTTAATGAATCTATCATGGTGCTTGAAGCTATGAAAGAGTTCGTATTGACTCACGCGGAAAAAGTTAATCCGGAAACAGTTGTTTCGATTGGTAATCTTATCGGATATAACTACCTTGGTCTGGGTGACGCTGACAATGCACGTGAATCCTTCGAATATGTTTTAAATGTCGATCCAAATTCATCTACCGCATGCGCCGGACTTGGTGACCTGTATATTCAATATAACATGGCGCAAGAAGCAAAAACGATGTTCGAATGGGCGGTGAAAAATAATCCAGAGAATCAAGCGGCTCTGGATTCACTCGCGAAAGCAAATACAATGCTCGGTTATTCGCCCAAGCATAATTCACTTGCGCTTAAGAATGTGAACCCTCTTCGTGCCATTGAACAAAAACTTGATGAAGCGGAAGAATTAATCTCGCAGGATAAAACTAATGAGGCCGAGCTTCTGTTGCGGGAAGTATTAGCGAATGACCCCGATAATGTCATAGCGCTGAATAATCTCTCCGTGATTGAAATAATGCATGAAAATTATGAAGCAGCCGTGCAGGTAATTACCAAAGTTCTTACACAAAATCCCGAGGATGATATCGCACTAGCGAATATGCAATATCTCCGAGAAAAATTAACCACGGTTCTGCAGCAGGCATGAAAGAGATCGTTGAAACGACCTTCACAGAAGCGGTTAGCCAGTTACTTGCCGAAGCGGATGAGTATTTTAGGCAAAACCGATTTGGAGAAGCTGAACAAAAACTATTGGAAGCTTATTCAAGTCATCCAACAAATTTTGATACGTTGTTTCAATTATCAAAATTCTACTATACTCAAAAGAATTATGTGCCGGCGGAAAAATATCTCCTTAAGACTGTAGCGATTCAACCGGGTGTTGCCGGAATATTTTCAGTTCTCGGCATCGTTCAAAAAGAGTTGGGGAAATATCAAGAGGCTGAAGTAAACTACGTAAAAGCGTTACAAATAAATCCGCTTTTCTCCGAAGCATATTATAATCTCGGGTTGCTCTATCATCACAAAAGGAATATCGTTTCAGCAGTTGTGATGTATCAAAAAGCTGTTGAGCTTAATCCGCAATTTTATCTCGCTTATTACAATTGCGGAAATGCCTATAGAGAATTAGAACAATATGATGAAGCAGAAAAATATTATAACCACGCCATTGACGTAAAGAGCGATTATGCTGATGCGTATTATAATCTTGGAGTTCTGCAAGAAAAAAAGTATAACCATGAATCAGCATTTAGTTATTACACAACAGCAATTCAGCATAATGAAGGACATACTCTTGCGCATTGGAATCGTTCATTACTCAATCTCCTTCAAAAAAATTATAAAGAAGGATTTGCCGAATACGAGTGGCGCAAGAAGAAAGAGGATTTTCCGAAGCGCAAATTTAGTAAACCGGAATTGATATCAACCCGTGTCGAAGGAAAAGTGATTTTCGTTTATGACGATCAGGGTGCCGGAGATGCAATACAATTTGTCCGGTATCTGAAGCAATTGAAATCTTTAGGCGCCAAAATTATTTTTGAGTGCGATAGCAGCCTGCTGGATTTAATGACCGCAAGCGGTGTAGCGGATGCCGTTGTAAGTAGACCTGAGGGGATGAAGAACGATTTCTATTACGATTTCCACATCTCGCTTCTAAGTTTACCTCATCTATTTGGAACCGTTGAATCAACTATACCCAGCGAAACTCCCTATATACAACCATACAAAAAGTCGGTGTCGAAATTCATAACAACGCGTGCGAAGAATGACAACTTAAAAGTGGGAGTCGCATGGGCAGGCAATCCGTATCATTCAAGAGACCAACACCGTTCAATTGATTTCCAACTTTTTTCTTCGCTCTTCTCTTTTCCCCATGTTGAATTTTATTCGCTGCAAAAGTTCATACCCGGACAGCAAATCCCGGAGAATCTCAATACATGTGGTTTAATTCTAAACGAATTGAATAATTTTGAAGATACGGCTGCGTTAATTCAAAAAATGGATCTCGTTATTTCGGTTGACACATCAGTTGCCCATCTTGCCGGTGCACTTGGGAAAGAGGTATGGACACTCATTTATTATTATCCAGATTGGCGCTGGAGATTGGAAGGAGATACCACACCATGGTATCCAACAATGAAACTTTTCAGACAGCAAAAACCGCTTGAGTGGAATATAGTAATTGAAAAAGTTACTCTGGCTTTAAAAGAAAAGATTGAGCAGAGAAGCCGGTTATCGTCTGAAGAAAAAACAAGTGAAGGTAAAAAGGAAAAAATGATTCTTTACACCGCGCTTGCAAAGGGGGACAACTTCGGATGGGGAGTTTGCAGTAATTATTTAAGAAAAGAACTGGCCAAACACACAACGATTATCCCCCTCAACGAAAACGCATCACTACTTGCAAATGGAGAGGCGGATGGAATTGTGCTCCATGCATTAATTGATTTGGAAATGCACAGCCTCTTCCAAACGAGAGGAAAGTACAATATCGGGTACGCCTTTTTTGAATACGAATTAACACTAGCTTCAATTGAAAATATAAAAGCGTATGATGTAATTCTTGTAGGCTCCACCTGGTGCAAAACAAAACTTGAGCAGGCGGGAGTAACAAATGTTGAGGTTGTAATACAAGGAATTGATCCTGAAGTTTTTTATCCGGTTGAATCCGAATTAAAGAGCGATTTTTTCAAAATTTTCTCCGGAGGAAAATTTGAGTTACGCAAAGGGCAAGACATCGTTCTTAAAGCGATAAAAATTCTTCAGCAGAAATATTCCGATATCATCTTAGTAAACGCATGGTACAATTTCTGGCCGGAGACAATGAACTCGATGAAACAGTCTCCGCACATCGCGTTCGAGCTGAAAGGTGATAGCTGGGACGAATACATGAAGCACTTGTATGTGATGAATCAACTTGATGCCGGAAGGATTATGACGTTTCCTCTCGTCGCAAATCAAAAGTCTCGAGAACTTTACCGGAACACCGATCTCGGAATATTTCCAAACCGCGCGGAAGGAGGAACGAATCTCGTCTTGATGGAATATATGGCGTGCGGGAAACCGGTGGTCGCAACTTACACGACCGGACATACTGATATTATAACGGAAAAAAATTCGCTGCCGTTAACGCATCTTCACGATTTCAAACTTTATAATGATAAAGAAGTGATGATAGCCGATTGGCGGGAACCTGACATGGATGAACTTATCGCTGCTATTGAATATGCATATTTCCACCGGGACGAGACTAAGAAACTTGGAAGGCAAGCCGCAGCAGAGATGAAGTATCTTACCTGGCAAGCAACCGCGGAAAACATTATGACAATAGTTAGTCGTTTTCAATAAGGATTGCTGTGTTGTGGTAACGCTTAGCATGATAGTGAAAAATGAGGAGAAGCATCTTGCGAGATGTCTTGAATCGGTGAAAGATGTTGTCGATGAAATTGTAATTGTAGATACCGGTTCAACAGATACCACGCTTGCTATAGCAGAAAAGTACTCGGCAAAAATTTTTCACTTTGAGTGGCAAAACAATTTTGCGGTAGCGCGGAACAAGGCATTGGAGCACTCATCCGGTGATTGGATTCTCTACCTGGATGCGGATGAACAGCTTACCGAACAATCAAAGAGAGAATTGCGTACACTCACCAAACAGAAAAAGCGGGAAGCGTATAAGTGTGTTATTAAAAACATTGATGAAATCAATAATCATCCTTCGGTGATGACCTACGTCAGACTTTTCCCCAATCATCCGGCAATTCGTTTTGAAGGAAGTGTTCACGAACAAATTGAGAGCTGCCTCCGGCGAAATAACTATAAAATAAAAGATTGTTCAGTTACGATAAACCACTATGGGTATAATCTTCCCAAAGACGCATTACAAAAAAAGGCTAAGCGAAATCTAGAATTGTTACTGCAAGAATACTCAAAAACTCCCTCTTCATACAATGCTTTTCAGATTGGACAGACTTACGGAGTTTTAGATGAAAAATCTGGTGCCGAAGAATATTTTACGACTGCATTACAAGACCATGCAATGAGTAAAGAGTACAGATCGATTGCCTATAGATATTTAGCCATTAACCATGCGGAACGTCAGCAGGTTTCAGCAGCGCGCGAATTAATTGACAAGAGTTTGGCTTGCGATATGGAGCAGCCGCTTGCCCTTATGGCAGCGTCAAAAATCTATTTGCGTCTTGGAGATGCAGCAAAAGCAGAAATGTATTGTAAAAAAGCCTTCGCGGTAAACAGTGACTTCCTTAAGGGAAGAAAAAAATCTCATGAGAATATTCTTATTAGTGAAGTGAATATTTGTTATCACGGTCTTGAAGTCGCGTTACGCTCAAACAAAAAGGAGTTGTTCAATTTCTTTTATCAGACGCTGTTAGCGCTGACGTCTAACCGCAAGTCTGGCGAGTTAGAATTGTTTGAACATCTACTCAACAATAAACAAATTGAAGTTGAGCATCTGCCTCGATTAGGTTCGGCAATAACGGAATCAAATATGGACCTGATTTTTCTTCTTTTTCCAAACTATCATTATCCGCAAATAAAACTAGGACTATTGAATTCGGTTAACGGGAATTTTAAAAACAATGCTGAATATTTGAATACACTGGGCGCGCTTTATGCGGAAATAAACGATCATACAGCAGCAATTGCTTTTTACGAACGCTCTCAAGCAATACATCCCGATAATCCGTCGGCACTTTTTTATTTAGTCTCCGAATATCTTCAAGCCGGTTTGGTTGAAAAGATTCTAACCGTTGTTAATAATGCCGAAATACGATTCGCGGGAAATGAAACTGTTCTTTCGCACCTTAATCTGCTCAAGCAGAAACTTCCGCAACTCTTCAATTAAAATTTTTTTTAGCAAAGACTAAACTTTTCTCAGCACCCGGCGATAATAGGTGTAGAGATGAAAATCTTTTATTAACAACAGACCAAGCAAGGATGCCTGGTTAAAACAACAATCAACAAAATATACATGGAGGTATATTATGTCGTTCAACATCAACACAAATCTCGGTGCGTTATCTGCTTACAATGCGTTAGCAAAGGTAACCGGTCAAACTCAAAGTGCTCAATTGCGCTTAGCTTCACAAAAAAGAATCAACTCAGTATCTGACGATACGTCAGGTTACCAAGTTGGTAAAGAACTCCAGGGCAAAATTTCTGTTATGAAAGCTGCTCAAGGAAATATCGGCGCTGCTAAAAATCTTTTAGCTACCGCTGAAACCGCTCTTTCTGCTATCAACGATTTGATAATCCAGATCAAAGGAAAAGTTGCAGACGCTACAGATCCTACAAAGAACAAAACAGCGCTTGCCAACGACGTTAAAGCTCTTGGGGACGAAATCTCCTCTATCTTTAGCAATACCAAATTCAATGATACTCAATTGTTAAGCGGTACCGGCTATAGTGCAACCTTTACATTCCAAACCGGTGAATCCAGCTCTGATACTACTGCTGTCAATCTCGGAACATTGAATGCTACCGATCTCAGTTCATTTACTGGTGCTTCAGCTTCCTCAATCGGTTCCATTGATGTTTCTACTCTTGAAACTCTTGTAAAAGATGCTTTAGGAAAGAGCGGTAACTTTGTTCAACGTTTGGACGTAAAAGACGAATACTTGACGAACGCTATTGCTAATGCAAGTGCGAGTGTAAGCCGTATATTCGACACCGATATGGCTATGGAACAGTTAAACTCTACGAAAAATCAAGTTGGAGGTCAAATTTCAACTTCGATGCTTTCACAGATGAACTCTGCTCCAAGTTCAATACTGTCGTTATTCAGATAATCTTCGTTCTTCATCCCTCCCGTAACTACGCGGGAGGGATTTTTTATGTTTGATTAAAAGGGACCACTATTATGCAGCATTCTGCTTTCGCTTCTCAACATTCGAATAGAATGAATCAATATTTAGTTAAAGAGATTATGGAAGCTACTCCACAGCAGCTCTTGATTAAAATTTACGATTTCGCCATCCTTAATTGCAACAAACAAAATATGGTAAAGACGAATAATGCAATTCAGGAGTTGATCAACTCATTAAGTTTTGAAACTGAACCGGTAAGAGAAATATCTACCGGGTTACTTCGTTTGTACCTCTATTGCCAGGATCAAATGAGAAAACAAAATTATTCGATCGTACATAAAATCTTAACCGAACTTAGAGAAACATGGATTGAAGCATTTAAGAAAATTCAGAGATAAAAATGGCTTTAGATATTTCGTCATATTCAAGAATTAATGCTTTAATCGATGCGTACACCACAAGCGAAACGGAAAAGCTTGTCACTCCTATTACGAAGAAACAAACCTTTACGAAAGATGTATCCACCGGATACAGTACTCTTTCAACAAAACTGAGCGGACTTAAAACAGAGTTATTAACCTTAAAAGAAACCGGAGCTGATTCAACATTTGCCGCTCGTACGGCCGCTTCTTCCGATTCAAAATTTGTTACGGCAACAGCTACAACTTCTGCGGCAGCAAGCAGTTTTGATATCCGCGTAAATCAACTTGCAAAAAGTGATTTATTGGTCGCTCCGGAAAAGGCTTCCGATACCGCAAATGCGATTACCGGTACACATACCTTTGTTGTGAAAACCGGCGATGGAAGCGGAGGAGAATTTACAAGTAACGTTGATGTAACTTTTACCGCGTCCGAAACAAATAAAACGATGATGGAAAAAGTCCGGGATGCGATCAATTTCGATAAAGCTGTGGTAACCTCACAGGCAAAAACTGCCGCTTCTGCTTATGCAGGCGGCGCATCCACAATGACAATTAATTTAAATGGCACGGCAACAACACTTTCCCTTACCGGTGGCGGTACTTATGAGCAGCTGGTTGATGAAGCTGTTGGACAAATTTCCTCAAATACGGCTTTTAGCGGCATCACTGCGGAAAAAGTCCTGAATCAACCAAATCCCGGGGATGTAAAATTAAAAATAACAGTAAAGGATTCTGCTAAATATATTAGCATTTCTCACTCGAGTGGTTTTGATCTGGTTACTGATTTGGGAATTGGCGTAACAAAAGAAAAAGGTGCAAGCGGCACTATTTCGGCTTCGGTCTTTTCTCCCACTTCAACCGATTCGCAATTTTCTTTAGCGGCTAAATCAACCGGACTAGATTACCGGATTACTTCTCTTTTAGACAGCGGAACTTCAACTGTTTTAACTGATTTGGGAATTAATCTTGGTTCGGCAAGACCCACGTTTGATCAGACAACTACTCCGGACACCGCCGGATTTGTCTATTCGGATATTACGCAGAACAACAATCTGCTCAACTCAAAATTTGCATTTAACGGATTAAATTTTCAGCGGAACTCTAATGCTGTTTCCGATTTAGTAACCGGAGTAACCTTTAATCTCAAATCGGTTATGGTTGCTGCAGATCCCACAGTAAACGTTGCTGTTTTCAACGATACAGAAAATATCAAATCCAAAATTGAAAGCTTTGTTTCAAAGTTTAATGACCTGTATACCTTTCTTCAGGCTAAAAGCGAACGGAACTTTGGTGAAAAGGGAATTTTTACAAGCGATACGCATGCATCAACATTATTAAATTTCTTCAATTCCAATTTAAGTTCTAAAGTAAGCGGAATTCAGGACGGTGACTTAGCCTATCTTGCGCAAATCGGAATTACTTTCAGTAGCAAAACCGGATTGTCAATTTCAGACAGTACGAACTTTGAAAATAATTTAAAAGATAAAATATCGCAGGTTGAAGCAATTTTTAATTCTACCAGCGGTATTGCCAATCTTCTGTACGATGAAATTAATCCGTATCTAGGTGCTAACGGTTATCTCGCTCTCTCGAAGAAAGACTTGGATGATAACGTTTCCTATATGGAGAAGAAGATCACGACGATGAAATCCCGGATTGATAAAAAATCAGAGGGATTGCGTAAACAGTATGAATCGCTTCAATCCCAACTCGTATCGTTGAACTCAAACGCTACCTTGTTTGGAATAAATGCAAACGTATTTTAGGATGAATTATGCTGCGTGAAAAAATTATCATAATAGAAAAAGCTCTGAAAAAAGTTCTGGATTACCTGGAAATGCTGAGCGATGAGAACTTTGAGCTAATTTTTCCGAAAGCAAAATGGGGGATGGAACAAGTCCAATTGTTAAAAAATGAACTAAAAACGCAATATCCGCCTGAGGTGTACCTAAAAATCGAAAATCACCTTCTTCTTCCCGCTAAACTAATTGCAAATAAGTACGATAATATTATTACCTTAAAAAGGAAAAAACTCACTGCCGTCGGGGAGGAAATTTCTTCGATGCAGAACCGAAAAAAAATTGTAAATTATTACAGGTAGACATCATGGACATCAAAGCAATAACTAATTCACTTTACTTTCCAAAAGAAGTTAAAGGGAAGAAATCCGAAAAAGCTGCCGAAGAGAACTCAAAAGATAAAGTTGTGATCTCAGCTGAAGCGAAATTAATGCAGTCTTCTTCAATTGATGCAAAACGGCTGGCCGAAATTCGTGACAGACTTGAAAGCAAGTACTACGATAAACCGGAAGTTGTTGATCACATTGCAAATTCGATTCTTAAAGAAGTTGCCGGAGAATAAGACTCCATATAATAGTATAAAATCTATCTGCTTGACCTCTATCGCTAAGGGGCAATCAGCAAGGGGATAAGTGCGTTCAAACAGTTCCGATCATTTTCATTTCTTTTAAATTTATAACCGTCTTGTATTGATTTTGGTAACGTTTATTTAGTTTTACTTTACTATTTTTCTTGTGGCAAAACTTATATTCAGTTCAACTAAAGGGAACGTTCATGATACGACAGCTCTTCATTTTCTTTGTAATAACCACTCTCTGCTCATCTGTTTTTGCACAAACCACTTCTTTTGAAATACCGGCATTTTTTTCGAGTAATATGGTGCTTCAGCAAAAAACAAAAGTTCCCTTTTGGGGAAAAGCACTTCCGGGAACAAAAATCTGGGTTAAAGCAAGTTGGAAAGCCACGGCACAAACTGAAACCGGTACTGATAGCACATGGCGGACAAGTCTTCAAACTCCTTCCGCCGGAGGCCCCTATCAGGTCACTATAAAAATTGGTGATACAACCGTTACCTATAAGCATGTTCTCGTTGGTGAAGTCTGGTTATGTTCAGGACAATCGAACATGGAAATGCCGATGGAAGGTTGGCCGCCTAAAGACACAATTTGGGGTGCGCAAGAGGAAATTAAAAATGGAGCTTCAAACAATTTGCGGTTCTTCACGGTAAAAAGAGCTTTTGCCGATAGCCCGCAATTTGACTGCAGCGGAGAATGGCAAGTTTCATCTCCGGAAGCCGTTGCTCAGTTTAGCGCAACCGCTTTTTATTTTGGAAAGAAGTTAGCAAAGGAATTAAAAATCCCGGTGGGACTCATTCACTCAAGCTGGGGCGGAACTCCCATTGAAGCCTGGACGAATAAAAAATATCTGGGTCAGGTTCAAGAATTTAAAGACATTGTGAAAAAATTAGACAACGCCGGCGAAGAAAGAAAACGACTTGAGGATTGGCTTGCTCAATTTTCAACTCTTGATATGAGAGGAGCAGATGAAAGCAAATGGCAGCATTTGTCATTTAGAGATTTAGGCTGTGCGGCGTACAATTATAATGATAGCCAATGGAGAATAATGCATCTTCCTACACTTTGGGAAGAAACGGAAGTTGGAAATTTTGATGGTGCGGTTTGGTTCCGGAAAAAAGTTTCTCTTCCCGAACATTGGCTCCATAAAGAACTTACGCTTGAACTCGGTCCGATTGATGATATGGATGAAACGTTTGTAAACGGAAAGAAAATCGGTGAGCATGAATCGAGCAATTGGTGGGATAAGGATAGAGTATACGACGTATCGTCAGATCTGGTTCGTTCATCCACAATGGTAATTGCCGTTCGCGTTATTGATAATCAAGGCGGCGGCGGTATCTATGGCGATAAAAATAAATTGAAATTGGTTTTAAAAGAAACCGGTGAATCAATTCCTTTAGCAGGTGAATGGAAATATTTACCTACGGCAGAGTACCGCCAAGGAAGATTTTATATTTTTGGCGGCAAAGCCGAAATAGAATACACTCGTCCTTGGCTGAGTGTTGATCTCTCCCCTTATATGCCAACCGCGCTGTACAACGGAATGATTGCCCCGCTGGTTCCTTTCGCAATTAAAGGAGCGATTTGGTATCAAGGAGAATCAAACACCGCCAAGCCCGAATTATATCGAACACTACTTCCCAACATGATAGAAAATTGGCGCGGAGAATGGAACGAAGGAGAATTTCCTTTTTACTTTGTTCAAATTGCGCCCTTCAATTATGGAGACAATACCAGATCTCAATTGCTGCGAGAAGCACAAATGATGGCGTTGAAAGTTCCACACACTGGAATGGCTGTGACGCTTGATATCGGGAATCCCGACAATGTTCATCCGGGAGATAAAAAAGATGTCGGTGAACGGCTTGCACGCTGGGCGTTAGCAAAAGACTATAAGAAGAAAGAAATTTTTTCCGGACCGTTATATAAATCGATGGAAGTAAATGGCGATAAACTTATTCTCTCATTCGATTACGCCGAAAAAGGATTAATTCTAAAACCGAAAGACGGCGGAGCGGAATTTTTATTAGCCGGAGAAAATAAAATATTTAAAACCGCAAAAGCAGTTGTTTCCGGAAAACAGCTTATTCTAACAGCAGAGGGGATTGAACACCCTGCTGCAGCGCGGTATGCATGGGATAATACTTCGAGCGGAATTCTTTTTAACAGTGCAAATCTGCCGGCATCTTCATTCCGTACAGATGATTGGAATGAGTAAGAACATTTTATGACGCTTCCTCAACATATGGTTCAGACGGGAATTATTTGTTCTCTCGTTCCAAGGTTGAGGAATCGTTATGTGTTAATTCTCTCGTTACTCGCCACCGCAGCACCCGACATCGGAAGATTATTTCAAAACGATCCGGGTGATTGGACGAAATTTTATCAATGGGCGCACGATACATGGTATTGTTATCTCATCCCTTTTTGGAATTTGCATATCGCTGAAGATTATCTCGTTCATCAGCCGGGAGGCGGATGGTACTGGTGGACAAAATATTTGGAGCTGGGCTTGTGGGGCATCGAAGTAATCTTTCTTTACTTCATACTTAAAAGAATCAAGGGAAGCAAGGTTTTACACACGATAGCCAAAAAACCATTTGGCAATTATTGATATTTTGACAAAAGCTGTAAAAAAATATTCATCATTCCCTAAAACCGTTAATCCATTATTTTGATTTATTCCCTTCTCCTTTTCTATTTTTGTAATGCACTTTGAACGTTTTACCTATAAGCCGGAGAAAGGGTATCGACACAGTTCTCATACTTTCAAGTTCGGGGTAACCTTCCGGCAGGTCTTCAATTGCACAAAAGCACCTAAACCATTAGAGGATCAATTTCATGATAAAAAGAATTTCTCTAACATTCTTCTGTTTTGGCTTCACAGTCTTGCTTTTCTTTTCTGATACGGCAATTGCCCAAAAATCTGATTCCACACTTGTACTAACATTAAAAGATGCCGTTGCAATGTCGCTGGAAAAAAACTGGGATGTTCAAATTTCCCAAAAGGAAATTCTGAAAGCTGAAGAACAGATAAATGAAGCCTATGCGAGCGCATATCCGAGAATTGATGTAACCGGAATGTACTCACGTAATATTAAACTTCCGGTAATGTTTATCCCGCCAAATACTGCGTTTAATCCTTCAAGCCAGACGCTTACATTCGAAATCGGATCGAAGAATAGTTTTGATGCCGGCATCTCGTTATCGCAAGTAATTTATAGTCAAAAAGTAAATACGGCCATACAAATTGCCGATGATTACGCTGAGCTCTCACGTGTCGGTAATAAAGCAGTAAGAATGGATGTAATTCTTCAGGTGAAAAAAACTTTTTACACGGTGCTGCTCATGCAGGATTTAGTAAAAGTGAGCCGTCAAGGATATGAGGTTGCCAAAGCCAACGCTGAAAATGTTTCGGCTCTTTACAAACAAGGAGTCGCTTCTGAGTACGATAATTTAAGAGCGGAAGTTCAGGAAGCTAATACCAAACCGATGCTTATCCAGGCGGAAAATAGTCTTGAGCTTACGAAAAATGCGTTGAAAAATTTACTTGGCGTTGATTTGAAAACTCCGGTTGAAATTAAAGGAGAGTTTACCTTTTCGCCGATTCAGGCGGACACGCTTGCAACCAATTCGTCTGAGGCGATTGCCCGCAGTCCGCTTATAAAACAATTGTCGCTTCAGGAATCGCTGCTTGAAAAAAATATTAAAATCGAAAAAGCCGATTACTATCCGACCCTTGCGCTGTTTGGGCAATATCAATGGCAGTCGCAAGACAATACATTTAAATTCAAAGATTACATGTGGGCGAACAGCATACTTGTGGGACTTCAATTAAGCTATCCGCTGTTTGACGGATTCCGGCGCGGTGCCCGTGTTGAACAAGCAATCATCGATAAAGCCAAAGTAAGTCTCACCAAGCGGAAACTTGAAGAAGGACTCTCTATTCAAGTGAAGCAGGCCGTTATGAAAATGGCGGAGGCGGAAAAAAGAATTACCGCACAGCAAAAAAGTTTGGAGCAGGCAGATAAAGCTTTAAAAATTGCTCAAACTCGTTTTAAGAGCGGAGTCGGAACGCAACTCGAATTGATTGATACCCAAGCCGCGGTTACCATGGCTAATACAAATTATGCTTCTGCCGTCTATGATTATCTCGTTGCTAAAGCCGAGTGGGAATATTCAGTTGGTGTTGAGGAATGAGGCTGATATGAAATTCAAAGAAATTTATAAAGGAGAAACGGGAATGTCTTTTGTGAAAGAAAAAATGAAGAAAAGTTTAGTTGTTATAACAGCGCTTCTGTTTTTGACAGCAGGTTGCGGAAAAAAAGAAACAGCCGAAACCGGATCAAAAAAAGTTTCTGATCTTGATACAATTGCCGTGCAAACGGCAGCCGCGGAAGTGAAACAAATTTCGCTTCTCAAAACGTACAGCGGATCGTTGGAAGGTGAAGAGCAAGCGAATATTGTTGCAAAACTTCCCGAGCGAATTGTTGCTGTTCGAGTAAAAGTAGGACAACATGTAAAAGCCGGTGAGATCCTTGTATCGCTTGATAAAGCCGGAGCGTCATCTCAATACTTTCAGGCTGAAGCCGCTTATAAAAATGCCGAAAAAGATTTGCACCGGATGGAAGCCTTGTTTAACGAAGGCGCTATTTCTCGGCAAATGCTGGATGGAACGCAAACCGGTTTTAGCATAGCGAAAGCGAATTTCGAAGCAGCAAAAAGTTCTGTTGAATTAACCTCTCCCATCAGCGGAGTAGTTACAGCGGTGAATGTGAACACAGGAGATTTGGCTCAAATCGGAATACCGTTGGCTACCGTGGCTAATCTTTCTTCGATGAAAATAACATTTAGTGTGAATGAGCTTGACCTCCCGAATTTTGCTGCCGGACAATCGGTAAAAATATTTTCAGAGATGAACGCGTCGCTTGTGCGAACGGGAAAAATCTTACAGTCATCAAAATCTGCTGAAATTGATTCACGTACCTTCGAAGTGAAAGCGGCGTTTCCCAATACATCGGACGGATGGTTTAAGCCGGGAATGTTTTGTAAAGCCGAACGAGAACTTGTTACCGGAAAAAACAATCCCATTATTCCGACAAAAGCACTTACGAATTCTTCAAATGGTATTGGTGTTTTTACCGTGAAAAATGACCGCGCGTATTTTAATTTAGTTACCGTAGGACTCTCAAACGACAACGAATCGGAAATCTTAAGCGGGTTATCCTCCGGAGATAAAGTTGTGACCGTTGGAATGAGTAATCTGAAAAACGGAGTGCTTGTTCGTTATGAAAAATAAAAAGAAAAACTTTTTGATTTCTTACTTCATCACAAACAGAGTGAAGGAACACCTATGAAATTAGCTGACATTTCCATCCGGCGTCCGGTTTTCGCTACCATGATGATAACCGCGTTGATTGTGCTCGGATGGTTTTCTTATATAAAATTAAATATTGATCTCTATCCCAATGTTGATATTCCCTATGTAATCGTTACAACAGTTCTTCCCGGTGCGGGACCGGAACAAATTGAGTCCGACGTTACAAAAAAAGTTGAAGAAGCGGTTAATCCGATTGCCGGAGTTGATTTTATCCAATCAACTTCACAAGAGGGAGTATCGATTGTTGTTATCGCATTTAAACTTGAAGTTGACGGGAAAGCGGCCGCGCAGGAAGTGCGAGAAAAAGTAGCCGCAATACGCGCTGAGCTTCCCATGGAAATTGAAGACCCCGTAATTCAGCGGTTTGATTTTCAAAGTCTTCCCATCATGTCGCTTGCTGTTTCAGGAAATCGTTCGGAAAAAGATTTAACCACCTACACAAAAAATGTAATCAAAAAACGGTTGGAGAATATCCCCGGTGTTGGCGCTATCAATCTTGTCGGTGGTGCAGAACGAGAAATTGTTGTAAATGTTGATGCCGCAAAACTGAGAGCATACGATATTTCAATTCAAGATATCATCCAAAATGTAGGCGCATCAAACGTGGAAATTCCCGGAGGAAATTTAACTCAAGGATCACGACAACTTCTTTTGCGTACGATGGGAAAATATAAATCGGTTGCCGACTTTAACAATGTTATCGTTGCTAATCCGATGGGAAAGAACGTCTATCTTTCGGATGTTGCCCAAGTTGAAGATGGTTCAAAAGAAAAAACAAGTTTAACCCGTTTGAACGGTATCTCGGCAGTCGGGCTTGAAATTGTAAAACAATCGGGAAGCAACACAGTAAAAGTAGCGGAAGAAGTTCATAAACAATTGGCAAAATTGAAAAAGGAACTTCCGGCAGATATTAGTTTTGTGCTTGCGCAAGATAACAGTACTTACATTGAAGATTCGGTTAACGATGTACTCTTCGACATTGTTTACGGCGGATTACTTGCCATTATCGTTATCTATCTTTTTTTGGCTAACTTTAGAGCTACAATAATAAGTGGCCTTGCCCTTCCGTCTTCAATCATCGCAAGTTTCATCGTTATGTACGCGCTCAATTTCACTTTGAACATGATGTCATTGCTTGCTCTGTCGCTTGCAGTTGGCTTATTAATTGATGACGCGATTGTGGTTATTGAAAATATTTACCGCCACATGCAGCAGGGAGAAACACCTTTTGAAGCAGCAAAGAAAGCCTCGGAGGAAATCGGTTTGGCTGTTATGGCAACCACGTTTACTATCGTTGCGGTTTTTGTCCCGGTGGCTTTTATGTCCGGAATTGTCGGGCAGTTCTTTTATCAATTTGGGATAACAATCTCTGCCGCCGTTCTTGTTTCACTTTTTGTTGCCTTCACACTTACTCCAATGCTCTCTTCGCGGTGGTTAAATAAAGAAGATGAGGATTTGAGAAAAGAGGGGAACATTTTCCATAAAGGATTGTATTACTTCAATCATTTTTTTGAACTACTAAGCAGCAAATATAAAACCGCTCTCAACTGGTCGCTGCTTCATAGAAAAACCGTTATTGCAATTTCAATTGCAGTCTTCTTGTCGAGCTTTCTTTTAATGGGAATGCTTGGAGCCGAGTTTTTCCCGTCGATAGATCAAGGACAATTTATTATTGATGTAAAAGCATCTCCGGGAAGTTCGCTTCAACAGACATCAGACATTTGTGCGAAAATGGAGAAGTCATTATTAAAAAGAAACGAAGTGACAACAGTTCTAACAACCATCGGCTCCGGTAACAACCCGATTACCGACGCTACCATTTTAGTAAAACTCGTTAAGAAAAAAGAACGCAAAAAAGGTGTTCAGGAAATAATATCTGAAACTCGGGCTGAGTTTAAAAATATCGCCGGCGCAAAACTCGCTTATCTTTTGGAAGGCGGACCCGGCGGCAATGAAAAACCCGTTACGTTTAGCATACGCGGCGAAGACATAAACGTAATTAGTAAACTTGCAGATAAGGTTGAGCAGATAGTAAAATCTACACCGGGAACAGTTGATGTTGCCAATAACCTTGAAACATCAAAACCTGAAATCCGCTTGAACATTGATAGGGAAAAAGCTTCCGATCTTGCGGTGAATCCTTTTTTAATTGCATCCACGGTTCGATCGCTGGTTGACGGATATGTGGCTACTAAATTTCAAGATGCCGACGAGCAATATGATGTGCGGGTACGATTGCAGAAAGAAGACCGCACTTCAACCGCTTCAATCCCTTTTCTCACCGTAAAGAGCAACAAGAAAAACAGTGCCGGAAAAGATATTCTCATCCCTCTTGGTAATGTGGTAACGGTGGATGAAGGAACCGGTCCGGCAAAAATTCAACGGTACGCGCGTCAGCGGGAAGTTCGTGTTGACGCAAACACTTCCGGCCGCACGCTTGGAGAAGTGCTCGGCGATATCGGTAAAGAAATTGAAAAAATTGATGTCCCGCCGGGTTATACCGTTGGTGTTGTTGGTCAAGGTGAAGAACAAGCGGAATCATTCGCGAACATTCTTCTTTCACTCGCGATGGCAATAATTTTTGTGTACATCGTACTGGCGGCTCAATTCGAAAGTTTTATTCATCCGTTCTCCATCATGCTTGCGCTGCCGATGTCGATTATCGGCGCTGTGCTTTTCTTGTTGATCTTCGGAAGCACGCTTTCGGTTATTTCTTTAATCGGCATTATCATGCTGATGGGCTTGGTTACTAAAAACGGAATTCTCCTCGTCGATTATACAAACGTTTTGCGTTCGCGCGGATTAACCAGATTTGATGCGCTTGTAAAGGCGGGACCAACAAGATTACGACCTATTTTAATGACAACCTTCGCGATGATATTCGGAATGATTCCGGTTGCGTTCGGGTTAGGTGAAGGCTCGGAATTCCGTGCGCCGATGGGGCAGGCTGTTATTGGAGGACTGATTACATCAACATTGCTCACGCTCTTTATTGTTCCGGTTGTCTATAGTATTCTTGATGATTTGGGACAAAAAGGCTTAGTGAAGATGGTGTTGAAATTATTTAAGAAGGAAAAAGAAGAAAGGGTGTAGAGAACTACACCCTTTTAAGAAAAATTATTTGGCTTTGAGCAAGCCGGTCGCGCTGAGCAATCCGAATTGTTTTAACAAGTAATTCGATTCAGCGGCAATAGCATTATTTGCCGCTTGAATATAATCTCTGTACGCCTGCTGCTGATCGATGAACGTTGCGGTTCCCAAATCATAAGATTCTCTTTTTATCTGCCATGTTTCGGTTGCGGCTTTTAAAGCAGCTTTAGAAACTTCAAGCTGTGCGGAAGCCGTCTGCAAATCAAGCACCGCATTTTTCACATCACTTTTAATTTGGCGTTCCATCGCGCTTAAATCTTCATAAGCATTTTTAGATTGAACTTGCGCTGATTGAGTTGCCAGGTCGGTGCTCCATCTTGAAAAAATTGGGAAGCTGAGCGACAAACCTAAACTATAAACTTTTCTGCTCATAAGATCACTTGGTGTGGTAGCGCTGGTTGAGAATCCGTAACTGCCGCTTAAACTTGGAAGATAACCGCCGCGTGCAATGATCATTTGATAATCGGCGTTATCTGCTTTTAGTTTTAAGCTTTGGTAGTCATTCCGATTTGCGTTCGCAATGGTGGAAAGTCCACTCACATCATCCAAATTTTTAACAGATTCAGGAACGTATGAGGAATCAAGAGCAAACTGATATTCTTTCAGCGGATCTTTTGAGAGATAGGTAAGCAGCGTAATTTTTGATTTTTCATAATTGTTTTTTGCCTGCAAGTATGCGAGCCTTGAGTTTGATGTTTGATACTCTTGAGAATAAAGGTCAGCGTTCGCTTTCATTTTAAGGTCGAACATTTCTTTTACTTTTTTCAACATATCTTCGTTAAACTTTAAATCTTCTTGTTGAAACTTCAAAATCTTTTCGTTGTTTGTTACGTTGATAAAAAGACTTACCGTTTGGAGCATTACATCTTGTTTCAACTTTTCAAAGTCATACGTTGCAGAAGCTAAATCATTCTTTCGCTGTGAGATTGTTGAATAATTTGCAAGACCATCAAAAAGAGTTACGTTCCCTCCAAGTGACATGCTATAACTACGAGAATCGGTTAGGGTTGGTCCAAGTTTTTGCGCTTCGCCAAAATAATTGATTACCGTTGCGCCTTGTGAATTGCTTACTCTTTGCCAACTCCAGCCGCTGCTGAAACTTAACGAGGGAAGGAGATTTCCGTATGCGTTCTTTAAGGCCGCGTTAGATGTTTCCAGATTATTTTTGCTTTTTAGCAATGAGGTGTTTTGGTTTAACGCCAAGGTGATTGCGTCCCGCAACGTAATTTTTTCCTGCGAAAAGAGAGAGGAGGTACTCGTTGTAAAAAGGATAAGCAAGAAAAATCGGATTAGTAACTTCATTGTGGATGCTCTTTTTTCTAATAATTAAAAAATACTTTTATAACTGTCCTATTCATACCGTAATGCGTCAATCGGATTTAAGCGGGAAGCTTTTCGCGCAGGATAAAAGCCGAAAAATATTCCAATCGCGCCGGCAAATCCGAACGCAACCATAATAATCTGAGGTTTTATGAACGCCGATTGTTCTGTGTAGTGATTCAACAAGTAGACAATCAAAAACGAAAAGGCTACTCCGATTAATCCGCCTGTTAAACTTAATACCGTAGCTTCCGTCAAGAATTGTACAAGTATATCGGAAGCGCGCGCGCCTACCGAAAGACGAATGCCAATCTCGCGGGTTCGTTCTGTTACCGAGACAAGCATAATATTCATGATACCGATACCGCCGACAACGAGTGAAACACCCGCAACCGAAGCAAGAAGAATGGTAAGGATGCGGGAGGTTTCGGTAGCCGCTTCGGAAAGATCCGATTGATCACGAATGGTGAAATCATTGTCTTCACCCGGACTCAGTTTGTGCGCTTCTCTCATAATGCTTTTCAGCTCCGCAATTGCCGCGGGAATTTTATCATTTGAAATTGCGCTTGCTTGAATTGAATTTAAATGAAGATGATCTCCGGAGAGCCGATCTCCCACAGTTTTTGACGGCGCAAGAATAATATCATCTTGACTTGTTCCAACTGCAGATTGTCCTTTTTCTTTTAGCACGCCGATTACTTTAAAAGGAACACTACGGATACGAATTTGTTGACCGACGGGATCGTCATTCGGGAAAAGATTTTTTACTATTTCAGTTCCCAGCACACAGACTTTAGCTCTTGCCATGACATCGCGGTCCGTGAAAAATTCGCCATGATCCAGCGGCCATTGACGAATGTCCAAATAAACGGGAGAAACACCTTGCACACGTGTGAACCAGTTACCGACTCCGCCGATGACTTGCCCTCCCGAACCGACAACGGGGGAAACACCTTTAATGAGTGTAGCCTCGTTTTTTATTTTATCGACATCTTCAAACGTAAAACGGTTGAACGTTCCGGAGCCACGGTTTACGCCTCCGGAATTTGAAGCGCCGGGAGTAATGATAATAAGGTTTGAACCGAGCGACGCAATTTGTTCTTCAACTTTTTTTTGCGCACCATCTCCAATGGCCACCATTACAATAACCGCGGCTACGCCTATGATAATTCCAAGAGCGGTTAAGAGACTTCTCATACGCGCTTTCATAATACTTCGCGTAGCAACTTTTAAAATGACTCGTATATTCATTTCTTTCTCTTTTCCTATTCTGTTATTGCCGCGGCGGCTATTACTTTCACTAATTCCTCTTCCGCGTTCAACCGGTCTTTAATAACCGCATCGCGAATAACTCTACCATCTTTCATTTCGATGATGCGCTTTGCGAAAGCGGCAAAATCTCTTTCGTGAGTAACCATAACGATTGTTATTCCTTCATCATTCAATTTCTGAAAGAGATTGAAAACTTCGACGGAAGTAACACTGTCTAAGTTTCCAGTCGGTTCATCTGCTAAAATGAGAGATGGTTCATTAACTAACGAACGGGCAATTGCTACACGTTGCTGTTGTCCGCCGGAAAGTTGACTCGGAATGTGATGCATTCTATCTTCGAGCCCGACTTTTTTAAGTGCTTCTTCAGCTTGTTTTTTGTGATTCTTTACTTTTTCAAGCCGGTCATACATTAACGGCAGTTCAACATTTTCCAGCGCGGTTGTTCTTGCTAAGAGATTGAATCCTTGAAAAACAAAACCGATTTTTTGATTTCTTATATTCGCGTACTCATTTTGCGAAAGTTTTCCTGTACTTATTCCGTCAAGGAAAAAATCTCCCGAAGTCGGCATATCCAAGCATCCAAGCAGATTCATAAGGGTAGATTTGCCGGAACCTGATGCCCCCATGATAGCGACAAATTCCCCTTTGTGAATGGTGATATTCACCCCTTTTAAAGCGGGGACTTCAATTTCGCCGACGAAATAAGTTTTTGTGAGTTCTACTGTTTGAATTAAAATATTTTCCAAAATTTCCTCACATTTAAAATGCTCTTCTCATATCCCGTGGAGGACCGCCTGACGTTGGATTAAACGGATTTGAAGAAGATGATGGCGTGGGCGCGTCACTACTTTCAAGAATGCCTGAAATAATTTTCATTCCTTCTTTAACATTTCTTCCACGAGTAATTTCTGTGAATTTTCCGTCAGTTAATCCGGCAGCGATCATTCCCATTTGCAGCTGGTTGTTAGCATCAAAATACCAAATACGGTTCATCCCTTTTCGTCTTCCGCCGTTTCCGTGTCCGTTCATTCCACCGTTGGACTGCCGTCTGTCGCCACGGCCAAATCGCTGCATCCGTTGTTTGATGCTGTCCGGGAGATTAGCCATTTCTTTGTCACGATTTTTTGTTGCTTCTGCTTCCATTTCATCTGTCGGTTGGAAACGAAGTGCAGAATTAGGAACGAGCAGAACATTCTCGCGGTAATCAACATAAAAATCTACAGTAGCTGTCATACCGGGAAGCAAGAGTTTGTCTTTATTCTCCGCGTTGACCACAACAACATAGTTCACAACATTCGAAACCACATTCGGATTTAATCTTATTTGTGTGACAACACCGCTGAATTTTTTATCTGCGTACGATTGAACGGTAAACTCGACTTTTTGTCCCTCTTTAATTTGTCCGATATCGCTTTCGTCAACATTCGTTAAAATGCGCATCGAAGAGAGGTCTTCCGCTATGGTAAATATTGTTGGCGCGGAAAGACTTGCAGCCACTGTTTGTCCCTGTTCTACATTTCTATTAATAATTGTTCCCGAAATTGGGGAGTAGATGTACGCGTATCCTAAATTCAGTTTTGCCCGTTCAAGTGCTGTCTGCGCGGATTTTAATGACGCAAAAAGAACTTGCACGTTTGTTTTCGAGGCGATGAAATCAACTTCATTCATAAAGTTTTTTTCGTACAACTGCTTATTTCTTTCATGGACGGCAACCGCCTGATCGTACTGAGCTTTTGCCCTGTCAAGACTTGATTGAGCGTCCCGTACAGAAGCGGCAAGTACAACCGTATCAAGAACCGCCAAAAGTTGTCCTCTTTTTACCTGGCTATTAAAGTCAACTAAAAGTTGATCAATTTTACCGGAGACTTGCGTACCGACATCAACCGTTTTTATTGCTTGCAATGTACCGGAACTGCTGATTATTACATTCAAATCACCCCTGGTGATTTCCGCGAACGTATATTTTGTCGTTTTTTCGTCTTGAGTAAAAAAGAGGAAATAGACAATAAGAAAAGCCGCCACGATGCCGGCGGAAATGATAAATGCCTTTTTTTTCATATGTGTTCTCGATTGTGTAGATAGAGTAAACTTGAGATAATACTGATTATTGTTTGAAACGGCGCTGACCCTGCTGCATCCGGTTCTTGCGCTCTTCAATCATTTTATTGAATTCAACTTTCTGTTTCGCCGTCAATATTTTTGTTATCTGAGCGTTGGTATCTTCCATAATTTGCATCATACCGTCGCGCATTGATTCCATATCCCCCTTATCTCGCAATTCCTGACGTTTCTTTTCTGAATTCAAGAGGATTGCATCAAGTTTTTTAGTTTGATCGGCTGTTAAGCTAAGACGTTCTTTGTATTGTTGTAGTCTTTCTTCATGGGTCATTCTACCTTGAGAAAGAATGAGTGGTGTGGTGATGAAAAGAAGCATTAAGAAAAATATTGCTGATTTGAACATTTTCGGAACTCCTTAAATTAAGTTGTACAAAATAGAATCTTTTTGTGAATTTATTTGACAAATGGGAATGGAGCCTGGTTTAATCGAAAGTGAATGATTCCATTAATTTTACATGCAGATTCTAAAGCTACTTTTCTCTATCTTTCGTTCACAAAAAAATGAATAATTTGATGGAGTAAACTTGGCCGGCGAATTTAAAAACTGTATACAAGTAGCAGGGATAATAGACCTTACTGAAGCGGAAATGATCATTGGCTGTGGTGCCACCCATTTGGGTTATCCTCTCCGGTTACCGGTTAATAAAGAAGATTGTTCGGAAGAAACCGCCGCCGATATAATGCAAAGTGTCAAAATGAAAACGAGAAATGTCGCTATCACTTACCTCAATACTGCTGACGAGATTTTAGCATTTTGTAAAAAACTTGACGTTGCTATTATTCAGCTGCACGGCGCAATTTCAGTTGAAGAACTCCGAAGAATTAAGTCGCTAAATCCTTCGTTGAAGATTATAAAAAGTTTGGTGTTCAAAAAAAATAATTTTGCCGAGTTAGAACAGCTCGTCGATTCGCTAGAACAATTTGTTGATGCATTTATTACAGACACCTTTGATCCTAACACCGGAGCAAGCGGCGCAACCGGAAAAACTCATGATTGGAAATTGAGCGGTGAGCTGGTTCAACTTGCAAAGAAGCCGGTTATTTTAGCCGGCGGATTAACTCCCGAAAATGTGTATGAGGCTATTCTCACTGTAAAACCTGCGGGGGTTGATACCCACACCGGAGTGGAAGCCGGTGATGGAAGAAAAGATAAAGCAAAAGTATCGCACTTTGTAAATGAAGCGAAACGGGCATTTGAAAAACTTGGACGCTGAGCGGTGCGGGTTATTTGAGGAGAATCATTTTCTTTGTTGAAGAAAAATTGTTTGCCGTTAATGTACAAAAGAAAACCCCGCTTGCGTAATTCCTCCCATCAAATTGAACTTGGTATTCACCTGCGTTTTTTTCTGCGTCTACTAAAACCGCAATTTCCCTTCCCAGTGCATCATAAATTTTGAGCGTAACAAAACTTTTTTCCGGAAGTTGAAAAACAACGGTAGTTGAAGGATTAAAAGGATTCGGATAGTTCTGGAGCAGTGCAAATTCGGAGGGAATAATGGTTGGACTTTTTTCAACATCTACCGCGTAATCAAAAAATGCAAGGAGGTTTTGCATAAATGAATTCCGCACCGATTCGGAATACGTTGTCTCAAACGGAAATCCAACTACTACTACCTTGCCCTGACTCGTTCCTTGCGGAAAATTTCCTTTAAAAGTTATTCCGGCATATCCGGTTGTGGTGTCAAGCGCGGAGTATTTTAAGAAACCTTGACCACCGTTAGTAGATTTGATCACGTCGGGCCATTTTACATCAATCGTACCATGGGTACCGTTATCGAAAAAAAAAGAAGGGATTCCGCTGAATGAAGAATTTGTAAAGGGAACCGCTTGATAATACGTTGCTGAAACACCAAATGGCGCATCCGCAATGTATTTCATTTTTAAATAGTTCCATGCAAAGTCTTTATCCGTTGACGAACCTTTATAATCAAGGTCCCAGGCAAGTTCGCTTCCGGAGACAAACAAAGCCCCGCCGCCGTTGAGAAAAGCTTTAACTTTTGTTTGTTCCGCAGCACTGAATGTTTCATCGACGGGGCTTTCATCACCAAGAATAGAATCGGCAATTTGATAATCAGTCAAAGTAAATAAGCCGTCAAGTACCGCATCGTTTGTTGCTGAAACGAATGCCGCGCGATTTGCAATGAGAGCACTTGCATGCTGCCGGATAAAATCAAAAGTAT
>Ga0172369_10000607_pt1 | contig 53575 bp, 54 predicted proteins | sample LakKiv25m_FD_114539 | JGI IMG/M metagenome (GOLD analysis project Ga0172369, IMG submission 114539) | Freshwater microbial communities from Kabuno Bay, South-Kivu, Congo - kab_022012_11.25m | ecosystem: Environmental > Aquatic > Freshwater > Lake | place: Democratic Republic of the Congo...
CGAGGTGTCAACTTTCTTGATATAAAGCCGGGAATAAATGGCAGCTTGCCGATCCGTGCAAATAACTTATGGATCAAATACGTGCTTAACAAACCGACAAAATTAAAGGTCTGGAAAAAGTTGAAAGAAAACAGATTTATGAATTAAATAAACTAAAGAAAGAATATGAGCTTATAAGCACCAAAAATACCGGCCTCAAAGACATCGAACATCACTTTTTCAACGGCGAGGCAAAACTACATCAGGATAGTTTAACGTTAGCTTTAAGGGCTGAAATCAAAAGGCTTATGGACGTAATGACTACTCAGGCGGAAATTATTAATAAAAACCCGATTGTTACCTCGGATATTCCTCTTATCAGAAAACCGGTATTGGTCAAAAGCAAAAATCCGATCAAGTTCATCAAAAATTTTCAGGAATTCAAGAAAGAACTGAAAGAATACGAGGAAAAGGTGTTAACTTCCAAAAAAACAGAATTCCACCTTACTCTTGAGAAAACTGATGAGGGGATAACAGTACAACGGGACGGTTCAAAAGCTTACAAAAGCGAATACATCAAAGAGCATAACTCCTATATTCAGGTTGGGGAAACTCTGAAACGCTTCTATTACTTAGCCGATATTCCGGCCTACCTTTCTCCGTATATTTTCTTTAGACTCTTAACATCACCACTTCCATTTTCCTTATCGGTATTTATCGAACCTTCACCATCAAGTGAATTATTAAAGAAAGCAAGACAAAGACTTTCTGTTTTGGAAATGCAACAAAATGAGAGGTTAAAAGTCGGGAAACTGCGGGATCAGCAAATTGATAAGAATATAGAAGAAGTATCAAGCTTTATTGATGAGCTTGTCCATGAAGCGGAAAAAGGGATTATTTATTCCCTTTACCTGGAACTGGACGCCAATAGTGAAAAAGAGTTATCCAATTTGCACAAAACTTTACAAAATATTGCCGGATCAATGGATATGACATTCAATCAATATACCTTCGGCCAAAAACAGGCATTTAAGAATTTTCTGCCTTTTAATGATGACCATCTGAAAGAAAACCGGATTTTACAATCAACCGCAGCTTCATATTTAATGCCTTTTGTTTCAAAACAGTTAAACGATCCGGAGGGGATATTTATGGGTGTTAATGCGTATAATAATTCCTTGGTTCATATTAACCCATTTACTTCGCGGAATAATAATGTCAATATTTTTGGCGTTTCCGGTTCAGGCAAAAGCGTTACCGCCAAAATCCTGATGAGCCGGTTGTTTATGAGAGGAATACAAATACTGGTGATTGATCCCGAAGGCGAATATGTCAATTTAGCACGAGCATTAGGTGGTGAGGTCATCCAATTCTCACGGGAAAATGGCATTAACCCTTTCTATATCAACAGTTCCGAAGAAAACGATATCTTAGATCACATTTCTACTTTAAAAACCTTCTTTAAGTTTTTTATTCCCGATGAGCATTATGACGGCGCTTTACTTGATGAAAAATTGATCAAGCTCTATGATAACGGTTCGCCTAATTTTGAGAGCCTTCTGTTCCTTTTGGATGACCACCCGATGAAGAAAGATTTATGTGTCCTGTCAACCGGATCGCTACGTGGCGTTTTTAACTCTACAAGACGCTTGGAACTTCATAACGACATTATTGTTTTAGACCTTCACGACCTGAAAAAAGATGAGAAGCGGGAACCGGCGATGTATTTATTGACTTCTTTAATCTGGAATTTGGTCAATAAGGGAAACGAAAAGCGGAGAATGTTGTTTATAGATGAGGCCCATAAACTTCTGGTTGATGAAGAAGTAGCGGTATTCTATAGAGAACTGGTTAAACAGGCCAGGAAAAGAAATGTCGGCGTTGTTTCGGTCACCCAAGATGTTGAGGATTTTTTGAAAAATGAATATGGTAAGGCAATAATCACCAACTCAGAAACAAAAATACTTCTTAAACAGTCATATGCTACGCTTTCTGAAATCGGTACGATTTACCCCATGACCGATGAAGAACGGGAACAATTGGGACATTTGGATATAGGCGAGGTGGTACTATTTCGAGAACAGGAACATGTACGCTTAAATATTTTAGTGCTTCCGTTTGAACAGGGCTTAGTATTTACGGGTAACCCTTCTTGACATGGATGCCTTGCAAAAATTAAAGGCGATCCGCGACTTCAAAAATGATCCTTTTGGCTTCATTATTGACTCCATAATCATTATTGTTGTCAATCTCCTGATTCCCATCCCCATGTCCGGCAAAGTTGCGGTTCAATTTCGAGGGCCAGTTTTAGGCTGCCTAATTTCATTTCTTATTTTGGGATTATTTATCTTGACTGTGGTTGGGACAATCCTTATGACACCCCTATTGATGACCTCCGGCTTTCTGAAAACATTTACTCTGGGTTCAAATCCATCAGCTAATGGTAGTTTTTCCGAAACCGCTATCCCTCACCAAAATCCCTTTGGCGGATCGGGCATGGATTATTGTATTGTTTCGGCCTATTTCATGGACCCTGGATATTATTTGATTTTTGGTAAAAACCATACCGGTGTTGATCTGGTCCCTTCCGACTCATACTTCAAAAACAGCGATTATTACAAACAAAATCGGGAAATCACCATATTTTCCACAATTAACGGCAAAGTCAGCTACTATGTTGATTCAGAAGGCGGAGAAACGGTTGAGGTCGTAAACAACGATAATTCCTTAAAAGTAATCTTTATTCACTTTAGTGAAGTACTGGTTAATACCGGCGATAACATCAAAGCAGGAACACCCGTCGGAGTCATGGGTAGTACGGGTTTTTCAACCGGCGCCCACGTCCACTACGAGATCAGAATTAAAGACGGGAATAGCTGGTTAGCCGTTAATCCGTTAAACTATATACAATAACGATATGAAAGATATTGAGCTCAATCCAATAAATACTAATTTACGAAAGCTGCTCCAGGCAGGAGTAGCTTTAATCCTCGTTTTATTTTTGGTTATCTATTTTGTCATCCTTAAAAACAATCATAATATGCCTAAAAATAAGACTATAACCTTTGAAAATGGTCGTTTGCAGATGTTTGACGATCAAATAACCCTAAATCCTTTCCCCGACAGGATTGCCTTCCATTATCCCTATTTTGTTATAGTTAAACCCACCTTAAAAACAAGTGCTGTTTACAATCTGGACAAAAAACAAAAAGAAAAAGAGGTTAAAGAGATTGTTTTGGATTACTACAACGGTAATCTATTGTTTAATCGGGGAACAACCACCTTTTACAACAAGAAGGATTTAGGCTTATTGTGTGAAAAAGCCTTTATCAAAAGTCAAAACGAAGTGTTATGCGTCACTAAACAATATACAAACGATGTTGAGAATAAATTGATCAGTATCAATGTATCAACAAAAATACAAAAAGATATTTATTCGTCCAAAAACATAATTACAGGCGTTGCGGTTATCGGAAACGATATTTATTATGGGGAAGTAGAGCCTTATACTAGGAAGAATTTTATATATATTAACAAACAAAAGATTGAAGTTTCTGATATTGTCAGCTTGATTTATCCGATGAATAACAAACATTATTTTGCTTCGTTTAAGAGTGTGTTAAATAACCAGAAGGAAAATTACTATTCAATAGTTGATGGGAAAGCAATTAAACAAGAAGAAGGAAAAATAATATTTTTCAAGTAGTTTATTTTGATTTCTTTCTTTTTTCCAATAATGTTTTGGCGAACTCCCGCATTGCTTTAACCATTAAATCAAGATATATTTCTTTTTCGTTTTCGGGTACGGACTTATCCATGTTTTTTCGGGCAAATTCCCGTGCTTTGGTGGGATTAGTGAGGACAATACGTAGCGTTTCATTACTTAATCTTGGTATTTTCTTTTTGAAACGTTCCATTATATGATCCATTTCCTCTTTGGTAAACATGTAACTATTATAATCCAATTTTTGTCAGTTCGACAGATTTGTTATAATATCGATATATGAATAGTGAAGAAGTCAAAAAGAAAATAGGCAGTAAATTAAAAGAGGCAAGGGAAAAAGCCAATTTAACGCAAGATCAGTTGGCTAAAAAAGCCGGTTTAAGCACTAACTATTATGCATGTGTCGAACGTGGAGAGGAAAGTATTTCCAATATTAGACTAGCAAAATTGGAAGAAATTTTAGGGATTAAGATATTTAACATCAAATAAATCTTCCGAGTTTCAGAAATCCAAACATTTCGTTTGCGGATTCTTCACTTTCGATTCTTCTCATTATCTCCCGACTTCGGTTATAAGACAGTATATTTAAACTACCTTCCCAGAGTATTTTTCTGTCAATTATCGCCAGTTTCCGGTGATGGTTTCCTTTGAGCATAATTACATTTATCCCCATCTCGTTACATTCCAGTATTTCATTGGTTGCCTGATCTCTAAAATATTCATCGTGGTCTATCGGATCACGAGTAATAATGTGAATTTTTATTTCTCTTTTCAATAACTTCGTGAAAACCGGATAAAACAAACCCATTCGAGAAGCGGTAATGTAAGGGCTTTCGATAATAACCTCCGTCCGACAATTAGTTATATCGTTAATAAACCAGTTATAAAAGTCATGCTCCGAATATAATTGTGATTGAAAGCGGTTTTTCTTTAGAAAAAACATAAATTCAAACTCCTTTCATTTAATTAACTTTTTTCGTATAATAAGGCTTAGAAAACTTGTTTGTTTTTGGTGCAAAAGGGTCGTTTTCGGATGTTTCAAGTTCCTGGTAGGCTAGCATGATTTGATAAATCCATGGAAGAAAGTGTTCGATTAAAGAAAGACCCTCAGCACATTTTTGTTCTTCAAATAGGTATTGAAGTGCTATAATACGCCCCAAATGAAGTTTTATGCCACAACCAAAACAATTAGCGACCTTTCTGCTGACGCAGTAGCGGTATTTGCATATCAAGAAGAGAATAAAATAGTGTATACAAAAGAATTGATTGTTCTTGATGCTGCAGTCAAGGGAATGTGTAAGACACTCCTGACTGAGGAAGGGTACAAAGCTCATCTTGGTGCAACCTTTGTTATTCAAACACAAGGAAAACTACCCTTCAAAAAAATTATTGTTGTGGGACTTGGAAAAGAAAATGAACTCAATGCACATCATTTGCAGTACGCGTTTGCATCTCTTGCACGAAAAGCAAAATCGAGCAGGGTTACGTCATTAGTAGTTGCAACAAAGGACGTCTATAACGCAGTTGTTGGATTAGGGTTAGGAAGTTATAGTTTTTTGATTCATAAAAATAAAAACATACAGAAAGAAGAACACGAGATACAGGGGGTGACGTTTGTTGGGGATGGAATAATGCAAAAAGATATTATTACTGCTGCTAAAGTAACAGACGCAACAACGTTAGCCCGTGATTTGGTCAATGAGCCTCCGTCTTCAACAACGCCTACGTATCTTGGGAAAATTGCAAAGAAATTGTCGGGCAAGAATATTACAGTAAAGATCTTCGGAATAAATGAATTGAGGAAAATGGGAATGAACGGACTTTTAGCTGTCTCCCAAGGATCCCATGAGGAAGCAAAATTTATCAAGCTAAGTTATCATGGTGGGGGAACAAAGACCATTACACTTGTTGGAAAAGGAATTACGTATGATTCCGGTGGATTATCGTTGAAACCACAATCAGGACTGGAGACCATGAAGTGTGATATGGCGGGTGCTGCGACGATAGTAGGGATATTTTCCGTTTTGTCAAAAATACAACCGCATATAAATATTGTTGGCCTTATTGCAGCATGTGAAAATATGCCGGGAGGGAGAGCGATAAAACCAGGGGATGTCGTGCGGGCAATGAATGGTAAGACTATCGAAATAGTGAATACTGACGCAGAAGGTCGGATAATTCTTGCTGATGCGCTGTCGTATGCAGAAAAGTTCGTGAAGTCAGATATTGTTATTGATATCGCGACATTAACAGGCGCATGTGTGGTTGCGCTTGGTGAGGAAATTGCGGGCCTTTTTACAGACAATGAATTGGTCCAGGAGAATTTACTTGCGGCAGCCAAACAAGCTGGTGAAAAGTTTTGGCCCATGCCGATTGCTACGGAATATGAGGAACAACTGAAAAGTGAAATAGCCGATGTCCGGAATGTTTCGAAAAACCGGTATGGAGGGGCGATTACTGGTGCTTTATTTTTGAAGGAATTTGCTCCCAAAAACACTTCTTGGGCACATTTGGATATAGCAGGTCCAGCATTTGCTGAAAAAGACACGGTTTTGTCTTCCTATGGTGGTACTGGATTTGGTGTTCGGACGCTTCTTACGTTTATCGAAGAACAAGCAAGAAAAATATAACAGTCACAATTTGAGAAATAACTCCCAGTGGAAACGATGCCTTGGAATGCACGATATTTGCCAATTTATTTATTCGGAATGAAAATTGTTCAATGATAGAAGCGTTTTTTCCTGGTGTGTGATGATCCTTGTTTGCGTACCATATATACCAAGGTGCTTCTAGCCAATCAGGGAGGACTGAAAGGACAAGACAAGTTATAAGAAGCTCGGTAGAGGCACGGTTTTGAAAGACAATAAATGAAAACGCAAGCCCGAATACCGTGTCGATTATTGCAAATATCCCTGTTGCAAGTTTGGTCCGTTCTCTCCAATTTGTTCCGAAATCCCAATGAGGAATTGCATCAAGCGCAAAATGTGACGCAAGCGTGATGGGAAGAGCAAGTGCGGGATCCCAAATTTTGGACGCGATTGCGCCGGCTACGAGTGTATGGGCAGTTGCCATCATAAGTGGTTTCTATTGTACCTAAAATTTCCCTCTGGAAGCAAATTGGAAACCTTGTTATAGTTGATAGTATGTTACCGGTTCTTTTTTCTATCGGATCGTTTCATTTGTACAGTTTCAGTATTTTTTTAATTGTCGCTTGGTTTGTGTGGTCATTTTTCTTTTGGCGGTACCTCCGAAATCTCGCGGTTAAAGATGATGCGATATTTGACATCATGTTCTATGCCACAGTTGTTTCGCTTTTTGTATCACGGATGTTTTTTGTCGCGACCCATATATCACTTTTTTCCAATGGGTGGTTAAAAGTGGCAACATTGTGGGTTCAACCAGGACTATCATTCACTGGTGGTCTTGTTGGTGCGGTTATTATCTCCATTGTACTTGGGTTAAAATATAAAGTCCGTATCGCGTATATTCTTGATGGATTTACGCATGCATTGAGCTGGAGTTTTGTTATTTGCGCAATAGGAGCATTTTTGGATGGATCAGTGGTTGGAAAGTTAACCACGCTTCCGTGGGGCGTGATGTACGTTGGGCAAATAGGACTACGTCATCCAACTGCGTTGTATGAAAGCCTGTATGTGTTACTGCTTTCGATTGTTCTTTGGAATGTTGTTGTTCCTCGTGCAAAACAACCACTTCCGTATGGACAGATTTCCATGTGGTTTTTCATGTTGTTTGCACTCGCACTATTTGTATTTGAATTCCTTGTTGAATCTGATGTATACTGGGGAAGTCTTAGCGCCAATCAATGGATATATGTAGGAATCATCGGACAGGCAATTGGCGCTTTTTACGTTCGAGGCGGAGGGAAAGAGAAGCTCATCCATCTCGGGCATGCTTTTATACAAGGAATTAAGAAGGTCCAAGGAGGAATATATGGTAAGTTTTCCAAACGAGATACTAAATGACATTCGAGTTCATCTTGAAGAAGAGAAGAAAACACTCACAAACCAAATAGCAGAGCTTTCAAAACAAGATCCTTTTACGGATCCAGATAGGGGTATCGATAACGCGGCTTCGGATACTGAGGCAAGTGAAGAATCTACCCACGACAGGTTTTCCGCAATGGTTGATGAGCTTACTGCGAAAGTATCAGCAATTGACGAAGCACTTCTTCGTATTGGTGATGGGACATACGGATACTGCACATCATGTCAGGAACTTATTGATACGGATAGACTGAGTATTCTTCCTACGGCTACCCTTTGTAAATCCTGTGAGGATACCAAGAAGAAAAAATGAACCCTCCGATACTTTTTGAAAATGATGCGATGCTTGCTGTTAACAAGCCTCCGGGAATCGTTGTGAATAACGCAGAATCCGTTAAAGGCGAAACCATTCAGAATTGGGCAGAAGAGACATATCATATGTCAATGACTACCCCTATGTCTGAAGAAAATAAGGATTTTGTTAGTCGGGCAGGGATAGTGCACCGCATTGATAAGGAAACATCAGGCATTCTTCTTATTGCAAAAACTCCACAGGCATTTATTGAACTGCAACGACAATTCAAGGAACGACTGGTTCAAAAAACATATGTCGCAATTGCTCATGGGAAAGTAGTTCCTGAGAGTGGAGAAATACGGGCACCTGTCGGACGACTTCCATGGAACAAGGAACGATTTGGTATTGTTCCTGGGGGAAAGGAGTCGGTGACTGCGTATAAGGTGATAAAGACGATTTCCAGAGACGGAGAAACACTTTCCTTTGTTGAGCTTCACCCAGAGACCGGTCGGACACATCAAATTCGGGTGCACATGAAATACATAAACCATCCGCTTCTTGGTGATTATCTGTATGCAGGACGGAAAACCAGTAGGGACGATAGGGAATGGGCGACGCGGGTGATGCTCCATGCGTGGAAACTTACGTGTTTGCATCCTGTGACAGGTGCACCTATTGAAATTGAAGCCCCGATACCGGATGATATGAATAGCATCATATGACACTATTTACCACCCTGCTTTTAGTATTTCTTTCGGCAATTATTGGTGGACTTGTTGCAAAGAAGCTTCGGCAACCGGCAATTATTGGATATATAGCTGTCGGCGTATTGGTTGGAAATGTATTTTCCAAATCTATTGATAAAACACTTATTGACCAAATCGCAGAAAGTGGTGTGACACTTCTTTTGTTTACCTTGGGTGTTGAGTTTTCATTTGAACGTTTGAAAAAAGTGATGAAGACCGTCTCTTGGGCAGCAACACTTCAGATTCTTATATCTTTTTTTCTATTTTTTCCGTTCTTTTTGTGGTGTGGATACGCGTTTTTACCATCGCTTTTTATAGCCCTTGCCGCAACACTTTCCTCAACAGCAGTTGTTGTTCGGATGCTTACTGAAAGGGGAGAGAAAGAAACAATTCCAGGAGAAGTGATGACTGGATGGTGCATTGTACAGGATTTGGGGGTTATTCCCATTATGATGCTGCTTCCTGCTCTTGCGACTGTGTATTTGACTGGTTCGTCATCCATTGTGGCGACAGTGAGCATTACCTTTGTGAATATGCTCAAAGCAACAATTGCAATCGGAGGAATAATATTTTTGGGGAGAGTCGCTGTGCCGTGGATTGTGCAGGCAGTGGCCAAGGTTGGGAGTAGAGAGTTGTTTCTTTTGACTGTAATTGCTCTTGTTTCTCTATCCGGAACAGTTGCCTATACAGTCGGTTTATCAGCAGCCCTAGGGGCTTTTATTGCAGGGCTCATCGTATCCGAGACTTCACAAAACCATACGATTTTTTCGGAAATCCGGCCACTCCGGGATTTGTTTGCGGTTGTCTTTTTTGTATCTCTTGGTATGGCACTTCCTGTTAGTCTATTGATTCCAATTCTTCCGACACTGGCTTTTGCAACATTTGTCATTCTTATAGGGAAAATGGCGACCGTGTATGTTATTTCTCGCTTTGTTGGATATCATAGGAAAACTGCATTCCTTGTGGCTGTTGGGCTTGCACAAATGAGTGAATTCGGATTTATCATTGCGAAAGAGGGGCTTCTCATTCGGGCATTAACCGAACAACAGTATGCTCTTCTTGTTGCCCTTGTTTTTACAACTATTATGGTGAGTGCACCATTGTCTAGTCAGGGACACGGATTGTATTATTTCATTCGAGAGAAAACCAAACAATGGTTTCCCAGGATATTTCCTGATAGGAAAGAGGAGCTGTTGTATCAGACAAATCCCACACTTCGTGACCATGTGGTCATTTGTGGGTATGGAAGAGTGGGGAAGTATATCGGTCGGGCTTTGCAGATGGCAAATATTCCATTTATTGTTGTTGATTATAATGAAACAACAACAAGAGAGCTTCGAAAAAAAGGCATTCCCGTATTGTATGGAGATCCGGCGGATATTGAGGTACTTGATCATGCAGAGGTTGATTTGGCAAAGCTCTTGGTTGTAGCTATTCCAGACAGACATACTCAGGAGATGGTGATAACAAATAGCCAGACGTTAAATAAACACATCACGATTCTTTGTCGGACGCACCATGAGGAAGATCAGGTGCGGTTAAAAGCTCTTCATGTCTCTCATATTATTCAACCGGAATTTGAGGCAGCTATTTCTATAACCACAAAGCTGTTCCGTGATTACGGCGTAGCGGAAGAAGAGATTCCTGGGAAACTTCAACGTCTTAAAATCGAGCACGGGATGGGATAAATTCATGCTACAATATGCTTCATGAACGCGTTTTCATTTGACTGTTTACATAGAGACACAAAAACAAACGCACGAACAGGGGTTATCCATACACCACATGGAGACATCGAAACACCGGCGTTTGTACCTGTCGGAACGCAGGCAACTGTCAAATCGCTTGATTTTGATGAGATTTCTTCATCCGGTACAAATCTTTTTTTTGTTAATACTTATCACATGGTGCTTCGTCCAGGAACGGATGTTATACAGAGGTTTGGAGGGCTACACTCATTCATGCACTGGGATAAGCCACTTATTACAGATAGTGGTGGTTTTCAGGTGTTTTCACTCGGAGCAAAACGTTTCGCCCGGAAGAATGAAAAGGGAGAAGGTGAAGCAAGTCTGGTGCGGATTACTGATGACGGGGTGACTTTCAAATCACATTGGGACGGAGTCGAATACGTATTTACGCCAGAAAATTCTATGGAATATCAGTGGATTTTGGGTGCTGATGTTCATATTGCATTTGATGACTGCACGCCGTATCCAGTTACCAAAAAACAGGCTGAGAAATCAATGATACGGACTCATTTGTGGGCAAAGCGAAGTTTGGATGCGCATACAAAATTATCCGTAACAAGGAATCCATATCAAGCATTGTACGGGTCCATCCAGGGGAGCGTGTTTGAAGATTTACGGAAAGAGTCAGCTCAATGTATAACGAAATTACCGTTTGATGGATTTGCCATAGGCGGAGTCGCAGTTGGAGAAAGTAAACTCGAAATGGAACAGGTATTGTCGTGGGTTATGCCTATTCTTCCTGATAATCGGCCTCGGCATCTATTAGGAGTCGGAGAAATTGATGATATATTTACACTCATTTCTTATGGTATTGATACGTTTGATTGTGTGCAACCGACTCGGCTTGCCCGTATGGGGATTGTATTTGCAGATAAGAGAGAACTTGATATTACAAATAAAGAATTTGATGGAGACACAAAACCAATAGATGACGCCTGCTCGTGTTTGACTTGCAAGAATTATTCTCGTGCATATATCCATCATCTATTTCGGGTACGGGAATTACTTGGCTACAGACTGGCTACCATTCATAATCTTTCCTATATCCAGAATCTTATTTTCAAGATCCGTCAGGCAATCAGAGATGGTTCGTTTTTCAAAATGAAATCAGAGTGGCTTGAACAAAAAAACAGGGTATAATAAAGAAAGGAGGTAACGCATATGGGGTCAAGTGATTTTCGTACACATGAAAAGAAAAAAATAAAGAAGTCAACTTTGGAGAAGAAGGCACAAAATCAAATGGGAAGTGCTTCATGGCAGCTTCCGCAAGTCGAGATTATCAAAAAAGGAAAAAAGGAATGGTAAGAAGACTATTTCTGTTTTTTTCAATCGGAATTATTGTCTTTGGCGTAGTTATTTGGATACGAACGGCTAAAAGCCTTCTCAGGGATTCTATTGTACTGGTTGGAAATCCGACAGTTATCATAAGTTGGGAACCTAGTCGTTCAAAATATGTGATTATAACTATTCCGCCGAATCTTCAAGTTGATGCAATACATGGGTATGGAATGTATAGCATTGAATCATTGTGGAAGCTTGATACGCTAGAAAAGCGTCGTGGAGCAGTGTTTCTTCCTACGCTTGTTGAAAATTTTGCCGTTCCCATTCGTTGGTATAGCGCACATTCATCTAATGTCGGGACAACAAATGATGAAATCGTTCAATTTGTCACCCACGAATTATCTTTTCTGTCGCTTGTCCAATCATTATTGCGGCACACCGTATCGTTTTCCTTTATTGACATGGTCCGAATATGGAGAGCCACGAGAGGAATTGATGGTGGGACTGCAACAGTATTGGACTTTCGTTCCAACCAAATAGCGACAACGCAAATAATGCCGGATGGGTCTCCAGTACAACAATTGAACAAAGAAACATATGATGGAATACTTGGAGATATTCTTGAGGATGTTGCGTTTCGTCAAGAGACGATACGACTCGCTATCTATAACACGACGTCCATGCCCGGTATCGGTTCCCGTGTTGCCCGTGTTATTGAACATCTTGGGGGATATGTTGTGTTTGTTGGAAATGATGATTCTGTCTATGATGGTATGTGTGAACTTGTGAGCACAAAGGAACGTTTACAGTCAATAACAAGTACGGTTATCCAATCGTTATACGGATGCAAAACAACTATTTCAACTGAGTTGTTGAGAGGTGATATGGTGCTTCGGCTCGGGAAATTATTTGAGAAGCGGTATCTCCCGTTTTAATTCTCCTCATCTGTTTGTGGTAGATCGGTGTCTTCGTCTTCGGAAACAAGTTTTATCTTTTTCTCTTCGTGATTTGCGCGTTGATAGGGGATATAGTTTGTTGTGCCAATAAATGACGGCTGGTTGATTAATTTTTTCCCACGTTTTGTTTCTCTGATAAATATGGAGACGCAATTTTTGGACACTCCTTTGACAACAGTAACATATTCATTTCCTGCATTGATAAGTTTTAATAAGCGAAATGCAATATCATCAGGAAGAGCTCCGATATACTTGTTTTGCATATCGCGAACTTCAATACTATGTGCTTTTGGAACTAGTTGAATTTTTTGGCCACACGTGAGAATAGAAAGAGCGTTCATTGGCGCTGTATTGACACAATCGATCATTTTTGTTTTTCCCGGCTCTTCAAGAAATAAAAGTGGAGATATGTCCTCACACGAAGGCATGTGTGTTCCATTTTTTTTCATGAGACTGATTTTTTGCAGATTTTTTTGAGCAATGTGATTATATGGGTCCAATTTGAGTACTTTCATGAATGTTTCTTTTGACTTAACCGGTTGACTATTTTGCATATACGCATATCCAAGCCTGTTATATGCATCGGTGTTTGTTTTTTCTTCTTTTATTATGAGGAGATTAATGCGAATAGCTTCTTTCCAATCTTGCCGAAGTGCAATATTTATCGCTTGGTCTTTCAAAGAGGGTTGACTCATATCAAGGTAGTCTATCCAATTCTTGAGAAATGTCAAGGTAGGAAGTAGAATAATAAACGTATGTCCGGTCATTCTAAGTGGTCGAAGGTCAAACATCAAAAAGCAACGACTGATGTTGCAAAAGCAGCGGCATTTACAAAGGCTTCCCGCGCGATCATGGTAGCAGTTCAAAACGGAGGCGGTCTCACTGATCCTGATGATAATTTTCATCTGCGTCTTGCTATTGAACAAGCTCGTGCAGTGAATATGCCGAAGGAAAACATCACGAGGATTATTGAGAAAGCAGCAGGGGAAGGGGGAAGCTCCATCACATCAGTGACTTATGACGGATATGGTCCATTTGGAGTTGCATTAATTATCGAAACGACTACTGATAACATTAAACGCACGGTTTCATTTGTTAAACAGGCTCTCGAGTATAATGGAGGATCCATGGCATCTCCAGGAGCAACATCGTATCTCTTTAATAAGAGAGGGTTATTTACCGTACCCAAGACCCAATCGTATGACGCACTATTTTCTGTTGCCTGTGATGCTGGTGCTGATGATATCGTTGAGAAAGATGATGTATTTGAGATATATACGAAGCCGACAGAGCTTATGCAGGTGAAATCTGTTATGGAAAAGAAGGATTTTCCTATAACTATGGTTGGGTTTATTATGGACCCGATTGTTACGGTCTCCTTGTCCCAGGACAAACGTCAGCAGATGGAAACGCTCATTGAGACTCTTGAAGAACTTGATGATGTACAAACTGTGTATTCGAACTTAGAATAGAAGTATGAAGATGCCAATAATAACTATTCCCTCCTGGATGAAGAAGCGATGGATTAGGTGGGAACGTCATATAGAGTTATCCAAACGTCAGCAGTTTATTGTCATCACAGCAGTGCTTACGATTATTCTCATACTCACACAGCTCATATCTATTGAGTATATCCGTTATCCACTTGTTGTGCTTCTTGCAGGATTAACATATATCGGTTCTGCATTTGGGCTTCGTGAGGATTTAAAAGGTGTTGAATGGTTTACTCTTTTAATTCCAATTACTTTGTACAGTGCAGCAATTGCTTTGTTTTATTTTTTGCTGCCAGCCCGATGGCTTACTCGCATACCTGTCGCGTTTTTGTATGCTGTTGGATTATATGGGTGTTTGCTTACACAAAATATATATAATGTAGCAGCAAACAGGACAATTGCACTTCTTCGGGCAGCGCGCTCTGTCGGATTTCTTCTGACGATATTGACATACTATTTATTGACCCTTACGATTTTGTCGTTCCGATCATATCCGATCATTAATTCGTTTTGGATAGGCATCATTGGTTGGTTGCATATTTTTCCGGCATTATGGAGCGTGGAGCTAACGGAGAAGGCGAGTGGGAAAGTGATAAGTATCAGTATCGCTTTAGCTGTTGTTCTTGCTGAGCTTTCCTGGGCATTTTCTATGTGGCCGATGCCGACTACAATGATTGCGCTTCTGCTTTCGTCTGTGATATATAGCACAGTCGGCATGGCACAGGAATACCTGTCGCAAAAATTATATAAGAAAACAATTATTGAATTTGTTTCAGTCTGCGTAATTGTTTTTATCGCAGCAATTCTTACAACCCGTTGGCGAGGAATTTAAGTAATATGAGGTGGGAGACAGGGAAGTGTGTCATGATATAGTTTGATATAGTCTTATCCTATAGTTTACGGCTAATGTGGATAATTAATTTCACGATACTATAAGATAGTTTTCACGCTCTTCCTTGATACTAGTTAGCTTCATTTTATTCAACCATCTTACTTATCTTTATAGCTTCGAATTGTATGATTTAGGCTGCTATTATGCTCCAAATGCGTACGATTTGGCCCTAGTGTTCTCTGAGTGCTAAGGTACACTACGTTTTTTGCAACATAATTAGCTTCAAAATTACTTGTTTAGCTTGATATTACGCTCTAAATACGCTCATATTGAGGCTATAATAATCATACAGTTATTGTATCAGCCTCTCTTGGGAGTGAAAGTGGCCTTGATTAATGAATTATGGCCCATTGTTACGCGCTATTCTCGTTTCAAACAATGTTGTACAAATAAAATAATTTAGCCTTGAAATTGTTAGTTTAGCGCATTAATACGCGATATTTTAAAAGCATACAAGACCCGAACAAGTCTTTCGGTATGATACTCATAAGTGTTGATGCCATGCCTCTTAATATCTTGCTGCCAGTAGTACGTTGTATTTTCATTGGTTGTAACCAGTTTGCCCATGGGTCAGGAGAAGAGTTACTGTTACTCCCTGGCATGTGATAATGACTTGGGCTCTTGTTGTTTAGCTCTTGCTATAACTGGGTTTTATACAGGGAACCCGGACAGGTAGCTATTGGTTATATGTCGCACAATAATACTTTTACGACGTCATGGAGCTTCAGATCTGGGAGGAGTGGTTATTTAGGGTCTAATTTTGTTTTCTTATTTTTTCATTCATGGTATGTATTTCGTTTTTTAATTCCATTTATCTTTATCTTGATTTCGCAGCCGTTTCCCTGAGCTGTTTGGGTTAGCTGGACCTAGGCTTGTTTTGCCTTATGACTTCCCTGCTTACGTGAAAATATGGTGTGAAATACGGATTGTTATAACAAGCCAAAACAGAAGATGATGTATTGCTCGCCAAAAGACTGCAGGAGCCTTTCTAGGTCACTACAGAGGCTCAGATTTAGCCTCAGTTTTCCTTTTGTTTTAGGTAAGGACGCCAGCGTGTTCAAGGAGGGTTTTTGCAAGAAAATAGTTTTTAGCATGATCGTTTTTTGGTTCAACCAATGCAAACACATCGTCGCGGTTTGGAAAGAGTTTTACTAGCAAAATGAGTTGTTCATAATTTGGAACAGATCTATCAGTTTGAAGAAGTTGATTATCCATATGGTCATGGAAATCCGTACGGTTAAATGGTTTGGTGAGAAACCCGATGTGGACGAGCTTGGTTTTGTATGCGTAGTGTTTGGAGACGTCGTACAACATTGTCCAGATATCTTTGGCGTTTAGTGATTCACAACTGGCTGCGGTGTGTCCGAAATCATTGGCAAACCAGACTCCGTTAGCAATGGCCTTCATAAGACTTGATATCGGAAGCTCTCCGAGGTCCAAGACTTCATTCCTGTGACCTTTTGTGCGCCACTGGTTTGCGGTCCTTTGTGGTACGGATTCAATGGTCAGCACTACCCCATTCTGTTTTGCATATTCAGTGAGTATTGTTGCCTGTTCTAAAAAGATTGGTTCGCATTGTAATATTGGCTTTGGTTCCGAAAGCACGGTAAATGTGACGGTTTTGAAATCCAGTTTTATCAGTGATCTTGTGCCTGGATGGATATTCACGTAAGCGAACTTATTCTGCGCAGCTATTTCAATGGTGTTTTTAATAAGCGCCATGGATTCCTTTGCTATGGTGGCATCCGGATACGCAATCGTTGCGAGTGCGTCGTTTGATAGAGCTCCCCAAAAATGGAGTCCTGAATGTAGTGCGTATTTTTTGAGATACGAGAAAAGTTCTGTGTACCCATCTGGTGTGTTTGCGTTATACCAGACTTCAGCAAAATCAGCGTTTGTACGTTCTAAATCATTAATGCTGTGATCGTTGATTGCGACTTTGATTCCAAGTTTCATGATAAGGTCAGTATATCAGATTTAACTTGATCTATTGACAGAATCATAACGTCGTACAATGATGATTGTAGAGACGTTTATGTCTTCTTATGAACCTATCACAACTTATTAATGAATTTTTGGAATATTTGGAAATTGAACGGAATGTTTCGCCGCTTACCATCCGAAATTATAGTCATTACTTAAACAGGTTCCTGGATTTTTTGGTTGCCTCTCCCCTAGCAGTACCGCCGGGAATCCAGGGAATGACAACAGAGCAATTGGAAAAGCGAAAAAATCTTCATGTGTCTGTTATCACATCTGAATCAATTCGACAGTATAGACTATATCTATCCCGCTTTGTTGATGAGTATGGTATTAGCTTGAAACGTGTGACTCAGAACTACCACCTCATTGCTATACGGTCTTTTTTGAAATATTGCACAAAACGGGATGTTTTGACGGTATCTGCTGACAAGATAGATTTGCCGAAGGCAGAAAGTAGGAGTATTAAGTTTTTAGAACGTGAGCAGATTGATAGGCTTCTTAATCAGCCGGAAATTTCAACGAATGAAGGTATGCGCGATAAAGCGATCCTTGAGACACTATTTTCAACCGGCCTTCGTGTGTCAGAACTTGTTAAGCTGGATCGGGATCAGATTAATTTGGAACGGAAGGAATTCGGGGTAATAGGAAAAGGAAGACGCGCGCGTTTAGTATTTCTATCTGATGGTGCAGTTGATTGGATAGGTCGGTATCTCAAAACGAGGGATGATGATTTGAGGCCTTTATTTATTCGGTATTCAGGAAAAACCCCGGATGAAGGAGATAAAAACGGAGAAGGCCTTCGGTTGTCAGCTCGAAGTGTTGAGCGGTTAGTTGAGAAATATGTTCGAAAGGCCAGGCTTCCAATTAAAATTACTCCGCATGGCCTAAGACACTCCTTTGCTACTGACTTATTGAGTAATGGCGCTGATCTTCGTGCCATTCAGGAGATGTTGGGACACAAGAATATTTCAACAACACAGATTTATACCCATGTAACTAATCCACAACTTCGTGCTGTGCATGAAAAGTTTCATAGGAAAGGAATGGAATGAATATAGCTATTTTACATACCTTGCCAACGCGGCGCGCCAAGCAAAGCGCGTTTATTGAGACGGATGAAGATACGATTGAATCAGCACGAGAAATTGAGAAGGCAGTTAAAGAAAAAGGGGCAACTCCCATCCTTGTCGGGCTTTCTGAAGATGCGATTGACCAAACAATTCGCAGAATTCACGCAGATTGTATTGTAAACCTCATTGATTGGACTGGGTTGGATTTACCGTTAAGTTTGCATGCAATGGATATACTGGAATTAACGAAAACTCCATTTACTGGAGCGTCACGAAGGGCATTTGAAATAGGGGCAGATAAAGTTGCGATGAAAAAACAGTTAGACAAATCAGGACTCCTCACTCCGAGATGGCAATTATTTGAAACAGGAAAAGAATCAGTCAAATCTGATTTTTCCTATCCAGTGATTGTGAAGCTCGCTAAGGAACATTGCAGTATCGGGCTTGGAAAAACGTCTATAGTAAACAGTAGTGGAGAACTTATAGTACTCGTACGAAAACAGCTTATAACATATCGTCAACCGCTTATTGTTGAAGAATTTCTTTCCGGCCGTGAATTTCAAATTACGCTTATTGAGAAAGCGTCAGGACTCACAATGCTTCCGCCTGCGGAAGTGATATATAAAGTGAGTGGTATTGATGCGATGTTATCATACGAAAGCCGTTGGGAAGAGACTTCTCCGGATTTTCACACGTCCGGTATGGCACTGGCAACACTAACGAGTGAACAATTGCAGGAATTTGAAGCAATCTGTACCAATGCCTTTCATGCATTTGAGTTTACAGATTTTACCCGAATTGATGCAAGACTGAATGATGTGGGGCAACTTATAATTCTTGAGGCAAACGCAAATCCTGGTTTATCTGATGATCCCCTCTATGGTATGACGGTTTCGTATAAAGCAGTGGGAATGACTTTTGCAGATTTTGTGTGGGAAATTATTGAATCCTGTCTTAGGCGACAGTTGGGGTAAAGACTTTTGATGTTGCAATATCAAACTTCGGTAGGCTTTCTGGGTTTTTGGAGATGACAAGCATAAGTTGTGGTTGCCAGTGACGGATAAGTTTAAAATGCTTTCCTGTTGTTGAGGTCTTTTTTCGTTTAAAGTCAAAATCATACCAACGGTTTCGGAAGTCCTGCCAGGCGTATGATTTTCTTTTTCCTGATGATGTATCCAAAAGAACAATCCTGTTTTTGCTTGTGGCAAATGATGAGACGACTGCCCAATGACCAGAGTCTGGATGCGGTTCTTCCTTTTCATCTAAATCGTAAAGATATGACACCATGACCGCCCGAATATCATTTGGCGGGTATTTGAGTGCGCTTTGTAAATGTTTGAGGGTTGTATATTCAACTGCAAGAACGGAAAACCCAAGGCTATTTATAGCATATATGAGATTTTTTGTTGTGGTCCCGTTACGGTCTGTTGTTTTACAAAGTTCAATAAGACTTTTGAGGGATTTTTTCTTGTTGAGTATTGAAAGGGCAATTTTTAGAGCAGCAGGACCACAGGTATGATCATTGGGCTGCTGAATCGGTTTCGCGTGGCTTCTTCCCATAAGAAATCCTTTGTGACTTGGGGTATGGACTATTCTACCGCGACAAAACTTTCGCGGCAAGGGGTAAAATTAGCTTTAAATTATAGGCTTATTTTACCTCGTAACTGAGTGTGACCGTGAGGGTAATATCTGTAGATCCAGTGTTTAATTCCGTTGGCGCTCCTGCTCCTGTTGTCATCATCATGTCAGCCTTTGCGTACAGAATGGGCGGTCGGTAACCGTTGGTTGACTCTTGATAATTAATGATTTTTCCAAGAGTAAATCCGGCTGTTGTGGCTGCTTGTGAAGCCTTAGCTTTTGCGTCAGCAACAGCTAGTTTTCTGGCATCATTTTCCCCAGTTGTTTTATCATCAACATCAAATGAAATTCCTCCGACTGTGTTTGCGCCAGCTCCGGTTGCTGAATCTACAACGTTATTAACTTTTTCAATAGCCCGCACTTTTATTGTGAGATTACTTGACGCTTGGTATCCAATAATCCGCTGTCGGCTTGCTGTGTAGTCATATTGTGGGTTCATGTTGTAATTGCTGGTCTTGATATCTTTCTCGTCAACCCCAAGCTTTTTTACAGCTGCCGATACAGCGTTGATATTTTTATTGAGATTGTCCTGGACTTCTTTGACCGTTGTTCCAGTTGCCTGGACACCGACATTGACAGTTGCGATATCAGGTTTTACCGAAATTTTTCCTTCACCAGTGACAGTAAATGCTTCGGATTTGTTACTTGTTACATTTGTGATGCTAAACGGTATGGGGCCAGCGAATTTTGTATAGAGGAACAGGGAAACAAAAAATACGATAAGGGAAAGGATGGTAGTTTTCATATTCTATTAGTATAGCAAATATTAAATTATTTATTGAAATCAAGCGTGTTTAAGATGCGTATGAAGAAAGGTATTAGTGTGATTTTGGGTCGTGTACATTCAAACATAAGCCGTGGACATTGTTTTATTTGAGTGTCTATTCTTTTGTTGTCAGTTACATACGTGCTTCCGCAACCACAGGGATTATTTTGAATATATCCGGGAGTTAGGTTAAGAAAAAGAAATAATAGAACACATGCAGCAAGAAATATGGACAAGACAATTTTGATGAGTATATTCATCATGGTAACCAGATACTACTTTGTTAAACACGTTGCTGCTGCGACGGTATCGGATTTGTCGGTGAATCGCATAAGAATGACCCCTGATGTTGCACGTCCGAGTCTTGGGATTGAACCAATAGGAAGTTTAACAACCTGACCTTTTATGGATGTAATAATGAGGCCTTCAGTTTCAGTTGGAATAATCTGAGACACAATAACCTTTCCTGTTTTCTCTTTCACATCCGCGACTTTTACCCCTTGCCCTCCGCGTCGTTGCTTAGGAAATCCGACAATTGCGGTTTTTTTGCCAATACCCTTTTCCATGATGGTAAGGAAATCATGGGATTTATTTTCGCGTGTTATGACATCCATGCTGACGAGATAATCGCTTCCTTTAAGAAGTATTCCCCGAACTCCCATTGTGTCCCTTCCTGTTCCTCGGACCTCTTCTTCGCTGAAACGGATGGACTTTCCTTCATGGGAGACCATGAGGATTTCGTCGGATCCTCCTGTGAGCTTGACCCATTCAAGCTCATCTCCCGGATCAAGTTTAATTGCAACAAGTCCATTGCGTCTGATATTTTCATATTCCGTGAGTTTGCTTTTTTTAATGACACCTTTTTTAGTGGCCATGATGATAAATTTCACTCCTTGTTCCTTCTGTGCCTTGGAGTCAAGGGTGTAGGTAAGCATGGAGGTGACTTTTTCTCCTGATTCGACATTGATGACGTTGACAACTGCCTGACCCTTGGATTGTCGACTTGCTTCAGGAAGATCCCATGCGCGAACTTGATAGACTTTCCCTTTTTCTGTAAAGAAAAGCAAATTGTCGTGGGTTCGTGCCGACACCACCATGTCTATGGCATCTTCTTCTTTGGTTATCATGCCAATGACACCTTTTCCGCCGCGTTCTTGTGTTTTAAATGATGTGGGAGGAACCCGTTTAATGTAGCCGGACGTGCTCATTGTAATAATCGTATCCTCGTTTGGAATGAGCTGTTCTTCACTGAATTCTCCGATTCTGCTTTTGTAGACTTTTGTTCGTCTGGTATCTCCGAATTTTTCTTTGAGTTTCATAAGTTCTTCTTTGATGACATTAAATATTTTTTCCGGGTGTTCAAGAAGGTCATTAAGGTATGCGATTGTTTCCCGAATCATCGCAAGTTCATCTTCGATTTTTTCCCGTTCAAGCGCTGCAAGTTTCCGTAGTTGCATGTCCAAAATAGCAATGGTCTGGATTTCTGAAAGTTTGAAGCGAGCCATGAGTTTGACTTTTGCTTCATCTGCATCTTTACTTTTTTTGATAATAGAAATGACTTCGTCGATATGGTCAACTGCTATTTTGAGGCCTTCAAGAATATGTTCCCGTTTTTTAGCTTCTGCAAGTTCAAATTCACTCCGCCTTCTGATGACAAATTGGCGATGCTTTAAATATTCTTCAAGGACGAGCTTCAGAGTGCAGGTCTGCGGCGTATTATCCACAAGCGCGACCATGTTGACCGGGAAGGTTGTCTGAAGATCCGTGTATTTATATAAGTTATTAAGAACTTGTTTTGGATGCGCGTCGCGTTTGAGTTCAACAACGACGCGGATACCGTGTCTGTCTGATTCATCCCGAAGGTCCGAAATGCCGTCGATTTTTTTATCTTTGACAAGGTCTGCTATTTTAATCACGAGATTTGCTTTGTTCACCTGGTACGGTAGTTCGGTTATCGAGATTGCGGATTTTCCTTGCCCGATTTCCTCAATTTCTGCCTTTCCGCGCATGACGATCTTTCCTTTTCCAGTACCGTAGGCAAGCTTAATTTCATTTATGTCATAAATGGCTCCGGCTGTTGGGAAATCCGGGCCCTGGACAAACTCCATGAGCTCATCAAGCGTAGTGTTAAAAGAATACTCCGGTGTTGCATGGCTGTTTTTTTCACCTTTCACGATTGTGATTTTTCCGATCATATGGACAAGTGCATCCACGATTTCGGTTAAGTTATGTGGCGGGATTTTTGTCGCCATACCAACAGCTATTCCCTCTGATCCCATGAGAAGCAGGTTTGGAAGTTTAGCTGGTAAATAGCATGGTTCTTTGGTTGATCCGTCAAAATTAGGAATGAAATCAACTGTGTCTTTGTCAATGTCAAAAAGCATCTCCGCTGAAATTGCGGAAAGTCTGCACTCTGTATACCGCATGGCAGCTGGCGGGTCTCCATCAATTGAACCAAAGTTTCCTTGGCCATCAACCAGTGGGTATCGCATGGAAAATTCCTGTGCAAGCCGTACGAGCGCTTCATACACTGACGAATCTCCGTGCGGATGGTATTTCCCGAGGACTTCTCCGACAACAGATGCGCTTTTTTTGTATTTAGAACTATGCGCAAGTCCAGTTGTGTGCATGGCGTAGAGAATGCGCCGATGGACCGGCTTCATACCATCACGGACATCAGGAAGTGCTCGGGATACGATGACAGACATTGCATAGTCAAGATATGACTTTTGCATTTCCGTAACGATCTCTGACTGGATGATCTTTCCGATGTTCATACGTCCACAGGTATTACATGTACTTATTTTCCAATGACTTGGATGACAAGCGGTGCTATAAGAAGTGCCACGACTTGTACGATTTTCATCATTGGGTTAAGTGCTGGACCAGCTGTGTCCTTCAGGGGATCTCCGACAGTATCCCCAACCACCGCTGCTTTGTGGGTATCAGACCCTTTGCCACCAAAGTGTCCATCCTCAACATATTTTTTGGCATTATCCCAGGCGCCACCGGTGTTACACATAAAAAACGCGAGCATGAGTCCGACAATGACTACTCCACCTAAAAATCCACCAAGAGCCTCAGCTCCCAGAAGTCCAGCAAGTACTGGTGCGGCTACCACAATTGCTGCTGGAATAACGAGTTCTTTTTGAGCAGCTTCTGTGACAATTGCCACGGCCCGTGAGTAATCAGGAAGCGCTTTTCCTTCCATGATACCCTTAATTTCTCGAAACTGTCGTCGAACTTCCTCAACAACCTGGAAGGCCGCACGACCTACTGAATTAATGAGTCGTGAACTGAAAAGAAATGGGAGAGCGCCTCCGAGAAGCACTCCGACAAATACTTTTGGATTTGCAATGTTTATTGTCGACAGTCCTGTTGCTTCAAAATAGGTTGCAAACAAGGAACTAGCGGCAACTGCGGCAGATCCAACAGCAAACCCTTTGGTCAAGGCTTTTGTTGTGTTTCCTACTGCATCAAGACCACTTGTTACTTGCGGAGCCTTTCCTTTGAGTCCGGCCATTTCAACCATTCCTTGCGCGTTATCTGCAATAGGTCCAAAGGTGTCAAGTGCCATGATGATACCGGTTGTTGCGAGCATTCCCATACCAACGAGCGAGATTCCATAGAATTCGAATATGAGATACCCGGTATAGATTGCCGCAGCAACGACAAGCACTGATACGGTTGTTGATTCCATTCCGTATCCAAGACCAGCAATGATATTAGTTCCTGCTCCTGTTCGGGATGCTGTTGCAATACCGACAACTGGTTTTTCTCCAGGACCGGTGTAGTATTTTGTTATAAGAAGGAGTGCTCCCATGGCAATAAGTCCAGTAACAGCTGCGTATCCTGCACGAAGCTCATTTAACAGATATGTCGAAAGCCCCATAAAGATAACTGCTGCTGATATTGCGGAAACCATAAATCCGCGGATAAGTGGTTTTATTGCATCTTCCTTATCATTTTTGGCTTTTACAAACAATGATCCCAGAATAGAGGTTAAGATTGCACCAGAGCGTGCTAGAAGCGGAAATACCACTCCTTTGAGTCCGAATATACTTCCTCCGAGAATCATGGCGGCAACGATTGTGAGAGCATACGATTCAAATACGTCAGCGGCCATTCCAGCACAGTCTCCTACGTTATCCCCGACGTTATCGGCAATAGTTGCGGGATTTCTTGGGTCATCTTCAGGGATTCCCTTTTCAACTTTCCCAACAAGGTCAGCTCCGACGTCAGCTGCTTTGGTAAAAATTCCCCCTCCTACCCGCATGAAAAGTGCAAGGAGTGCAGCGCCAAATCCGTATCCAACAAGGACAGTTGTTGCGCTTTTAGCAACAGCATCCGCCCCTTGTGAGATGAACGAGAAATAGGACCACATGTAAATAAGGGAAACTCCTAATAGTCCAAGGCCAACAACAAGCATGCCGTTTACGGTGCCTGCTCCAAATGCGGTTCGAAGAGCTGGGTTAAGCCCCTTAAGCGCGTTGTTGGCTGTTCGAACGTTTGCCTTGACTGCTATCCACATGCCATAGTAGCCAATGATAGCTGAAAATGATGCTCCCAAAAGGAATGTTACTGCTATACCAACTCCAAGTCCCCAAGCAAGAAGAACAGCCAAGATAAGCATGATTGGGAGAACCACTTTGAATTGTTTTGCAAGGTACGCCATCGCTCCGTCTGATATTGCTTTGGCAATAGCTTTTAATTTGTCTGATCCCTCATCTTCGGTAAGTGTCCGTTTAGATAGGTATGCTCCATACGCAAGTGCTAGGAGCGCTGTTAGAGGTGCAGTAAAAAGTGCGATGACTTGAATGTCCATAAATAATTCCTCCTGTATACAGTTTATACAATTATTTCCAATAGAACCTTCCTATTATATATATTATATATAATTTGCCTACAAATCCAAAGTAGCTGATTTGGCATGCGTTTGAATAAAGCGTTTTCTTGGGAGTACCTCATCTCCCATGAGCATGGTAAATACCTGATCCGCATTGGCCGCATCAGCGATTGTCACTTTCCGCATGATACGATTTTCTGGGTTCATGGTGGTATCCCATAACTGTTCCGGGTTCATTTCTCCTAAACCCTTATACCGTTGGATATTCGCTTGTCCTTTGATTGCGGCTGCATGCGTTTTGAGTATAGAGTCACGCTCAACATCGGAATATGCGTAGAATGACTGTTTCCCAAAGCTGATTTTAAATAGCGGTGGTTGGGCAATGTAAAGGTGTCCGTGTTCAGCAAGGTATGGGAGATGGCGATAAAAGAAAGTAAGGAGCAATGTCATAATGTGTTCGCCGTCAACATCAGCATCTGTCATAATGACGACGCGGTGATATCGGAGCTTCTCTGGGTTTAAAGTATCGGCTATTCCCATACCAAGAGCAATGACTAGTGCCTTGAGCTCTTCAAATTCAATAATTTTATCAAGTCGAGCTCGTTCTGTATTCAGTACTTTTCCCCGAAGAGGAAGTATTGCCTGGAACTTTCGGTCTCTCCCTTGTTTAGCACTTCCTCCTGCTGAGTCTCCCTCAACAATGAACAGTTCTGATTGTGTTGCATCTCTACTTTGACAATCAGCAAGTTTCCCAGGCAGCGATGCGCCTTCAAGCGCTCCTTTTCTGATGATTGCGTCTTTAGCTGCCTTTGCGGCAAGTCTGGCTTTGGATGCAAGAAATACTTTTTCCAGAATCGCTTTTGCATCACCGGGATTTTCTTCAAAAAACGTATCCAGTCCTTCTTTGACCGCTGCCTGAACAAACGGTTGGATTTCTGCGTTTCCGAGTTTACCTTTGGTTTGTCCTTCAAATTGCAAATCCGTGGATGACATTTTCATGTATACGATTGCGGTCAGTCCTTCTCTCGTATCTTCTCCGATGATATTGTCATCAGCACTTTTGGTTACTCCGATTTTTTTTGCATAGTCATTGATGGCTCTGGTGAGTGCCATCCTAAATCCCGTTAAATGTGTTCCTCCCTCAGGTGTTGGGATGATATTGACATATGATTCAACGGTTTCTGAAAAGCTATCATTATATTGGATCGCCACTTCAACTGTCGCGCCCATTTTTTCATCGGTTTTTGTGATGTACATGACTGAGTGAAGTGCTTCTTTATTTCGGTTTAGAGCTTTGACGAGGGAAACGATACCGCCCTCAAAATAAAATGTTGCTTCATCTCCTGTTCGGTCATCTTTGAGGTGGAATGCAATTTTGGCAATAAGGTATGCTCGGTCTCGTACGGTTTTCTTGATGGTTTCAAAATTAAGCTCAGTCCCCTCTTTAAAGATTTCTCCGTCAGGATAAAATGTCGTTATTGTTCCCGTATCCGCGGCTTTTCCAATGACTTTCACTGGTGAAACTGGCTTTCCCCGCTTATACGCTTGTTCATAAATTTTTCCATCCCGGTGAACTTGTACAGTAAGAAGTGTTGAAAGCGCATTGACAACGGATGCGCCAACTCCATGAAGTCCGCCTGATACTTTGTAGGCTTTTCCTTCGAACTTTCCTCCGGCATGAAGTTTGGTCATAACGATTTCTAGAGCGGAAGTGTTATATTTGGCGACTTTATCTACAGGAATTCCGCGACCATCGTCTTTAACTGTTGATGAGCCATCTGTATTGAGGGTGATCCAGATGTTTTTCGCGTAACCCGCAAGTGCCTCATCGATAGAGTTGTCAATGATTTCATTTAAACAATGATGGACGCCAGCGAGAGATGTAGTCCCAATGTACATTGCCGGCCGCTTTCTAACCGGCTCCAAGCCTTCAAGAACAACGATTTGATCACTTGTGTATGTATCTGATTTTGCCATGTTTGTTGTGAGATAACAAAGAAAAAAATAAGCTTACTTACGAAGCTTTTCTTTATTCATTGTATAGGAAATAAAAGGTCTTGTCTAGTGTATTTTAGGAAGTATAAGATGGTCAATTGCGAGTTTATATGACACATTTGACGCGAGATATTCAGAGGAAGAAAGGAGCCGTTGTACAAAGGATATGTAGATTGGTGTTGGAAGTGTATCGCGGATTATCCGAATGCTATAAATGGCCTCTGTGATCCATGTTTTTGCATCCTCCTTGTTTGTTATTTCCGTATCAAGAAGAGCCATTTTATTACCGATGGATATGTTTTCATCACATAATTGCAGTATTATTGTGATGATTTTTTGATTTAGCTCACCATGTTCTGTGACATCATTGGTTAGATGAATAACCTGACAGCGAGAGAGTATGGTTGGGAGAAGCGTTGCACTTCCTTGTGACACGAGATAGATTCGTGTGTGCAAAGGCGGTTCTTCAAATGTTTTTAGAAGAGCATTTTGTGCTTCTATGGTCAATAATTCAGCGTTAGGGAGGATACCTATTGTATATGGTGAGGCTAGTGGCATGAGAGATAGTTTCTTTTGCCATATGCGGACATCGGAAACACCAATGGATAGTGAAGGTGGTTTTGGGATTAGCCGATGCATATCATAGGGATGAATTCCGAGATTTTCACAGGCCTTTTGGATGTATTCCAGTCTGCTTTCCCTACTTCCGGATGTAATGAAAAATGTATGCATAGATTGAATGTTTCCCTTGCAATATATCACAAAAGAATGAATAATAAATATACGTATGCCTGCCTCTACACAAGAATTGTTACAGTTACTGGTTAAAGACAATCGAATTACCCGTGAACAAGCGGATGCAATTTATTTAGAAGCAATTAATTCTGGGAATCAGATTGAAACGCTTCTTCTTAAGAAACGTTTGGTTTCCGAAGAGAATCTCCTAAAGGCGCGCGCCCTGCTTTACAACATCCCATATATTTCTCTCACGTCAGTGGCATTTTCTCCTGAGTTGGTAAATTATATTTCTGAGGCTGTCGCTCGGAAATATACGCTTCTTCCCTTTGAGTTTGATGAAGCAACAAATACATTATCTGTTGCGATGGTAGACCCCCTCGATACCCAGGTTATTGATTTTTTGGAAAAAAAGACAGATAAATCTATACGCGCGTTTATGGCATTAAAGGAGGATGTAATTTCCTCGATTAACAATGTATATACCCAGCATATCGGTCAGGATGTGTCCAAGGCGCTTGAAGAGTCGGCGCCATCTGAGATTAAAACCTATGAGGCAGGGCATTTAAACGAAGTCATTCGTGAGGCTCCTATTGCACAGATCGTGTCTGCTGTTCTTGAGCAGGCAATACGGATACGGGCATCTGATGTGCATATTGAACCGCAGGAGACTGAGACACGTGTACGGTACAGAGTTGACGGTATTTTACAGGAACGACTTCTTCTTCCCCGACGTCTACATGATGCAGTTATTTCGCGTATCAAGATCTTAGGTGACATGAAAATAGATGAAAAACGGATTCCTCAAGATGGTCGGTTTAATTTTAAAATGGGAAAAGAAGAGATTGACCTCCGTGTGTCTTCTCTTCCAACGGTCCATGGTGAGAAAATTGTCATGAGACTTCTTAAAAAATCAGGTGGAGTTCCGACACTCACAGAATTAGGACTTCGCGGATTAGCTTTGAAACATCTGGAAATATCTATCGCACGGCCTCACGGAATTATTCTCGTTACTGGTCCAACCGGATCAGGGAAAACAACTACACTCTATTCTGTTCTTAATAATTTAAATAATGCCCGGGTGAACATCATGACACTTGAGGATCCGGTTGAGTATCAGATAAACGGAGTGAATCAAGTACAGATTAATCCTATTGCAGGTCTTACATTCGCCACAGGTCTCAGGTCTTTTCTCCGACAGGACCCGAATATTATTCTGGTTGGAGAAATCCGGGACAAAGAAACAACAGATCTTGCGGTTCAGGCGGCACTTACTGGCCATTTGGTGTTTTCAACGCTTCATACAAATAATGCATCAGGTGCTATCCCGCGGCTTATTGATCTTGGTGCTGAACCGTTTCTTATCGCATCAGCGCTTAACTGTGTAGCTGGTCAACGGATAGCCAGGCGGGTGTGTGAAACCTGTAAAGAAGAATATGTTCCGGAAACCCAAGTTCTTGATGACATGAAAAAAGTGTTAGGCCCCTTGTTTCCGAATATACCAACTGTGAAGCTCTATAAAGGAACAGGGAAAACAGGAGAGACACAATGTCCAACCTGTACGGGAACCGGATATAGCGGACGAATGGGAATATTTGAGCTCTTCCCTATTTCTGATGCAATTAGTAAACTAACATTATCACGGGCAACTATGCAGGATATTGAGGCACAGGCTGTTTCAGAAGGCATGGTGACGATGAAGCAAGATGGGTATCTAAAAGCTTTGGAAGGTATTACTTCAATAGAGGAGGTTTTGCGCGTTGCGCAGGATTAAAAATATGATGAAAATGAGCGAATTATGTGCGGAAGCAGCAAGGCTTGATGCGTCAGACGTCCACATTATTTCTGGATATCCTCCGATGATGCGTCTAGCTGGTAAATTACAAGCTGTTAGCAAAGAAGCCATAGTTACGCCAGCCATGGCAGAAGAGTTGTTGCTTGCTGTATGTTCAAATGAACAGAAAGAATTGTTTATTACTAATAAAGAGTTAGATTTTTCTTATGTTATTCCGCAAGGTAGGTTTCGTGTAAACATATACCATCAGCGAGATACTGTTGCAGGAGCGTTCCGATATATCCCTTCAAAAATTCGAAGTATTGAAGAATTAGGGCTTCCTGCTATTTTAAATGAGTTTATTAAGCTCCGTCAGGGATTTATTTTGGTCACGGGACCAACGGGACAAGGAAAATCAACAACACTTGCTGGGATGATTGACCGGATTAATCAGACAAAGGCATCGCACATCGTGACTATTGAAGATCCAATTGAATATGTCTATTCTCCAGCGATGTCAATTATTTCCCAGCGGGAGATGCATGGAGATACACATTCTTGGTCTGTTGCGCTTCGCAGCGTTCTTCGTGAGGATCCTGACGTTGTTCTTATCGGAGAGATGCGGGATTATGAAACCATAGCTGCTGCAATAACAATTGCCGAGACAGGACATTTGGTATTTGCGACACTCCACACAAATTCAGCTAGTCAGACAATAGACCGTATTGTTGACGTATTTCCTGAGCATCAGCAGGAACAAATACGTCTACAGCTTTCAAATGTCCTTGAGGGAGTTGTGTCGCAACGGCTTATTCCAACGCTTTCAGGAGGTCGGGTGGCGGTTTCTGAAATTATGACAGGAACCCCAGCTGTTAAGGCTGTTATTCGTGAAGGAAAAACGCATCAACTTGACAATGTTATCCAGACATCTGCCGAGTTTGGAATGACTACATTAGAGACCGCTCTTGCACAAGCAGTCAAAGACGGAAAAATCAGTGTTGATGTTGCATCTGCGTATGCGTTACGTCCTGAGGACATTGGACGATTACTTAAAAGGGTATAATAATCATGGCGTTTTATAAATATAAGGCAATATCTCCAGAAGGTAAACCAACAGTCGGACTTGTTGAAGCAACAAGCGGTGATCAGGCGTCAAAATTATTGAAAGAAAAGCAACTGTTCGTTATTTCGCTTCTAGAGACAAATGAGAATGCTTTTATTTCACGGTTTGATAAACTGCAGAAGGTCGGGTTTAATGACATTGTCAATTTTACTCGTCAGCTTTCAACGATGGTAGTTGCTGGGCTTTCTATTCCTGATTCTCTGAATATCTTGCAGAAACAGACAACAAACACAATCTTTGTACAGGTATTAGCAGATATTGAACGTGCAATCGTTGGAGGTGGCAATTTTGGTGATGCGCTTTCAAAATACCCACAACATTTTTCTCCGATCTATATATCGCTTATTCGTGCAGGTGAGGCATCAGGAATGCTTGATAAAGTGCTTGAGCAGCTAGCGGATACCTTAGAGGCACAACGGGAGTTTCGCGGCAAAATAATTGGAGCGCTTATCTATCCCGCAATTATTGTTGTTGGCATGGTTATCGTTGTTATCATCATGATGATTGTCGTCATGCCGAAACTGACGGATTTGTATAGGGATTTTGGAATTGAGCTTCCCATCACAACAAAAATGCTTATTGGAATTTCGAACTTCGTCATTCACGACTGGTGGATGGCCCTGCTTATTATTGGAAGCATTGTCTACGCATTTGTCCGATGGAAAAAAACTGATGTTGGGTCTTATGCCCTTGATACGATTATCCTCAAGGTTCCATTATTCGGAGATCTTCAGAAAAAAACTATTCTGGTTGAATTTACCCGTACACTCGCTATGCTTTTGTCTGCAGGTATCCATATATTAGACGCCTTAAAAATTCTTAAAGGATCATTAAATAACGTACTATTTAGAAACGCTATTGACGACATTGCAAAGCGTGTTGAAAAGGGGTTTCAATTGGGGGAGACCTTTTCTTCGCATAAGGAATTTCCCCCCATTGTGTCTCAAATGCTCAAAGTTGGAGAAGAAACCGGACGGATAGATGATACCCTCTTGAAATTATCAAAATATTTTCAGACGGAAACAGAAAATATGGTGAAAGGACTGACAACTGCAATGGAGCCGATTATCATGGTCATCCTTGGAGTCGGTATCGGATTTATCGTGTTTTCCGTCATTACGCCGATATATAACCTGACTGCACAATTTAAGTGATGCGCGGAGTTGACAAGAGATAAAGAAGTCCGTACAGTTATTAATGAGAGTATTATTTAAAGGAGGTGATAACAATATGAAAAGACAAAAAGGGTTTACGCTCGTTGAGCTTCTTATCGTTATCGCCTTGTTGGGTGCTTTGGCAATTGGTCTTATTGGCGCGCTTGACCCATTTGAACAGTTGAAGAAAGGTCAAGATACAGGAACTCGGGATTTGGTTAACCAAGTCCAGACGGCAGTTCTTCGGTATTACGCAACAGCCAATAAAATGCCATGGGCTGACGCAACAACAGCATTTGAAGAACAAGATCTAACAGGTGCTGAAATGGTGGAAGGAATTTCAAACATGATTGTGGCTGGAGAAATGAAATCAAATTTTAACGAAATTTATAAAAACAGCTTGGATGATGTATTAGTTACCTTCATTCCTGGAACTGTCACGAATTCCGTTACTGTGAAGGTCTGTTATACACCTTCATCAAAATCATTCCAGGTAGAACCGAATACGAAGTTTAGTACTGATGGAACTGAGTTAACTACAGGATGTAAGAGTACCGATGGTGCATCCGGAAATAATTGTTCCTGGTGTGTACAATAAAATGGTTAAAAGGATTTTGCAAAATAAACCGCGATGGGAGACTATCGCGGTTTATGGTATCCCCTTAGTTTTAGGATTGTTTTTTTTCATTCTTTATGGATGGATGCAGATGTCATCTATCTACGGCGGTGATGCGGGAGAATTTACGACATACGCTTATCTATGGGGCATACCGCACTCTCCGGGATATCCGCTATACACATTTCTATCAGGCCTATTTATTCGCATGCTTTCATATGGTACTGTTGCTTGGCGAGCAGGTTTACTTTCTTCAGTTCCAAGCGCGATGGTTATATTCTTTTTGTGGCGACTTTGTTTTCGGTTAACGCGGTCACTTTTTGTTTCTACAATTGCATCAGTTCTGTATGGTTTATTGGGTCCTGTATGGTTAAATGCAATAACCCAAGAAGTATTTGGGTTATTTAGTTTATTTGCAATTGTCTGGATGGAACGATATATCGCGTGGACAGAAGAGAAAAAGGTTCAGCAGTTACTGTTCCTTGCTTTTTGGACTGGGTTGTCGCTCACCCATCACCAACTCATCATTCTTTATATTCTTCCAGCGCTGTATTTAACTTTATGGAGATTTGAAGCGCTTAGGAAACAATTGTTCGCTCATTGGTGGCATATATTAGTATGGGGATGTATAGGATTTTCCCCATACCTCTATGCGCCTTTTGCATCCCGTTTTGGAGTGGCATTTGACCAGGATAATGCGGCGACAATAGACGGTTTTATTCGTTTAGTGACAAGGGTTTCAACCGGATCGTTTCGCGCATATGCCAATGCAGCACCGTCTCTTATTGACCGTGCGCTTAACATTTTTACCTTTTTTCAATTTTCTCTTCGAGATCTTGGATATATCGGGTGCGTAGTTGTATTTATTGGTCTTGCTGCATTCAGAAAAAATATGCGTGATAAATATGACTATCTTATTGGTTGCTTGTTTTCATGGATTTTCTATTTTTTCTACGCTGGTTTTCCAAGTATTCTGAATTATCATATCGGTACTATTGAACGTTTTTTTATTGTTCCCTATCAGGTGCTAATTATTTTTTGGGCAATCGGGTTGTCCGCTTGTTTTCAAGTGATACTTAGATCATTGAAGTATTCAATGGTTCGTATGACAGCTGTAGGGGTTCTACTCGTTATATTAATTTACTCAGTGTTTCCCCAATTTCAGCGTACTAGCAGTGCTTTTGTTACACTTCATACCGATCGTTCAATGGAGCAGCTTGCCGATGATCTTGCGTCAAGTGCACCAAAAAATAGTATAGTATTTCTTTATAATGATACAACGGTATTCGCAATGAACGAGGCTCTTTTTGTTCGGCATTTAAGACAAGATCTTCATCTTATTCGATTACAAAATTTTGGTCTCCCCCATTATCGAGCATATGTTCGGAGAAAGTATCCTGATCTTTATTTTCCCGCTGAGGCTGTAAATATTTCAACACCTCTGATAGTTGCAGATTTCATTACGCAAAATGTACAAAAATTCCCAATCGTCAGTGATAAGCAAGTTCCAGAAATTAGCGGGTTATGGATTCCAAACGGACTATTATATGTGTACTTACCTGACGAAAAGGCAGTGATTGATCATGGGGAGCTAGTAAGGGCAAACGAAACACTCTGGAAGGGTTTTTCTATTCCGATGCATTTACTCCGTTATCAGAAAGAACTACCAATGCTTTCTGATATCCTTCGTATATATAGTCAACAACAATTAAATTTCACCATTGAATGTATTGTTGCAAATTTGCCAATAGAGCGTATTAAAGAAGAATTATCACAATCGCTTGAACTTGCAATAAATGTTGTTCCGGAACAATATCTCCGGGCCGTATCACTCCTTATTTCGGAAAGACGCTGTAGTGACGCAAAGCTGTTGTTAGGCGTATTTCATGATAAATGGGGAAACGATCGGACGGTTCTTGAAACATATGACGCATGGGGTCAGGCATGTGGCCAAGATCCAGAGGTGGATGCGCTTATCCAGTTATACAGGAAACATTTTCCTCAGAAAAGCGGATCGCTTTCTCAATAAGATAACTGTGCAAGCAATCATAATTCCCAGCAACATGAAAGAACAGCCGAGCAAAAAAGATTTCGGTTGGTAATAAAAACGTACTGTGTGTTCGCCCTTTGGTAGCGTTATGGCCATGGAAGTAATGTTTGCCGGGTAGATTGTTGTAGGATTATTGTCGATTGTCGCAACCCATCCAGGATAATATGTATTTTGAAGGACCAGTGTTGTGTCCTTTTGTGTTGTTGTCTTAATACGTATGTCCAGGTCTGACCACTTTGTTGTTATTAGTGAGCTAGGCAAAATTTCGTTTGAATGTCCATGTAAGGGGTTTGTTGTTTCGATGAGCACGGAACTGTTTGGATTAAATGATGGTTTACCAAGTGTATTTTGGATATCAGACACCGTGGTGACAGGTATGTCCACATCGGCAATATAAACCCGAGTATTGGATGTTGGATTCTGATAGACATACAATGTGCTATCCGAATCGGTTATGGTTTTGAGCAGCGAATATCGGTTGTCAGAGTCAATAATTTTTTCGGAAATGATGGTCGAAATACCAGCAAGAGAAAAGAATTTTTGCATGTCCGCACTTATAGTTGCCGTTGCTTCTGTTGGGTAGTATAACTCCGTTTGTATAAACGCTTCAGCTATGTATTTTCGGCGTAATATCCTACTGGAATAGGCATCGAATGTTGTTATTCCCCAAAAGGTATTGGTATTTGGGCGCAAAGCATTTTGGAATATCGTAAACCGATCCGGGTATATCCATCCGGATTCCAAATATATCTTATTATGTTGCCAGATAGTACCATGTCGATACACGATGCCATTTGGAGGGACGGCGTCTGTTGCTATTGGTTTTTCCATTACCTCACTCGGTGTTTTGTATTCGTGGTATGAATACCAGTAGGGAATGATAGTCATAAGGTTTACTATCCAGAAAAGTACGACCACGCGACCTACCCATCGTTGTTTCCTAAGTGAGCCGTCTGACAGGGTAAGCGTCCCTATTGTGACGAGCATATAGCTAACAAGGACAACAAATCGTGCTGGCACACGGAAGAGTGATAACGGGAAAAAATCAAATATAAAATATAATGGGGAATATTTTCCGAGCATTAGAAGGACAGCAATTCCAAGAATCGTAAGAAATGGGATTGCTTTCTTCCGTGATTTTTTCAGGAATAATACAAGACCCGTAAGCAAGAGGGGAAAAATTCCAACAAACCCATTCGTTTCCCAGAAAAGAAGGCCTGGGTCGCGGACATTAGTATAATAGGTTGCGTTTTTCGGATTACCTATCATAAAAGGTGACAAGAACGATAGAAAGCTTCGAAGTGGGAAGGAAAACATGGTGGCATACTCAGGGTTGTTGGCACTATTGTTTGGGATTGCTTTCAGAAATTCAATAGACGGAATGATCTGTGGAGCCGAGAGTAACAGTCCTAGTAAATAGGACATGAATAAAATGAGCAGTCCCCGTTTGTTATTGTTTTGGGATTGTGTATATATAAAAACCGCATATATGGTTGTTCCGATTGCAGTAATGAGTACAGCCTGCATAAATCCTGCGAATATCTGTTGAGAAAAGACAATCGAGAAAAATAGAATGTCTATTAATCGTTGTTTTTTCATTACCTGATGCGTGGCAACAAAGAGAAATGGTAATAAACTGAAGCTTTGCAGAAGCGTGATGTGTTGGAGATGAAAAAGAAAAAAACCGCCTGATCCGAACGTCAACCCTCCAAGAAGCATGATGGTCCATGGAACAGAAAAAAGCGAAAGCCAAAAATATGTTCCCATTGCCGTTATAATCAGGACAAGAACAAGTGAGATATTATATGCAAGCGGAGCTGATGGTAATAATCCGTATAAAAGAAGGTTCGGAAGGAAAAAGACTCCTGTCTGCCCCTCTCCTAACACAGGAAAGCCTGCTCCCATTTGTGTTGACCAAAACGGTAATTCCTGTGTATGGAGTTTTTCCCAATACCAGTGCTTTGATGCATAGCTGAGCTGAATCGCGTCATTAAGCACAAATTCAGGAGTTGCTATGAGGTGAAGTGACGGATAAAAGAGTTTTCCTGCTAAGGTAAAAGAGAACAAGGTGATGATAATTATAGCAATAAGGTGTTTTTTCATGGTGTAGATATATGCTTTGTGGCTACGTCTAGTATAAGAAAGAGCGCAACAAAATAATACACGTTAAAGAACGCGTGGTAGGAAAAGAAATGGAAACTAAATACGCTTAGCGCAATTGCGTAGCAAAGGCGTGGTTTTTTCCAGAGTATAAGGATGTAGACAAAACTCAAAATGATAAAAGGAAGAACAATTCCATCAAACGGTCCAAGCGATATGCTCATTCTGGAAAAAAATGTTTGCACAGTTAAACTATTGTACACAGGACTTGTAAGCGCAGTTTTGGATAGCCCTGTTAAAGCGTCTTGGGTAAAGGCTTGTGGATTCAGAAAAAAATAATATATTGGAAAAATAAATGGAGCAAGAAAAGCAAGTATGTATGAAATGCGTTTAATCATAGAAACAAAAAAAGCAGATATAAATAGCGGAAATGTTACCCATGAGGTTTGTTTAAACGAAAAAAATAACGCAAGGCATATATATGATAATGTCAGACGGTTTGTCAATGTGAAATACAAATATAAGGAGAATACAGATACGATAATCGGATCAAGATATATGTGTTCAAGCATAAAAAAAGATCGCGGAAGGAAAAGAACGAACAAGATGAGCCATTCCGCAAGAGCGTGTATTTTCGACGACTTGGCTAGGTGGAATATAACCGTTGTTATGATAAGTGTCGCAACAATAATGCTGTATCGTGGATCGTTTAGTATATATACAAACGGAATCATGAGCAAAAAGCTCATTGGGAGGTAATTGTAATATGTCGGTTCAACTGATGTATAAACCGATGAGAACCGTTCAACATAAGGATTTAATCCACGGAGAACCATGAAAGGTGCCTCCTTTAGTACAATAATGGTATCAACCCTCGGATGTGGTGAACCAAAAAGCGTAAGAAATGACAATGAAAGATATATAAGTATTGACCAGCGGATTGGTGGCGGTTCATGTCTACCAAACCACCGTATGGTTGTGGTAAGAGCAAATAGTATCAGTATTGCTACACCAATTGTTTTTGAAAATTCATGCTGGTATAGTCCTCCATAATAATAGGAACCATAAAAAAGACTAATAAGACTCACAAAAGGCAGAATTTCGTTGATGCTGCCAAATTGTTGTTTTGGTTTTGGAAGAAACAGATGTGCAATGAAAAGAATGAACACACCAATGAGAATGAAAAACGAGGAAAAAGAAAAAAATCCGAAGTTTGGAGTAATACCAAATAAGAGTAACAGAAAAATGAGTAATATATATTCCATACAGTTGATTCTATCTTTTGTATTATAATAGATTTATGGAAGTAGCGGTGTTTTTTTTAGGAATTTGTATTGGATCATTTTTGAACGTTCTCATAGACAGATTACCTATCGGGAAAGATATAGTCTATGGTAGGTCACACTGCGATTATTGCTCACGTTCGCTTTCATGGTATGAATTGTTTCCCATTATTTCGTGGATTATACAATCGGGGAAAAGCCGTTGTTGCGGAAAAAAGCTTTCACCACAATATCCTTTTGTTGAACTTGTGACAGGTATTGTTTTTGTATTTCTGTATTTCTGGTTGCATTCCAATCTACTGCTTCTCATTTCCTATGCCCTTATTTCGATTGCGGTGATTGTGCTTATTGGGTCTGATTTAAAATTTGAGCTCCTCCCTACTCCCCTTTTGTTTGTTTGGGGATTAGGAGTCGGGTTACGTTTTATTGCCCTACACATATCTCTCTTGGATATAGTCTATAGATATGCTATTCCTTCAATTGGAGCAGGAATATTTTTCTTTTTGTTATGGTTTTTTTCAAAAGGTCGCGCCATGGGCGACGGAGATATTTGGCTTGCTATACTCATTGGTTTAGTCACCGGATATCCGGGAATTATTATTGCACTTTATGTGGCATTCTTGACGGGGGCAATTGTGGGTGTCATACTAATTTTAGGAAGAATAAAGACCTTAAAAAGTCATATTCCGTTCGGACCGTTTCTGATGTTTGGCATGATTGTCGAACAGTGGTTCGGAACGAGCATATATAGTTGGTGGAGCGGCTTATTTATATGAAGCGGGCCTTTTCTCTTATAGAACTTTTGGTTGTTATTGCCTTAGTCAGCATTCTTCTTGCTGTTGTGACTGTTTCGTATTCAACAATTCAGAGGCGCTCCCGAGACAGTAGACGTCTGTCGGATTTGAAAGCAATTCAAAACGGTCTTGAACAATATTATGCAGATAGTAATGGGTCATATCCTGATGCGCCGTGTTCTTCGGTCGGAGAGACGTATTTACCAAGCGGCCTTCCCACTGATCCGAAAAGTGGATTGCCCTACTCAGAAGATTGCCATATAACTGGATATTGTGTTTGCGCTCCGCTTGAGGTGACCGCTGGTAATGCAACAGCTGATTGTTTAGGAACAACAGGCACGTGGCAATGTATTACTCAGCTACAATAAAGAAAGGGATGATTATGAAAAAAGGATTCACGCTCATGGAAATTCTTATTTCAATAGCAATAATTGCAGTTCTTACTGCACTTGGCATTGTTTCATATGTGAGTATTAATAAAAATGCGCGTGATGCAAGGAGACGCGGAGATATTGAACAGATTCGGTCAGCGCTTGAATTATACCGTTCTGATTATGGTACGTACCCGGCTGTAGGGGGATCCGCTTGGATTGATGCAGATTCACTGAATACAGGAAATCCTGCAACGGGTCTTGTGAATACATATTTACCTGCTATTCCATCGGATCCGCAGAGTACGAATCCTGTCTATCGCTATAAGGTGACAAACAGTAACTTTGGGTATTGTTTAGAGGCAAAAGTGGAAAATTTAAGTCTGGCTTCAGATAGCTGTGGATCTATTGAAGGTGGATATAATTATGGTACAAAAAATCCATGAAAAAGGGATTTACTTTTATTGAGCTTATTGTTGTCATCACCATTTTGTTAGTTCTCTCTGCGGCAGCTATAGTTAATTATAATTCCTACACCAATCGTGAGCGCGTACGGCAACTGGGTCTAAACTTGAAATCGGATTTGAGATTCGCTGTTTCGAAAGCAAATTCCGGAATTAAGCCAAGCAGTTGTTCCTCAACAACACTTTCAAGTTATGATGTTTCTTTTATAAAAAGTTGTGCGCCAGAAGGGCTTTCATGTTATAAGATTGCGCCACGGTGTTCAGACCCGGACGGACTTGTTGTTGCTGATCAAATGATTGTGACGTTGCCGAAAGAAGTATTTTTTCAATCAGCTGATCAAACGATACATTTTTTGCCATTGTCAGCTGGAGTCAGTTTTGACGCAGGCGGTGATAGTGCAGCCATTGTCATTACAAGCACCTCAGTAGATCAACCATTAACAATTACCATTAGTAGTTCAGGAATCATTAGTAATTAACCTATGTATCGATTATTTTCAAAAAAAATAGTTCGGGGTGTATCACTTATTGAAGCAGTTGTAACCCTAGGGGTAGTTATGCTTCTTATTACGGGTCTTGTCGTTGGTATTACCTCCTCCCTTCAGAATGCGCAGACAAGTAAATCAAGAGCTTTGGCTGTGCAATACGGGCAAGATGCGATTGAAGTGCTTCGTCAGAAGCGGGATACTGATTGGACAGCATTTGCTCTATATGGGACAGTTAATGTGCCCATAACTTATTGCTTGAACGAACTAAAAAATTTAGTCGCACCTTCGGCTGAAGGAACTTGTCCCGGTACATTTCAGCGGATTCTCATAATTACTAAAACACTGATTAACCCAGGACCAAGTCAGAAGGAAGTGATGGATGTTCAAGTGGATGTGTCGTGGCTTGAAGGGAGTTCAAGAAGAAGTATTACTCTGAGAACAAAATTCACTCCGTGGAAATAACATGAAAAAAAATACTTACAATCAATCGGGATTTACGCTTCTTGAGCTACTGGTTGCAGCTGGCGTGATATCGTTCCTATCTATTATCATAACGCAAGTTTTGTTTTCGAGTATGCACCTCAATACCAAAACTGAAGTGATTAAAGAGTTAAAACAAACCGGAGACATGGCGTTGTCTACCATGAGTAGAATGATACAAAATTCTGCGTCCGTTGCAGTGAGTGTTTGTGATCAAACTCCCTTGAGTGAAATTGCTATCACTGGTCAGGATGGTGGCGTAACTACGCTTGGATGTAGTGATGTTGGGGGTGTTTCACGAATTTCTTCAGCAAGCGCATCCCCTGACATTCCTCCAGTTATCAGGGAATCATATTTGACGAGCGACGCGGTTACGCTTATTACTAATGGACAACTTACAGGTTGCATGAATGGCCCCTTAATATTTACATGTGTTCCTGTCAAAGGACAACCGTCTTCTTTTAATATATTTTTTCAGATTCGGCAAAAAAATTTAAGTGCAACAACATACGAAAGCGCATACGAGACATTTCAGACAACGGTGAGCATAAGAAATACGACAAATGAATAACTTGCAGGGAATGATGAATGACTTTATACTAGAATTATGATCGTTACGCATGCCCGTGGTCAGGTATTACTAATAACTGTCCTTATTTTAAGTATAGCAATCACAATTGCTTTATCTCTTATTGGTCGAAGTGTGACGGATGTCAGCATGAGCCGTAATTTAGAAGAATCTGCTCGCGCATTCAGTGCCGCTGAGGCAGGTATTGAAGAAGCATTATTGAAAACGAATACAGCTTCAGGCTTTATTCCTTATGGCGAAGCAGGATACGAATATTCAATTGTGCCGATGCAAGCGACAAATGGGATATATAAAGCTCCGACAATAGCAGTAGGTCAAGCTGATACGTTTTGGCTTGTTGCACATGATGCTTCAAATGCCATAGTACTCGGTACGCACTATGATAATGCGTCGCTTGAGCTTTGTTGGAGCCATGCACCCGTCGGGCAACGGGCTCCTGCTTTAGAAATTGCAGTGTATTATTTATCAGGTTCAACCTATTTAGTTACGCGTGGATTTTATGATCCGGATGAACCTAAGTGGCCGGTTAATGATGCAAATAACGTAAGCGGTCGATGCGGAGGTATGCAAAATGCCTATAGTCAGATTATTCCCATTCCTGTTACTCCTGATACCCCACTTTTTATGCGTATACGACCGTATTACGGTAATGCAACCGTCACTCTTGCTGCTGTTGGAGGGGGTATCTTTCCGGATCAGGGATTTGAAGTATCATCAGTTGGTTGTACACAGCTTACTGGAACAACGTGCGTTGGTGGTGGAGTGACAAGAAAAATAGTCGTGCGACGACAGTATCCTGGTGCGGCAACCATTTTTGATTACAGTGTTTATAGTCAAAGTTCACTAGTGCATTAATAATAATTCCTGCCTATGCAATATTTACTTGGAATTGATATCGGTTCACACAGCATTAAACTCATCGAAATAGGTGAGGAAAACGGGGTACATACACTTATGGCCGCGGGAAGTATGCCGACACCCGTAAAAAGTATATCTTCAGTAACTTCAGATATAGAGGCAATCGCATATATCATTAAGCAACTTGTTAAAGAAACAGGTGCTAAATCTGATCAGGTGAATATTGCATTACCGGAAGCGCAGGTATTTACTCGTATCATTGAAGTACCTCAACTATCAAGTCGTGAACTCAATTCAGCAATTCAATGGGAAGCAGAACAGTATATTCCCCTTCCCTTAGATCAGGTCAATCTGGACTTTACTGTTTTACAGGATGCGAAAGCAACCGGTACAGGTAAGATGCAAGTGCTTCTGGTTGCTGCACCGAAAGCGCTTATCGAACGGTATATGACAATCGTTGAATTATCAGAGTTGACGCCTATTGCCGCAGAGACGGATATTATCGCTTGCTCCCGTGCCATTTATGCGTCCGTATCAAATCTTAAGAATTATATGATCATATCAATTGGAGCACAAACAACGGATATGTGTATCATGCGTGGTGGCATTTTGGTTTTTACCCGATCCATTAGCGCAGGTGGCGAAGCCTTGACACGTGCGTTATCGCAAAGTCTGGACTTTAATTTCGCTCAGGCCGAAGAGTATAAAAAAACATACGGGTTAAACAAAGATGTTCTTGAAGGAAAATTGGTTCTATCCATGGAGCCTATTATGGTATCCATTATTAATGAGATTAAACGGTCCATCGCATTTTTCGGTGAGCGACATCCGACCGAGCGTATAGATGCGATTGTCATAAACGGCGGAGGTTCAAAATTGCCGGGAATTGTTGGACATATCGCACAAGCGGTGAATATTGAGACTCAAATTGCTAATCCATGGGTTGGTATTAAAAAAGAAGCACGGTTTGCGGTGCTTGATACTGAGGGGCCAACATTTTCGGTAGCAGTTGGTCTTTCGCTCAGGAGATAACTATGGGTCAAAGGAAATCGATTAACCTTTTCGACACCAAGGCAAGTCTCACTCCGTTTTGGCAGCTGGTTGAAAAATCTCTTATTTTTTTGAAAAGATTCCTTCTTCTTGCTGTTTTTGTGACAGGCCTTGTACTGGTAACGTCGTATGTTGTTATCAATATGCGGAAGACGCAGCTGGATATTGAGCAAAAACAATTAAGTCAGGCCATTCAAAATCAGAGTGTTAAAGAAGGTTTGCTCCTTGCCCTTCGTGCGAGAATTGCTTCACTTAAACGGATTCTAGATGCACAAATTTCGCTTTCCCCATATATAGACACGACGCTTCTCATTGCGCGTCCACCGACTTTAGGTTCATTTTCAATAGGAAGTAAGAACACTGTCACAATATCTATTGTCCTTCCAAACATTCAGGACGCGGTTGCCATGATGGAAAACATCGTGATGCTTGTGAATCTAAACAAGATTAAAAATCCAATTTTGACATCGTTTACTATGGACAAAGATGGGATTGTTAAACTCGGTATTGCTTATTCGGTTATATTGGGCCCGGCCTTATGAGAAGAACCCGTCGTTTTATCCGATTATACAAGAGCTTTATCATATCCGGAACAATTGTCTTGTTTTGTATTCTTGCTATTTTTATCGGTTTACTTCCGGGATCAAGGACAATTATCAGTATGGGAAAAGCGGTATATGAGCAGTCAAAAACAATACAACTATTAGAGGAGAAACTTCAAATACTAAATGCTTTGGATACTGATTTACTTCAGACATATGCGGGTGCTGCGATTTCCGCAGTACCTGCTGAAAAATCATTGGGCACCGTCTTTTCAACAATAGATGGTTTGACTTCAAAAGAAGGTGTAGCTGTTAGTGGCATTTCTCTCTCATCAATTGGGTCTGTTGCAACGGAAGCCGCCAAGAAATTATCTCTTGAAGAACAGAAGATTGGCGTGAACATTGTTCCATTTTCCATTGTGGTAATCGGACCCATCGAACAGGTTCGAAACGTGGTAGATACCGCTGTGAAGATACGAAGGCTATTCCGTATCCGAAGTTTTGATCTTTCGTTTGATAATATAAGCGGTACGACCAAGTCAACAATACAAATGGATGCGTATTACGTACCGCTTCCAAAAACGCTTGGGAAATTGACTGATAGCATAAAGCCGCTTTCAGAAGATGAAGTCGCGGTTATCAATAAAATAAATGCATTGCCACTTATTACACAATCTATCCCTGTCAGTACCGGGAGTTCTCAGTTTCAAAATGAACCGCGTTCTATGGATCCGTTTGCTCCGTAAATAAGTCATTTCGTCTCTCCTGTGTTCTTTTTTTTGATTCCATTTGTTTCCACGACTGGATGTGTGCATGATGGCCGGAAAGAATGATATCAGGTACAACCATATTTTTATATATTTTTGGAGTTGTATATTGAGGATATTCAAGAAGCGGTTTTTTTTGAGAGAATGATTCATCAGTTGTCACTCCTTCTTTTTTGAGAGTTCCGGGAAGGAGCCGAATTACACTGTCAACGACTACCATTGCTGGTATTTCTCCGCAGGTTAAGATGTAATCACCGATTGAAATCTCTTCATCAACGAGCAATCGGATCCGTTCGTCAACCCCCTCATAATGACCACAAAGAAGAATAAGATGGTCAAATGTTTTTAATTCGACTGCTTTATTCTGTGAATATGGAATTCCTTGTGGATCAAGAAGCACAGAATGGGTTTTATTGTGAGGATGAAGTGAGCGCGCATGCATAAGAGCACGATCGACTATGTCCACGCGGAGTATCATGCCAGGTCCGCCACCATAGGGTTTATCATCAACGCTTTTATGTTTGTCTATGGCAAAGTCACGAATATTGACGAATGATATGGTGACAACTCCCTTCGCTGTTGCGCGCTTGATTATTGATGCGGCAAATGGTCCAGCGAACATTTCGGGAAATAGCGTGACAATTGTTATATCCATACAATTCGATGCTGAGGATGCACCGTTTATTCTTTATTGGTTTGTTCTTCAACAAGATCTTCTTTTAGGATGATATCGACGTATGTATGCTCCTTTGCTGCCATAAGTTTTACAAGGTCCCGGAGTGCTCTAATGATTCTCCCTTGTTTTCCAATGACTTTCCCCATATCTTCCTGGTGAACCGTGAGTAGGTAGATGACTCTATCTTCAGTTGCTTGTTCCTCAATGATGATTGCGTCAGGATGATCAACAATGTGTGTAAGGATATAAAGAAGTGTATCTTTCATGGGTCTTAGATAAGAATTTTGTTCACGCCGTCTGTTTTTTGCGCACCAACTGATAGCCAATAGTTGAGTCGTTCTTTATCAACAGTTATCTGAGGTGGTTTGACAAGCGGATTATAAAAGCCCAATATTTCTATTGTTTTCCCGTCACGTCTCTTTCCTTCTTCCATGACCACGATACGATACGTCTTCCTGTTTCGCTTGCCGGTTTGTGTCAATTTGATTTTTACCATAGGCCGTATCGTATCATATTTTACCCATCTTCTCAAGCGCATTTTGAGCAGCAGCTTGCTCCCCTTCTTGCTTTGATTTGCCTTTTCCTTCACCAAGTTTTTTTGTTCCCATATATGCCTCAATGTAAAAGAGCCTATTATGGTCCGGACCTTCTGATTTTGCTACTTGGTAGGTCGGTGACATTTTCGTATCTTCCTGAACGATTTCTTGGAGCAGACTTTTGAAGTCGAGATAAGATTTGGTTTCAACTATTTCGGTTGTTTTTTGGAAAAGATGTTCTGTAAGAAACTGTTTTACCGCATCTATTCCTTGATCAAGAAATAATGCCCCAAGAAATGCCTCAAATGAGTCAGCAAGAAGCGACATGTTGTTTCGTCCGCCTGATTCCTCTTCTCCATGGCTCAGAAACAACAATTCGCCGAATCCGAGCGCTTTTGCGGATTCACCCAAGCTTTTTGTTTTGACGAGACTTGAACGGATGTTTGTGAGCACTCCTTCAGGTGAGTCAGGATATGTTGAGTACAAAAAATGTGAGGTAAGAAATGATAATATCGCATCCCCTAAAAATTCCAGACGCTCATTCGATTCCTTGATGTGTTTTGCTTCGTTTAGGTATGAACGGTGATAAAACGCATGCTGCAAAAGTTCTTTATCCTTAAATGTGACGTGAATGGTAGCTTGGAGTTCTTCAAATGTCATAGGCTTTGTATAATTGTCCCTAATACTCCATTTATAAATTTCGGGCTGTTTGGGTTACCGAATGATTTTGCAAGCTCTATTGCCTCATCTATGACCACCTTAATTGGTGTCTCCTTGGATTCAAGAATTTCGTAAATGGCCAGTCGTAATATGGCTAAATCGATTTTTGCAATTTTATCTATCGGCCATTCAGGAGCGCAGGTGGTGATACGGCCATCAATGGTTGGGAGATGCGGAATGATTGCGGTAATTGATTTTTCATCCTGGGGGCGGAAACTGTATGCAAATAATTGCTGCATTATATTGATGCGGTGTTGGTGGCGTGGGTCTTGGGCGGTCTTCATGAGAGAAGTTACTTTTTCTTTTCTTTTTTGACTTTCTGCTTAATGATTTCTTTTCCAGCGTATTGTCCGCAGTTCGGGCAAATGGTATGTGGTCGACGCGGCTTACCGCAATTTTTACAAATAAGCGTGGCAACAGAAGCGAGCTTTATCGCTGCTTTTCGTTTTCCACCGCGTCTTGTTGAATGGCGTCGTTTTGGTAGTGGTGTCATAGTTAGTCTTGAGAGACGTTATCTATTTTACTCTGATTGAGCCTATCTCTCAAGAGGGGAAACGCGCTGAATGTAGGATCCATGTTTGTTAATTTTAAAACCGCCTCTTTTGTTTGGGCAACAAGTGTTTCATCTGCCAGGGATCCAAGGACAAGGGCAGGTACACCGTGTTGACGGCTGCCAAAGACATCGCCTTGGCCGCGAAGTTTGAGATCGAATTGGGCAAGATCCGCTCCGTTATGCATGGATTCAAGCGCTTTTAGTCGTTGTATTGTGTCAGGGTTCGTGTTTTCAGAAAACAGAAGACAGTAGGATTGTTTTTCTCCCCGTCCAACTCTGCCTCTCAGCTGGTGGAGTTGTGCAAGTCCAAATCTGTCTGATCCTTCTACAAGCATGATAGTCGCGTTTGGTATATCAATGCCAACCTCAACAACAGGGGTCGCAATTAAGATATTGAGGTCTCCTTCTCGAAATGCATCAAGTATTGCGGTTTTTTCCTTTGCTTTCATGCGGCCATGAAGAAGTCCGAGTTTTAATGTTGGAAATACTGTGGTTGACAGGTGTTTAAATTCAGTTGTTGCTGCTTTGATGGTTGTCATGGATTCTGACTCTTCGATAAACGGACAAATGATGAATGCTTGAGATTTGTTTTCCTTTAACTCTTTTTTTACCCATTCGTAGGCATCATTGCGCTTTTCTGGGGGGATAACCCATGTTTTGATATCCCTTCTACCTTTTGGCATTTCCGTAAGTTGAGATAAATCCAGATTGCCATATAACGTGAGCGCGAGCGTTCTTGGTATCGGCGTTGCTGTCATGGTAAGTAGGTGCGGTGTTGTTGTCCCCTTTCCTTTTGTACGGACAAGACTTCGTTGAAATACGCCAAATCGTTGTTGTTCATCAATAACAATGAGTCCGACCGTAGAAAACATAATTTTTTTCTCGAGCAGTGCATGGGTACCGACAAGAATTGTTGCGTTTGGTTCTTTACGGGAACTTGTCACCAAACCAACAGCAATGTCAAAAGGTTCGAGGAGTTGTCGGATGGTTTTGTAATGTTGTTCAGCGAGAATTTGTGTGGGGGCAATGAGAATTGACTGGAGATTCTGTTTTGCGGCTATATACATAGCAAGTGATGCTACAACTGTTTTTCCGCTTCCAACATCTCCCTCAAGAAGCCGATTCATGGGTGTTGTCGAGGATATATCCTTCCTGATTTCCGCACATGCTTTTATTTGACTATTTGTTAAGGTAAACGGAAGATGTGTCATAAATGATTCAATGTCCTTTGCTGTTGGAGTGAGAGTGATGGCATGTTTTGTTTCTTTCCATATTCGTTTTTGTTCAAATGACGTGCATTGCATAAGGAGTAGTTCGTCAAAGGCAAGTCTTCGTCTGGCTGTTAGTCCAAGAGAAATTGTTTTTGGAAAATGTACGTCGTGAAGAGCTTCCTCAATAACCGGTAAATTGTATGTTGTTCTTATGTCCTCTGGAAGATATTCTTCAGTAAGCGTTGGTGTTTCAGTGAGCAGATAATAGATGCGAGTTCTGAGCCATTTAGACGTAATTCCAGCTGTCTCTGAATATATTGGTACAACCCGTCCGGTGTGAAGAAACGGTTTTCCGGGAGTTGCCAGTTCGTAATCTGGTGATTCCAAAACAAGTTTGTTTCCGAAAAACCCTACGGTCCCGGATGCGGCAAGAATCTCACCTGTGTGGATAATTTTCGGAAGATATAGCTGATTAAACCAGATGATTGTGGCAATCCCCGTGGGGTCTTCAATTCTGCATTCCTGAATCTTTTTTCCGGTTTTTGTGAATATATTTTTAATACCAAGAACGGTTCCATGGATGCTTACAACTTGTCCTGGGTGAAGCGATCGGATTGGAGTGACTTGGGAAAAATCGTTATAACGAAATGGCGCATAGAAAAGAAGGTCTCTCACTGTGTGGATACCAAGTCGCTCCAGTTTTCCTGCTATAGATGGACCGACACGGGGAACATACTGTATAGAGGAGTCTAATCGTAGCGTCATGCAATATTACCGGATTGAGAGTAGCGGTATAAACGATGTTGCGATAAGCGCAAGAGATGCAATCACTACCACTACTTTCCAGAATTTTTCATGTTTTCGAAAAAAGTTCATATGATGTGTATTTTAACAAATTTTTTCTTACCGATTTTGATTATATCATGAGATTTAATTGTCACTTCATTTGTCTGGAATTTGATGCCGAGGCCATTTATTTCAATAGCATCCTGTTCAATGAGTCTTCGGGCTTCTGATTTACTCGTCGCTGTTTTTGTTTCAACAAGGAGATCAGTTAGTTTCCAATGGGTCTGTTTTGTAGAAAACATGGGAATATCGTTCATATCCAATGATTTTTTCTGGAATTTGGATTCAAATGACTCGCGCGCCTTGTTTGCTTGTTCTTTCCCATGCAGTTCAGTGACAATTATATGTGCGAGTTCTTTTTTGAGTAGCATCGGATTTTCTCCTGATGATAAACGTTCTTTGACCTTCACAATCTCGCTTATTGAAATATTTGTTGCCAGGAGGAAGTATTGCTCAATCAGCGAATCTTTGAGTGACATGATTTTTCCAAACATGTCATTTGGTTCATCCGTAAGCCAGATCCCGTTATTCCAGGTTTTGCTCATTTTCCGTCCGTCTGTTCCATCAAGGAATCCGTTTGCGATGATGAAGGATTCTTTGTTTCGTAAATCTTTCTGAAGCACCCGGCCTGCCTGCATGTTGAAGGTCTGGTCTGTGCCTCCGAGTTGGATATCCGTATCCATGAAATAACTGTCGTATCCTTGCATGACTGGGTACAGTAGCTCATGGAGCCCGACTTTTTTGCCGTCAGCGAGACGTTTTTTGATGAGTTCCCGTCCGACGAAGTCGCCTGCTGAGAAATGCTGGGTAAGCTTGACGATATCTGCAAACGCAAGTTTCTTGAGCCACTCACTATTATGGTGAACCGTTATTTTTGAAAAATCTAACACCTTACTTGCTTGTTTTTTGTATGTTTGAAAGTTTGCCTCAATCTGTTCGCTTGTCAGTACTGGTCTTTCCCCTTCTTTGTCTGATGTGTCGCCGATGAGGGCGGTGAAATCGCCGATGAGAAACGTGACGTGGTGACCGAGTTCCGCAAATTTCTGGAGTTTCCGTAAAGGCACTGCATGCCCAATATGGATATTGGTTGCGGTTGGATCAATACCAAGATAGATATTGAGTTTTCGTCCACTACGGAGGACTTTTTCAAGTGCGCCTTTATTGGGAATAATATTTTCAACACCCCTAGTTACTAGTTCATCAATTGTATCCATATTTCCTCCTTTTACTATATCATATTTATGCATTCTGTCTGAGAAAGCATTTTTGAACAGCTTCTTTTGCTGTTTTTGCGGAGGTAATTAGAATCTTCTTTCTTTCATCAAGGAATTGGTTCTGTAATTTTTCACTCCAACCACCGGAACTATTCATCACAACGATAGGAATGCTTGCTTGGTATGCCATAGTAATTTCCATCAATGTACCAGAACCACCATTTATTGATATGACCGCATCACAACTTAAAATAAATGAAAATTCTCTCCCACCACCTCTTTGCTGGCCTGTGATAACTTTTATTGAATTTAATGTATCTAAATTGAAATTTTTTGAACCCCAAATAAACGCTAGTGTTTGACCGCCAACTTTTTGGGCTTCTTTGGCAGCACAAAGGGATAATGAGTCAAAATCACCTTCAAATCCAAAAACAACGATCGCATGTCTTTTCGCAATTTCCTTTCCCAATTCTTTTGCTATCTCCTTTAAAGAAGTAGCTATGTTAACGTCCGCCATTGAACCGATAACACCGATCTGTAGTTTATTCATACGCGTTCCTTTCCCAAATTTATATTACCCTCAATGTGGCGTTTTGTAATCTCGCGTAAACCGATTGATGATTCCACGCTTGCTTCGTGATCACATGAGAGAAAATGCATTTCTTGCATCAAATCTGCAACTTTATCAAAATTATTTCTAAATTGTTTCGAGGATATGTGTTCAAGAACATACGGAGATATGAGTAGTGTAGGATTAGTGGTGTGGATGCTGTGTTCTTTTGGAATGTGGTTATTGTTTGACATAAATAATCCTTCATTTTCCAGCCTATGCAACTCATGTGTGTTTACTGCATGAGGAAAAAATATCTGACGCATAGCTTCGTTTTCAAAAAGTCTTTGCGCTACTTGAGAATTTTTTCCATCTTGCTCAAATAATTCCTGAACTAGTATTGATGCTCCTAGCATACGTTCTAGTTGTGGATGCGCAATAAAGTCCTTAATATGCCAGCCGTCATCTCCCTCTGATGTGTTCATGGTAAATCCGGCAATAACTTTGCTTCCTGTTGATTCAAGTCTCTTTCTCGCGCCTGACATTGTACCTAAATCACCGTCGTTAACAATTAAAAATCCATGTGTTATATGTTCGGGGCTTAATGCAAATAATCTCATTGTTACGTCGCTACTCAGGCCGGAAAATGAAACGTCATCTAAGATAAGTGCATGAGAGAGATCAAGCTGACGAGTGTGATTTTGAATCTGAGTACGGTTCAAGCTCATAATATGACCGGTGGTATGGAGTTCAGGATCAGACACATCACGAACGCGGCTTAAGTGAAAATCAGTAATTAGTGGAGTAGATGGAAATATTCCTCGTAAAGATTCGCTTAACCAACCACCTGTAAGGTCTATAATAGTGGTAAATTTACGGTTTATAAGTTGGGAAGCTAATTCGCCGATACAATCTTGTGGTACCACAACTTCATGTTTCAATTCTTTATTTCCAATGATTGAAAATAGTTCTTTGCTTGCATCCAAAACTCGCCTCCAATTATTGGGATGCGTTTGTGCAATTAATTCATCTGCCATCCATAAAATACGTGACATATATCCTCCATTTCTAAATATTTCTAAATAAACACCTGTGCTGAGAGAAGGATTTGAACCTTCGTAGATCTTTTGATCACCTGTTTTACAGACAGGTACATTTGACCACTCTGTCACCTCAGCGATTCTGTCAACAAAAAACTCGCCTCTATCCCCAATTAATCAGGGACAAGGGCGAGTGTTTAGTTCGCGGTACCACCTTGTTTTACTAAGTTGTTTCCATAAAAAAACCGACTCGAGGTCGGTTCTACCTTAGCCTCTTGCTACTCCGTCCCATGTGGGATGACATAGCATTTTCGCTTTTACGGGCGTACCCGGTCTTGCCTACAAATTTTTCAGCTTACAGCTCAGGAGGGTATTTCGAAAGAAAAAATTCGGCAAGTCTTGCATCGACCGCTTGCTTTCTTTCTGTCACTTTCTTCTTTCTACTTCGTCTCCATCAACGCTTTTCGTATTAACTTGTAACTCATATTATACCAATAATTGCATTGGTGTCAATAAGTTGAGTACAATAGCCATATGCAACGAATGTTTATTGAACGGCAACTGAAGCGCCAGTTTGGAAGATTCTTCAATACACCACGAAGCAGGTTGCGCACCTTGAGTATGCTTGCAACAGCTGCATTTTTTCTAATACTTGGAAGTGTCGTTCTTGTTGGCTTATTGTTTGCGTGGTACGCAAAGGATTTGCCGAGGCCTGATAAAGTACAGCGCGTCGAAGGATTGTCAACCGTTGTTTTGGATAGAAACGGTGAAACGATTTACGATATTTTTCAGGGGCAAAACAGGATTCCTGTTCAGTTTGCAGATATCCCTAAGGCATTAAGGGACGCAACAGTTGCAGTTGAGGATAAAGATTTTTACAAACATAAAGGCCTTTCAACAACAGGCATTCTCCGTGCCGTTTTTCAGATTTTTGTTTTCCATAATTTGCAGGGAGGGTCAACTCTCACCCAACAGCTTGTGAAAAATGTACTATTGACGAACGAACGAACGCTTCCACGGAAAATGAAAGAGGCAATTCTTTCTATTCAGATAGAGCGGAAATACAATAAAGATGAAATTCTTCAGATGTATCTCAATGAAGCTCCGTATGGCGGAACAGCGGTTGGTGTGGAATCAGCGGCAAAACAATATTTTGATAAAAAAGCAAAAGATTTAACCGTTGCAGAATGCGCAATCTTAGCAGGCCTTCCGCAGTCACCATCTTTATATTCCCCGTTTGGGAATGATGCGAAAGCATATGTAGCTAGGACGCAGCATGTTTTGAGGCGTATGCGTGATGATGGATATATAACCCCTCAACAAGAAGTGGATATTAATAAGCAAATAACAACGATGAAGTTTGCATCTGGAGATAGTAATTTGAAAGCTCCACATTTTGTTTCATATGTAAAAGACCAGTTGATTGAGAAGTTTGGGCAAAAGGTGGTTGACGCTGGTGGCCTGAAAGTTACGACAACGCTTGACTTGAAACTTCAGGATACGGCGCAGACTATTGTGAAGGAAGAAATTGATAAGCTAAAAAAACTTAATGTTTCCAATGGCGCTGCGGTTGTA
>Ga0172369_10000610_pt1 | contig 53357 bp, 41 predicted proteins | sample LakKiv25m_FD_114539 | JGI IMG/M metagenome (GOLD analysis project Ga0172369, IMG submission 114539) | Freshwater microbial communities from Kabuno Bay, South-Kivu, Congo - kab_022012_11.25m | ecosystem: Environmental > Aquatic > Freshwater > Lake | place: Democratic Republic of the Congo...
ACCATCTGCGATTAATATTTTCATATATAGCCTTTCAAGTAAATGATTTTACATTTTTGCGACGATCTCATCGATCAGATTCAACAAGGTCTTCAATTCTTCAACCGTGCGGTCAGCCATATGGGCGATGCGGAAAGTCTTTTCCTTCAGATCGCCGTAACCGTTGGAAATCTGGTAACCGGCCTCGCCCAGTTTCTTGTTCAGATCAGCAACCGAAATGCCACGGGTGTTGTTGACCGTCGTCAGCGTCACCGACTCATAACCCGGTTGCGGAAATACGGCGAAGTGTTCCTTAGCCCAGGCGCGTGTGATTTTCGCCATCTCCAGATGGCGGGCGTAACGCTTCTCCAGACCTTCGACATTCAGGATGTGATCCAACTGTAAATCGAGGGCAAACATATGCGACAGCGAAGGTGTGGACGGATATTGAAAATTCTTCTTGATGCAATAGTCATAGAGTTCGACAATGTCGAGATAAGCCCCGCGGAATGGCACCGTGCGGGCGTGTTCGAGGGCGCGCATGCCCACCGAGCAGACCGACATCCCGGGCGGCAGACCGAGACATTTCTGGGTAGAGGTAATGCAAACGTCAATTCCAAGTTCATCAACCGGTATCTTGATTCCGCCCATCGAGGAAACCGCATCCACCAGCCAGTAGACATCCGGATATTTGCGTTTCACCTCGGCGATTGAGGCCACCGGATTCATCAATCCGGTCGAGGTCTCGTTATGCGTAATCGTAAATACATCGTATTTGCCGGTGGAAAGGTACTGATCGACAATCTCAGGAGTGGTCGGATAGCCCGGCTCGGCTTTGACCAGATCGTGCGGAACGTTATTGGCTTTCGCCAGAGCGCCCCAGCGATCGCCAAACGCGCCGACCGAGAAAACCACCGCCCGCTTGGCAGTGCAGGAACGAATTGAACCTTCCATCAGTCCCGTCCCGGAGGATGTCGAAAGCAGAATCGGATTCTGAGTGAAAAATAACTTCTGCAATTTCTCGGAAATGCGTTGCTGAAGCGCCGAGGCATCCTTCGAACGATGCCCGATCATCGGCGTCGCCATGGCTTGTAAAACCTCCGGCCTGATATCCACTGGTCCGGGAATGAATAGTTTTTTATGCATGCTTGCCTCCTTTGATTGTTTAGTGCGTAAATTGATTACTGGATTTTCATTTGAACGGAATATTGCAAACTTGTTTCCAAATTTTCGCTTTTCAGAAATTCCCATCTAATATACATAAAAATCGGTTAAGCATGGATGAAATTCATTCCTAAAACCAATAAAACCAGTCGCCCCGGATTGCCAGTTTTAGGAAAAAAAGAGGTTGGTCAAATTGCTCCAATACCTCTATTAGTTTGAGCGGCACCTTCATTAACTCGATAGTACCATTTTCCTAAAATTAAGGGGTGGCATTACATTTGAAAAAGAAAATGCAGGATAAATGTCATTTGAAAATTAAATTACCTGAAAGTAAAATCAATCGGTTTGAGGATTAGTAGAATCAAAAAAGAGAGGAAATGATGGATCCAAAATCAATCGAATGGAGTAAACTCGAGTTTAAATATTCTTACACGCCATATCGCTTTCAGGCACGCTGGAAAGACGGTTATTGGGACGAAGGTCGCTTAGTCACTGAGAATAAAATCAGTATCGACGAAGGCGCTACCTGCCTGCATTATGGTCAGGAAATTTTCGAGGGTATGAAAGCTCAGCGCACCAAAGATGGTCGTATCATGCTTTTCCGGCCGCGTGAAAATGCCGCCCGTTTTCGACGTTCAGCGGTGCGAATCCTGATGCCGGAAGTTCCGGAAGATTTGTTCATGAAAGGCATTGACGAGGCCGTCCGAGCGAACCTCGATTATGTACCGCCTTACGGCACGGGCGCATCCTTGTACATTCGCCCGTTTCAGATCGGTGTCGGTGAAAATCTCGGCGTCAAACCGGCTCCCGAGTACATATTTACGGTTTTCGTTTGTCCGGTCGGTCCCTATTTCAAGTCCGGTTTCAAGACAATCAAGTTGAAAGTCGACGATTACTATGATCGGGCCGCTCTGCATGGCATCGGCCAGGCCAAGGCCGGCGGAAATTACTCGGCGTCACTCCAGCCGCTTAAGATCGCCCACGATGAAGGTTTTAATGAGATCGTTTACCTCGATCCCATAGAACATAAATATTTCGAAGAGACCGGCGCGTCGAACGTCTTTTTCGTTTTTAAAGACGGTAGTCTGGCCACTCCTAAATCGGAGTCGATTCTGGAAAGCATCACGCGTCAATCGTTGATTGAAGTAGCCCGCAAGGAATTCGGATTGAATATGGTCGAACGTCGCATCAGCGTGGACGAAATTAAAAATTTTACTGAAATGGGCGCCTGCGGCACCGCGGCGGTCATAACGCCGGTTGGTTGTCTCGGTTACCGCGACAAACTCTACAAATTTTATGCGGACGGTCTGGAAGCCGGCCCGATCACGACCAAATTATATAAATATCTGACTGCCTGCCAGGTCGGCGACGTGCCTGACAGATTCGGCTGGCTGGAAGAAATCAAATAGACCATCAGGAGTACAAATGGTCTCCGATAATTTCAAATGGGAAGATCTCGATCAAGACGGATTGACCTATATAATGGAAAATCGCAAAGAGGTGCTGAAAAATTACCAGAAGATGGTCGGTTCGCTTGGTAATCATCTGGACGAAAAAACGCGCCAGCTGATCATGCTGGCAATCCAGATTAATAGTCCCTCACCAGAAGCCATAAAAATTATCCTGCCGAAAGCGATCCGTGCCGGCGCCACTCGCGATGAAATCATTGATGCCGTCATCCTGACTATACCGGTCGTCGGTCTTTCAACTGTTCTGAAAATGTTACCATTCATCCTCAAGGAATTGGGAAGTCTCGCCGACGTTTTTAACAATCCCGGCTAATAGTTACAATAGTCATTTATATAATGGAAAATTGAATGTATCAAATTATACACGCTGAATTTATCGCCCCGGATATTAAGAAATTCGTTATCGCCGCCGCGCTGATTGCCCGCAAGGCTCAGCCCGGCCAATTTGTGATTTTACGGGTCTGGGAAAAAGGCGAAAGAATCCCGATTACGATCGTCAATGGTGATTCCGAACAAGGTACCGTGACTCTGATTATTCAGGGATTGGGCAAAACCACGCGCCAAATAAATATGCTGAACAGCGGCGATTACCTGCACGACATCGTCGGTCCCCTTGGTCAGGCAACCCATATCGAAAACTTCGGACTGGCAGTCTGCGTCAGTGGCGGCGTTGGCACGGCCGAAGCCCTTCCGATCGCCCGGGCCTTGAAGGAAGCCGGCAATACCGTCATTGCCATCATCGGAACCCGTGAAAAAGCGCTGGTCATTTGTGAGACCGAAATGCGTGCAATTTGCGACGAAGTAATCGTTACCACCGACGACGGTAGTTACGGGCATCCCGGTTTGGTCACCGATGTACTTAAAACTATAATTAGCCGTGAACGCAAACCGGATTATATTCTGGCGGTCGGCCCTTTGCCGATGATGAACGCAGTATCGGAAATGACCCGACCATTAGCAATCAAAACGATGGTCTCGTTAAATAGTATCATGGTTGATGGCACCGGTATGTGCGGCGGGTGTCGGGCTACGGTCGGTAATAAGACCGTTTTTGTCTGCGTCGACGGTCCCGAATTCGACGGTCATCAGGTCAACTTCGAGGAAATTGCACGTCGTCAAAAACAATTTACCGCTCAGGAAAAAATCGCGACCGCTATTTTCAATTCAGAACCGCAGAAAGTGCTCCATCAGTGTCGATTATCGAAAGTAATCGCCGCAACCAGTCAATCCTGAAAGAGGAATTATCGTTGTCTTCTAATACTCTAAGCAAAAAAGAGCGCCTGGCAATTCCACGCCAATCCATGCCGGAACAACCACCGCAGATCCGCAACCGTAATTTTAACGAGGTCAATCTTGGATTCGATGCCGAAACAGCCGTGTTGGAAGCCCGGCGTTGTCTGGACTGTCCGCGTCCGACCTGCATTGACGGTTGCCCGGTCATTATTAAAATCCCGGATTTCATTCGCCTGATCGTGCAAAAAGACTTCCTGGGGGCCGCTCGTAAAATTAAAGAGGATAACCTATTGCCCGCGGTTTGCGGTCGGGTCTGTCCACAGGAAGAACAATGCGAAAAAACCTGCGTCCTACACGGAAAATACGAGCCGGTTTCGATCGGCCGCCTGGAACGCTTCGTCGCTGATTACGAATGCCAGCACGGTCAGGCCCAGGTTAAAATCAATCCACCGCAAAATGGCAAAAAAGTCGCGATTGTTGGTTCCGGTCCGGCCGGTCTGGCCTGCGCCAGTGATCTGGTGCAATGGGGTTATGAGGTCACGGTTCTGGAAGCCTTGCACGAATTCGGCGGCGTTTTGATTTACGGTATTCCTGAATTTCGTCTGCCGAAAGCCATTCTGAAATATGAAATCGAAAACCTGCAGAAGATAGGCGTGCATTTTGAAGCCAATTTTATTGTCGGCAAAACCATGACTGTCGACGAACTTTTCGAAGTTGCCGGATTCGACGCCGTATTTCTGGGTGTCGGCGCCGGTTTGCCCTGGTTCATGAATATCCCGGGTGAAAATCTAATGGGCGTCTATTCCGCAAACGAATTTCTGACGCGTGTCAACCTGATGCGAGCTTACGAATTTCCGGAAGCCGATACTCCGATCCGGATTGGTAAACAGGTTGTGGTCGTCGGGGGTGGTAATACGGCGATGGACGCCGTACGCACTGCCAAACGTCTGGGCGCCGAGAGTGCTACGATTGTCTATCGTCGCTCGGAAGTCGAAATGCCAGCCCGGATCGAGGAAGTTCATCACGCCAAGGAAGAAGGCATAATTTTTCGTACACTGACTAATCCGATCGAATTTCTATCCGATGCAAACGGCTGGGTGAAAACCGCCCGCTGTCTGCAGATGAAACTCGGTGAGCCCGGTCCGGATGGACGGCGGCGTCCGATCCCGATTCCCGGCTCCGAATTCGACATTCCGGTTGATCTGGTCGTCATGGCCATCGGCAACGGCTCTAATCCGCTTATTTCACGCACCACACCCGATCTGCAATGCAATAAATGGGGCAATATCACCATAACGGGCCAGGGTGGGCGCACTTCCAAGCGGGGCGTCTTTGCCGGCGGTGATATCGTCACCGGCGGAGCTACGGTCATCCTGGCGATGGGAGCCGGACGCGAGGCCGCCCGATCTATCGATGAATATCTCAAGACCGGAATCTGGGAAACCGAGCCGGAATCAGCCAGTAACCATAAATCATAGAGGAACTATGCCGATTGCCACCCATGTAGCTCAGTCAATGACCCGCTCATCGTGGATTCGCAAAATGTTCGAAACCGGGATTACTTTAAAAAAACAGCACGGTGTTGATAAAGTCTTCGATTTTTCACTTGGTAATCCGGATTTACCCAGCCCTGAAATTTTCAATAAAGTGCTGATTGAAGAAGCGGCCGTCAGCGGCGCGCACGTCCATGGTTACATGCAGAATAAAGGTTATCCCGAAACCTGTTCAGCCGTGGCGAAAATGCTGGAATTGGAAAGCGGTTTACCATTTTCCGAAAACCAAATTATTATGACCTGCGGCGCAGCCGGAGCAATCAACATCTTTCTCAAATCCGTCCTCGATCCCGGTGATGAGGTCATAGTTATTGCGCCCTTTTTCACGGAATATGATTTCTATGTGGATAATCATCACGGAAAATTAGTCATTTCCGAGGCCAATGCGGAGTTGTTGCCTGATCCGGCTGACATCGTCGCCAAAATCACACCCCGCACGCGTGTCCTTTTACTCAATTCACCTAACAATCCGACCGGGCGAGTTTATAGTGCGTCTATTTTTCGCGAAATTGGTAACATCCTGACTCAAAAGAGTAATGAGATCGGTCATCCGATTTATCTGCTGACCGATGAACCATATAAGAAAATTGTCTATGACGGAGTCCAATATTGCTCGCCGTTTCGTTTTTACCGGGATACGATTCTAGCGACTTCATTTTCCAAAGATCTTTCACTGGCCGGCGAACGTATCGGCTATCTGGCCGTCAGTCCGTTGATCGAAGATTATCCGACCCTGATCAATGCCGCCACTTTCTGTAATCGCGTGCTAGGCTTTATTAATGCGCCGGCCCTCATGCAGAGAGTCATTCGTCGCACACTGGAGGCCAAAGTCGATGTGGCATTATATCAGCGGCGGCGCGATATGATTTACAATGCTCTATCGGAAATCGGTTATGACGTCATCAAACCGGAAGGCGCCTTTTATCTATTTCCAAAATGCCCGATTAAAGATGATGTCAAATTTGTTTATGCCTTACAGGATTGTCTGATAATTACCACTCCGGGGATAGCTTTTCATCGACCGGGTTACTTTCGGATTTCTTATGCCGTACCCGAAAAGGTGATACAAGGAGCGATTCCCGGATTCAGAGAAGTTTTTAAAGAAATACAACAATAATCAAACCATGGAGCAGATATGAATGAACCCCAATCAGTTCCGCAAAAACCAGTTACCCGTGGACATGTTATCATCAACGCCGAGGAATGTAAAGGTTGCGAATTATGTATCGCGGCCTGCCCGCCGAAAGTATTGTATCTGACTGATCACTTCAATACGCATGGCTATCATCCTTCGGCCTACACCGGGGAAGGTTGTACCGGATGCGGCATATGCTTTTATAACTGTCCCGAACTGGGTGCAATCACAGTCTTCAAACGCTGGGATCTGGTAACTGATACAGCTTTTTGCCCTCACTGCGGCAATGAGCAAAAAATCTTTCTGAAAGAAAGCGATCCGAGCGTTATGCTCTGTACTCATTGTTTAAACCCCGTGCCGACTGAAAAGGTCGTTAATATTAAATAGAGGGAGGTTTCCATATGGCCAAACAATTTTTAAAAGGGAATGAAGCCGTCGTGAAAGGAGCCGTGCTGGCGGGTTGTCAATCTTATTACGGATACCCAATCACACCGGCCAGCGAAATTGCGCACGCGGCCGCTCTGTATCTGCCGGCCTCCGGTGGAACGTTCGTGCAGGCAGAAAGTGAAGTCGCCGCTATCAACATGGTTTACGGTGCCGCGGCGGCCGGAGAACGCGTCATGACTGCCAGCTCCGGCCCCGGTATCAGCTTGAAACAGGAAGGCGTCTCTTACTGCGCAGGTTCTGAATTGCCATGCGTAATCGTCGATGTGATGCGCGGCGGCCCCGGGCTGGGCAATATCGCTCCCGAACAGGGCGATTATAATCAGGTCGTCAAGGGCGGCGGTCACGGCAACTATAAAAATATTGTACTGGCACCAAATTCCGTGCAGGAAATGTGCGACTTCGGCATGCTGGCTTTCGAGCTGGCCGACAAATATCGCAATCCGGTCTATGTTCTAGCCGACGGTTTTATCGGCCAGATGATGGAACCGGTTAATTTCCCCGAACCGATTGCCCAGTTTCCGGAAAAATCGTGGGCGATTAAAGGAACTCCTGAAACCTCCAATAACCTGATTACCTCCATCGAACTCGATCCGGATGACCTTGAACGTCATAATCAAAAACTCCAGCAAAAATATGCCATCATCGAAGAACAGGAAGTTCGTTTTGAAAGCTATCACCTCGACGACGCCGAAATCGTTCTGATGGGTTTCGGTATCATTTCCCGCATTTTACAAACTGTCGTCGATACTCAGCGCAGTATGGGCATCAAGGTCGGCCTTCTGAGACCGATAACGCTGTTTCCATTTCCGAAAAAGAAAATCACTGAGATCGTCGATCAGGTCAAGTTTTTCTTAGTCGTGGAAATGAATAACGGCCAGATGGTGGATGATGTCCGTCTGGCAGTTGCAGGTCGAAAACCCGTCTATTTCTACAATCGGATGGGTGGCAACGTGGCCTCCGAAAAGGAAATTAATGACGACGTGCTAAAACTCATGAGGTCTGTATGAATAATATATTGCAAAAGTCAGGCGTATTTTATGATGTATTTGAACGCAAGCCCGGGACTGACCAACTGACTACCACTTATTGTCCGGGTTGTGGACACGGCAATCTGCATAAGCTGATCGCCGAGGCGTTAGAGGATTTTGGAGTCACCGATCGGACGATAATGATAAGCCCGGTCGGATGCAGTGTCTTTGCTTATTATTATTTCCATACCGGCAATGTCCAGGTCGCCCACGGGCGTGCTCCGGCGGCCGCAACCGGTCTCAAACGCGCCCATCCCGAAGCCGTAGTCATTTCCTATCAGGGCGACGGCGATCTGGCGGCGATCGGTACGGCCGAAATCATTCATGCCGCCAATCGGGGTGAGGGTATTACCGTTTTCTTCGTCAATAATGCTATCTACGGTATGACCGGTGGTCAGATGGCGCCGACTACCCTGGTCGGCCAGAAAACCATGACCACTCCGCACGGTCGCAATCCACTCAATGAAGGTTACCCGATCGGCATGTCGGAAATCATCGCGACTCTTAACGCTCCGGTATATGTCGAACGGATTATGCTGGGCGATACTAAATCTATTCTGAAAGCTCGTCAGGCGGTTCGTAAAGCTCTCAAGCTTCAAATTGAAAAGAATGCTTTTTGTTTTATCGAGGTGCTTTCGGCCTGTCCGTCTAATCTCAAGATGTCCGCCGTCCGTAGTCGCGAATGGGTTCGCGAAGTACTTCAGCAACAGTTTCCACTTGGTATCAAAAAAGACATCTCTGAAAATTTCCCTGGAAAGGATTTTAAGCGACCGAGTATCGACCGATCGCAACTTTATGAAGTATTAAATATCGAACCAATCGCAGTCGATATGGCAAAGATTACACCCTTTAGGAAAACTAATTTTTCGGCCGAAATCAAGGTCGCCGGCTTCGGTGGTCAGGGAATCCTGAGCCTGGGAAATGTCCTGGCCGAAATGGGCATGCGCCATAACTACGAGGTTAGCTGGCTTCCATCCTATGGCCCGGAAATGCGGGGCGGTACCGCCAACTGTAGCGTTAAGATTGCTAATCGTAAAATTGGTTCGCCTCTGGTCGCCAGTCCGACCGTTCTGATCGCCATGAATCGCCCGTCCCTCGATAGATTCGAAAACGATGTCGTCTCCGATGGCATTATTATCTACGACGACTCGATTATTGACCGTACTCCAGTCCGTAAAGACGTTCAGGTCCTGGCAATCCCGGCTACCAAGTTGGCCGATGAACTGGGCAATTCCAAAGCCGCCAACATGATTATCGTCGGTGCCTTGATCGAATATCTCGGTTTTATGTCCATCGAGGTGGTCTTAAATTCGCTTGGCGACGTACTCAAACGTAAAAACCTGGTCGCTTTGAATCAGAAAGCGATCCAGAAAGGCGTCGATTTCATTCGCAAGCTGAAATCCTAAGAACCCGGCTCTTATCGGTTCCTCTGACAAAGTCGGACGTGTACTTAGAGATAATCACCGATCTGATAGTCCGAATTTCAAAATAACACTTGGCATTATTTTAAAAAAATTTCTTGACAACATAAATATGTTTACTTATATTTTGACCGAACGGTCAGTCAAGAATTAAAAAAGAGGGTCAAATGGCCAGAAAATCCAAAACCGATATCAAACAGAAAATCCTGCAGACTGCCGAAACACTCTTCGCTCAGCAGGGCTTTGACGCCACCGGTATCGAGCTCATTGCCAAAACCGCCGGCATCACCAAATCGCTTATTTATTATTATTTCAAAAGCAAAGATGAAATTCTGGCTGAAATTTTCCAGGACTTCATCCGGGAGTCTATTATTATTAAAAAGGAACTCGTCCAAAAGATTCATGCTAATCCCCGGAATTTCCCTTTGGAAGAAATTATTAAAAAATATACCCTGCCTTTCTTAATGAAACGTCAAGATGTTATCAAAATTGCTTTTGCCGAATCACTCAAGGAAACCACAATCGTACCACACTTGAATATCTTCCATTATTTCGATCAGAACTTCCAGGCTGGATTAACTCTCGCACCTGATATCGAGACTAAATTTAAGCGAATTCAATATAAACTTGGCGGCTTTTTCATGTTCTGGACGCCGCTCTTGGCTTTCGTCATCTTCAGTGATGAATGGTGTGATTATTACCACTGCGATTTGCCTAAAGCCACCGATCTTTTCGTAAAATCCTATGTACTGATGTACAAATCTCTCATTAATTTAAAACCCGAAAATCTTAACATTACACCACCTTCTCTTCCCTAAGAATGAACCTTGAAATCCGAGGATAAATTCAACGACGGCATCGCTAATCTGGAGTAAAAACGTGGGACGATATAAGTCGTATAAATATTTATTGACCTTCTTAATGAAAAATATTACATTAGCCTTGGTTTTTTCTAATGAGACAAACTGGAACAGGCGATTGTCTCAATTTAGAGGCAATGGGGCTGGGCATTATGCAGCAGGCAAAGGCCTGTGGGACCACTAAATGGAGGTTCCACAGGCCTTTTTTTATATTCAATCCTGTGGAATCCTTAAAAACTATGAGTTTCGAAATGTTAGAGTTAAGTAAGGAGGAAGGATGAAATCAGAAGAAAAGATTATGAAAGCCATTGCTAACTTCGTAACTCGTTTTTACAAATGGATTCCCTTTGTGGCGCTGGTGCTCTTTATTCTCAGCATCATCGCCGCTAATAATATCCAGACCAAGACCGAGATTAAGGACCTGATGTCGGAAGAGGATCCGATGATTGCCAGTTATATTGAAATCGATTCCCTGTTTTCCGGCGGCGCCAGCGTCATGATAACCATTGAGGGTAACGATAAAATTCGTATGGGACAATGCGCCGAGGATTTCGTCGCGACGCTGAAAATGAATGACACCCTGATGCCACAGATTAAAGCTATTAACCTCAAAGTTGACCGGCAGTTTATTGATGACTGGGGTCTAATGTTGTCGGAGGCCAAGGACATCGAAAAAACCAGTAAAACCCTGGCCGAGCTGAATCTCCTGCCTTTTATCGCCGCGCTTAACAATTCCTTTGAGGAAACCTATACCGGCGAGGAGGCCGAAGAAGACCTTGAGACGGCAAAGCAGGAAAAGGACGCCGTAGCCATGCTCAGTCAACTGGAGACCTTCTTCACTTTATTGCGGGAATATCTGGAAAATCCGGATGGATTACCAATCGAAGAGCAGGGTAAAATTCTCGCCGAAACCTTCCTCTATGGCGATCCCTACAATTTTTCTCACGATAACAGCATGCTCTTATTCACCATCACTCCGACAATTAATATGATCGAGGTCGAAGAGGTTGTTAAATTCATGCGTGACCTTCAAGTCATTCAAGCCGAGATGAATACCAAATATCCCGACCTTTACGTCGGCTATACTGGCGAATTACCAACTCAGAGTGATGAGCAGGATGCTTTGAGTTTTGACATGATGGTCCCATCGATAGTAGCTCTGATTCTTATTCTGGTATTATTTCTTTTCTCTTTCAGCCAACTGCGCTCGATTCTGTTTATCCTGATCGTTCTGGTTTTGGGCATTGTATTTAATTATGGATTCGTTGGAATTACGATCAAAGAAATTAACATGATAACTAGTATCATGAGCGTATTGTTGATCGGTCTCGGGGTAGATTACGGAATCATGCTCACGACCAATTTTACCACCTATCGCGAAGACGGTTTCGAACCTAAGGAAGCCTTGCGACTGACTTATCAGAAAACCGGGATGGGCACTCTGCTGGCGGCTGTGACGACGGCAATTGCATTTTTTGTCATGTCAGCCGTTGGTGTCAAGGCATTCGAGCAATTTGGTATCATCATGGGCACCGGTATTATCAACTGCTTTCTGGCAATGTTTTTTATCTTACCATCGCTTTTATTGTGGTGGGGAAAAAAGGATCTAGGCCAAACCCATCTGCCCAATATCAATTATAAGTTTCTGGCTAAAATCGCTAATTCTATTTATAAGCACCGCCCTGTTTCGATTATCGTGGGTTCTATTATCTCAGTTGGACTTTTTGCGGCGATGTTCCTCAACCGCATAGAATATGATATAATGAAACTTGAGCCGCAGGATATGCCCTCGATTATCCAATACAATAAGGTCATGGAAAAATTCGAGATGACCCCCTTTGCTTCGATGGTAATTGCCAACAGCATCGAAGAAGCCCGGGAAATTAGCGAAAAACTGGAAAAAACTCCGCTGGTTGCCGATATCAGCTCAGTCTCCTATTTTTTCCCGCCGCAAAATGAACAACAGGCACGCCTTAACGCCATTGCAAAAATCCGGAATATGCCGCCTCGTTATCGTTCAATTAATTATACTGCCAATGATATGGAAACGTTTGCCAGCGAAGTCCAGCGAAACGAGTGGAACATCATCGAGATGGGCGATCTCTCTGTCGCCGGACTTGGTGAAAACAATAAAATCGTAAAGAAACGGAATGCCATGATCCACGAGGTTTTCGGCGCGGAAGTGGGCAAGCCGGGGCGCGAGGTGTTCCAGAAACTGATTCAATTGATTGAGATCGATCCGTCGCTGTATGCTAAGCGACTCACTAAGCTGGATTATTACTTCTCTCGGGAAATGGACGCGATTGTAACCCGAATGTCACGGGCAGACCGTCCGATGACTATTGCCGATTTGCCGGAATATGTTCGGAAGAGCATGTTCGATGAGACGGGACAGCGTAATCTGATTATGCTTTATCCCGATAACGGAGTCCTCGAAAACATTGACAATATCCGGCATTTCAACAATTCGGTCGCCCGGGCATCCGCCCGGATTACGGGCTCCAGCCAGATTCTGACGGCTTGGTTAGATGAGGTTATCGGTGCTTCCGGAAAAGCCGGTATCTATATTTTAGCGGCGGTACTCTTCTTTTTGGTACTGAATTTCCGAGACTTCAAATACGTGGTCTTTGCTTCCGTGCCGCTGGTACTGGGTCTGATCTGGATGGCGGGAATCTATCCACTCCTGGGGCAGAAATTGAACCTGATTAATATCGCTGTCATTCCTTTGGTAATTGGAATGGGCATTGACTTTGGCATTCATCTCGCGCATCGCTTCCGGGTCGAACATAATATCGATACCGTTTATCATTACACCGGCAAAGGCGTTTTCCTGGCGGCATTCACTACCATGATCGGCTTCGGCTCGCTGGGATTGATCGGCAAATTCGGTTCGGTCAATTCCATGGGTCGGATTCTCTTCGTCGGTATCCTGATGTGCCTGCTGACAGCGATGCTTATTATGCCGGCGATACTGACTTTTGATAAAAAGAAAACTGGTTAAGATAAGGAGATGCCCAATGTCAAACGCCATTATCCGCCGCTATATTCAGGTGTTCTCGACGATGTTCTTACAGGGAGCGCTATTATTCCTTGCGGCTGGCACGGTAAGGTGGAACTGGGCCTGGATTTTCATTGCCGTAGGTGTGGTAATTCTAATTATCAATGGCCTAGTATTACCGCGTGAGGTGATTGAGGAACGTGGCAGCAAGAAAACCAATGTCAAAAAATGGGATAAGGTCCTGACCAATATCGCCATATTTCCTTTTCTCGGTTTATATATCGTTGCGGGATTGGATTTTCGGTTCGGGTGGAGCGGCGCCGTATCCGGCATCATCCACATCATAGGTCTGGTTATTACGTATTCCGGCTCACTGCTATTCACCTGGGCGATGGTCTCCAATATTTATTTTTCGACCAAAGTCCGAATCCAGGACGAACGTAGCCACCAGGTTGCTACCAGCGGTCCGTATAAATATGTCCGCCATCCGGGTTATGTCGGCTATTTCTTGATGGTCTTAGCTACCCCGATCGCCCTGGGAACCTGGTACGCCTTAACCTTCTCAATCTTTATTAGCATACTTTTCATAATCCGCACTGCGTTGGAAGATAAAACCTTAATTAATGAACTTGCGGGCTATCGGGAATATGTCGCAAAAGTCAAATACCGCTTGATACCTTTTGTTTGGTGAACATTAAAATATGCGAGGAGTCAGTTATGATTAAAAAGTTTATGATTTTCGTATCGGGAATATTTTGCATCACGGCAATTCAGTCTTTCGCTCAGGAAAACGTTCTCGACATTATCCGTAAGGTCGATGCAATGGCTAAAACCAATACCAGCGTCGCTAAAATGAGTATGCTGACCTATCCCTATTCCGAAGACAACTCCAATTATCGCGAAATGAAAGTCCTGGCTTATGGCAAGGGCGATGACAACAGCTATATGGAATTCATCACACCCAAATCTATTCAGGGTTTGCGGATTCTGTCGCTGGAAGGCGATCAGTGGGTTTACTTTCCCTCGACCGGTCGCGTGCGCAAAATTGCCGCCAAATCGAAAGACCAGACGGTGCAGGGCGTCGGCGGCGACTTCACCTATGAAGACCTCGGCGGCGGCAGTATGGAAGAAAATTACTCATTTAAAATCCTGAAATCGGATGATAAAAGTTGGACGCTGGAAGGCAGTCCGAAGAAGGAATCGTCCTACTCCAAAGTCATCGTCACAGTTTTAAAGGAAAATTACCAGACGCCCAGAATTGAATTTTACACCGCCGAAGATGGTCATAAAAAAGATCTGGTTATGGAAGAGTATAAAACCATCTCGGGGCGTCTGATGCCGACCCGCATGATCATGCTAAATCTGATCAAGCAGAGCAAAACCGTCGTCATTATGCACGATGCCCAGTACGACGTTCCGATCGATGACAAATATTTCAATCCAATGCGGTTCTACAAATAATGGAGCGACCGGGTGAAGATCGGAAAATTTAACCGCAGAGACGCAAAGTTAATCGCTAAACAGGCTAAGATTTTTAATTACATCACCGCTCTTTGCGTATCTTTTGCGACCTTTGCGGTTAATCGTTTTTTTACCGCAGAGGCTGTGGAGGTTTTAACTAATTAATACCTAAGAATAGGTGCATCGAATGCAGAAAAAATATTATACACTAGTTCTGACAATGTTGATCATTCTGTCGGTAGCATCAGCCCGGGTAAGTGATTCGCAGGTTGGCGGCTGGGGCGAGGATGACTCCGAAAAATCGAATATAAGCAGTTACGAGGAATCTTCCGGTCTGTATGGTTATCTGATTGATTATTTCCAGTCCAGTCTGGATTATTCCAACCGGAAATTTACCCGTCCGACTTTCGGTAATGCGCTCTTATTGCGTCTGAAAGGGGACTGGCGTCCGGAGTCCAATTTGCGTTTTCACCTGGAATTTTCCTACATTTCCAACGTCGGCAATCAGAATCCGTATGTTCTTTACGAAAAATTAGGCATCGCCGGTTTTTCGCAGAGCGACTTCCCGCTGGAGGATTTCAATCAGCGCCTGTTTTTCGACCATGTTTGGGGAATGGCGAATTTCGGTGATTTCGATCTGCAATTCGGCAAGTTTCCGCTAGCCTGGGGCACCGGCTATGTTTTCAATCCCACGGCGCGGGTCGCCTTCCCTCCTTTTCTGGATATGGTCACCGAGGACACGCCCGGCACGATGGCAATTCTGCCCAGCTACGCCCTCTCCAACCATCTTTCGCTCGAAGCTTATCTGGCTTTTCAGGATAAAACTCAGAAAAAGACCGCTTTTCAGGAAGACAGCGATGCCAAAAATCTGCCGTATGGTATTAAACTGAATATGATCGTTGGGTCGTTTGATATGTCGCTGAGCTGGATCAGGGAAGTGCTCTACAATGATCTCGATTATCGTCCGCTTGACGATATTCTGACCGAAGCTGGGATGGAATACATTCAGGGTATCGTCGCCAATCAGATGATGGCGGATTTACTGGCGGCGGGCGACACTGCCACCGCGCTGGAAATGTTCAGGCAGGGCGCCTTAGCCGCAATGATGGCGGACTTACCCGCTCATCCATATTACAGACGCAGTTACTTTGCCGGTTTTGATTTCGCCGGCGCGATCTGGGATTTCGGGGTCTATGGCGAATTTGCCTTTCGGATTCCGCGCGACGGTAATGACGATAAATTCGTGTTGAAAGACTACAATCTCGCCAACAACCTGGAAATGTGTGTTGGCTTCGATTACCTAATCCCCGGAATCGAGGTTGACACGCGGCTGGAATACTATTACCAGGGCATCGGCGCCAAAAGTAAAAAAGACTATAACCTGCTGACCGTTCTGTCCGGCGAAAAACTGGTCAACGCCCGCAATTATTCATTTTTATTTCTGGAAAAAACCGTCCAGGATTACCATAAATTCAGTCTGGCGTTTTTCAATAATCTGGATGACGGCAGTTATGCGCTGTTGCCGGGATACAGCTATTCGCCCTATAATAATTTCGATATCACGGTCGGCGCTTTCCTGCTTGGCGGACCCAGAGGATCGGAATTTGACGGACGTTATACCCTTTACGATGTTAAAGAAATCGACCTGATGGAAAACCTCTTGCCATATCTGCGATTGAAAATCAGTTTCTAAAACGGATAATCGCATCGAATGAATAATCGCACATGATGGTGAAGTATTCTTAAGTATCTTTTTATTCGAAATAAAAATCATTCATTTTGATTTTCCTTTTTCGTCTCATAATTTTACCCTGCACTTTTTATTAACAATTCGGTTTAATGAAAAACCAACATTTAACATTATTTCCAATCTCTTTATGGGGCAATGTTTGTATTTATCTGATTTCTGTGCTCTTCGCAAATATCGGATACGCCCAACTGCTTGATTCCGATCAGTCACCTCCCGGGATTCACTGGCGGCAGATCAGTACTCCGCATTACCGGGTAATTTTTCCAGCTGAAATCGAATCCGAGGGCCAGCGGGTCGCCAATACTGTTGAATACCTTTACTACCCGCTCCGAAAAACTCTCACAACGAGCAGTCGCAAATGGCCATTAATTTTATCGAATCGAAAAGCCGAATCGAATGGTTATGTCACCCTCGCACCCCGTAAAAGCGAATGGTTTACGACTCCCTATCAGTTATCTACGACCGGCAATATTGAATGGTACAATCTTTTAGCCGTACACGAAGGACGTCACATGGTACAGATCGATCGCTTCAATTCCGGTTTAACGCGGTTGGCCGGGCTGTTAATTGGCGAATATGCGATTTTGGGATTAACCGTCTGGCATACGCCAATGTGGTTTATTGAGGGCGACGCTGTCGGAATCGAGACCGCGCTGAGCTCAGCCGGGCGCGGTCGTCAGCCGGAATTCAGTCTGCCGATTCGAACTTTGTTATTAAACCAAAAATTATACTCTTATGAAAAAGCCTATCTTGGTTCATACCAAGATTACTATCCGGACTATTATCATCTCGGTTATTTGATGACGACTCATGTTCGGCGCCGTTACGACGTCAATGTCTGGGATTACGTCATTACCAGTTCGACCCGACGCTCCTGGAATCCATTCGGCTTTTCAAGAGCTAGCCGGGTTGTCACCGGGCGAAATCTAAAAGATATTTATTTCGATACCATGACCGAACTCGATTCGCTCTGGCAAAAACAGAGTGAAGGATTGGAATTTACTGCCGCTAAGAAAATCAACTTAAAACCGAAAGAAGTCTGGACGCAATATCGTTGGCCGCAATATACTGCAGATGGCCCGGTTTTAGCCGTAATCTACGGGCTGGGCGATATTAGTACCCTGGTCAGGATCAAATCCGACGGCAGTGAAGAAGAGATTGCGAAAATCGCCGGCTATTATCGGATTTCATCAGCCACCGACCTGGTTGCATGGGAAGAACTGACACCGCATCCACGTTGGGGAGCCGAGAGCTGTTCCGATGTAATTATCTACGATTTGCATAGCCGGAAGAGACGAAAGCTGACTCAAAACGGTAAGTATTTTTCACCAGCAATCGCGCCCGATGGTCAGACGATCGCCGCAGTTAGGTTTACACTGCAAAGAAAATGTAATATTGTTCTGCTGAATCCGGATAATGGTCGCGAAATCCGAATTTTACCTAATACGGACAACAGCTTCATCAAGAATCCAGCCTGGTCGCCCGATGCCACCCGACTGACGTATATCAAATTGACTGACGGAGAAAAATTCCTGGCAGTTTACGATCTTGAAAATGAAACCGAATGGCTTGTTCCGGGTGAATGTCATGCTTACGATGAGTATCCGGTTTTTTTCGGTGATTACCTGCTTTATAACTCGGCCTGGTCGGGCATCGACAATATATATGCCGCGAATATCGCCGACGGACGACGTTTTCAGGTTACCTCGCGCAAGTTCGGCGCCTATTATCCGGCTATAGCGGCGGACGGCGCGACAATGCTTTTCAGCGATTATGACGTTAATGGTCTGGATGTCTATGAAATGCGCCTCGACCCACAAACCTGGCGACCGCTCGAATCCCTCGAACAGCGCGATACCCGCTATTATGAACCGCTCGTTCGACAGGAACAGGGCGGCAATATTTTGAGTTTTGAAAAAATTCCAACGAAAGTATATCCGGTTCAGGATTATAAACCGTATAAACATTTATTAAATGTCCATAGCTGGTACTATTTATTTTCATCAAGCAGTGCCAACTTCGGTTTGTTTTCCAGCGATATACTAAATACCTCTGCCGTCAATTCGGAACTGTACTTTAACGCTACCGAGAAAGCTTTTTCAATCAGTTCGGAAATTTGCTACGCTGGTTTTTATCCGATCCTGAGCGCCGGCGTCAATCTCGGTCAAAGGAACAGCTACACGGGAGAAATTTTCGACGAAGTGGAAATCGAGACATGGAATGAAACGGCGCTCTCGCTGAGCGCCGACCTGCCGCTGGATTATTCAACCGGCGTTTTTTATCGTCAATTGAAATTAAGCCTGGGCGGCGCTTATACCTCCATAAGTGATAAAACTAGCGTGGCGCCCTACGAGAACGGCAACGGCTGGTTTCTGCCGCTTTCGTATGGCATCACTTATAAAAATTACCAGACGCCCGCCTCACGGGATGTCAAACCGATTGCCGGCTATACCGCACAGGTCAATCTCCGGCACACTCCTCTGAAAGGCGATTATCAAAGTCGGATGTTCGCCCTAAAAAGTACTTATTATCTGCCGGGTTTGGCTAAACATCACAGCCTGATGCTTGACACTAAACTCGAACTGCAAGATCCGGACAATTACCGGTTCGCCAGTTTGGTTCCGTTCGCCAAAGGCTACGATTATATTTATAACGACCTGTTTACCGGAGTGGGCATAACTTATGAATTGCCTCTTGGTTATCCGGACTGGGCGCTGGGTTCCCTGTTTTATCTCAAGCGTCTGCGCGGTGCCTTTTTCGGCGACTTTAACCTGGGGAAGACCGGCAATTTCGAACAGCAGTATAATTCGGTTGGCTTCGATTTGAATTTCGATTTTCACCTGTTTTCTCTGATAGTGGAATTGAATGCTGGTCTGCGACTGGCTTATCGGTTCGCTCAAAAAGACCTGCATGCCAGCCTGCTGGTGCTTGGTATGCAATTCTAAACGGTAACGAAAATCTGTATCGGGTATCAAACTTTCAGTGAATGAAAACTTGAAAGTCTGTTTACTATGAATCAAAATAAAAATATAAATCAAACTATTCTCAAGATTGGCGGAATGCACTGTGCGATGTGCGTTAAAACCGTCGAAAATGCACTGGGCAAAGTCGCCGGTGTCCGCACCGTGCATGTCAATCTCGCCAGCGAGAAGGCTTATCTGGAATTGGATGACGAGCATTTTTCGCCTGAAGCCGCACGGACGGCTATCGAATCCGCCGGCTATCAATTTCTCGGTCGGGAAGGCGAATTGAGTGAGACTGATCAGGATCAAGCCTTGCGACAGGAACTACGCTCTAAAATGCGACGTATCGTCATCGGTTTCATTGTCGGTGTTCTTTTAATGATTCCGATGTTGGTCACAATTCATCTGCCGTTTCCGATTGTTTATCTGATGCTCATTTTAGCCACGCCGGTTTTTATTTACCTGAGTTATCCGATTTTCCGGGCGGCATGGCAGGCACTGCGCAACCGCAGTCTGAATATGGACGTGATGTACGCCATGGGCATGGGAGTGGCTTTTCTGGCCAGTTTACTCGGTACCTTTGAGATTGTTTTGACGCGCGACTTTATGTTTTTCGAAACGGCGGTTTTCCTGGCGACTTTTTTGACGCTGGGACGCTTTCTGGAAGCCCGCGCCAAGGGCAAAACCTCAACCGCCATTAAACGTTTAATCGGACTTCAACCCAAAAATGCCATCGTCATTCGCCACGGTTCTGAGAGAGAAATTCCGATCGAATCGGTGATCGTTAATGATATTGTAATCGTCAAGCCCGGCAGTCGCATACCGGTTGACGGAGTCGTGGTCAGCGGCGAAAGTCATATCGACGAATCAATGCTGACCGGCGAATCCCTGCCGGTTTTCAAGCAGACCGGAGATAAAGTCAGCGGCGGCACATTAAATCAGAACGGCGTTCTGCAGGTTCGGGCTGAACGCATCGGTCGCGATACGGTGCTGGCCCAGATCATTCGCTTGGTCGAACAGGCTCAGGGCAGTCGTCCGCCGGTTCAACGACTGGCGGATGTGGCGGTCAGTTACTTCATTCCGGTGATTCTAACGATCGCCATTCTGGCGTTTATAATCTGGTATTTCGTCGCCGGGCAATCTCTATTATTCGCCCTGACGACCTTGATTGCGGTGCTGGTAATTGCTTGCCCGTGCGCGCTTGGACTGGCGACTCCTACGGCGGTGACGGTTGGCATCGGGCGCGGCGCCGAACTCGGCATTTTGATCAAAAATGGCGCGGCGCTGGAAATCGCGCCACGTGTTACGCAGGTAATTTTTGATAAAACCGGCACGCTGACTTCCGGCAAACCGAGCGTGACCGACGTTTTCCCGGTTGAAATTTCAGCAAGTGAATTGCTTCGCATTGTTGCCGCGGTCGAGAACAATTCCGAACATCCGCTGGCCGCTGCGATAGTCAATTATGCCAAAGAGCAAAAAATTGCCATTCCGGCCGCCGAAAATTTTACGGCTTTCGGCGGGCGCGGTGTCTCTGCCCGCGTCGATAATCGTGAAATTATCATCGGAACCGAAGTTTTCTTTCGGGAACGAAAAATCACTCTTTCCGCGGAAATATTATCGGTCGCTCAAAAATATGCCGACACCGGCAAATCAGCGGTTTTCGTAGCAATTGACGGAACCGCGGCCGGCGCGATCGCGATTGCCGATACGTTGAAAAATTCAGCTATTTCAGTTGTAAAGAAGTTACAGCACGACGGTCTGAAAGTTGCGATGATTACTGGCGATAGTCGTCGCACGGCGCAAGCCATCGCGGCTCAAGCCGGGATCGATAACGTTCTCGCGGAGGTTTTGCCGCAGGATAAGGCGGAAGCCATTAGCAGACTCCAGAAAAAAGGTGAAGTCGTGGCTTTCATCGGGGACGGCATCAATGACGCGCCCGCGCTGGCCCAGGCGGATGTCGGCATTGCGATTGGTTCGGGAACCGATGTCGCGCTCGAAAGCGGCGATATCGTCTTGGTTAAAAATGATCTGAACGACGTCAGCGCGGCCCTGCAACTCAGTCGCAAGGTCATGCGGCGTATTCGTCAGAATCTCTTCTGGACTTTTGCCTACAACACGGCTCTCGTGCCGGTCGCGGCCGGAATGCTCTATCCGCTATTTGGAATTACATTCCGGCCGGAGCTGGGCGGACTGGCGATGGCGCTTAGCTCAGTGACGGTCATTTCACTATCACTCGGTCTGCGACGTTTCGTTCCCAAAAGAGAAACCTCTCCGGCATAGTCTACTGACATACTTAGCGAAAAAAATCTTAGACAACACAACGGGGAAATACTTGGCTTGATTTATCGCCTTGGCGAACTTTGCGCTACACATTGCGTCTTAGCGTTTAATCAAACATCAGAATATGCAGATAGAATGGTAGGGCTTGATTATTCCGCGTTTACCACTTCCACCACTTCCCCGTGCCTTATCCCGCTTAGCCAGAAGTCTAAGGCGCGTTGCTGGATGACGATCAGGTAAGGCTTGTCGCCGGAAATAATTTCACGAACTGCTTTACAGAATTTTGCGGCATTTTGTTCCATCACACCCAATTCGTCCATCAGGATTGGCAAGCCGGATTGCACCGCTCGTTTTAATATATCACAGCCAAAGGTTTCAAAGACCGCTAAATCGAGACCGTATTCATAAAATCGCGGTTTATCGATAAACTTGCGGTGCGCGAAGATGCGACTATCGCCGCCAATTTCTCGCATCGCGTAACCGACAGTGACATTATTTTCTATTACTCTTTCAGTTACCAAACCAGCGACCGGCAGATTGGCTTTTTGAAGTAATTTTTTGGCATAAGTGGATTTACCGACTCCAAGGTCGCCAGTCAGGATCAGTTGCTGGGATTGATTCCAGGCAAGCAAGGCTGATTAAAGCCGGATAAGAATGGCGATCGCCAGTAAAACGGCAGTCGCGCCCGGCAGAACCAGACGCAGGCGGTTATGAAAAGCCACCGCGAATGGTTTTTCAGTCATTAATAACGCCGACAGGCGCGTGCCGACTAAAAAACCGAGCGGATAGGTTACCAGAGAAATGCCGATTGCCAGTGGTGCATAGTAAAGTGAAAGCGGGTAAATCGTGCCCGGTACGACACAGGCCGGCAAGCCGGTGAAATGTTTCACCAGCGGAAAAGCACTGACGGCGATCAAGGCGTAGAGTCCGCCGGTCAGAGCCTGCCCGTGGAGTTTGGCTTTGAGTTCCGGGCGGATGACATTGACTACCAGGACAAATGCCAGCATTTCGAGAATAATGGCGAAGATTGGATTGCCGACTGCGCCATGCACCACCGGCAAGTGTAACAGCCAGGCGTCCAGCAGTTTGAATAAAACCACCATCGCCAGCGATATGAATAGCAGGCCATATTGACGAATTGCGCCGTAACCGAAAGCCAGTATCAGCGCCACGATGCCGGTCATGATCGAACCGGTCATGCCGTAGGCGACTGTCTGCCGCATGTACATTCCAATCAACGCTTCGGATAGTCCCCACATCGCTCCGACGACGACCGCGATCCAGATTTTCTCAGTCTTGCTCAATGAATTCATCGTATTATCCTCGGTAATTCAACTTGAGTTAATATAGAGTTAATCCCGCTAAATTGCAATGCCTCCTTCTAACTTGAAACCTTGATTTTCGCTATTTGAATGTTCGACAGATTCCGCTATTTTATGACGTGAATCTATTTCCAGACCAATATCAAAAAATTTCATAAAGGACATCAATGTTATGATCGACCTGAATATCAATGCAAAACAGCTTAAGCGCACCGCACAACGTTGCCGCGAACGGAATATCATCATTCCGACTTTTGCCGAACAGAAAAATCCCACCATTATCACGGACAAAATTAAAAACGAACTCTGTAAAATCGGCCTGTGGGAAGTTAATCCGCGCAACCTTTTCCGCATTACCTGGAAGAATGAACCGTTGCAAACCGGCGGCGGATTCGGCGCTGTCAATTTTATGGAATTACCGCGCGTTCTTACCGGTGTCCCGGCGCGGATCATTGCCTTAGTCGGCAAATGGTTTCCGACCGGCGCGCATAAAGTCGGCGCTACGTTCGGTTGCCTCGTGCCGCGTCTGGTGACCGGACAATTCGATCCGACCTTTCAGAAAGCGGTCTGGCCCTCGACCGGCAATTACTGTCGCGGTGGCGCCTACAACGCGGCATTGCTGGGTTGTGAATCAATCGCGATTCTTCCGGAAGGCATGAGTCGCGAGCGCTTCGAGTGGCTGAAAACCGTCGCCGGCGAAATCATCGCTACGCCCGGCTGTGAGAGCAATGTTAAAGAGATTTACGATAAATGTCATGAACTGCGCCGCACGCGTGAGGATATCGCGATTTTCAATCAGTTCGACGAATTCGGTAATTATCTCTGGCACTACGAAGTCACCGGCAATGCCTTTGGGGAAGTTTTAAGGCAAATTCGTCGCCCGGGAGATCATGTTGCCGGAGCCGTTTTCACTACCGGTTCGGCCGGAACGATCGCCAGCGGCGATTTTCTCAAGGAGCAATTCCCGACGATTAAAATTGCGGCTGGTGAAGCTTTGCAATGCCCGACCCTGATGTTGAATGGCTACGGCGGACACCGCATCGAAGGCATTGGTGACAAGCACGTGCCCTGGATTCACAATATCCGCAGCACCGACCTGGTAATCGCCATTGACGACAACGATCCGATGAACCTCCTGCCGCTCTTCAATACTTCTGCCGGACGCGATTACCTCGTTAAAGTCGGCGTACCTGAAACTATCACTGATCGACTCGATTTGCTGGGCATTTCCAGCATTGCTAATCTGCTGTGCGCCATTAAGTTCGCCAAATATTACGAATTGACTGCCAACGACATTATCCTGACGGTTTTCACCGATTCGATGGAAATGTACGATTCGCGTTTAAAGGAATACGAAGTCTCCAATGGTGCCTATACGGTTACGCGCGCCGAACGCGATTTCCATCGCCACTTGCTCGGTCAACGCACCGACGCCATGCTGGAGCTCAATCATTACGACCGCAAGCGCATTCACAACCTGAAATACTTCACCTGGGTCGAACAGCAGGGTAAAACCGTCGAAGAAATCAATGCCCAGTGGTACGACGCCGAAAATTACTGGGGCCGGGTGCATGGCCTGGCTGATAAAATCGACGAACTGATCGTCAGATTCAATGAAATTGTGGAAAATAGGAAATGACGTCATACAATGGTCAGACAATAGTCAATCAATGGTCAGACAATAGTCAGTCGGTAGTCATCCAATTGTAATTGGGGAGAAAAATGGACCTTGATGATTTAAAAATATACCAAATAGCGCAGGAATTTGGCGAATGTATTTGGAAAATCGTCAAATCTTGGAATTACTTCGAAAAGGATGTTATCGGAAAGCAATTAATCAGGTCCACCGATTCAATTGCGGCTAATATCGCTGAAGGTTACGGACGATTTCATTATACTGAAAATCGCCTGTTTTGCTATTATGCCCGCGGTTCCATTTTCGAAACCAAAGCATGGCTTTCAAAAGCTTTCCATCGAGAATTAATATCCGATGAACAATATCAAACACTGATAAAATCAATTGAAGATTTAAGTATTCGTTTAAATAATTATATCAAATCCATCGGTCAGTCTCCGTCTGTCCATGAATCACAAAACGATTATCCAACAACCGAATGACCATCGAATGACCATCGAATGACTATTGAATGACTATCGAATGACTATCGAATGACTATTGAATGACAATCGTATGACCTTATTTACAAACGCCCGAATCCCGACTATGCGAGGCAATACAACTGCCCTCACTGGTATTTTTGTAGAAAATGGAAAAATAGCCGCGATCGGGGAAAATCTCGCAGTTGGGGAAAATTACCCGATTGTCGATCTGCATGAAATGCTGGTCCTGCCGGGTGGAATTGATCCGCATGTGCATTTTAATACGCCGGGTTTCGAGCAACGCGAGACTTTCGAGACCGGTTCGGCTTTCGCGGCCAGCGGCGGGATCACGACCGTCATTGATATGCCCTGCACTTCCCTCCCGCCAGTCACGAATGTCGCCAACTTTGAAAATAAATTAACCGCAATCAAAGACCGTTCATACGTTGACTACGCCTTATGGGGCGGTGTTTCCGGCAATTGTCTGAAAGAACCGGACTGGCGCGAAAATATGCTGGCACTCTGGAACGTCGGAGTGGTCGGATTCAAGACTTACTCCCTTTCGGGGATGCCGACTTTCACGCATTTGACACCGGAGGAACTCGCTGAAGTCATCAAGTTCGCCGGTAAATCTGGCGTCTTAATCGGTCACCACGCCGAAGCCGCCGAGATCGTTCTGCCATTGATGGAAAAACTAATCGCAGAAGGTCAAAATGATCCGTCAGCTTATGCATTTTCGTGTCCAGCTGAGGCTGAAAGCACAGCGATTCGACATATCGCTGATTTATCTCTTAAATATGATGCGCCGGTGCATATCGTGCACGTTTCTTCCGGCGCCGGCGCGGAGTTGATTGCCAGTTTTAAATCTCGGGGCACAAACATTACCGGCGAAACCTGCCCGCATTATCTGGCGTTTACTATCGCTGATTTTCTCAAAATGGGCAGTATTCTGAAAACCGCGCCGGTCGTCAAGACTAAGGCCGATTCCGCAAGGCTCTGGCAAGCCCTCACAAACGGCGAACTTGATTTCATTACCAGCGATCATGCGCCTTGCCCGCCGAAGCAAAAGCAGACCGGTTCGATCTGGACTGATTACGGCGGCATTTCCGGTACCGGTACTCTCCTGCTTTTTCTTTATTCCGAAGGTTTCCGTAAGAATAAATTGACGCTGGCGCAATTGGTCGCGCTGACCTCAACCAATGCTGCCAAACGCTTCGGACTTTATCCGCGGAAAGGCGCTCTGCAAGTCGGCAGTGACGCCGATTTCGTCGTGATTGACGAATCGCAGAAGACGATAATTCATGGTACGGATTTCCGATCTAAAGGTAAATTCACGCCATTTGAGGGTTGGGAATTTCTGGGAAAAATCCAGGCGGTCTATCTGCGCGGCAATTTAATATACGATAGCATCAATGGAATAACGGCCGACCGGCAAGGTCGATTGATTAAACGTAATCATTGAGAGGTCATTATGAATAATAAAGAAAATAATCCGATCGTCGTCTATGGCGGTCCATTGTTCGACGGTACCAATAAAGTTTATGAAGATGGTGCGGTTTACATTGCCGACCATAAAATAATTGCAGTAGGTGACGAATCCGCAGTTTTTCCGAAAATTTCCAACACTGAAAAAGTCGAGATCTACGACACGCAGGGCAAAATCATTCTCCCGGGATTGATTAACCTGCATCATCATTTCTATTCGGCGCTGGCTAAAGGACTTGCGCCGGTCGCACCCGTGACGAATTTTAAAGAATGTCTGGAAAACCTGTGGTGGCAACTCGATAAAGCCCTCGATCCCGAAGCGGTGCAACTTTCGGCACTTCTATCACTGCTCGATTGCATTCAGGCCGGTGTGACGACAGTTTTCGATCATCACGCCTCGCCCCGGCATGTTAAAGGTAGTCTCAATAATATCGCGGTGGTTGTGGAACGCAGTGGTCTGCGGACGTGCCTGTGCTATGAAATTTCCGACCGCGACGGACATAGAGTCTTTCAAGATGGATTACAGGAAAACATGAATTTTATCGAATCGCACCGCGACAATGCCCGCCTGCGAGGCACTCTCGGTCTACATGCCAATCTAACTCTATCGGAAAAATCGTTAACTGAAATCGCGAAACACTACGATCCGGAAGTCGGTATTCATATTCATTGCGCCGAGGATAAAATCGATGTGGATTATTGTCGGGAACTGGGTTACAACGGACCGGTCAGCCGCTTAAAGCATTTTGGATTACTCGGGAAAAAGTCAATCCTGGCGCACGGTGTTCATCTGGATGAGAAGGAATTGGCCGAAGTTGGGAAAAGCGCGGCGGTTATTGTTCACAATCCCGAATCCAATGCCAACAATGCCGTTGGACGACTGGACTTACCTTTGGCAAAGGACATTGCGGTCGGACTGGGTACGGACGGAATGACTTCCGCGATGCTGGCAACCTGCCGGGCTGGATATCTGGCCCAGCGTCAGAATGGTATAGCCAGCGCCCTGATCTTCGATTATTTACCCCAATGTATGCTTAAAACTAATGCCTCGATTACCAACCGATTTCTCGGTTGTAAAATAGGTCAAATTACTCAGGGCGCCGTAGCCGATCTGGTCGTATTCGATTACATTCCGGTCATGCCGATTAACGCCGACAATATTTACGGGCATATCATTTACGGCATGTACAATTCCCGGGCGGCCATGGTGATGGTCGACGGTCAGCGCATTTATAACGACGGCGCTTTCCTGACGCTGGATGAAGAATTGGTACGCGAGGAAGCTCGCAAGGCCAGTCAGCGCGTTTGGAAAGAGTTTATTAAAAATCGTTAAGTGTCAATAAAATATTAAGAGGCAATCATGACAAACATTAACAAAATCGCTGTACTTACCAGTGGGGGCGATGCGCCCGGCATGAATGCCTGTGTGCGCGCCGTAGTGCGAACCGCCATTTATGACAATCTTGCAGTGTTTGGAATTTACGGTGGTTATGAGGGGCTGATTAACGGTGAAATCATGCCGTTGACCCGTCGTTCGGTCAGCAATATTATCCAGAAAGGCGGCACTTTCCTGAAGACTTCGCGCAGTGAAACTTTCCTGCATGTAGCCGGTCGCAAACACGCCGCCGAAGTATTGAAAGAGTGGGAAATCGGCGGCCTGGTTGTGATTGGCGGCGACGGCAGTTTTCGTGGTGCGCATGCCCTGTATCAGGAACAAAACGTAAAAGTTGTCGGCATTCCCGGCACGATCGATAACGATATTTACGGCACGGATCTGACGATCGGTTATGATACCGCCGTGATGACTGCTCTGGATTCGATTGATAAAATTCGCGATACGGCCGCTTCCCATGACCGACTTTTCATTGTCGAAGTCATGGGACGGCGTGCCGGATTTATAGCTTTGGAGGTTGGGATCTGCGGTGGCGCGGAAGAAATTCTCGTGCCGGAAGTTGATTTATCACTAGAAGATTTAGGCAATTTAATCAAGACCTGGGCTAAAACCGGCAAAACCAGCAGTCTGATTGTGGTAGCCGAAGGTGATGAACTTGGTAATGCCCATCAAATTGCCGAAACTCTGCACGCCCAATTCAACGCCAATTGTCACGTCTGTGTACTCGGTCATACTCAGCGCGGCGGCAGTCCGACCGCAACCGACCGTCTGCTGGCCAGTCGTCTGGGTTACCATGCCGTCAAAGCTCTGGAAGACGATAAAACTGACATCATGGTCGGCTGGACCAATAACGCCGCGTCCTTTATTCCTTTGCCCGAAACCTGGGAAAAGAAAAAACCACTGGATACCGAGCTGTTGAAAATTTATCGGATTCTGTCAACCTGAGCGATTGGTACTCACTAAATCGAAAAAGTCATCCAAAGGTTTTTCTTGGATAATTTTTGTGTTAAGGGTAATTTTGCGCGCTTTTTGCAGGGTGCATAGCTCAGTCGGTAGAGCAACGGCCTTTTAAGCCGTGGGTCGCAGGTTCGATCCCTGCTGCACTCACAAATTTCTACTCATATCTAAAATGCTCGTTCTCTTTACGACATTTTTCATGAAAAAGAACCTGCGAGCAGGTTCCCCGCCTGCGTGACTACATCAGCAGTCGGGCAGGGATCCCTGCTGCACTCACAAATCCCTCATCATATCGGTTGTTTTTTCTCTATTTAGTTATTAAAATGTGGAAGTAACGGATATGAATAGGAACAGGTAAGTTTATAATTATTTATGACTCCTGAGGAATTAGCCCGCCAGCAAATCGATCGACAGTTAGAACAAACAGGATGGCTGATCCAGGATGTTAATGCCATCAATCTGGGCGCTGGTTTAGGGGTGGCTGTGAGGGAGTTTCCAACCGATGCCGGACCCGCAGATTATGTATTATTTATAAATCGTCAAGCAATCGGTGTAATCGAAGCTAAGGCCGCTGGCACTACTCTGGGCGGCGTCCATGAACAAAGTATTAAATATGGGAAAAACTTTCCTGAAAATATACCGCATATACAGCTGCCTTTACCCATTACTTATGAGAGTACGGGTGTCGAAACCTATTATTCCGATCTGCGGGATCCTGAATATCGCTCCCGCAGGGTCTTTTCGTTTCACCGACCGGAAACTTTACTGGAATATCTTCAGGATGATGTGACGCTACGCAGTCGGTTACGCAAACTACCAGCCCTCAACACGTCTGGTTTACGGCAATGCCAGGTTGAAGCCATTATCAATCTTGAAGGTTCATTCAAAAAGTCACAGCCCCGGGCTCTGATTCAGATGGCGACCGGCAGCGGGAAAACTTTTACGGCTGTTTCTTTTATCTATCGTCTGATTAAATTTGCCAAAGCCAGACGCATACTGTTTCTGGTTGACCGTAAAACCCTGGGCAGACAAACCCGCGGTGAGTTCGCTAATTACCGGGCTCCCGATGACGGCCGCTTATTTACGGAATTGTATAACGTTCAGTTGCTTTCTACCAATATTATCGATCCGGTGAATAAGGTTTGCATCACTACCATTCAGCGGCTTTACAGCATGCTGCACGGTGAGCAAATCGATGATGATTTGGAAGAGAAATCACTGTACAACGTAACCGATGAATCGGCTCTACCCAAGGAAGTAATTTATAATCCGGATATTCCCATCGAAATGTTTGACTTCATTATCACTGATGAATGTCACCGCTCAATTTACAACCAATGGCGGCAGGTGCTGGAGTATTTCGATGCGTTTATCATTGGACTGACCGCAACGCCCTCCAAGCAAACCCTGGGTTTCTTTAATCAGAATTTGGTAATGGAATATACACATGAACGGGCTGTGGCTGACCGGGTAAATGTCGGATTTGAAGTCTATCGGATTAAAACTGAAATAACCAGGAAAGGCAGTACCGTTGATGCCGGTTTTTATATTGATAAAAGAGACAAAGATACCCGGGAAGTGCGCTGGGAACGTCTGGATGAGGAATTAACCTACAAGGCGGAAGAACTGGATCGCAGTGTGGTTTCCGAAAGCCAGATTCGCACGGTCATCCGGACAATGCGTGATAAATTGTCAACCGAGATATTTCCGGGTAGAACAGAAGTCCCGAAGACTCTGGTTTTTGCCAAAGATGATTCGCATGCCGAGGATATCGTCAGAATTATCCGGGAAGAATTTGGAAAGGGTGACGACTTCTGCAAAAAGATCACCTACCGGACTACAGGCGATTCACCCGAAAACCTGATCGCCGGTTTCCGGAATTCCTACAATCCCCGGATCGCCGTCACCGTAGATATGATTTCCACCGGTACGGATATCAAACCGCTGGAATGCTTACTGTTTATGCGGGATGTGCGTTCCCGTCTCTATTTTGAACAGATGATCGGTCGTGGCACGCGGACAATTGATTCCAACGATCTGCGCTCAGTCAGTCCCGATGTGAATGATAAAACCCAGTTTGTTGTTGTGGATGCTGTAGGCGTAACCGAGTCACTAAAGATTGATTCCCGGCCGATGGAGAGAACGCCAGCCGTGGCCTTTGACAAACTTCTGCTTGGAATTGCTTTGGGGAATCACGATAAAGATTCACTCACGAGTCTGGCGGGACGACTGGCCCGGCTGGGCATTCAACTGGATAAACGACAACAGCAAAAGGTCAGAGAAGTTACCGGTGGCGCTGAATTGCCGGTGATTGTAAATCGCCTGCTTAACGCGGTTGACCCGGACATTATTAAAGCCAGCGCCCGCAAAACCTTCGACACTGCGGAGCCGACGGACGAGCAGGTAAAATTAACCTCCAGGCAACTTAGCCAGGACGCCTGCCGGGTATTTGACAATCCGGTTTTGCGGGATTTACTGATTACCTTAAAGAAGAAACATGAACAGGTGATCGATAAAATCAGCGTCGATTCAGTTCTGGAAACCGGTTTTAGCGATACCTCCACGGAAAATGCAAAGGAGATCGTCGCCCATTTCCGGGAATTTCTGCAGAAGAATAAGGACGAAATTACCGCTCTGCAGATCATCTATAATCAACCTTACAGCCGACGGCACCTGACCTATAATATGATCCGTGACCTGGCGAATTCCATGCAGAATCCGCCCTATAATATCAATACCGATCTGGTCTGGCGCGCCTTCGAGCAATTAGATCAAGACCGCGTGCGCCGGCGCAGTCCGCAAAACCTGCTGACCGACATCATTGCGCTGGTACGCTATGGCCTTGGAAAAACCGACCGTCTTAATCCCTTTGCCGAATCAATCGAAAAAAGCTTTCGGGACTGGCTGACCAACCAGGCAAAAGCCGGGAATATCTTCACGCCGGAACAGCGTGAATGGCTGGTAATGATCAAGAACCATATTGCGACCAGCGCCGAGATCACGACCGATGATTTTGATGAAGTGCCCTTTAATACGCATGGCGGTCTGGTGAAAGTCCATAAACTTTTTGGTGAACGGTTGAACCTGATATTGAATGAATTGAATGAGGTTTTGATAGTGTGAATGTATTGCCAAGTGGTTGGAAATCAGCATATATAAAAGATATTTGTCAATTAATAAATGGTCGTGCATTTAAACCATCTGAATGGTCTAATGATGGATTTCCTATAGTCAGAATTCAGAATTTAAATAATCCGAATGCTCCGTTTAATTATTGCAATTTCGGAGTTGAAGATAAGTATTACATAGAAACAGGAAATCTATTATTTGCTTGGTCTGGCACACCGGGGACATCATTTGGTGCACATATCTGGAATAAAGGGAAGTCTGTTCTAAATCAACATATTTTTAAAGTAATAATTAATGAAAAAAGTCTAAATAAAAGATACATTCAACTTGCCTTTAATAATGAACTAAATGATTATATAAAAAAAGCCCATGGAACCGCTGGCCTTGCACATATTACAAAATTAAAGTTTGAAAACTCTTCAATATTAATTCCTCCTCTCTCCGAACAACACCGCATCGTTGCCAGGATTGAAGAGCTCTTCACCAAACTGGATGCCGGGGTGGAAGCCCTGCAGAAAGCCAAAGCCCTCTTGAAGCAATACCGCCAATCAGTACTCAAAGCCGCCGTGGAAGGCAAACTTACGGAAGAATGGAGAAAGGAAAACGGAAAACGGATCGAGCCGGCATCCGTCCTCCTGGAGCGGATTCAGGCCGAGCGTAAAGAGCGTCTGGGAAAGAACTACAAACCGCCTAAGCCGATTGATACAAACAGTCTACCGGAATTGCCGAATGGGTGGGCGTGGACTCCTTTAATAAATGTAGCGATGCTCCATAGAGGTTATGATCTACCAGTACAAAAAAGGATTGACGGGCCATATCCAATTATAGCATCAAGTTCAATAGTTGGTTACCATAAAGAAAAGATGATTACAGGACCCGGTGTTATAACTGGACGTAGTGGGACAATAGGACAAGTTATATATATTGATTCTGATTATTGGCCTTTAAATACCACTTTATATGTTTGTGATTTTAACGGTAACTCTCCCAGATTCATTTACTATTTACTTAAATCTATAAAACTTCAAAGATACCTTGCGGGAACAGGAGTTCCAACCCTAAATAGAAATATTATCCATCCCACACCAGTATCATTACCTCCTGTTTCCGAACAAGTAGTAATTGCTAATATTCTTGACAATTATTTTTCAATTATAGATGAATCTGAAAAAACCGTTGACGCTGAACTCAAGCGTTCCCAGTCTCTGCGTCAGTCCATCCTGAAGCGAGCCTTTGAGGGGAAGTTAGTACCTCAGGATCCCAACGATGAGCCGACAAGTGTGTTGCTGGAAAGGGTCAGGAAAGAGGAGAATAAGGATTAAAAATGTTTGACACCGACACAGTATTAACTTCATTAATAATTTCTTTACTGGTTTCAGTATTCACAGCAGTTGTTTCTTACAGGTATTTTCGCAAGGGTCATATCTGGCAATTAAAGATCGAAAAATATGATACGATATTTAGTGCGATGTTTGCCATCTCCCAATTTTTCCGAGCAAGGCTCAGAGGTATCAAAGACTCCGAAGAAATAGACGATAGTCTGATCGAGGATTATGATGATGCGGTCGATTACCTTGAGGAGGTTGTCTTTATTGGTGAGTTTATAATTCGGAAAAAGGCCGTAGAACGGCTAGAACAATTAATCGATAAACTTAAGCAAAAAGAACCAGGTTTCTTGAAAGACACTTTTACATCTGATAATAAAGAGAATTATTGCAAAAAGAAATTAAAGGAACTTAGGATTGCTTACAGAGAAATCGGAAAGATAGCTAAAGCCGATTTAAAGGTAATAAAGTGACGAACGCCTCCGAATTAATATCAAAACTCTGTAATTGGATAACGTATTGTTTGCACTAATGGTCACAATGTGATCCTTACTGCGTTCGGCATGTAAATGAACCACAGGAAAATGAGTTTGTATTTGCATTGCTCCCTGGAAAACAGTTGTTCTCGCAGATGAAACTTAAAAAAATGGGAATCGGAACAGAATGATAAAAACAGACAAAGGCAAAATCATCATTTATCAGCCGGCGGATAATCTTCCGGCTTTAGAAGTGAAGCTTGAGGAAGAAACTGTATGGTTAACCCAGAAACAGATTTCCCAGTTATTTAACACCGAACGAAGTGTGATAACGAAGCATATCAACAATATCTTTAAAACCAGTGAACTACCTAAAGATTCAGTCTGTGCAAAATTTGCACATACTGCCGAAGATGGTAAATCCTATCAGACTCAGTATTACAATCTCGATATGATCATTTCTGTCGGTTACCGGGTGAATTCCAAGATGGGCACTCAATTCCGCATCTGGGCGACCAATGTTTTAAAACAGCATATTATCCAGGGCTATACGATCAATGAGAAGCGCTTACGGGAAGCCCGGGAAAACTTCCGAAAACTGAGAGATAGTGTCGAGGTTTTCCAACGGGTAGTTGAAAATCGGACCTTGACGGATGCGGAAGCGAAGGGAATTGTACAGGTAATCCGGGACTATGCACATGCGCTGGACACCCTTGATGGCTATGATCGACAGAGTATAACCATTCAAAATGTCAATACTGATGAGCGATTTACCCTGAACTATGAAAAGACCAAAACAGCCTTGCAGGAATTGATTGATGTTGAATCCGATAAACCGGATCGGGGCAATCTCTACGGTAAAGAACGTGGCAAGATCCTGCAGGGAATCATCGCTTCCGTATATCAAACCGTCGGCGCTAAAGATGCCTATCCCAGTATTGAGGAAAAGGCGGCTCACCTGCTCTATTTTCTGATTAAGAACCATCCCTTTGTAGATGGCAATAAACGCATCGCCGGGGCAATGTTTCTCTGGTTTCTGGAACAGAACCGCTGGCTTTATCGTTCCGATGGTAGCAAGCGGATCGCGGATAATGCCCTGACTGCGCTGTGCCTGATGGTTGCGCAAAGCGATCCGAAGGAAAAGAACCTGATTGTAAAAGTGATCATTAACCTGATTAATAAGGATAATTAATATAATGACCGATGCTTCAGCCTTAGTATCAAAACTCTGGAATTATTGCAACGTGCTCCGTGATGACGGCGTTAGTTATGGCGATTATGTCGAACAATTGACCTATCTGCTATTCCTTAAAATGGATGATGAGCGCAGTAAACCACCCTATAATAAAGAATCGCAAATTCCTTCCGAATTCAATTGGGAAAGTCTGCGCAACAAAGAAGGCGACGATCTGGAAACACATTATCGGCATTTGCTTGAAACTTTAGGTAAAGAATCCGGCATTATCGGTGTTATTTTCCGTAAATCTCAAAATAAGGTTCAGGATCCGGCCAAACTGCGTCGCATTATTAAAATGATTGATGATGAAACCTGGATGGGATTGGAAGTTGATGTCAAGAGCGAAACCTATGAGGGTTTGCTTGAGAAAAACGCCGAAGACGTAAAGAGCGGTGCCGGGCAATATTTTACGCCTCGTCCATTAATAAATGCGATTGTCGATGTTATGCGACCGGAACCCGGAATGCAGATCATGGACCCGGCCTGCGGAACAGGTGGCTTTCTTATTTCGGCTCATAATTATATTGCCGAACATTATCAATTAGATAAAATCCAGAAACAGCAGCTCCGCAAAGAAACAGTAACTGGTGTCGAGATTGCCGATAATGTTGCCCGGTTATGTGTAATGAATCTCTATCTGCACGGTATCGGTGGTGATGAAAGTCCGATAAATGTAAAAGATTCTTTAGAAGCACAGGGTAATAAATTCTACGATATGGTTCTGACCAACCCGCCGTTCGGGAAAAAGAGCAGCGTGACCATTGTAAACGGCGATGGCAAAGCATCCCGTGAAGCCATCTCGTATGAACGCCAGGACTTCTGGGCAACGACCTCCAATAAACAATTGAACTTTGTCCAGCATATCAAATCCCTGTTGAAGATTAATGGTCGGGCGGCCGTTGTCGTTCCTGACAATGTATTATTTGAGGGCGGGGCCGGTGAGACGATTCGTCGGAAACTGCTACAGAGCTACGACGTTCATACTCTTTTACGTTTACCGACAGGTGTGTTCTACGCCCAAGGCGTAAAAGCGAATGTGATTTTCTTTGACCGAAAGCCGGCCTGTGAAAAGGTATGGACCGAGAGACTCTGGATTTATGATTTGCGCACAAATAAACATTTTACTCTTAAAACTAATCCTTTGACCTATAATGATCTTCAGGATTTTATCAACTGTTACAATCCGGAAAATCGGCATATCCGACAGGAATCGGAAAGATTTAAATCCTTTTCCTATGAGGAATTAGTCCAGCGGGATAAAGTCAGTCTGGACATTTTCTGGTTGAAAGATGAAAGTCTGGAAGATGTCGACAACCTGCCCGAGCCGGATATTCTGGCTGCTGAAATCGCCGATAATCTGGAGGCTGTTTTGGAGCAATTTCGGGGAATCGTGGAAGGATTAGAGGGATAAATAAGTTCCGCCATTTTCCGTTTCTGCTTTGGACGAGTTGCAACGATCTTTTACTCCCTGCGAGCAGGTTCCCCGCCTGCGTGATCCCGATCAATCGGGATCGGGCGGGCCCGCCTGACCGGGTCTATCGTCGGGTAGGGATCCCTGCTGCACTCACAAATCCCTAACCATATCTATAATGTTTTCTTTTCAGCAGTTTTTCCTGGAAAAGAACCTGCGCCCTGCTTTTTCATATCGAAATCTGTTTCGAGGAGAATTAAAACAAGAATTTAAATAGCTATATTAGGTCCACAGGTCACGGAAGACTTAAACAAGTCTTCCGTGTTCCTGTAGATCAGCCATGGAGGAGTAGAAGCACGAGAGAAATATAGAGAGTTAAGATTATTATTTCTTTTTTTTCTGTTGGCATTAATGCGCTTCTACTGATTTTCCGCTAAGGTGACGGAAATTTTATAAGAGAAGGTCTGGTTGCTAAAATCCTCATGGCCTGGTCTATCCATACCACCGCCAGGCCCACCCATTCCTCCACCGGGCCCTGCCATGCCTTCGCCGAATCCTCCCATCCCACCTTCGGGCTCATTCATGCCACCGGGTCTGCCAGGCATATTATCGGGACGCTTCAAAGGCATATCAATTTTGGTGGTCTTGAAGTGTATTGCTAAAGGTTTACTGGTCGAAACTTGTTCAATCGACAAATAACGGCTGATGACAGCAAAAGGGATTTTTAACTCATAAACTAATTGCTGACGATCGTGGCCAATTTCGACTTCAAGTCCAAGATCATTTTTCAAAGGAACCAGAATCTCCTGCTCTTCACCGGGACCCAGCAAAACCAACTCGGTTTGCAGTTCGTCAATTTGATCTATAAAACCACTTTGCGGATTTTCCTGACCACCTTGTCCAGGTTCGAATTGTATCTGGTTACGCAGATCTTTCCACGGCATTATAGATTGAAAATTCTGATCTCTTATTCCTCGTGGAAACTTAATTCCGAAATTGTGATTTTTACCGCCTTTTTGATAAATGCTAACTATGAAGCCTCTCATTATCATCTGGCGGTACAGAGACCGGTCAGAAGAGGTCAGACACAGGTATAAATTATCTGCATCATTGGCAATCCCCAGGCCGGTTTTATTTCTTGAGTTCCAGATCAAGTGCTCATCCCAGTCTTTGGTTACGGCATCGATTTTTATAGTACCATCATTCCAGAAGCTCTGAATTGCTACCTTATTACAATTGGTCATAAGTGCAATTAATCCACACATTCCTAATAACGAAAATTTCTGCATTTATTGCCTTCCCATAATATTAATTTGACATTAGCCTATGATATAAAATCACGTTCTCCAGGTTTTTTCAAAAACCGATTTCCTTTTCAGGCAAATTATAGTTATCAAATATCTCAAACTTGCATATTAGACAAACCGAATAATCTTTTTATTCCATTACATAAAAATAACTGAGAAGATACACTCTTCCTACTGCTAAAAAATGCAAATGAAGTGGAGGAAATCCTGCCTGATCAACAACGCTTTTTTATTGTGGATGCGGTTCGTTGACAGGTGGTGGCGGCAGCGGTCCCGGGTGGGGTCCTGGTTGTTTGGGCCTGTTTTTAATTTTATCCTGAAAATGAGCCATTTGTTCAGGTGATAAAACCTGAGCGAGCTCGGTATTCAGAGAGTCAATACTTTTCATAAACATAGCCCGTTGGTCTTCACTAAATTGTTTGACCCAGAGGGAGTGCCGGACTAATATCTGGTGGATAAGTTCTTTCTGATCCGAGCTGGGATCGATTAATTTTTCCATCTCGACGACAAAACCCTCGCCCTCACGAAAATGGCCGATTCGTTTCTTTTGATTATAGCGTAGCCAGCTAGAGGCACCCAAAAAACCAATCATTATCCCCAAAATCAGAACGCTGGCTAAGATCAGCGTAGTTCTTGTTGTTATCTTCATTTTTTACAACTCCCAAATAAAATTACTAATCGGATCTATCATTTGCTCGATTGGCACCGGAACAATACCAAATGCATTCGCCAGATTGGGATTATTGCTGGTTGAAAGATTAAAAATTATAATTAAGGTTAAAATTGCTATTGCTCCCATGATCACCCGCCTGTAGGCTAGTCTAAAACCGTTTGGTAACCACACCGGGTGTTTTTGTTGGTCGGTTAATTGTCGAATGCGATTCATAGTCCGTTCCGTAAACCAAGGGCTGAAAGACGCTTCTCCGGAGTCGGATATATTTTGTTGGATTTTCCGTAGGAGTTGAGCGTCTTCTGCTAATTCCGGACTCGTTTGCAGAACTGTATCTAGAATTTCTTGTTCCTTTGCGGTCAAATTTCGATCACTGGATTGTATCAACAACTTGCGAAATTTGTTAGTTTTCATAGTTGCTCCTTATATGGTGCAAGTAGATTTAATAATTGTGCCTTGGCGCGCGCCAACCGCGACAGTACCGTTCCCAGCGGCAATTGTAAAATTCGCGCTGTCTCTTCGGTTGAATAGCCTTCGATCAGGCGCAAAACCACAGCCAGACGGAATTTCGGATCGAGTCGCGAAATAGCCCAGCGCACGATCTCATGACTGTCTGAAATCGCTGGATTTTCCGAATGGCTGAATATTTTACCAGAATTTTCCGGATCATCTAAAGCTACAAAACGAGATTGCCTTTTACGGCGATTAATCTCGTTTAATGATAGATTTATAGCAATCCTTGTCAAGTAAGTGCCCACGGTTGATTCTCCTCGAAATTTAAAAATATTTTTATAAAACCGGATAAACACTTCCTGCCCGACATCTTCTGCTTCCGGACATCGTCCTAACATTCCGATAATAATAGCCGCCACCTTTGATTCATAGCGCCGGATGATTTCGGCAAAGGCATTCTTTTCTCCCGAAAGGCAGGCATCAATAATCTCCTGATCTGTTAATTGTACTCGTTTCTCCATAAAATCTAAATACACTTATTTAGACATTTCAGCATTCAAATTTATTCCCGGCCGATCAATTTAAAAATCTAAACAGCTTTAATTGACTCGGAATAAATCCGAGTGCTCCTTTGTCTAATCAATGGTTTTGAAAATTGAAAGGACTCTTGATAATTATGAAAAAGAAAATTTACTTAATCGTCATCTTAATAGTCGCAATTGCTACTGGCTGGTTCTTATTCCAAAAAAACGGGGCTGATGGTCAAACTCAGATTACGTATAGACAAGTAAGTCGGGGAAATATTGAAACAATCATTTCCAGTACTGGCACACTTAAGGCTATCGGAACTGTGGATGTCGGCACGCAGGTATCTGGTCGCATTGATAAGATCATGGTTGACTTTAATGATGAAGTCCAAAAAGATCAAATCCTGGCCGTGCTTGATACAATTCGCCTATCACAGTCAGTTGCTGAAGCAAGAGCTAATTTGCAGAAACAGAGGGCCCTTTATGAACAAGCCGCTTTTCAATATGAGCGTATTTCCAAACTGTACCAGCAAAAATTAGTGTCTGAACAAGAATTGATCGATGCTAAAACTAATAAATCCACCAGCGATGTCGGTGTCAAGCAGGCTCAGATTGCTCTCGACAAGGCTGTCGCTGATTACGGTTATGCCATCATTCGTTCTCCAATTTCCGGAACTGTCATTGACCGGGCCGTGGAAGAAGGACAGACTGTGGCGGCTAGCTTCTCGACGCCAACCCTTTTTACGATTGCATGCGATATGACCAAAATGGAAATTGAAGTCTTAGTAGATGAAAGCGACATCGGTTCGATTAGAACTGATCAGAAAGTCCGCTTCACGGTCCAGAGTTATCAGGACAAAGTCTTTAAAGGAGTCGTGCGACAGATTCGCCTTCAGCCTCAAACAGTCTCCAACGTCGTTAATTATACAGTAATCGTCGATGCTGACAATCAGGAACAGGTACTATTACCGGGTATGACTGCTACGGTCGATTTCATTATCGATGTGCGCGAAAATGTACTGGTTGTACCGAATTCAGCTTTAAAAATCTCTCCGACAGAAAAAATGTTGGCAGAAGCTAACCAGACCGACCAGACATTATTAGAGCAACTACCCGATTCAGTAAAAACCTACTTGCGGGAGCACTTAAACCAGTCGCGACCTGAAAATGGTTCAGTTCAGGTGCCTGAAAAGTTAAACAAATCAAGAACGCTTTGGTATGTCGACGATGCTGGCCAGACTCTCATGGCTTTCGTGAAAACCGGTCTAAGTGACAATAAGAACACCGAGATTCTAGAAAATCCTGAAATTAAAGAAGGCACTAAAATTATCGTAAGCCTAACGAACAACAACAAAAAAACCAGCAGTGAATCATCAAATACACAGCGGTCAGGTATAAGCGGCCCCGGTGGTCGACCGCCATTTTGATGAAAGTCCTAATTAAATGATTGAATACAGAATTGGATAACTATATGTCAATGCTAATTGAAATCAGAGAATTACGTAAAACCTACCAGGTCGGCGACATCGAAGTTCATGCTCTAAGCAAGGTTGATTTCACGGTAACGGCCGGTGAGTTTGCGGCTATAATGGGCGCCTCGGGTTCCGGCAAATCAACTCTGATGAATATGCTCGGTTGCCTCGATCAACCGACCAGCGGGGAATATCTATTGGATAACGTCAACGTCAGTACCCTGACATCCGATGAACGCGCCGATATCCGCAACCAAAAAATCGGATTCGTCTTCAAGGCTTTAATTTGTTACCACGTACGACTGCTCTGGAAAATGTCAAACTGCCGCTAATATATGATCGTCATCACCGTATTAAAAATACCCAATATGCCGCAATGGAGGCCTTGGAACGGGTTGGTCTGGCCGATCGCATGCACCATGTTCCCAATCAGCTGTCAGGAGGCCAGCAACAACGGGTCGCCATTGCCAGGGCTTTGGTAAATAAACCTTTTATTCTGCTGGCTGACGAACCAACTGGTAATTTAGACAGCAAGACCTCAATGGATATTTTCAGCCTGTTTCAACAATTGAATAATGATGGACTAACTATCGTCATAGTTACGCATGAACGCGATTTTGCATCTTATGCAAAACGAATTCTTGAGATGCGTGATGGAATACTTCATAAGGATATACTGATTAAAAATCCTCGGAACGCGGTCGAAGACCTCAGAAATTTAATCGCCCACCAGCAACAGGAGGAAAATTAATGATAAGAATTTATAACCTCCTAAAAGTTGCTATTAAAAGTATTCTGAAAAACCGAATGCGTAGTCTGCTGACTTCACTCGGAATCATCATCGGTGTCAGCGCTGTCATCATTATGGTGGCGGTCGGCCGCGGTTCGCAAGCTATTATCGAAGACAATATCAAGTCACTTGGTACCAATTTAATAATTGTTTTTCCTGGTTTTACACGCAGTGGCGGAGTCAGCATGGGGGCTGGCAGTTTCAATCGCTTTACCATGAAAGACATTGAAAAAATTAAAGAGTCCGCAACCTTAATAAGTGCCATTTCACCAATAGTCCGCGCTAATGGTCAGGTGATATACAGAAGCGACAACTGGAATACCAGTATTAATGGCGTCACACCGGAATATTTTACTATCACTAATTGGGAACTGGAAAGCGGTGAATTTTTTACTGAGCGCGATGTTATTGCCCGTAAGAAGGTCGCCCTGCTCGGCCAAACGGTAGCCAAGGAATTGTTCGGCGAAAATGATCCAGTCGGTGAACAGATTCGCATCCGCAATACTCCTTTTACCGTGATCGGTGTACTCAAGGAAAAAGGCGGCTCCGGCCCGGGTGGTAGTGATCAAGATGATATTGTTATGGCACCGTCGACGACGGTGTTGTACCGTCTGAAAGGTTCACAATGGATTGATATGATAAATGCCAGTGCAATTCGTGAAGAAGATATGACAGCCGCTCAACAAGAAATTCGAGCGATTCTTCGGGAAGCTCACCGTCTCGGTCCGGCTGACGATGATGATTTCAATATCCGCACCCAATCCGAAATCATTGACTTTGCTTCTTCGACTTCGAAAACCATGACTCTGCTCCTGGGAGCAGTCGCCTGCGTCTCGTTGATTGTTGGCGGGATTGGTATTATGAACATAATGCTGGTTTCGGTTACGGAAAGAACTCGAGAGATCGGTATCCGTATGTCAATCGGCGCTCGCACCAGCGACATTCTCGCCCAGTTTCTGTCAGAAGCCGTCGTCCTCAGTCTGGCAGGCGGAATCATTGGGATTATTTTAGCGCTATCAGCTTCGGCACTGTTAAATCATTTGACTGATTTACGTACTGTTATTGATCCAGTCGTAGTGATTTTGGCTTTTACTTTTTCAGGAGCAGTTGGAATTTTCTTCGGGTGGTACCCGGCACGCAAAGCCGCTAATCTCAATCCAATCGATGCCCTCCGCTATGAATAGAAAGGATTTTTCGGATGAAATATTTTAATATTATTGGCTTATTAATCCTGATCACGTCGGCTGTATTTGCCACAGAGAAACTTACTCTGGATCAATGTATCCAGATCGCCATACGCAATAATAAATCATTAACGAAAAATGAACTTAGTGTTCAGCAAACTGCGCTCGGCACAAAGGAGGCTTATGCTAATTTATATCCGTCGGCGAAAGCCTCCGCCAGCGAAAGCGGCAGTGACGGCAATTCGAAACTGAGTACTGGCTTGAGTATTAATCAGAATATTTATTCACCCGGCTTATTTTCCGATATAAAATTAGCCCATAACAAGAACGAAATTGCCAAACTGAATCGGGAAGACCTTGTCGCCCAAATTCGCACTGAAATCGAAACGGCTTATTATAACATTTTAACTTCGCAGGGATTACTGAGTGTATATCGGGAAAACCTGATAGCCGCCGATGATAATCTGGATATGATTCGGACTATGTATAATCTCGGTACCAAAACCGAATCTGATGTTCTTAAGGCCGAAGTCCAAAAAGGCGAAATTGAAAATAAACTGATCAGTCGGGAACTCGAACTGACCAATGAAAAACGTTCGCTGGCAATTCTGATGGGTATTACACCTGACCAGGACTTTGAAATCGAAGAAATTGATATTGAGCAAATTAATGTGCCGCCTATTTCCGAAGCCATGGAATTGATTTTTAAGAATAACTATGAATATCAAGCCCTGCAAAAATCCCTGAAAAGTGAGCAAATCAATCTGAAAATCGCTAAGGAATCATATTTACCAGCACTTAGCGCTGGCTATAGCTATTTAAAAGATTGGACCGGCATCAAGACAACTGACGGTTACGGTTCATGGAATATATCAGCCAGCATCGGACTTTTTGAAGGATTTCGCAAGAAGCAGACCGTTCAGAAAAACCAGCTCAGCCTGATAAGTGCGAAGGTCGATTTGGATGCCAAGGAACAAGAACTTCTCTCCACCCTGCTTACCTATTATTCCAATCTCGATAACTATAACAAGGTAATCGTACTCCAGGAGAAAACTCTGGAATCCGCCCGTAAAAGCTATGAACTCGTTACCCGGCAATACGAATTAGGTCTGGCAACTATGCTTGAACAGACCACTGCCCAGCTCTCGGTAGTTGAAGCTCAGGCAAACCTGGTAAAAGCTAAATATAGCCGCAAGATCGTCGAATCACAGGTCAGACAACTCCTGGCAATGTGATGACTTTACATAGGGTCAAAGAGTAATTCAACATACATACACACTTAAAACCATATACCGAAGGCAACCTTCCGCAATATGAGGTTTTTATGGTTAATATTCGGATTAAATGCTTGGCCGCGGGAGGAGTCGTGGCTGTCTCAATATTCCTGCCAGGTTGAACTGTTTTGATAGTTACACAATACGTAAAGTGTAGAGAGTAAGTCTTATATTTTTTCTGATTTATTTCAGTAGTATGATTTATTGTTTCAGTTTTATAGTCTTACTTTACCAGACCAAAATTCATGTAATGAGAAAAATAAATAGAAAGCCCAATATTTATTTTTTACCAAACCTTTGTCTAAAGTCCCTTCTTCCCCATATTCCACCGATAGATTCAGATTATTATAGCGTTGTAAAGGAATACCAATCCCAGCAGTCACTCCAAAGGATTTTATCCGGATATTGTCGATCTCGACATAAGAATTATAATAATTCGCGCCCAATCGATAAAGAACCTTTCCCGACTCTTTTGATGGTTCTTTACCGGGAGAAAATTCCATTCCGATTGAAATCCGATCACTGTTTCTGGTGTTAAAAGTTGAGTTGGAAAAATTAGTATTAGCCCAATTTCTCCATAGATAATCAAGCCCAACTCTAAAATTATCACCTTTCTTCATTGAAATTCCAAGCCCAATTTTTTGAGGGATTGTTAGATCGGATTGCTTGTTCTGCCTTAAAGCAATCGTTGTATCATTACAAGTAAAATTTAAATTATCAACGGTATTTAAAGTCTTGTTATGTCCATAAATCGCACCAAGTGTACATGACCAACCCTTCATTTCGATCGAGTATTGCATTCCATAATCCGAATATAATCCATATGCAGTTCGTTTATTCTCTAAGTCATATTTTGTATAACTATTGTCACCTCCACCGATTTCGGTTTTAGTAAAGTTACCAAGAATATAGGCGGCATTAAATCCAGCAGTTAACCCCTTTAATAGTTTAAAGGAGTGACCAATATATCCTTGACTTAAGCCGCCAACGCCTAAATATTCTTTTTCGTATTGGGTAAGTTCACCGCCAACTTCGTCATGGGAGTACACGGTGTAATCAATGGAACTGATAGGGAGAATCCCAAAGCTAAGGGCCCACCAGTCAGTCATATACAAATCAGCCAAAAAGTAACTGATATTAATAGAACCATCAGTCTGTGAGATCTTGTGATCACTAGCTCTGTTGTAGATTCCGTACACTCCCGTCTCTATTGTAAACGAGCGTGGTAGAACGCCTATATAGGAGGCTGGATTGACACTATTAATTGAATTACCAGACTGAAAGGCAATGCCCGTTCCGCCCATAGATCTATTTATACCATAATTGTAATCGATTATCTGGCCGATCCCGCCTATAGAATAAATGGAATTTTTTACTTGCGCTCTGGAGGAATCAGTAAAAATCAATGCGCATAAGAGTATGATTAAAAAAAATTGTATTTTATTAATCACTATAGGCCTCAGTAAGTCAGGTAATATAATTTAAGTTTCGTCTTCGGACTATTATTATCAATTATCAATCGCTCTAAAGATGAACCAAGCCTTGATGATAAAAATGACAAGAGTAGGCCATCTGTTTCAGTATCGAAGTGAAAGTCATTCAGTTCGCCATTCAAATAATCTGTGATATCAAATGAATAAATAGTTACTTCCTCATATGATCCCCCAGTTGTAGTTTTAGAAGATGACGCTACAAGGTTTTGAAGTGCGTTTATCATATTAGTTTTATAAAGATATATATTTGATGAAACATCAGGATAATCATCTGTTTTTTCTAATAATAATTCTAATTCGGCTTTTACTATCGTGCCTTGCTCAAACATCAATATATTCGACAAACTGGGGAAATCTACCCTGATTAGTAATCCGATCCCATTCTGTAAAAATGCCAAACCATTAGAATTAGCGCTTGGTAATTCATAGCGTTGCTCTGTCAGTGAGCTTAGCTGGGTAGAGGATAAATCGTAAATAATTTGGTTAAACTGCTTAGTGGAATCATACATACCAAATTCATGCTCGATTTCCTCAATTTCATGTTCTGCCGATCTGGTGGTATGCAATACCAGCTTGGCATCGTTAGCGGTCGCGTCAAATCCGACGACCACTCCTTCATAAGTATCATCGGCTATCAATACCAGACCATGAAAATAATCAACAAAGCGGTCATTATCATCTACTTCATCCGAACCATCTTTGAGTTTGGTGAACAAATCGAGACCAATATTATCATTGATCTTAATTAGTAGGCTATCCTCATCACTGGTCGGTTCGGGAGTATAAGTAATCGTACCTATTGGATTAGGATTATAATTAAAAGTAGAACGATTAGTGAGAATTCCCTCCTCATTAAAATCGATGTTTTCGGATAACTGATAAACATTAATTATTTGATTATTGGTTGTATCGCCCCAAAAGGAACCATTATATTTAATAATTAAATTTAGCGAATCATAGGTATCGTTTTGGTCAAAATTAATCCTCGTCGGCACTCCTATTTTGAAATAGCTCCTACATACAATCCTTCCTAAATAATTATCATCATAATTACCGATCAGTATTTTTTCTTTACCGAAAGTTTCTAATTCATCTAAAATTACGGTGGACAGACTTACTGAAAATGTATCAATCAGGGTGATAGCTGTTTGGGATTCTATGAACCTTTCACCCAATGTGTAATTTCCCGAGTCATCCTCGCACATCTTCAAGTCGAGACATAAAAATAAAATAACTCCATATAACGATAGAATCTGAATACAACCTGATAGGCTATTTTTAATGTTTGTCCACATTATTATTGTTAGTCAAGTGTTAGAAGTATTTCATTTGAAATATATTTTAAAATAACCTGGTATTATTCTGACTGGTTGCTTTTACTGGAATGATTAATCCAGAGCAGGTACACACTAAGATATTTAGTCATTGTCTACCTGTTCATCATCAGGATCAAAGCCCCAAAGATCGTCAAAATAATAACTTGAATTTCTTCCCGTAGTAATGTAACCTATCGTATCACCGACAGAAAAACCAACTGCCTCAACCCGACCAGAGGCTTCAAGTGATGTTTTTTGTTTCCATATATCCTCAATCGGATCATATTCCCAAACGTATGAACCAGGAGAGTTATATCCGCCGGTGACAATATAGCCCTTCCCATTTAAAGTAAATGATGATTTGTATATACCAGAAATATATGAATAATCATCATCGTAGTCATCATCGGACGCATCGTAGATATCACGTTTTCTGTTCCAAGTATCCCCAGCAGGATTGTATTCCCAAAGATCGGTTTCGTAGGAAGCATTATCTATACCTGTACATACATATCCTTTATTATTAATGGTGAAGGCGACCGCATTCTGTCGCTTTCCGCCCCGCAGGCTTAACTTTTGTGTCCATTGTCCCGTGGATGGGTCGTATTCGTAAAAATCTTTCAAGACACTGCCGTCATATCCCGTACCAACATAACCTTTATTATTAACGGCGAAAGCCACTGCCCCATACCTCGCTGATCCCAAGAGAGTATCAATTTGTATCCAAGAGTCTGCCAGTGGATCATATTCCCAAAAATCCTTTAGTTTGTTTCTTCCATCATAGCCAGTGCCGACATAACCTTTTGTATCGGTTGCAAACGCGACTGCGCCATTTCGGGGACTACCCGGCAAATCTGCTATCCGTGTCCAACCATCCACCGTCGGTTCGTATTTCCAGAAGTCATTTAATCGATCTGAACCACTGTAGCCGGTTCCGACATATACTTTATCATCAATACAAAATACCACAGCGCCAGAACGGGGAGTCCCTTCAAAATCAGATAGCTCAAACCAATTTCCTATCAATTCCTCGTCATCTTCATCATCACTATCATCACATCCGCAAGCAAATAGAAGAAACGCAACAACGCTTATACTAAAGAAAATTTTTCTAAACACTACAATACACCTAAATATATTCTGGTCATTATTTGTCACGTTTTTATAATCATTGCTTACTTGCTTCACTCTCTTATCATTATTTTGATCCTCCCCTTTGGCAAGACTGGATTTGTAGAATTTGTTCATGCCTCGGTTTCTTTTAAACATAATGTTCTCCTTAAAATGCTAAATGCTGAATTTTTCGCTTTTCTAAAAAGCTATTATGCTCAGTATTAGACAATTGAAGATTATTTTTTATTCCAGGCATAACCTTAAAGCGTTTGTTTTGAAATGCAAACCGAACAAGCTAAAAGGATAATCAGCCACCGGATTCGATCAGGTTTGCTTATTTTATTTTGATTTCTTTCGCCTTATATTTGAATGCAAAAGATTGAAATTACATGAGTCCGAACCCGGTAAAAATAAAACGAATCATCATCTTGTTTCTCATTTTGACACTCAATATTTACGTTCAGAGTGCCTCCTCACCGGCCTTTCGCTTTGAACATCTGTCCACTCAAAACGGACTTTCGCATAACTCCGTGATTGAGATACTACAGGATCGCCAGGGATTTATGTGGTTCGGCACTTTAAACGGTCTGGATCGTTATGATGGTTATAGTTTCGCGGCTTACCGGCCGATTGCGGGAGATACTACCAGCTTATGTCACAATGTCATTAACGCCCTTTTTGAAGACAGTCGCGGAATTTTATGGATTGGTACCCTGAACGGTCTGAACCGCTATGATCGTTCGCAGGACCGTTTCGTCAGAATTTCCCACGATCCGGAGAATCCCAATTCATTAATAGATAATCGAATTCGTTGCATAACCGAAGACCATACCGGTGAAATATGGATCGGAACAGAAGGTGGTTTGGCCTGTTATAATCCGGAAACCAATCTATTTCGAACCTATCTTCCGGATCCGAAAAATCCGGCCAGTCTTAGTGATTTTATTATCCATGATATTTATGAAGATAGTCGTAACCAGCTTTGGATTGCAACCGAAAAAGGGGGCGTCAATCGCTTTAATCGCAGTACTCAAACCTTTACCCGCTACCGACACGAGACGACTGATTCTTCCAAATCCGGGACGAGTGCGGTTATAACTCTTTGGGAAGACCAATGGGGTAATTTGTGGATCGGCACCTGGGGTGATGGTCTGCAGAGATTCGATCCAAATGTGCAACGTTTCAAAAAAATCACTCTCAGTTCGAGCAGTAAAGAACAATTCGCGATGGAAATTATAACAAAATTACTAATCGATCCTTCAGGTCGACTCTGGATCTGCACTTATGATGCCGGATTGTTCATTCTGCCTCAAATCCCGCGCAATCCATACTCGCGTATTGTTGAAGGCGCCCAACATTATATCTACAATCCACTCGATGAAACCAGTATTCGTTCCAACGCGCTTTGGACGGTTTATATGGATCGCACGGGGGTGGTCTGGATCGGGAATGAAAACGGCGGTATTAACAAATGCGATACCAAACAAAGCCATATTTTGCAATATCGTTCGGGTCTCTCGAGTGGCGATCATCTTTCTAATAATCACGTCACCTCATTTTATGAAGATGTATCGGGAGTGATCTGGATCGGTACGCGCTTTGGCGGTCTCAACCGCTTCGATCCGGTCAATAATCGCTTTCGGGTCTTTCGCCAGATTCCCGACCGTAGCAATAGCATCGGTTCGGATGCCATCCTGAGTCTGGCGGGAAATAAAGAATATCTCTGGATTGGTACCGACGGCAATGGATTGGATCGCTATAATTTTTCAACCGGACGATTCGATCATTTTAAACACAACGATCGGGATCATTCATCTTTGGGTGAAGATGCAATTTTCTCCCTTTGCATCGATCGCAGAAATACACTCTGGATTGGTACTTGGGGGGGCGGTTTATCGTGTTTAAATCCCAACGGAAATACCTTTACCAATTATGCTGTGGATAAAATCAATGAACGCCTGAATGTAGTCACTTCCATAGCCGAAGATACCTCCGGCGCTCTCTGGCTTGGGACTTACGGCAAAGGCTTGGTCTATTTCGACCCTTCTCAAGAAAAAATGCTGTACTTCAATAATGATGAAACGAATTCTTCAAGTCTCGGCCATGACAATATCAATACCCTCTTTATCAGTCAAAACGGAACGCTCTGGATCGGTACAATGGGCGCCGGATTGAATTTTCTTGAGCATTTTCAAGCGGACTCCGGGATAGCCCGTTTTGGACGATTTGACCAGACCGCGGGATTGCCCGATAATATCGTCGAATGTATCATCGAAGACGACGATGGATTCCTCTGGATGGGCACCAACCACGGGATTGCCCGTCTGAATCCAGCCACCGGAGAAATTCGCAATTTTGATCGAAATGACGGTTTCGGACAGGATATATTTTACCATGAATCAGTTTTAAAGGCCGGCAACGGCCTGCTCTATTTCGGCGGAATTGAAGGATTCAACGTCTTCCAACCCTATAATATTAGCTATAATCCTTTCATCCCACCGGTAGTAATTACCCAATTACAAATCTTCAACGAAACGATCCGGCCCTATTTCTCTGGTAAGAATCGTTTAAAACGGTCAATATTTATTTCAGACGATCTCACCCTTTCTTATAAAGATAACGTATTCTCATTCGAATTTGCCGCCCTTGATTACAGCTGTCCGCAAAAAAATCAATACGCCTATATGATGGAAGGCTTCGACCGCGACTGGCGTACGACCGATGCTGATCGAAGATTCGCAACTTACACCAATCTGCCACATGGTGAATATACTTTCCGGGTAATTGCCTCCAATAATCACGGCTTGTGGAATGAATCCGGTACCGCCATCCGGTTGACGATTACTCCCCCCTTCTGGCAAACCAGCTGGATGATGATTATTTATATTGGTCTGATTCTCGGCGCGATTCTGCTGATAAGGATGGCCGTTCAGGTTCGTGAGCGCAACCGGGCTCAGATCGAAATTAAGCGTATGGAAGCCGAAAAAATCCATGAAATGGATCAGCTTAAGCTCCGTTTCTTTACCCATATTTCGCATGAGTTCCGCACCCCCTTGACTCTGATCATCGGTCCGGTCGAGCGAATGTTACAGATTGGGAGTCGCATGAATCAAAAGAAACGCGAAATCTATAATCGGCTGGTTCTTCAGAATGCCCGCCGGTTACTGCGACTGGTAAATCAGCTCATGGATGCCCGTAAATTGGATACGGGCAGTATGAAGCTGGAACTACAGGAAAAGGACTTTGTGGCCTTTGTTAAAGCCATTTTTTCGGTTTTTCATCTGCAGGCCGAACAACGCAAAATATCCTACACTTTCCATACCGACCTGGATTCGCAATATTTCTGGTTTGATCCGGACAAAATCGAGAAAGCTTTGTATAACGTCATTGCTAATGCTCTGAAATTCACCCATCCGGAAGGGTCGGTGGAGGTGTTTCTCACTTACTCTCCTCCAACTAAAAAGGTCGGCGCCGAGGATGTTATAGAATCACATGGTTCGGTCAGCGTGCAGGTCTGTGATACGGGTATCGGTATCGCTCCGGATCAGATTGAACATATCTTCGATCCATTCTATCAGGTGCGCCAACCCGCCAGTCACAAAGTCCATGGCACCGGTATTGGGCTTTCAATCAGTAAAGATTTTATTGAGATGCACGGTGGCCAAATCCTAGTCGCAAGCAAACCCGGTCAGGGAAGTACCTTTACCTTAATCGTACCGGTAAAATTGTTACCGGATAACTCGCCAAGTGCAATACCAAAAACCGGCACTTCGGATAAAAGCCCCGAAACCGTCGAGGTTGCCGCCGATGAAGATTTCGTCGATGATCTGTCAGACAGTTCAGAAGCCGAATGCTTCGACAAAGAAAATAATAAACCGCTGATCCTGGCCGTCGAAGACGATCGTGACCTTCGTCAGTATCTCGCGATGGAAATTGAAAACCAATACGCGATGATTCAGGCCTCGGACGGCCTGAGCGGATATGAATTGGCTGTTGATCGAATACCCGACCTGATTATTTGCGATGTCAGGATGCCAATCATGGACGGTAACGAGTTCTGCCATCGCTGTAAAAACGACCAGCGTACCAGTCATATCCCAATCATCATGCTGACAGCTCAAACTTCTGAAGAAAAATGCAGGGAAAGCTTTTTAGCCGGTGCCGATGATTATATCACCAAACCTTTCAATCCGGAGCTTCTTAAACTCCGCATCGAAAACTTATTGAATACCCAAAAAAAAATACGGGAGCGTTATAGTCACATGATATATCTCAATCCGAAGGATATTCAGATCAGCTCCCCGGACGAACAATTTCTGAAAAAAGTCGTCGAAGCCGTCGAGCAATATATGTCCGATACCGGTTTCTCGGTGGACGATCTGAGTTATCACGTTGGTTTGAGTCGCGCCCAGCTCTATCGCAAGATGCAAGGACTGATCAATCACACTCCCAGTGAATTTATCCGGATTTATCGTCTCCAGCGGGCCATGCAACTCCTCGAAAAAGGGCACTCATCTTCTCAGGTCTGCTATAAAATCGGTTTTCGCGATCCCTCCTATTTCTCGAAATGTTTCCGCAAGCAATTCGGTCGGACACCTCAGCAAATCCGCAGTAAAGCCGAACCGGCTTAGTTCCGCACTCAGACCAACCGGTCAAGCATTCTTCCCTGTATTCTTAATGCAACCTAATTACCAGATAATGAGATGTTTTTTCTCGGTAAGCATTTTATCTTGACTCATGGTGAAGTCTAATACTGATCAAATCGGCAACGCTGAAAACACGAAAAACAATCGCCTGAAATGGATGCTGATTGAGATCTTTTGCATCGTTTTCGTTATTCTTTGTTTAGTAATTCTGTATCGATGGTTTGTATGAGAGATAAATTTAAAAGCCAAAGGAGGTGCGGTGCACATTATAAGTTAAAGGGGATGCTATTACTGATGTTAACGCATTTAAATAATAACAAAGGAGGAAAATTATGCGTTTGAGAAACGTTGTTATGGGATTATTGCTGATTATGCTGGTGACCTCACTGGCATTGTCCCAGAGTACTGTAAAAGAATCGTTTAGTTATCCAGCCACAACCCTGGCGGGAATTGGAACAGCCGCGAATGGTTTCAGTGGCTCCTGGGTTAATGACGAATCCAATGGTATTGAAGGTTTAGTCTCGATTGCCGGTACG
>Ga0172369_10000614_pt1 | contig 53165 bp, 42 predicted proteins | sample LakKiv25m_FD_114539 | JGI IMG/M metagenome (GOLD analysis project Ga0172369, IMG submission 114539) | Freshwater microbial communities from Kabuno Bay, South-Kivu, Congo - kab_022012_11.25m | ecosystem: Environmental > Aquatic > Freshwater > Lake | place: Democratic Republic of the Congo...
GGTTTTGTTGAAGCCAAAATAAGTCTTGTCAAAACGGAAAGTGGTTTTTGTGTCGGGTGTTTACCACACGATTTTTCCCAAGGTGCAATGGCCGGAAGTTTCCAGACATCTTTCATCTGTTTGTCTCCGTTGAGTTGTTTCATTAGTTCGTAATTAAAGTAATGAGGAACCTTCTCGGATTTTCTTGCCCAAATGATTTGTTCTGTCGAGTAAGTAAAATAGCGGCAAGAAAAATTCGGTGGGGGATTAGTCTTTTCCCAAGTAATTATGTTTAAAATCTTAAAGCCTAATTCTGTCAAGATTTGTCCAACGGAAAAAATGTTGTGCATTGTTCCGCTAATCCAAATAGTTGCATCATCTTTCATTTTGTCTCGAACCAATGAAAGCCATTTTCGATTGAATTCGTTAATATATTTAAAACCGTGAGATTTGTCCCAATTACCCTTATTTACACTTGTTATTTTACCATTGTATATAGTTAGTCCGTTGTTAGATAAAAAATAGGGTGGGTCAGCAAAAACCATATCAAACTTATGTTCAAATTGAGGCAATAACTCCAGTGTATCTCCTTTGAGAAGATAGAAGTTTTTGTCGTCAGATTTGAAATGAGGTTTAAGCATTCACTAATGTAAATTGTGATTTAAATTCATCCAGCGAATTTACAATTAACTTATCATTAAATCCTTCATTCAAATTTGTCCAACGTATCAAAGCATCATTTCCTTTGAAATCTATGGTTGGATCTATCTCAACTCGTAATCCATAGTATTCCCATTGTGGGGTTTCGTCTAATGAAAGGAAATAATCAAATAAGGGTTTTATTGCAGAAGGTTTGCTCTTAGAGTTTTTTATTTCAATTTTCATAATAGAATGTTTAAAATTAACTTTGCAAATATAAAAAATAAATTAAGAAAACATACAATAAGTGTTATTTTATTTACAATGAAGAAAGAAATATTAATAAAGTTTGGTGAAAGATTAAAGAAGGCGAGGCAAGAAAAAGGACTTACCCAAGAGCAATTTGCGAAAATATGTGGATTGCATAAAAACTATATTGGAATGGTAGAAAGAGGAGAAAGAAATCCTTCTTTAATAAACATTGAAATTATTGCAAAAGGACTTAAAATTTCAATCTCAGATTTAATGAAATTTTGAGTTGTACCTAATTTCCGAACAACTTAAAATATAGTTAATTACGATTTTACAAAAACTTGCTTAGAGAATTGAGAAATTTTTAAATGTCAGACAAATCTAAGTTAGGAATAATAAAGCCATTAGTATATGCTTTTTTATAATAAAAGGCTCTTCTTCTAACTTTTAATACACCTCCTTTTCCATCAGGGGCATTTGTTTTATCTTGGTTATTAGCGCCTTTGGTCTTAGGTTCTAAATATTCCCCCATACTACACGACAAACTATCAGACAATCCCTTTAAAATGAATCCTTGTATTAGCTCCCAATCTTTTTTAAACACTAAAATCCTATCCTCATTAGGATGGTCAATAAAATAATCAATTATTTTATACTGATCTTGTTGTAATGAAATACTATTTTCTTTTGCTAGGTAAACTACCCAAAAAGTCAAAGCAATTTTTTTTCTAACTTTCGCTGTTTCCCATTTTTCATTAGCAACTTCAAAATAGTTTATCATTTGAATTTGAGTAGGTTCCTTTGCTTTTATTTCACCATTTCTATTTTTCTGTATTGGCAATATTTTTACTTCACATCCAATTTCAGGAATATCGGCATCAGCATTATTATTGTTTCTAATCCCAAGCAAATTTTCAACAATCAAGCCTGACGCCCCTTTCTTCATATTTTTCCTTTCAATATTCAACTCTGACTTTAACTCGCCAATAGTTTTTCCTTTTGAATTTTTTATAATTTCAAATAAAGGAGTAAGTATCTCAATTGCTTTACTACTTAGCATATGTTTATAATGAGTTTAATTTGTAATTAATAACTCTTTCAATGCTCCCCTTTTATCTGGATTGGCATTGATACTGCGTCTTGCATCTATTCTTTGAATATTGAAGTCAGAATATAAGTCGTCAAAGAAATTATCGTTTTCATCCTTGCCTTTTACGTCTGAATTGCTCAAAATCCAAGTGTGTCCCAAGGTGTCAAGTTTGTGGCAAAAATCTCTTAGTCTGATTTGTTCGGCATCGTTAAACTCGTCTTTTGCATACGAATTGAAACTTGAGGTTTCGCTTAAGGGTTTGTAAGGTGGGTCAAAGTAAAACAAAGTGTAGTTGTCAGTGTAATTCAGAGTTTCTTCGTAGTCGCCACAAAGGATTTCCACTTTTTGCATTGCTTGACTTACCGCCAAAATATTTTCCTTGTCGCAAATGGTCGGTCTCTTGTAACTGCCCATTGGCACGTTGTATTCGTTTTTACGATTTACTCGGTAAAGTCCGTTGAAACAAGTCCGATTCAGAAAAATAAACAAAGCAGCTTGTCCGCTTTGTTCTTCTTTTCTTTGATTATACAGTTCTCTTTTTGTATAGTAATATTCTTTTTTTGCTTCGTCTTTGTTTTCAAGTCCGTGAAATTCGTTTTGTAAAGTTTGAAGTATTGAAATAAGTTCCTTTGGTCTTGAAGCTATTGTTTTGTAAGTATTTATTAAGTCTTCGTTAATGTCGTTAATAACTGCTTTTTGTAGGTTTGGAAAGTTATTTAACATCCAAAACAAAACTGCACCACTTCCCACAAATGGTTCGATGTATGTGAATTTGTCATTAGAAATGTCTTTGGGCAAAGCCTTTTCAATGTTATTTATGAGCTGTGTTTTACCACCTGCCCATTTTAAAAACGGTTTTGCTATTCTGTCTGTCATTAGTCTTTAAAATTTCTTTAGTCAAGCAAATTTACAATTTTCATTTTTCTAATACCTATTTCGGTCAATTAATTGTCAATCGTTTTTGTCGTCTTTTTCGGATACCTACCAACATCAGTCTTTGAAATAATGAGTTTATTACTTAACCATTTTCTATACAAAGATATTTATACTTTGTTGAAAGTATGAGTTGAGAACCTGATTTTATGACCATCTATGTCATTTACAACGTATTTTATAATAAATTTCTTTCAGCTTCTTTCTTATTTCACCGTTTTGTAAAACTTCTTAGCCTCTGAAGGTGTAATACAAATTTTCCTGTAAAATAAATCAAAAAAAGGAAATCAGTAAAAACAAATGAACTGCTATTGAAAAGATGACATTAACTCGTTCCAGCCACTTTCCAGGTGCAGATTGCTGAAAGCCTTGTCACACAACAATCTTTCCTTGTCGTTAAAACCAAATTTTACACAGGTTTTAAGTGCATCCAATGCACCAGATTTATTGTTTTGCTTCATATAATTCAATGCCTTAAAATAATAAACATCCGGATTGTCGGGGTCAACCCATTCATATAAGGTTAAAAAATGTTCAAATGCCTGCTGGTTTTGTTTGTAATTCTGGCTGCATTGCATAAAACAGGCAAGGCTTATGTAATTCAATACACGCTGAAATACTTTAGTTTCATAGAAGTTAGAAGATTTTGTTTTTTTCCAGAGTTTGTCAATTTCGATTTTCCACCACTCGAGGCTTTGAGCAGGCAATGCCTGAAGATATTTTTCCTGCAAAGTATTTTCCTGAGCAAGGGCTGCATCTTCGATGGCTATGTCGGAAAGGATGTCGGTTGTTGCTTTTAAAATGTCTAATTTATTGATAAAATCTAAAGAAGAATATAATCCGTTGACCATGTTTTGCTTTCTGATTAAAGTTCTTTCAGCCAAAGCAGGATGTTTGTAAGGTTCCATCAACGATTTTGAAATAAACAACTGAATTAATTGGGAGTCTTTTAAAATCAGATGGTCGCGCATTGCTTCAAACTCAAACCAGTAAAGTCCTTCCGAGTAAATAGAAGTATCAGGCCATGCATGATCACCTTCAAACTCAACAAAAATATGACGCAGAGGTGTACCAACTAAGCTTTTTGTAAGGTTTCTTAGTTCAGTATAATTGAAGTCATCGAGACCTGCCATAGCACAATATAAAAATGTACGGGTAACAGGAAGATTGATAGCCGGCATCCCTGCTCCACAAGCAATCACCCCTGCAATATGAATGTCAGCAAGAGAAAGGGCAAGTGCATAACGTGAGCCACCTGAAAAACCTGAAACATAAATTCTTTTATTATCAGGATGAAATCTGGTGGTACAATCTTCAATGACCGATTGCGCAATGGTTTGTACCAGTTCCCATTGCATGCCATTTTTTACACCATTCAAGCCGACTAAAATATAGCCGAATTGTTCAGCAAGAAATTTGTATTTTTTAACAGGAAACATTCCATTTGCTGCAGGGTCAAAAAAAATGATGCATGGTAAGGACTTTTGATATTTAAACTTTTCAGGCAGATATAAGCAATATTCATTTGAGTATTTAAGGGTTTTTACTTTCGGATAAACCAATGATGTTTTAAAAGTATCACTTGCAATTTCATTAAGACTATTCACTTTATTATTTTTGTCGGACTGGCATTTTGCTGACAGCAGGAACAATACAATTGGAATTATCAGTGCTTTTTTCATCATTACTATTTTATGTAAAATTATAAAATTATTTCTTAATCATTATTTTTGTTAAAAATTTATTTATGCAGATTGATTCAAAAATGTTGCTTGCAATAATACCTCTTGCTTTAATAAATGTTAGCTTGATAATATGGTGCCTGACTGATTGGTTTAAAAGAGAAAAATTTAAATATTTACCAAAACTGGCATGGCTGTTTATAGTTTTATTTATACAATTTATTGGGCCTGTTACATATTTAACCTTGGGAAGAAACCATGACAGCCATACAGACTGAAAATCTGACTAAAATTTACAGAAAAGAAAGACATCCGTCACTGGATCATTTAACACTGGAAATAAAGCGGAATATTGTTTTCGGTTTTCTTGGGCCTAATGGAGCAGGCAAAACAACAACAATAAAAATCCTTACGTCTTTGATGAATGCTACAAAAGGTAGTGCATTCATTGAAGGTAAACTTATAAATACAAAACAAATTGAACTTCGCAAACTTATAGGTTATTTGCCGCAGGAACCAAAGATGTATGGCTGGATGACAGGAAAGGAAGTTTTAAAATTTGTTGGAAGATTGTATCAAATGAGTACAAACGAAATAAACATCCGTGCTGATTTGCTACTGAAAATGTCGGGATTGAATGATGTAAAAGACAAACGTATTTCGACCTATTCAGGAGGAATGCTCCAACGAATGGGTATAGCTCAGGCAATGATGGGAAAACCAAAGGTTCTGTTTTTAGATGAACCTACATCATCGCTTGATCCGATTGGCAGAAAGGAAGTACTTGAATTTATAGGATCATTGTCGGGTGAATGTACTGTTTTTATGTCAACACATATTTTATCAGATGTGGAACGTATATGTGATGAAATTGGGATTATTAATAAGGGAAAATTGGTGATACATGATCAAACAGATAAACTGAAAAAAAAATATGCTTCTGGGAAAGCAATTATTGATTTTTCGTCAGAAAACGATATGAAAAAATTCAGGGACGCTGTGAAAAGTGAAATTCTGCCCGGAAATTTTGTTTATGAAAATAAATCAGTTAATTATTCACCATTGGATATTAAAAAAGAAAAACATCAACTGCTGTACTTTATTTCAGAGCATCAAATTGAGATAAATCGTCTTGAATGGTTAGATGCTACCCTGGAAGATATATTTATTAAGCTTGTCGGTTAAAAAAACACCTATGAAAGCATTGTTATTAAAAGAATTGCAGGAAAATCTAAAAACAGGTAGATTCTGGATTTTGCTGATTATATTTTCATTTTTTGCCATCATGTCGCCATTAACAGCCCGTTATATGCCTGAAATTTTTGCATCCATGTCGAAACAACAGGGTATAGAAATTAAAATACCTGATCCTACCTGGCTTGATGCCATTTCTCAGTATGTTAAAAATATTTCACAATTGTGTACATTCGTTGTAATATTAATTTATGTGGGGATTGTGGTGAAAGAAAAGGAGAATGGAACTGCAGTTTTTTTATTGGTAAAACCGGTTAAGCGGTCATCGTTTATAATATCAAAATTCATCATTGCTATGATGATTTTGTTTTTGATTTTTACTGTATCATTTTCTTTGTCAGGCTTTTATACTTACCTGTTTTTTGATAGTTTGCCACTGATAAAATTTACTGTGGTAAATCTTCTATTATTATTAAATACTGTGGTTGTTCTCTCAATTACTATTATGTTTAGTGCAATATCAAAAACGCAGGTTGTTGCAGCCATCTTTTCTTTTATAGCATGGTTGTTTTTAGGTTTAATGGTTCAGTTCGGTGATTTTGGCAAGTTTTCACCTTCATCATTAATTAGTGAAACTTTAAACATTGTCAAATCTGAGGTTGTTTCAATAAAACCTTTTATTGGTGCTGCATTTGTCATTGTTTTATCTGGTATTATTTCTATTTTTGCATTGAAAAATTGGGAAGCATAAAAATTATTAAATCATGGATATAAAAGAAGTCGTATTTCAAACTTTGAAAAAGTCAGATAAAGCATTAAAGCCAGGTGAAATTGCAACTTTGGCAAGTATAGATAAAGCCGATGTTGACAAGGCTATCAAAGCATTAAAAAAGGAAGAAAAGATTTTTTCTCCAAAAATGTGCTTTTATCAGGCTAAGTAATATTTTCTTGTAAGTTAGCAATTATTTTTTCCTGAGGGAGCATTTTGTTTTCTGACAGGAAGGAAGGCATTGCGACAAATTTTTCCTTGTTTTTTATTGTATTGTAAATATCCACTTTTTTTAACTCTTTCAATTGAGCATCAAGGTAAAGTACCTCAAGTTTTAATACCAGCGTTTTCTTTTCCATGCTCCTGTAAGTTTGGGTTTCAATATAACTGCTGAATTTTAACTTTTCTATATCCTTAAAAGGAATTTTAAAAGACCTTTCATTTTTTTTCCTTTGAGGATACCAGATTTCAATTTCATCTGAGAAAATATTTATTCCGGCAATATAGTTTTTTTTAAAACCATGAATGAAAACTGCAACAAATACAAATATAGAAGAGGTAAATAAAATAAAGATTACCATACCAACCCTGTGATTGGTAGGTCGTAAAAATAAAGGTATCAATGTTGATAATATTAAAAATGCAGCAACGATGCATGCCCAGTATAGCAAGCTATAAGACCAGTGATTTACTCTTGAATGTGGTATTTTATAAAGTATTTGTTTCATGATTAAGAGTTTAAAAAACAAAGCCCCGGATTTATGCGGGGCTTTATTTTCATAGGTTAGTTAATGTTATTTCATCCACTGTTCTGCATAATATTTTGCGGTCAGTTTTTCACCGGTTGCTTTTTCTATCATTTCATTCCATGGGTACATGGCTCCTGGTTTGAATACCTTTTCGAGTAAATACTGTCCAATTTCAGGTTTACCAGTAAAGCTCTGGTTCCTGTAATCATCAGATTTAATAATATTTTTAACTATGTAATAATACAATTGCGAAGAAAGAAGTTCTCCCAATAAATAATTATGATAATAACAGGGCGAGGTGGCAATATGAATTTTTGTTGCCCAGTCAGGAGCATTACGGTTGGCAGGACGCTTCATCAATTGGTATTTTTCTACCAAATCCCACCATAGTTTGTTCAGGTCCTGATCAGGGTTTTCATATAACGATTTTTCAAAACGATACATAACCTGACTCCAGCGGCTGAACACCAACATTTCGAGACGTGTGGTTTTATAACAATCTTCTGCTATTTTAGCTTTTTCGGTGCTGTCGATACCGGTATTGTCCATGAGCCATTGTGGATTTGAGGCCATTTTACCAAAAAGTTGTGCAATAGCTTCTGTGGTAAAGGTGTGTGCGGGGTCGCGTAGCACAAAAGGAAGGTTCAGGTCAATATATTTATCATAAACTGCATGTCCATATTCGTGTAGCATGGTATTCATCCAGTAGCTGTTTGACTTAATATTGCAAAGTACTCTGACATCGCCTTCATTGTTGATGTCGATGCAGAAGGCATGCTGATTTTTACCTGGTTTTTCATATAGGTCGCTGTTTTTAAGCATATCAGATATTTCGAGGCCTATACCGTTATAGTAATTTGAAGTTAATTCTTCAAGGTTTTTATCTTTAAAGTATTTGTCAAGGTCAACAGGGTAGAGGTTAGGTGCTTCCTGAAAATATCGGTTTTGGTAATGCCATGGCATCAGTTCTTCTGTTTTGATTTTGTAGCGTGTGGCATAATAGGTATCAATGGCTTGTTTTTCTTTGGCAAATACATCAGCAGTAAGTTTGTCGAGCTCATCAAAAAGTTTAAGGACTTCTTCAGGGTCTTGTTCGCGTAGTTTGAGCGACATTTCATGAAAGTTTTTAAATCCAAGTTCTTTGGCAGCTTCATTTCTCATTTTAACAAGCTTTAAAATGTCATCTGCCACAACGGGGCCAATGTTTTTATGGGCAAGCCATGTTTGTTTAAGTTTCTCGGAGTTGGTTTCGGTGCGAAGAATTTCTTCTATATCGTTGTCGGAGAGGCTGTCGCCATTGACTACTGCACGATAGGTGTTGAATTTTTGTTCTATTTCGGTGGAAAGTTTTATCATGGCTTCGATTTTCTTTTCATCGATCTGGTACATTTTAAACGAGTTGTACATGACTTCAAGCTGTCTTGCTAATGAGGGGTCTTTGATAAGGCCAGATTTTTTGAATTCTTCCAGTTTTGCAAAGTCTTCTTTGTTTGAAAAAAGTTTGCTGGTTTTTATCTGAAGTTCTTCCATGAGTTTGAAATCTTCATCTTTACCAGTGACGGCAGCTTTAAAGTAGGCTTCATTGCCTTGTGTGTAAAGGGGTTTATACTTTACAAGAAAACTGTCCATGAAGGTGCTGAATTTTGCTTCCATTTCTTTAATTTTTTTCTCTTTGTTGCACGAGGAAAACAAGATGATTCCTGCCATCAGCAACAAAAATGTTAAACTTTTTGTTTTCATTTTATTAAAATTTTTCAGGTTTATTTTATAGGCAAATGTAGGTTAATTTGGAAATGTGAAAATGTAGAAATGAAGAAATAGGCTAAGGCTGTGGAAATGAGCAGAAAGTAGGAAGGGATTTGTTTTCCTTATTAACAAATAAAGCTACATTTTGAAATTATATGATGGTGTAGATGCAATCTACATCCAGACAGGATGGTTTTAAAACGATGGATTGCTTCATTATAGCAATTATAAATAGGAACAGATTGCCTCATTTTTTTACAATTAATTATTTTTAAGGAAAAAAAGTTCGCAATGACGACAACTGATATCCTTTTAAGTAAAAAGTTAAAAGTAATTCACCCGACACCTCATTAATATAAAAAGGGCAGAAAACCAAAGCTTTCTGCCCTTTTCAACTAATTGAAGTGAATTGTTTATACCTTAACTTTCTTTAAATAAAGCATCATTTTTTCCCATTGTTCTTTGGTAAGGATATATCGAAGGTTTTCAATAAATTCTTTGTGGCATTTGTACAGGTTGTCAAGTATTTTCTGACGATAAGGGTCGTTTTTGAATAGCTGCTCTGCCTTCATTTTAAGCTCTTTCAAAGCTTTTTCGGCCTGCTCTTTGGTAATTTCATTTTTCTTTAGCTTTTCAAGTATCATCATCCTTTCTTTGTTGATTTTTAGCATTATTTCCTGATTGTGAGTGCGCAGCAGGGCATGATTAAACATTTTGCATTTGTGAAATTCTTTCATGGCTATATGAATCTTAATGCTTTGTTCTTTGGTTAAATCAAGCTTGCTCAGCAAAATAAACAAAGAATCATGCATTTTTTGATGAAAATACAGTTTTCCGCTACTTTCGTCCAGCTCTACCGGGAGTTCTTCTTCTACTGTACCATCTCTGAGCAAAGCAAATTCTGCTTCGAGGCTGGCAGACGATATAACCGGATTTTCAAGTAAATTGTAATTAGTAATTACATCGGCAGGGCTCAGGCTCTTTTCAAGTGCTACAACATCAATTGCGGCAATTTCAGCTTCTTTGTCGCAGGCAGTAAATACGATTGTCATTCCTGTGATGACCAGCATCGTGAACAATACTTTTTTCATGACTATTAAATTTATTTGTTTCGAATTGTGTATTTGACAAGCATTATTAAATTTGGTTTAATTGTAATTGTTGTTTACTTTCAGATTTCAATAAAAATGTTTATGAAAAGAACTGTAATAACTTTTTTTATAATAATAATGATGATAATGAATGCAGAATCTTCAAATATTGTATTTGAAAAAGATAGTTTTCAAAATAAAAATGGAATGCTTTATATAAGCTTCATTGGTCATGGTACATTGATGATAGAATACAACAATAAAGTGATACACATTGACCCATGGAGCAAGCTGGCCGATTATAAACAACTTTCTAAAGCCGACATTGTACTGATTACCCATCATCATCCCGATCATCTGGATGCCACTGCATTGAATGAAATTAAAAAAACAAATACAGTAATAGTAGGAACCTCAAAATGCAAAGAAAGTTTTTCAGAACTAATGCCTGTAAAAAATGGCGAATCGGCACAGTTTGGAGAAATATATCTGTATGTAGTGCCAGCCTATAATATCATTCATCAACGCCCCGACCACACACCATATCACCCAAAAGGCGAAGGCAATGGTTATGTGCTCGACATCGACTCAATCAGAATATATATTGCCGGTGATACCGAAAATATTCCTGAAATGAAATCTTTGAAAAAAATTGATATTGCTTTTCTGCCCTGCAATCTTCCCTACACCATGACCATTGATATGTTTGCCAATGCAGTGAATATGATTAAACCACGAATCGTTTATCCTTATCATTATGGCGAAACCAATTTAAATGAACTTATTGAAAAGCTTAAAACTTCTGAAACTGAAGTGCAAATCAGGAAGATGAAATAGATTTCAGCTTAACCCAAACATGTTGTTGTTACCACTTCACTAAAATTCAGGCAAAGTATTTGTTTAGTATATGCCGATTAAAAATGACCTTAAAAACTTATATATCGCATAAACTGAAACAATATTTTTCACGGAAAAGAGTTTGGAGTATCATTTCCGATTTTGCTACAGTGCTTATACTGATCCTGATGATGATTCCTGCAAGCCGTAAAGAAATAATTGTGGCAGTCAGAAAACTGACTATGAAACAACCTGCTGTTGCAAGTATTTCGAACACCATAAAACTCAGCGACAACGACTATCAGTGGAACTACCAATCAACAGAAGGTGAGGTTATTCCCTTTAGTCAGCATAAAAATAAAGTGATTTTTTTAAATTTCTGGTCAACTTCATGTCCACATTGCATTGCTGAACTACCAGGCATTGAAAAATTATACAACAGATATAAAAATCAGGTGGCATTTGTGTTGTTGACAAATGAAAGTCCAAGAATGTTAAATAATTTTTTAAAAAAGAAAAATTATAAAATACCCTTTTATTTTACCTATGGATTAGTCCCTGAAGTTTTTGAGTCAAGGTTTATTCCAGTAACATTTATCATATCTCCTGAAGGTAAAATTGTTGTAAAAAAAATCGGGCCTGCCAGATGGGATGGAGAAAATATAACTTCCGAGATAGATAAAATGCTCAAACAATAGACTTACAAACCCGACTGTATAATTTCCTGTGTTTGATTAACCAATATTGAAACATCATTCCACGAATATGCTGAAATATTGATAGGTTTGTGAATAATCATTTCAATCTTTCCGGGAATCAGATTAAGAGAAGAAGGTGGTAATACCTTATTGGTATCTTTAATTGTAACAGGCAGCACTGGTAAATCAAGGTCAAAAGCCATTTTGAAAGCACCTCTTCTGAACTCACCCATTTCACCATTTTTACTTCTTGTTCCTTCCGGAAAAAATATTACAGAAGTGCCATTGACAATTCTTTTTTTAGCCTGGTTAATGGTTTCAAGTGCAGCAATTGGGGTTGAACGGTCAATAAAAATATGTTCCATACGTTCACATGCAGCCCCCAGTCCTGGTATTTTTCTCAATTCTTTTTTCATTACCCATTTAAAATCAATTCCAAGCCAGGCATAAATAAGAAAAATGTCGTATTGGCTAAGGTGGTTGGCTATAATGACGTAAGACTGGCCTTTGACAATATTATTTTTACCTTTTACTCTGGTAAATACAGGTGTTAAAAAGATTAGTGTTCGTGCCCAATAAACCCCAAATATTTTACTGGTTAATTTTGGTTTTAAAAAATAAGAAAATATTACTGCACCAAATCCGAAAATCAAGGTTAAAATAATGGCTAATGGTAAAAAAATTAACCATTTATAAGGCTGATAAAGAATAATAAGTGCTTTTCTGAGCATGATTTTACTGGCAAAATAGTTGGCAAAAATACAGAGCTTTATAAATATAAATCAATATCATTCAGATTACGGATAATGTAAACATGATAGTCGCCCAAATATTTAAAGCCTGCATTTTTATAAAGGTTCAAGGCAACTTTATTGTCTTTATGAACTTCAAGTTTTACCTGTAATCCGACATTTTTTATAAACCTGAATGATTCTTTAAGAAGAAGATGAGATAATTTTAATCCCTGATATTTGGGATGAATAGCAAAATGATGGAGATACAACCGTCTGCCATCGTTTGTAATCCAACTGCTTCCAATGATTTCTGATGTTTTGTTGTCAGTCAGTATAATGAATTTTCCACCCATAGAAATCGTTTTATTGATTGTTGTTTTATCATCTCCACGTAAAGGATTACCAACACCTGTTAATTCCCATAGTTTTGATACTGACTCAAAATCATCCTGATGATAATCTCTGCATTTGAATTCAGAATCCATCATTTTATTATCGAAAATTTAATTACCTGTTAAAATAATATCTTTCAAAAATATTGTAACTCATCAGAATGTCGTATAAGTAATATTGATTGTTATAACGTACCAGTGTTACACTAAAAACGACCTCATCTTTGACAAGATACCTGTATTTTAATTCAAAAGCGATAATTTTCCCATCCAGTATAGCATCTCCTTGCTTAAATCCACTGTATATTAATGCCCTTAGATTGACTTTTTCTTTTTTTGCAGATGCAATAATATTATTAAAATCTGTCACAAACTTTTCTGTTTTGTTTACAGTTTTTATGATTTCCTCATCGCTGAGTTTTTTTGTTTCTTTAGGCATAATTTCTCTCCAGATTTCTGGAGAAGGTTTTAACATTAGCATCGAATCAATATTTTCAGAAGCCAATGCCCGGATAAATGCCAGGGCAAAGGTATCAAGTCTGCTATCCCTGATCTGAGCGTCAGAAAAAAAAGAAATGAAGCTAAAAATGCCAATAAAAAAGATATTTCCAAACCTATTCATCATATTATTTTTTACCTAAAAATAAGATATTTTCAGACCATCCATGGTGCCGCGGACTCTCATCGAGGAAAATTTTTTCTTCTTCAAGACGTAAAATGGTTAAATCTTTAAAATCTTTTTTCAGGCATTCTTTGGTATATAACATTTCAGGGTCTTTGGGGCCTCCTGTATTTAACGGAAGCTGTTTTTTGTTAAATGCCTGCAAAACAAATAAACCACCTTTTTTCAAATGTTTAATAAGTTTTTGATGAACATCATATCTGAAATTGCTGTGTAAGTGTGCAAATATTACAGCAATTACATCATATTCTTCTGTAAGTACTGACAAATCGGTAAGGTCGTGAATAAAATAGTTGATTTTTACCTGATGTTGATGAGCAAATTGAAGTGCCTTATTCCTTCCAACTATACTGGTGTCGAAAGCATCTACCTTCCATCTGTTTCTTGCTGCATAAACTGCATTTCTGCCTTCACCTTCAGCAGGTAATAGCAGTTTGCCAGGGGTAAGGCTATCAATAACTTCCTTAAAAAACAGATTGGGCTCTGTTCCAAAAATAAATTCGGATTGATTGTATTTTTCATCCCAGCTTTGGTTCATCATCTATAAATAATTTTTCTATTTAAGCAATTTTCAGGCAATTTGAAAAATACATTGTTTTTGAGGATTGACTGATATTTGTAAATTTGTTGTTTCAAACTATGAATTATTTAAGAAAAAATACAGCAAACATTTTGACCCTTTCCAATATGTTTTGCGGTTTTGCAGGCATTATCAACAGCTTGTATGGTGATATTGAGTATGGTGCATATTTTATTTTATTTGCAGCACTTTTTGATTTTCTGGATGGCTTTGTTGCCAGAAAACTTAATATCAGAAGTGAGCTTGGAAAACAACTTGATTCTTTAGCAGATATTATAAGTTTTGGTGTTTTACCTGCTACAATATTACATGTCCTTATGCTGAAATCACATGCTAACTGGACTGAAATAGTTTTGTTCACAGATATTCCGGCACTTTCATTCCTGCCATTTTCATTGATCTTATTTGCTGCCATTCGGTTGGCCAACTTTAATATTGATGATGAACAGCAGGTTGTGTTTAAAGGTTTACCAACACCTGCTGTTGCCTTATTTGTGGCTGGATTACCGTTGATGATGCGTTATGATTTGTATATATTTAATTACGAGTCGATTTATTTTAAAAATATTATTCTTAATCCCTGGATTATTATTTCAGTTACGGCTTTTTTAAGTTATATGATGGTAGCACCAATAAAGATGATGAGCTTTAAAATAAAGAACTTTAGTGTTAAAGACAATAAATTGCAATTAACTTTTATTGTTGTTTTCATATTGTTGTTTGTGTTTTTGTTATTCCTGGCCTTACCGCTGATAATTCTAATCTATATAATTGTATCTTATACCTTTAAAAATAAAGTCAAATGAAAAAATATTTGTTATCATTGATTGTTGTTTTTTACAGCCTGATTTTATGGGCACAAGATCTGGATTATGCTAAAACTGTGATGGATAAATTATGCTCACAGGATATGCTTGGCAGGGGATATGTAAATGCAGGAGATAAAAAAGCTGCTTTTTATATCGAAAATGAATTTAAAAAGTTTGCAATGTTGCCTTACGATACGATTACAGCAACTTCAGGTTCACGTGCAGGATTGCGTACTGTTACTTTTCAGCAGGAGTTTTCACTAAAAGTTAATACATTTCCTCAGGTGATGAAATTGCAGATTGATAAGCTGGAATTAAAACCGGGTATAGATTTTTTAGTTTCACCTACTTCATCTGCGGCAGCCTTGCAAACATCAGACTTGCGTTTCTTGACAATGAAAAACATGAAAGACGAACCCTCTTTTGAAAACTTCCTTTTAGAAGATTTTACTGGCTATACTATTGTGATTGACCCTGAATTGTTTGATAAAGAGCCAGGAAAATCCTATTTAAAAAGAGTGCTGGCAAATGAAATGAAAGCTGATGCCATTATTGTTTTAACAAGCAATTTGATGTGGGGAGTAGCACCTTATTTTGATAAATATCCTACTTTTTATGTTAAAAGAGAAATAATGCCCAAAAAACCGGTAAGTGTTACTTTTCAGGTCGATACTAAATATTATTACGATTATAAATCTCAGAATGTAATTGCAAGGGTAAAAGGGAAAAAATATCCTGATAAGTTTATTGTCATTGGTGCACATTACGATCATCTGGGTGTAATGGGAATAAATACATATTTTCCAGGTGCAAACGACAATGCAAGTGGTGTTGCACTGATGCTTGATTTGGCACGTCACTTTTCGGATGTTTTTAACCAGCCTGATTATTCAATGGTATTTGTTGCCTTTGGTGCTGAAGAAGCCGGCCTTTTAGGGTCAAAATATTTTGTGCAGCATCCACCCGTACCGCTCACTTCCATTAAGTTTATGATCAATTTTGATATGATGTCAACAGGAGAAGCAGGAATGATGGTTGTTAATGGCAAGGAAAGAGGTACTGAATTTGGAATGATGAAAACTATTAATACAACTAAGAAGTACCTGATTGATGTTCAGTCAAGGGCAAATGCAGCTATCAGTGACCATTATCCTCTGACTGAAAAAAAAGTGCCGGCAGTGTATTGCTATCTGATGGGTGACCCAACAAAAAATTACTTTTATCATTTACCAGGTGATATACCTGCCAATGTTTCGATGAAAGCTTATGAAGGTGCTTTTAAGTTGATTGTTGATTTTATCAATGAAATAAAATAATCCAATACTGAATTCAAATAATCGAACTGAATTCAATAATAGCATGAGCCAAATGTTCCCATGAATTTTTTTCTTTTAATTTTTGAATCTGAAAAGAAAAATGATTTTTCTGATTTGAAGCAAAATATTCCTCAATTTTTATTTTCAGCAGCCGTGCATCAGCATTTTCAACAACAAGGCCTGTGTTTTCTCTTTGGACTGTATCTTTAAGACTTCCCACATCTGTTACAATTACAGGTAGATCAAAATGATAGGCTATAGCAAGTATTCCACTTTGAGTGGCTGATTTATAGGGCAATACATTTACATCGGCTGCTGAAAAAAATAATGGTACCTCATGATCAGAAATATATCTGAAATTGGCCTGAAGCCTATTGCCAACTTTAAAGTTATTAATCAAATCATTGTATTTGGAATCGTTACCATATACTTCACCTGCAACAATAAGGTAATACTCATCACTGAGCAATGACATGGTTTCAATAAGAACATCCAAACCTTTGTATTCACGAATAAAGCCAAAGAATAGAAGTATTTTTTTTTCTTCGGGGATATTTAGTTTTTTACAAGCATCCGACCTGCTGAGTCTGGTCCCAAAATGATTGTAAACAGGATGTTCATGATAGATAAATTTTGCATCTGGAAGCAATGCTAGCAGATCATTTCTGACAGTATCACTCATTACCACGAAGCCTGAATTTCTTTTAATGAAATACTTAGAGAATGATATATCATAAAATTTTTTTTCATGCGGAATAACATTATCCAAAATTGAAATGACCTTACACCCTTTGTTTTTAAGCTTACCGGCTACAAAACCAAGTGAAGGTGCAAAAAAGGGCATCCAGTATTTCATAAGTAAAATGTCGGGATTGAAATCTCTTATTTTATTTGCCGTTTTTAGATAGGTTAATGGATTAATGGTATCAAGAAGCCTTTTTGCAGGGATTTTTTCAATAACATCATCTGAAGTTACCAATTGAGTTTTGCCCGGAAATAAAATATCTGGATATTGCCTTTTAAAGGTGTAGGCATTGATTTGATGTTCGGAATGGAAGACCGTATAAAGTGAATGATTAAAATGTGTTATTCCGCCTCTGTATGGATAAAATGTTGATAAATATGCTATTTTCATTAATTCTTCCGGCTAAAATTTATTTTATGCAAAGATATAAATTAAACACTAACTTTGCTTTTTAAAAAATAAAATTTGGAGATATGAAAAAGGTTGTATTGTTTTTACTGATAGCCACAGTGATTGGTTTTTCTGACTGTAAAAAATCAAACACTAATACAGATGGCAATTATACTTTCACCATAAAATACTATCCCGATGGTGGTCAGGAATGGGGTGAATCAGGTACTGCAGTAGTTACTGCTGATGGAAAAACACTAACAATAAATATTACTATGACTACTGGTGAAAAATATACACGTACCTGTAAAGTTGATGGTAGTGAGGTCACATTAAAAGGTTCATACACTCAGCCGGTTGCCAGCAATCCTAATGTAAATGAAGTGGTAACTTACGATGGTACAGGAACATTTGACGGTGTTACCCTGAATGCAACAGGAACATATACATTTGCAATTCCTGACTGGAATACAAACGAACAGGGCACATTTGAGCTAACTGCAAAAAAGAAATAATCATTTCTTAGATATTACGCTTTATTGCATTTAATACCATCTCTACACTGATGTCATTCATGCAATGATTGCTGCGTTTACAGGTGCTTCCGTAATAGCAATCACATCCGGTCGGAGGTTGAATAATTTCACCCCGACCATAAAGTTCAAATTCATAAGGATTGAAAATATTTACAAACAATACCAAAGGTTTTTTTAACCCTGTTGCAATATGCATCATCATCGAAACAGCAGAAACAATCAGGTCGCATTGATTGGCAATGGCAATAAATTCCTTCAGACTGTAAACTCCGGGATAGGATGCACCTGTAATTTTAGCATATTTTTGGTTTTGTTCATGTTCTTCAGGTCCTCCCAGAATTAATGGATAATAACCTTTATTTTGCAGTTTTCCTATTAATTCTATCCAATATTCTTCGGGCCAGAGTCTGGTGAGCCAGCGTACTCCGCAACCAGTATTGAGCCCTATGATATTTTTTCCACTTGCTTCATTAGCCAATTTCTTCCATTTTATATTTAGTGGTTCGTCAACATCGAGCAGGTATTCTTCATAATTGAATTTCAGATGACATATTTCAAATATTTCTTCCAGATAGCTTTTTGTGTTTTGCTGTGAAATATTATCAAACAGACCTGTTATAAGTTTATGTGCTGCTGCCGGTGTGGCTGGTGAAATGTGGTAGTTGTCGAGGGTAAATCCATACTTTTCAGTGGCTTTAACCTGTTGTAGCAAAGCACAGGCTTCATATTCTTTATCGAGATTGATGGCAATGTCGAATTCTTTATTTTGCAGGATATAAACTGAGGTGAATTCGAACTTATAAATCTCGTTGATTTTTGATTTAGGCAAAATGTCGGGGCTTTGAGTGAGCCATGAGATATGGCAGTCGGGATACATTTCCCTGAATTTTACAATCAGGGGTGTGGTGCGTATAACATCACCAATAGCGCCAAGCTTGATGATAAGGATGCGTTTACCTATCGGAGAATACTCATTACAACCATCGCAGGTTTTGTTTCTTTCTTTATTGGGTTTACATGGTATTCCACCTTTAAAGTGGTGACAATCGAATTTTACCTGCTGTATGTTCATTTAATATTGTTTTATTACCGATACAAAAATAACAGCAGAATTCTAATTTGTATGATTAAATACCAACCGAATACGCTAAGAAGATATAGAAAATATTTTCATCACTGAGCAATAGAAGACAAACAGGTTTCACTAAGATTATCTTTGTGAAGCTCTGTTTCTTTGTGTGTTCTGTGTTAAAATGCTTGTAATTGCTCAGTTTAAAACACTTCTGCAATTCAAAATTTAAACTCTGCAATTTTAGTATTCAGCCGGCAATTCCTTCAACTGTGCCAGCGTAAACACTGGTCCGTCTTTGCATACGAAAACTTTTCCTACATTACATCTTCCGCATTTACCAAAACCGCATTTCATTCTGTTTTCGAGAGTGGTAAAAATGTTTTCGTCTTTAAAGCCATATTTTTCAAGGATCGGGAATGTATATTTAATCATGATGGGAGGCCCACAAACAATAGCGATGGTATTTTCAGCTTTGGGAGCCATTTTATCCAGTATGGTTGGAACAAAACCGATTTCACCTTTCCAGTCTTCTGTTTGTCCACCCGGGTCAACGGTTGTTACCAGGTTAACATCAGTTCTTTCTTCCCATTCTTTCAATTCATGTTTATAAACAAGGTCATTAACTGTTCTTGCTCCGTAAAGAATAGTAAAGTCTTTGAATTTTTCTCGTAAATCCAGGCAATTCCATATCACACAACGCATTGGGGGTAGTGCAATACCACCGGCAATAAACAGCAGGTTTTTGCCATTCCATTCTTCAATCGGGAAAATATTTCCGTAAGGTCCTCTGAAGCCGATAAAAGACCCTGCTTCAAGGTCGGCTAAAGCAGCAGTAACCCTGCCTGTTTTCCTGAAAGTACATTCAATATAACCTTTTCGAGTAGGAGAGGAGGCAATACAAAAAGTGGATTCTCCCTGTCCGGCAACAGAGTATTCGCCAAATTGCCCTGCCTGAAATTCAAACTGATTTCCTTCTTCTTCATTCTCGAATTGTAAACGGTAAGTTCTTACTTCCGGTGCTTCTTCTCTGACGCTTACAATGCGCATCAGGTATGGTAAATAAATGTTTTCTTTTTTCATAACTCAATCTCAGCAATAGTTTCAACATGTTCAGCAATGTTCATATCAACAGGGCAGCTTCTGGAACACCTACCGCAGCCAACACAACCTAATACCTGTAATCTTTCAGGCTGATATGAATATTTATGTAATATACGCTGTCTCCATCTCTGGCTCTGTTCTTCCCTTGGATTATGACCTGAAGTATGTATGGTAAACTGCGATAATCCACAACTATCCCAGCAACGGTAACGTATTCCTTTAGCTGATGTTCCCTCATCCTGAATATCGAAGCAGGAGCAAGTCGGACAAACATAAGTGCAGGCTCCGCAACCCAGGCAACGCATAGCCTGATCAAACCATATTTGTTCGTTTTCAAACGATTTTGTACTTTTTTCTATGGCAGCGTCTTTTTCAAATTTTACAGGAACTTTAGTAAGATAATTTTCCTTATTGTCGTCTTTATGATCAGAAAAAAGATCTGTACAAAGGGATACCATTGCTTGTCCTTTATCAGTTACAATTTCAGCAAGATAATCACCTTCATTGTTTTTGGTCAGCAAAATGTCGCTGCCTTTTGTTGAACCAGGATTCAGCCCAACTGAAGTGCAGAAACATTCATTGTCGCATTTGGAACAGCTTAATCCAATAATTGTCAGCTTTTTAGCTCTTTCAATATAGAATTTGTCGTTAAAATCCCAAGTAAAAACTGCTTTTAAAACATCAAAACCTGCTGCATCACAAGGTCTTACACCAAAAAGCACTATTTCTGGTAATTCGTCAATAACAGCTTCAGAAAGTGAAGTTCCGTCTTTTGAGTTTTGATAATCTAAAAGTTTTTCGATTTTTGGGAAAACAACATATTTAGCCGATTGAACTGTTTGGATATAATCTTTTTTCACTTCATCGTAAGCGCTTACCCTTCGGTAAACCAATTGCCCATGATTTTCAACAGGAGCGTAAATTACTTTATCTGCTGAATTTATTTTTTCGAACAATTTGGGAAGTGCTTCTTTTTTTAATAATTTCATTTCAATTTAATTAAAGATTATCTGATAAAATTTTCTTTATCTTCCAATTTATAATCTGATAAAACATAGAGTTTTGTTGCACTTGTGCCTGTTTTAAATCCAAAATTACTCTCAATGCTTTCGCTTAGATAGTATGTAAGCATATTGATTGGAATGTCGAGAGGGCAAGCTTCAGCACAAGCACCACAATCGACACATCTGCCGGCCAAATGCATAGCACGCATCATTTGCCATTCATAATTTCCCAACTGATGAGGGGCAACCGTAATCCATTGAGGTTTATTGCAATCAACCGTGCACTGGTGACAATAACACATGGGGCAGGCAGCACGACAGGCATAGCATTTGAAACAACGGGCAAGTTCATTTTGCCAGAATTCCCATCTCTCTTCCTTGCTCAATGCTTTGATTTTCTCCAGTAATACTTTTTCTTTTTCTTTCAGTTCAACAGGATGTGATGCTATGTATTCCTCGATTTCCGAAAAGGTCTTCAATTCTGTAACATCCGAACTGCCATCTACTGCAAGTGCAATTACATTTCCTTCAATAAACTGATGCTCATTAGCCAATACCAGCATTGCTTTTAATGCATGAATATTAGCCACAACTGCCATTTTACCGGTGTGACGCATTTCTTGCCGGGTGATATAAGATGCCAGATTGTAATGACAACTTTCATCATAAATCAGTTTATCTGCATTTTCAGCTTTGAAAATAAATACAGGTCGTGACTTTTGTGTATTCCCTTTTTCATAACCAATGACAACCTGAACAAGATTGTTTTCAAGCAGTTCTTTTGCTTTTTTGATAAGGTTATCCATGAATCACCTCCTTTAACTGCTGGCTGTCTGCCAGTTTTTTGTAATTTTCATAAGGACCAAGTTTTTTAATTTTATCAACAGTAGAGTTTACAATTTCAGCCCATTTGGCTCCTTCTGCTGCCGATACCCATGAAAAAGTAATTCTTTCAAGATCAACCCCCATAATGTCCAGCAGATTTCGGAATACCATCCATCTTCTGCGTGCATGAAAATTACCACTGGTGTAATGACAATCGTTTGGATGGCAACCTGAAACAATAATTCCATCAGCACCATTAACAAAAGCCTTCATGAGTATCATAAAATCAATACGTCCTGTACACGGAAAGCGAATAATCTTTACATTTGGTGCATATTTTATTCGGCTGGTGCCGGTAAGGTCTGCTCCTGCATAAGTACACCAGTTGCAGACAAAGGCTACAATTTTAGGTTCAAAATTTTCCATTGCCTTTTATAATTCGTTTAATAAAGCTTCTACTTCGGCATATACCTGTTTGTTGGTATATCCATGAATATCAATTGCTTTGATCCTGCATAATGCCACGCAAGTACCACATCCCTGACATAATCCAGGGTTAACCTTTGCAAGTCGCTTGATAATATTGCCTTGTCTGTCTTTGATTTCTTCTTCTTCGATAGCATTATACGGGCAAACAGATTTACAAAGGAAACATCCCACACAAGTTGAATACATTGGAGGTGCTGTACGGTTAACGACTGCAACTGAAGGATCTCTAGTTAATTCATCATTGGAGAACAATGCTGCTACTTTTACTGCAGTACCTGATGCCATTGAAACTGAGTCAGGTATGTCTTTTGGTGCCTGACATGCACCAGCAACAAAAATACCGGCAGTATTGGTTTCAACAGGTTTTAATTTAGGATGTGCTTCTGCAAAGAATTTATAGGCATCATAAGAAACATGCATTTTCTGAGCTAATTCTTCAGCGCCCGGGCTGGCAGTTGCGGCAGTAGCGAGAACTACCATATCTGCCTCCACTTCCATTGGTTTTGCTCCCATCAGTGTGTCTGTGCCAACAACTATATATTTTCCATCTCTTTCATAAATTCTGGATACCCGTCCTCTGACATATTTTGCTCCATCGGCTTCAATTGCTCTGCGGGTAAATTCATCGTAGTTTTTACCTCCTGCTCTGATGTCCATGTAGAACACGTAAGCATCGCCATCATGCACTTTATGTTTGTAAAGCATGGCATGTTTCGCAGTGTACATGCAGCAGAATTTAGAACAATACTCTATACCTTTAGCCGGATCGCGTGAACCGGCACAGGCTATAAATACAATTTTTTTCGGTTCTTTACCATCAGATGGACGTCTGATGGCTCCTCCTGTCGGACCAGAGGCAGAAGCTAATCTTTCAAATTGTAATCCGTCAATAACATCTTTATATTTTCCATAACCATATTCAGGGAAAAAGTCAGTACGTTTAATATCATAACCAGTAGCCAGCACAATTGCACCGATTTCCAGGTCAAGTATAGTATCTTCCTGATTAAAACGTATAGCTTTTGTCGGGCAAACAATTTCACAAACCTTGCATTTTCCTTTAATGTAATAAGTACAATTATGACGGTCAATAACAGGTTTATTGGGTACAGCCTGAGGAAAAGGGGTATAAATAGCAGTGCGAAAACCTAATCCCTGTTCAAATTCACTTGGAATTTTTTTCTGCGGGCATTTTGTTGTACATAGGCCACATCCTGTACATAAGTTTTCATCAAGGTCTCGTGCTTTTTTTCTGATTTTTACTTTAAAATTGCCAACAAAGCCTTCTACACTTTCCACTTCTGAATATGTGTAGAGAGTAATATTGGGATGTTGAGCGACTTCTACCATTCTGGGTGTTAAAATACACTGTGAGCAATCAAGAGTAGGAAAGGTTTCAGAAAGCATCGACATGTGACCTCCAATTGAAGGTTCACGCTCCACCATAACCACCTGATGACCACAATTAGCAATATCTAATGCTGCCTGAATACCGGCAACACCACCACCAATCACCAATGCAGTTTTGGTTACTGGTACTTTTATAGGATACAATGGCTCATTGTATTTTACTTTTTGTACCAATGTTCTGACTAAATCAATGGCTTTTGAAGTGGTTACCTCTCCCTTATCATGCACCCATGAACAATGCTCTCTTACATTTGCCATTTCACATAAGAATGGATTTATTCCACCTTCAGCACAAGCTTTTCTGAATGTAGGTTCGTGCATACGTGGTGAACAGGCAGCTACCACAACAGAAGTCAATCCTTTTTCCTTGATTGCTTCTTTGATTAGTGTTTGGCCAGGGTCAGAACACATATATTTATAATCTACACTATGAACCACTCCCTGCAGTTCAGATGCTACTTCTGCTACCTTGGCACAATCAACTGTGGCAGAAATATTTTCACCACAATGACAGACAAAAACACCTATACGGGACATATCTTAAATTATTTTGTCAATTCAACATTTTCTTCAGCAACAATTTGTTTTCTGTCAAGTATGAGGTCAACAGGAACAAAATGTCTTTGTAACCCCAGTTCTTTTTTATCGATTCCAATGGCCATGCCAATAGCCTGGGTGATATAAATGACCGGGATTTTTGTTTTTCTACCCAGATACTTATCAATCTGAGGTCTTCGCATATCAAGATTAGAATGACACATCGGACAGGCTACGATGACTGCTTCTGCTCCACGATGTGTGGCATCGTCCATGATTTTTCCTGAAAGAGTAGCCACTGCCTGAGTGTTGGAAACCGAAAATCCTGCACCGCAGCATTCTACTTTAAAAGCCCAGTCAATAGCATCAGCACCAAGCTTATTCATTACATTGTCCATGGTCATTGGGTCGTCATATCGGTCAAACTGCAATACTTTGTGTGGTCTGACCAGCAAGCAACCATAATAACATGCTACTTTTTTTGCAAAAGGATGAGAAACCTTTTTTTCCAGTTCAGGAAGAATATATTTTTCAATAAACTGAATAACGTTCAATATTTTGGAACTGCCTTCATATTTCATTCCCAAAGCATCAACAACTTCTTCTTTTAACTCATGATGTAATGAAAGTTCGTGTTGTGTCATTACCAGACGGCTATAACATGCAGCACATGGAACTACAATTTCTTCGAGTCCGGCTTGTTCAGCAAGGGCAAGAATTCTTGCAGGAAGTGCCAGAGATAAAACCTTATTCAGGTTATGAGCGGCAGTGGCACCACAACAGTTCCAGTCGGGAACATTTACCAATTCAATATTGAAAGCTTTGGCAACAGCATATACCGATTCTCGGTATTCTTTAGAACCGCCTTCCATTGAACAACCGGGATATAATCCTATTTTCATGATTGTTCCTCCTTATTTTTGAATGATTTTTCAAAAATTTGCTTCATTTGTTTCAGATTTTTAATCTTTTCAGGTATCAAGGGCAATTTTCCACGGGTTAGCATTCCAGGTGCTGTATCAATATCCTGTGTTAATGCCATAGTCCTCATTTTATAATCAACAATCAACCCTACTTCATACAAACGACCATTTTGTTTAAGTGTATTCAGAAAAGATTTGTGAAATGCAATAATTTTCTTTGCTTTAGGGTTGGTCATTTTCCTTTTGATAGATTCCTGTCTGAGCCAGTCCATTAAGGGTGGAATATCTACTTCCTGAGGGCATCGGCCTATACACATTTCGCAACTCAGGCAAAGCCAGATGCTCATTGACCTGAGTACTTTTTCTTCCATGACAGGATCATGTGTTTGTAGCATTCTTAATATCACGCTGGGGGGATAATCCATATCATTTGCCATAGGGCAACCTGCAGAACACTTTCCACATTGGTAGCAACGGGCAGCATTAACACCTGTGTGTTTTTCTGCCTTTCCTGCCAATGAGTGATCTTCGTGATGATGTGCTTCAGATGACATATATCTTTTTAGTTTAATTATTCAATGGATGTTTAATTTACATTTAATAAAATTAATTCTGTTAATTAATTCACAGCAAAAATATATTTTCATAATAACCTGCAAAAAAATTTTTCAGACGAGGCAAAAATATTTTAGGATAACTTATAAAGCTAATTTTTTACTTAATAAGAATGATTCTTGAATTAAACAGGAGAATAATTTATTAAGTATAACAAATTCAATTACATAAAGAAGAATTTAATTTTTAATAATTGGAGGAATTTTGAAAATAATAACACTCTTACTATGTTTGAAGAAAAATTAATGCACTTATGATACGTCAAATATTCATTTTAAGTTTGCTAATAATGATGAATGCATGCAACAAAAAACTGGAAGAAAAGAAGTTTACTTATCCTGAAACCCGTAAAAGTTCTCAGATTGATGATTATTTTGGTCAAAAGATAGCCGATCCGTATAATTGGCTTGAAAATGACACTTCTGCTGAGGTTTTAAAATGGGTAAAGGCTCAGAATTTGGTTACCAATTCTTATCTTGAATCAATACCTTATAGGGAAAATATTAGAAAACGGTTAACCGAATTGTGGAATTATCCACGTTACTCGGTACCCTTTCATGCCAGTGAAAAATATTTTTTCCTGAAAAATGATGGATTACAACAACAGTCAGTATTGTATATGATGAGAGGACTGAATGAAAAAGAAGAAGTTTTATTGGATCCCAATAAATTCAGTACAGATGGTACAGTTGCACTTACAATAATTCAACCATCACCTGACGGAAAATATTTAGCGTATGGAATTGCAAGTGCTGGCAGCGACTGGAATGAAATTTATATTATGGACCTAGAGTCTGGTAAAAAATTAGCAGATAAGTTGGAATGGATAAAATTCAGTGGTGTGGCCTGGTATAAAGATGGATTTTTTTACAGCAGGTTTGATAAACCTGCTGATGGAAAAGAGTTTTCTGAAAAAAACAAGAATCATAAGGTTTATTATCATAAATTAGGAACCACTCAAACTGCTGATGTTTTGATCTATAAAGATATAAAAAATCCATACAGAACCTTTAGTGTTGATGTCACCGAAGATCAAAGATTTTTGATAGTATATGGTAGTGAAAGTACCAATGGTAACTCAGTTATGTATAAAAATCTTGAAAAGAATGATAAAGACTTCATTGTGCTTGAATCCGGGTTTGAATTTGAAAATTCAGTAATAGAAAATATTGAAGATACTTTGCTGATGAAAACTAATAATGGTGCACCAAATTATAAGCTTGTAGCCATCAATACTTCACAAAAGGGAGATGCCCCCTGGCGTGATATCATTCCTCAGAAAGAGTTTCCTTTAAATACAGTTGTATTGATGAACAATCATTTAATTACTGGCTATATTCAGGATGTAGTTGCAAAATTGTATATCTATAACCTGAAAGGACAGCTTCAAAGTGAAATAAAGTTGCCGGGGCCAGGAAATCTGATTGGATTTAATGCCCGAAAAAATGATAGTATTGCTTTTTATGGCTTCACTTCATTTACATTTCCATCAACTATTTATCAATTTAATTTGAAAACTTTAAAGTCAGAGGTTTTTAAAAAGTCAGAAATAAATTTTGATTTGAGTAAATATAAAACAGAACAGGTATTTTTTACAAGCAAGGATGGCACACAGATTCCAATGTTTTTAACCTATCGTAATGATTTGGTAAAAAATGGAAAGAATCCTGTATTGCTTTATGGTTATGGTGGTTTTAATGTTAATATGATGCCTGTTTTCAGTGTGTCCAGCCTTATTTTATTAGAGAATGGTGGCATTTTCGCATACTGTATTTTAAGAGGTGGTGGCGAATATGGTGAAAAATGGCATGAAGCAGGTATGAGAGAGAATAAACAAAATGTTTTTAATGATTTTATTTCTGCTGCTGAGTACCTGATTAAAGAAAATTTTACTTCAAGCGAAAAAATTGCAATCAGAGGTGGATCAAACGGAGGATTACTTGTAGGTGCATGTATGACACAACGGCCAGATCTGTTTGCAGTTGCGATACCTGAAGTAGGAGTTTTGGATATGCTAAAATATCATAAATTTACCATAGGTGGCCATTGGGTTGATGAGTATGGAAGCAGTGATGTTCAAGAAGAATTCAAATATTTGATTAAATACTCTCCATTACATAATATAAAAGAGAATATAGAATATCCGGCAACTTTAGTTACTACTGCCGATCATGATGACAGGGTAATGCCTGCACATTCATTTAAATTTATTGCCACCTTGCAGGAAAAATATAAAGGCAATAAACCTGTTATGATAAGAATAGAAGAAAAAGCAGGCCATGGGGCAGGAACACCTGTCAGTAAGACCATTGACCTGAATACTGATATCTGGGCATTTATTTTCGATAATCTCAATATAAAACCAATATACTAATGATACTCAGGTTTCTATTGGCATTGTTTTATTTTAGTTTTACCACCATATTTCTACATTCTCAAAACTATGGCTGTACTGATCCAAGAGCCATTAATTATAATCCAGGTGCAGTGCTTAATGATGGCTCCTGCATATATACAAAAACTTACACTGATCCTGAAATAATTATTAAAAATTTACCTGAAGAAATTGCAGAAAATTCAGGGATGATTAGTTTTCAGGGCTTAAACTGGTTTTTAAATGACAGTGGAGGAAAACCTGAATTATATGGTTATGATATTGCGAAGATGCAGATCATGCGAAAAATAATTGTTAAAAATGCAACAAACCATGACTGGGAAGCTTTGACTGCTGATGATCATTACATTTATATTGGAGACTTTGGTAATAATCTTGGAAACCGTAAAGATCTGATGATTTACCGCATTGATAAACAATCTGTTCCGACTGTCGGAAATGTTTCAGTAGTTTATGACTCTATAATGTTTAATTACTCTGATCAAAGCAATTTTACAGCCTCCGATCAAAATCATGATTATGATTGTGAAGCATTTATTGTTGTTGATGACAGTTGTTATCTTTTTAGTAAAAACTGGAAAAGTCAAAACACTAAAGTATATATTTTCCCTGCTTTTCCCGGATCATATTCACCTGATGTTGCTGATTCATTTAATGTCGATGGATTGATAACAGATGCTTGTATTAACATAGAAAAAACTAATTTGGTGTTGTTGGGGTATAAAAATTACCAGCCATTTTTTTGGGTGATCTTTGATTTTAAGGATAATGATTTTTTTTCAGGAAACAAGCGCAGGATAGATATGCCTGCTATTATACTATTTCAGACAGAATCCGTGAATTTTTCAGACGAAAATACTATTCTATTGAGCAGTGAAAAAACCATTGTTACAGCAAACCGATTATTTAAAATTAATATTGGGAGCTGGGGGCACCAGGACAAGCAAATCGTTGAATATGATGTGTTTGATAAAACCCAAATAAAGATATTTCCAAATCCTTGTCGTAATGAATTATTTATAACCGTTTCTGATACTATAAAAGAAAATATTACAGCAACACTTACTGATACTAATGGAAAGACAGTATTAATTAAAAATATTGATTTCAGTAAAAAACAACTTGAAAAACTAAAAATCAGGAATCTAAGCCCAGGAAATTACATACTAAGGTTGCAATCAGGTACGTTATATTATTGTTTTAATGTGATGGTTATAAATCATTAAAAAATGAAAATAAAAGGGGTAGCTTTTGCTGTCATTATTGCTATATTATCTTGCTCAGCCCCAAAGCATATCAGTACCGATAACAAATTGATTGGCAGATGGTTGGTTGATTCAATTTATTATATGCACGGTGTTAATGAAAAAATATTGGAGCGTTACAATAAAGAAATGAAAGAGATTAGAAGTAATTCTTTTATGGAGTTCAGAAAAGATAATACTTTTTCATTTGTATTTGGATTTGAGATGATGGAAGGAGTATGGTACAGTACCTTAGATGAAAAAGTGCTTGTTACTCAAGGTTTTAGAGAGCGTGAACCTGATTCTTTCAGCCTTGAATTTAAATCAGATAGCATTTTAATATTAAGTAGCATAACAAAAGTGAAAGATTTATTGATTTTTTTAAAGAAGTAATTGACTGTCATGAAAGATTTAAGAGTTAAGATATTAACAATTTTTATATTCAGCATGGCTATGGGTTTACTTGAAAGTGCAGTAGTTATTTATCTTCGTGAAATATATTACCCACATGGTTTCAGGTTTCCGATGGTAACTATTTCAGGAAAAATTGCATTAACAGAGCTTTTACGGGAATTAGCCACCATGATAATGCTTCTGACCATTGCAATTTTAAGCGGAAAAACCATTGCTCAAAAGCTTGCATGGTTTATATTTTCTTTTGCTGTATGGGATATTTTTTATTATGTATTTCTAAAAATACTCATCGGTTGGCCCGAATCATTGTGGACATGGGATATTTTATTTTTAATACCAACTGTTTGGGTAGGGCATGTTTTCGAACCTGTATTATTGTCCTTGATTATGGTACTATTTTCATTTATAATTTTGATTTTTTCAGAGAAAAATTTAAAAACAAAAATTATTTTCAGGGAATGGGCTGCTATTATACTTGGTTCTGTATTTATAATTATTTCATTTACAATGGATTATTCTAAGTTTTATTTTGAAAAATATAAAATATCGGATTTATTTATTTCCGATAAATTCGATGTAATAAGGAACTACCTAAATACTTTTATACCACGCCAATTAGAAGTGGAATGGTTTGGACTAGGACTATCACTTATTTTAATTGGAATAGTTGAGTTTTATATCAGAAACAGGAAAATTTTGAAGAAAAATTTTGAAAACTGATAGTTTTAATGAAAACCGAATATAAAAAATTAATAAAGAAATCAGAAAGCCGTATCTCAGAGTATAATGCATATTTTAAAAAACTGAAAAAGCGAGATAAAAAAAGTCTTGATAAGGATTTTCATGCATTGCATACAGAAGTTTTTAAAGTAATTAACTGCCTTGAATGTGGCAATTGTTGCCGTACAATCGGACCAAGAATCACTGATAATGATATTGAAAGAATGTCGAAAGCTATGCGCATCAGGCCATCGGATTTTGTTAAATTGTATTTAAAGAAGGATGAAGATAAAGATTGGATTTTTAAAAATATGCCATGTCCCTTTATTGATAGTGAAAACTATTGTTTAATGTATGAACATCGACCAAAAGCATGCAGGGAATATCCGCATACTGACCGGAAAAATATTTATCAGATTCTTGACCTGACTTTGCTAAATAGCAGTGTTTGCCCGGCAGTCTCATTTGTCATAGAAAAATTGATAATCATAAAAAATTGATTATCTGTTAATAGTGTATTGTAAACATATTCTTTTTCAATAATTTGATTTTTTAGTATCACTTAACGGTATTTGTTTAAATTCTTTATAAATTAAGAAAGTATTAAAATAATAATTCTTACCAAAATCTATTATTTTCTTATATTTTTACTTATATTAGCAGGTTCAAAAAACTAAATTAACAGTCATGAATAGACCGTTTCGTTTTATTATAAATATTCTGGTAGGGGGGATTTTTATATTATTTTATTCATTTTCAGCAGTATCTCAGGTGACTATATTTACCGAAAACTTTGAAAATGGCGGAAATATGCCCAATAACTGGACACAGGAATATGTTGTTGATACATTAAACTGGGTTTTTACCAGTGGTGGTCATAATGGTCATCCATCGGGGACTCATGGTGGTAGTTTTAATGGACTACTTTTTTATGCAGGTACTTCAAAGAAAACAAAATTGGTTAGTCCACAATTAAATTTAAGTACATATTCAAACCTACAACTAAAGTTTTGGCATACACAGGAAGAGTATTCCGGTGATCAGGACATTTTAAAGGTTTATTACAAAACCTCAGCTACTGGTAGTTGGAATTTATTACAAACTTACTCGAGCAGTGTAGTGAATTGGACTCAGCGTACGATTTCATTACCCAGTCCGAGTAGTACTTACTACATTGCTTTTGAAGGAGAAGCAAAATATGGATATGGTATCTGCTTAGATGACCTTCAGATTACAGGTAATGTAACCAATGGAACAGATATTTCCTGTATTGGCATTGATGCACCAATTATATGGAATGCTGGTAGTAATACTTTAAAAATAACTTACAAGAACATGCGTTCAGATACTATTAAAAACGCTGATTTTGGATATAAGTTAAACTCAGGTACCGCTGTCAACGACACCAATAAAAGCACAGGCACATTGCTGGCAAATCAAACAGGTGTTTATACTTTTTCAAGTTCAGTAAGTGTTGCTAAAGGCAACCATACTATCAAGGTTTGGGCAAGAAAACCTAACCGTAAAAATCCGGATGATGACCCAAGTAATGATACTTTTTCATTAAGTTTTGGTACCGGAATAAAAGATACTTTTATAATTGATAAAAAGGGGACAGGTGACTATACCAGTTTTAGTGCAGCAGTAGCAGACCTGAACAATGGTGTTACTGGAAAAGTGGTTTTTATTGTTAAACCTGGCACTTATACTGAACGGGTTGTAATTGGTGATATACCGGGTACTTCAACCACCAATAATGTAATATTTTACAGTCAGTATCCTGACAGTGTTACATTAACTTACAATAGCACAAGTCAAAGTACAAGAGCAACATTGGTGTATAAAGGTGCTGATTATATTACGTTTAAAAATATCAATATTACAAATTCAGGAGCAACCTATGGTGTTTGTGTTTTATTCAGAAATAAGTCGAATTACAACACTTTTGATAATTGTAAGATTTATTTATCAAATACTACCACCAGTCAGTATTCACAAATCATTTTAGGTTCAAGTGATGAATCTACAACAGGAACTGCCGGAGATAATGGCAGCTACAATACATTTATCAATTGTGCACTTACCGGGGGCTATTATGCAGTGAGATGGCATGGAACCAGTACTGCACAACCTTGCTATAATAATGCTTTTAAATATTGTACTTTTACAAAGCAATATGTATATGGATGTTATATTTATTATCAACAGGGATTTGAACTTTCTTATTGTGCATTAAAAGAATTCAGATATAATGGCTCTTATGGTATTGCATCTTATTACTCAATGGGTGGTAAATATGATGCAAATATTATTATGCCTGGTTATATAGGTATTTATTTTTATCTTGAAAATTATTATAACCAAACAAAAACGACATCGATCACGAATAACATGATCAGCAACTTTTTAAATTCAGCCAATCAGATTGGTATATATGGATATTACTATTGTTACAATCTGAATATTTATCACAATTCAATTTGGGTTGATGGTTCTGCAAACACCTATACCTATGCTTGCATTAACTTATTGTATTATAGCAATAATTCAATAATTAAGAATAATTTATTGGTATCAACAAATGGTAATTTATGCATTTCTTTGACCTATGCGAATACAGTAACAGTCGATTATAATGACTATTATTATAACACCAGCACATCTTCATTTGCTTTGAATTATACAAAAATGGGATTTTCGACATTCAAAGGCTCATCTTCTTATATCAATTATCCTCATGATCAAAATTCATTTGACAATATAAATCCAATGTTTTTCTCTAAAACAAATCTTCATTTAGACACTTTAAATACACCAGGATTGATGGCACCTTATGTTGGAGTTGCCAAAGATATTGACAATAATACCAGAAGTACTACTATTGGTGTTAATTTGGGTGCCGATGAAATAAAGCATCCTTCAAGAGATCTTGATATTATTTCAATAGACTCACCTACCTATTTAGTCATAGGATACAACACCATATCTATAACATTACGCAATTCAGGAACTGACTCAATCCCAACACAAAAAGTATATTTATCATATAACATTAATGGAGGAAGTTGGGTTAATGACTCATTAACTTTAACTCAAAAAATACCACCTTTTGGCAATGTAAAATTTTCTTTTAAAACAAAATGGAATGTCACAACGAATGGTAACTATAATTTATGTGTCAGAATTTACCCGAAAATTATTAATGACCCAGATGCTGAAGATAAGCTTTGTGCCGTTAAATGTGTAGGAAAATCTGGTACTTATATTATAAGTGCAATGGGTGGTGGTGACTACACTACTTTCAATGCAGCATTAAACTCCATTCAAACCTGTGGTATTGCCGGACCTGTAAAATTTATTGTTAAATCAGGTACTTATGTTGAAAGAGTTTTAATAAACCCTATCATGGGCTCTTCAAAAAACAATACTGTAACATTTGAAGGAGTCCATAAAGACAGTGTTACTTTAATTTACTCAGGTACAAGTACCGATGTGGCTACAGTGGCATTGAATGGTGCAGATTATATTACATTCAGGAATATAAAAATTCAGAATAATGGCAATACTTATGGTGTTGCTGTTCATCTCAGAAATGCTGCAGATTCAAACGTGTTTGAAAATTGTATTTTGCAGGTTAGTACCACTATTTCGACCCATATAAATTGTGTAACACTTTCAAATTCTGAATCGAGTTATGCCACTTATGGCAATACAGCGAATTATAATGTTTTTAAAAACAATCAGATTTTAAATGGTTATTTTGGTGTTTCATTAGTGGGTACTGATAAAAGTAATTTATGCCATAAAAATCAATTTATAAATAATACAATAACCGGTACATATTATATGCCCTTTTATATGATATATGAAGGCCAGACACTCATAAAAGGAAATAAAATTTCAAATGCTTCATATACATTTTCTTATGGCATTTATTCTTATTATAACTCAGAGACAAGGATAGAAGATAACGTAATTAATCCTGGATATATTGGCATTTTAATTTATCGTGAAAATGATGTATTCCCGACAAAAAAATCTTATATCATCAACAATATGATCAGCAATTTTGCCAATACGGCATATCATATTGGAATTTATGGATATTATTACAGCAGAAATCTTAGAATTTATCATAATAGCATTTGGGTTTCCAGCAATACATCTTCAGCAACTTATGCTGCTATTTATTTAACTACCAGCTGTGACTCAGCAATTATTAAAAACAATCTTATTGCTGGTTCAAATAATGCATATTTACTGTCTTTAAGTTCGTGTGTGGGAATTTCAGGTGATTATAATGATTATTACTATCCTAACAATACTTCTTATATGTTTTATAATAATGCTGCCTACTCAAGTTTTTCTGCATTTAAATCATCAACAGGCTGTTATTCTTCTTCACATGATCAGAATTCATACGATAATAAAGACCCCGATTTCACCTCATCCGCTAATCTTCATTTAAAACCTAATTCAGCAGGCCTCGGAGGTATTACAGGTTTAGGTGTTGTATATGATTTAGATGGAGATTACAGGTGCCAGACCTATCCTTCCTTAGGTGCCGATGAAGGGGGTGCAAAAGCCGATTTTACTATTAATTCATCAACACAATGTTTTGATGGCCATAAATTTATCTTTACAAATAATTCTCAGGGTGGTTCCACAACATTGACATATAAATGGGAATTTGGTGACGGCAGCACATCAACTGCAACAAATCCTCAGAAAACTTATTCCACTACTGGTACATATAATGTGAAACTTATTGTTTATCCCGGTATTGGTTGTAATGATACTATTGTTAAAACTGTAACGGTCAATCCTTCTGCCAATGCATCATACAATGCAAACAGTACTGCACAGTGTTTTAATAACAATTATTTTAGTTTTACAAATACTAGTACTATTGGTTCTGGTACAATGACATATTACTGGGATTTTGGTGATGGTTATTCTGCTGCAGTAACCAACGCAAACCATGTTTTTGATACACATGGTACTTTCATAGTAAAACTTATTGCTACCAGCAATCTGGGTTGTAAAGACACTGCACAGAAAACAATTACAGTTTATCCAAAGCCAAATGTAAGTTTTACCATAGACAATGCAACTCAATGCAGTCAGGGTAATCAATTCAATTTTACCAATCAGTCAACTATTGCATCTGGCTCCATGACATATCTTTGGAATTTTGGTGATGGCTCAACTTCCACGCAAACCAGCCCAAGTCATTCTTATAGTTCCAACAATACTTTCAGTGTAAAACTAATTGCTACCTCAAATTATGGTTGCAAAGATTCTATGATAAAAACCACAAAAGTGGATCCAACACCATTTGCATCTTTTACTATCAATGATACTTCACAATGTTTGAATCAAAATAGTTTTGTGTTTACAAATACGACTACAACAAGTGGAGGAACAGTTAGCTATACATGGTACTTTGGTGATAATACTACCTCAACAGCCACTAATCCTACTCATGTTTATACTGTCGCAGGCACTTATCAGGTTAAATTGGTTGCCGGAACAACGGCAGGTTGTAAAGACTCTGTTACAAAAACTGTTATTGTTCACCCTTCCCTCATAGCAGGTTTTACCATAAATAATGCAGATCAATGTTTTACAGCAAATGCATTTTCATTTACAAATTCTACTACTACAACCACCGGAACAACATCTTATTATTGGTCGTTTGGAGATAATGATTCAGCATATACCAAAGATGCCACTCATTCGTATAATGATATTGGTACATTTCAGGTCGAAATGCTTGCTTCTTCAACCAATGGATGCGATGATTCAATAACTAAACCGGTAAACGTAAAAGCTGCACCTGTCATTGAAAAAGACAATGATTTATCAGCTATGCTGGCAGATAGTATTTTAGCATTATATACCTTAAACAGCAATACACAAGATAATAGTGGAAATAACAATCATGCAACAAACTATAATGCTACTTTGACACCTGATAAATGCAGCAGAACCGACAGTGCCTATAACTTTAATGGCAGTAATGCTTATTTACAAGCACCCCATGCACTTTCTCTGACTCCTCTTGAAGGTTTTTCTTTGTCTGTATGGTTATATCCAACACTCAACAACGCTACCCAATATATCATTTATAAATATAATCCTTCACAGAATAAAGGTTATCAGGTTCGTTTGTATAACAATAAGGTAGGAACACTATTAGGTGGACAAACTACAGTGTTTTACAGCGATTCAACAGTAAAACTCAACCAATGGAATCATGTGGTTCTTAGCTTTGACGGCATAAGGTATCAATATTTTATCAATGGAAAGACTGCTGGTTCAGGAACTGCCAATTATTATTACTATAATACCAATCCTTTGGTAATTGGCAGAAATCCTTCTTCAGGGCAATATTTTCAAGGTAAAATGGACGAAATACGAATTTATCAAAAGAAATTAAGCAATTTAGAAATATTTGCTTTATACAATCAAAGCCCGTATGTAAAACTATCAGGTAATTATATCTGCAATGGTAATAATGCCAATGTTTATCTGTATAACTCACAAAGTGGAGTTGATTATTCATTATGGGACACTGTGACAAATACAATGATAGGCTCAAAAATTAGTGGAAACGGATGTTTAATTACCTTGCCCATTAATGGTGTCATAAGTAATAAAATATTAAGAATTAAAGCAGAGGACAAAACAACCAATTGTTATAAATATTTTGACACAATTATCAAAATATATGTAGCCGCAAATCCGGTTGCAGCATTTTCTGTTAATGATGCAACACAATGTAAGACCGGAAATAATTTTGTTTTTACAAACAGTTCTACTATCAGCTCAGGAACAATGACATACACCTGGAATTTTGACGATGCTACCACCTCCATTCTCACCAATCCATCTCACACTTATACTAATACAGGTAATTTTACAGTTTTATTAACTGCCACCTCCAACTATGGATGTAAAGATACCCAATCAGCAGTTATTCAGGTTTATCCTGTCCCGGTTCCTTCATTCAGTATTAATAATGCCAATCAATGCAGTCAGGGAAATAGCTTTATATTTACAAATTCATCAACCATTACAAGTGGTACTATTTCCTATTTTTGGAGGTTTGGTGATGGTACCACATCAACAAATCAAAATCCGACAAAGAGCTATACATCAACCGGCACTTTCACAGTATGGTTAGTTGTAACTTCCAACAATTCCTGTAAAGACTCAATATCAAAGGTAATAAATGTATATCCTACACCAATAGCTGGATATAATGTAACACCATCGCAAAGCTGTAAGAATACTAATAATTTTACCTTTACCAATACATCAACTATTTCATCAGGGACGATGACCTATTTGTGGAAATTTGGTGATAACACTACATCAACACTTACAAATCCCAGTCATAGTTACAGCGCTGCCGGAACCTATAACATTGTTCTTGTGGTTACCTCAAATAATGGTTGTAAAGACTCTGTTACAAAAACAGTTACCGTGCATCCTATGCCTGTTGCCAAATTTATAGTTCCCGACAGTTCACAATGTTTTGATGGTAATGGTTTTGCCTTTGTAAATCAATCAACTATCAGTTCAGGTTCAATGACCTATCTATGGGATTTTGGAGACAATACAACTTCAACAGCAACAAACCCAATCCATTCTTATACTTATGCTGATACTTTCATTGTAAAACTGGTAGTCACCTCAGATAAAGGATGTAAAGATTCTATATCAAAAAACACATATATACATGTAAATCCTATGCCAAATGCTGCTTTTTCAATCAATGACACAACGCAGTGTTTAAGCGGAAACTCTTATAATTTTACCGATCAATCAACCATTTCAAGTGGTACATTTACACGGGCCTGGTCTTTTGGCGATGGAGCCAGCAGTACACTCACCAATCCAAATCACTCGTACAGCACAAATGATACGTTTAACGTAAAACTGTTAATTGTATCTAACAAAGGTTGCAAAGACAGCTTGATCAAAAATATTTACGTATTCCCTCATCCTGCTACTGGCTTTAGTGTGTCAGATACTGCTCAATGTCTGCCATCAAATAGTTTTGCATTTTCTAATACAACCACGATTGCATCAGGAACATTTGCCAGTTTATGGAATTTTGGGGATGGCAACACTTCAACCTTAAACAATCCCACTCATAGTTATTCTTCAGCCAATACCTTCTCTGTCAAACTTACTACAATATCAGATCAGGGGTGCAAAGACTCAGTAAATAAAAATGTTTATGTTTATCCTTTGCCTGTTCCCAATTTTACAATAAATGACTCTACGCAATGTTTTAATTCACATAATTTTAGTTTTACTGACAATTCAACAGCTCCTACCGGAACAACATATTTATGGAATTTTGGTGATGGGGCAACATCAACTTTAAAAAATCCATCACATACCTATTCTGTTCCGGGAAATTATCAGGTAAAACTTATTCTGAGTTTTGGCTTAATGTGCAAAGATAGCATGGTGAAAAATGTATATGTGTATCCTGAACCTGCTGCTTCATTCAGTATTAATAGCACTTCTCAATGTTTGGGTGGAAATAACTTTAATTTTACAAATACATCAACAATATCTTCAGGTTCAATGACTTATAACTGGAATTTTGGTGATGCCTCATCATCCGCATCAACAAATCCGACCCATAGCTACACATCTGCAGGCTTATTTACTGTAACAATGATAGCAACTTCTAATTATGGATGTAAGGATACTGCTACTCAAAATGTTGATGTCAGACCAATGCCGGTGGCAGGATTTAACATTAACAATCAGGAACAATGTATGTCAGGGAATTCATTTGTATTAACAAATACATCAACTATTTCTTCAGGTACTATATCATATCTGTGGAATTTTGGTGATAATTCAACCTCAACGGCAACAAGTCCAACATATTCATACACTTCACCTGGAACATACAGCATTAAACTGGTCGTAACATCGGGGTATAATTGTAAAGATTCAATCACAAAAACTGTTATTGTGCGTCCTATGCCAGTAGCAGCCTATGTGATTAATGATACTGACCAATGCAGGTTAAACAACAATTTCAGCTTTACGAACCAATCAACGATAAGTTCCGGTACAATTAGCAGTTACTGGACTTTTGGCGATAACACAAGTTCCACTGCTGCCAATCCTTCACATTCATATATGAATTCGGGCACATATTCAGTTAAGCTGCTTGTGACATCTTCATTTGCCTGCAAAGATTCAATGACTAAAACTGTGATTGTGTATCCTGTTCCTGTTGCCGGTTTCAGCATCAATGATTCTACTCAATGTCAATCAGGGAATTCGTTTACTTTTACCAACCAGTCAACTATATCAGGAGGAACAATGAGCTATGACTGGAATTTTGGTGACAACTCAAATGATACTTCCACGAATCCTACTCATCAATATAGCAATCCAGGTACTTACTCCGTAAAACTGGTAGTTACTTCCAACCAGGGTTGTAAAGATTCTGTGATTAAAACGATAACAGTTTACCCTGTTCCTCAAATAGCATTCACCATAAATGATAGCGATCAATGTTTAACAGGAAACAATTTCATTTTTACAAATAGTAGTGTTGTTTCATCAGGAACGCTCACCTATTTCTGGCAGTTTGGTGATAATTCTACAAGTACAGCCTCCAACCCGACTTATAGTTACACAACATCGGGTGTTTTCAATGTGAAATTAGTTGCTACAACCAATAATGGATGTAAAGACTCCCTGATAAAATCAGTCATTGTATTTAATTCTCCAGTTGCAGGTTTTACAGTAAATCAGAGTGAGCAGTGTAAACAAGGAAATACTTTCTCATTTACCAACACTTCAACAATTGGTAGTGGCACAATGACGTATTCATGGAGTTTTGGTGATAATTCTACAAGTACACAGCAAAATCCTTCTCATTCCTATGCTAATGAAGGTACATATACTGTAAAGTTGATAGTAACATCAAATAATGGATGTAAAGATTCAATCAGTAAAACAGTAATTATTTATCCAATGCCTAAAGTTGACTTTAGCATGAATGACTCAACTCAATGCCAGTCAGGAAATAGTTTTGTATTTACAAATGGTTCGTCTGTTGGCACAGGAACATTCAGTAATTTATGGGTTTTCGGTGATAATTCAACCTCAACTCAATCTAACCCTGTTCATACATACAGTTCGTCAGGAACATTTTCTGTTAAACTTGTTGTTACTACAGACAAAGGATGTAAAGACTCAGTTATAAGAAATGTGTATGTGTATCCAAATCCTGTTGTTTCATTTACTGTCAATCAAGACTCACAATGTTACAATGGTCATTCTTTTGTATTTACAAATACTTCTTCTATTACAAGTGGCACTATGTCGTATTTATGGAAACTGGGCGATGCAAGCACATCCACGATGACCAATGTAACCAAAACATATTCTGCTGCTGGACTTTATTCTGTAAAACTGATAGCTACATCAAATAATGCATGTTCAGATTCCATCGCAAAAGTAGTTAGGGTGTTTCCAAGTGCCAGTGTTAATTTCAGTATTAATGATACTGATCAATGTAAAAATGGAAATCAGTTTAATTTTACTAATTCAACAACAATCACAAGCGGAAGTGTTTCATATCTCTGGAATTTTGGTGATAATACCAGCTCCACCCAATCGAACCCGCAGAAAAATTATGCTGCAGCAGGAACCTATACTGTTAAACTTATTGCATCGACTGATAAGTCTTGTATCGACAGCTTGTCAAAGATTGTTGTAGTTTACCCTTCAGCAAATGTAGGATTCACAGTTAATGATACTGACCAGTGTAGGACCGGTAACAGTTTTGTATTTACGAATACTTCAACCATTAGCTCCGGCACGATTACAAATTTATGGTATTTGGGAGATGCTACTACTTCAACATCGACTGATGTTACCAAATCATACTTGACCTATGGTAATTTTAATGTAAAACTTAAAGTTACAAGTGACAAAGGTTGTATTGACTCAGCAAGCAGACAAATTTATGTATATGCTTCTCCAACTGCTGCATTCAGTATAAATGATACTGATCAATGCCTGAATGGAAATAATTTTATTTTTACAAATAATTCAGTGCTAACAAGTGGAACATTAACCTCATTATGGAATTTTGGAGATAACACTTCATCAGGCCAGACAAGTCCGCAAAAGAGCTATTCAACAGCAGATACTTATACAGTTAAATTAGTTGTTAATACAGAAAAGGCTTGCAGCGACAGCATAAGTAAGGTTGTTATCGTATTTCCATCGGCTAATGTTGGATTCACTATCAATGATACTGACCAGTGCAAAAATGAAAATAGTTTTGCATTTACCAATACTTCAACAATAAGCAGTGGAAACATTTATTATTATTGGACTTTTGGCAACGGGGACACTTCTACTGCCAATAATGTAACAAAAACCTACACTGCTTTTGGAAATTATACAGTAAAACTAAAAGTGACAAGTGATAAGGGCTGTGTAGATTCTGTTATGAAGCAAATATATGTTTATCCTTCACCGGTACCTGTTTTCAGTGTGAATGATACTGATCAATGCCTGAATGGAAATAGCTTTGTTTTTACAAATACTTCATATATTGTCTCTGGCACTTTGAGCAGTTTCTGGAATATTGATGATACAGTTACATCTACTGTTTCTAATCCAACTTATTCGTATTCAGGCAATAAAAATTATAATGTCAAACTCAAAGTTACTTCAGATAAAGGATGTACAGATAGTTTGTCTCAAATAATCTATGTTTATCCATCGCCTGTTGCCAGTTTTACAAATAATGATAGCATTCAATGTTTTGGAAATAATGCCTTTAAACCGGTTAATAACAGCTCAGTAGGTTCAGGTACATTATATTATCTGTGGAATTTTGGTGATGGAGACACCTCCAGTCTTAAAACACCTGTTCACAATTACCAGACAGCAGATACATTCATCGTTAAACTGAAGGTTACCACTGATAACAATTGTATAGATAGTATGCTTAAAACCATTTATGTAAAACCCGGCCCGCAAGCAGATTTTACAGTTAATGATACTAATCAATGCTTCAAAGGGAATAATTTTATTCTTAGTAACAAATCGCAATCTGCAGGACCTAATCCAAAATATTTATGGACATTTGGCGATGGAGATACCTCAAGCAGCATCCATCCAACCCATTCCTATAAAAATCCGGGAACATATAATATTACTTTGAAAGTTGTTCCTGACTCGGGCTGTGTTGACTCAATCACATTAACAGTAATGGTTTATGCTCAACCATCTGCATCTTTTAGTATTAACGATACTGATCAATGCCAGAAAGGGAATATGTTTGTTTTTACCAATAAAAGTGTAGGAATCGGATTAAAATACATCTGGACTTTTGGTGATGGAGGCAATGCTTCAACAACAAATTGCCAACATAGTTATATAAATGCTGGTACTTACAGTGTAAAACTTAAAATTACTTCAGGTGATGGTTGTGCTGATTCTCTGACAAAGTCTGTTGTGGTTTATACTAATCCTGCTGCTGTGTTTAGTATCAATGATTCGACACAATGTCAGCGGGGGAATAACTTTTCATTTACCGATCAGACCACTGGTAGCGGAAACAGCCGTAAATGGTATTATGGTGATGGAGGTAATTCAACAGGAGGCCCAACAGTGAATCATGCTTATACCAATGACGGTACTTATAATGTTAGTCTTGTAATAACTTCAAATAAGGGTTGTAAAGATTCTGTCAGCAAAAAAGTTTATATATATCCTCAACCTTTGGCAGCATTCATTATCACAAATAATAATCCTTGTCAAAACGAAAATAATGTTGTTTTTACGAACAACAGTACTGTTAAAAATGGTACAATGACCTATCTGTGGAGTTTTGGCGATGCTGCTTCATCAACTTTAAAGGACCCGACACATCATTATTCAACAGCTCAGACATTCAATACAAAATTGGTTGTTACTTCAAATCAGGGTTGCAAAGACTCATTGACACAAGCTGTAATCATCAATCCTGTTCCACTACCTGCCTTTAATATTAATAAAGACCCACAATGCTTCAAAAACAATCATTTTGTATTTTTGAATAATTCAACGTTAAGTTCCGGAACTATGACTTATTTATGGGACTTTGGCGATATCTACAAATCATCTGACATCAACAGCAGTCACATTTACACAACAACCGGTACTTTTACAGTAAAATTAGTAGTCACCTCTGATAAAGGTTGCAAAGACTCCATCAGCAAACAAACTACTGTTTATCCTATGCCAAAGGCAGACTTTACCGTGAACCAGAATCCTCAATGCTTATTAGATAATTATTTTAAATTTACTAACAAATCTGCTATAACAACCGGAACACTCAGTCATTATTGGAAGTTGGGTGATGGCAGCACCTCCACTGCTAATGATACTGTTATTCATACCTATGCAAATACAGATACATTTACTATCATGTTGGTTTCTACATCTGATAAGGGTTGTGGTGATACAATTTATAAAGATATAATGGTGAAACCGAGTCCTAAATATTACCTTGGTAAAGATGTTTTAACAAGACCTGGCCTGATTTACAATATAGATGCCGGCCCCGGTTATTTAGCCTATAAGTGGTTTGATGGCAAAACGTCCAGAATCAATTCTATTAATACTACTGATCTGGGATTAGGGGATCATCTTGTTTGGGTAGTTGTCACTGATTCTTCAGGATGCAAAGCTTCTGATACTATCATTTTACATATCTGGCCATCAAGTATTGATGACCTGGGAGGTAATCTGAAATACAGGGTTTATCCCAATCCATCAAGAGGTATTGTAAATATTGATGTTGATGGTTTGCATGGACAAGACGTTTTAATTCAAATCTTTGATGTTAATGGTAAAATCATTATGGAAAGAAGCTTCATGGAATCAAATGGTTTATTAAATTCAATATTTGAATTAAAGGATATCTTAAAAGGTGTCTATTTCATAAAACTAACAATAGAGGATAATTACTTTATGGAAAAGGTAGTAATATACTAATATCCCAATCTTTTTTTAAAATAGCCTGGAATTTAATCTCAGGCTATTTTTTTTACTTTTGCATAAATATTACAGATAAAGATGTTAAATAAAAGGCCATATCTGCTAGTGTCAGATGAGCAAGGAAATATCTTTGAATTAAAAGAATATGAAGCTGTCGGGAGAACAGGAATTGAGCATAAACGCCTGAAAAGGGAAGATTTTATTGAACTTCCCAATGGCAGTGAATTGTTCTTTCTTCCGGGACGTAAGCCTGTCGGATACCATACTGCAAGCAGAAAGATTGAGGTAATTGATGGCTACCATGCAGTATCAGCTTTTGTGGCACCTGCCTATACGCAAACGTATATGGCTTCTTATGAAAAAACAGAAGGAGCCTGCCTGTTGCCACTTTATGCTTACTCAAGTATCGGTTGGCTGAAAGGAAAACATTATACAACAGCTGTTCGTATCGATAGTGACCGCAGGCAAGACCCTGACCAGTTTTACTTACCGGTGATTGAAAAAAGGGTAAAAGAATTTCGTAAAAAATACAAGGGAAACCGATTGGTAGAACATTTGGCAGAGAACTGTGCACTGAATTATCATTGTAGGGCAGCACAAAACTATTTTTTAGGTCGTTGGGAGTGTCCCTTGCCAACATCAAGGGTCTGCAATGCTGGCTGTCAGGCTTGCCTATCGATGCAGCCAGAAGAGAATACTATCAATCCTGCTCAGTTTCGCATTACTTTTAAACCTTCCGTGCAGGAAATTGTAGAAATAGCTGTAGATCACCTTGAAAATGCTCCTTTACCAGTCGTTAGTTTTGGTCAGGGTTGCGAGGGAGAACCTTTGCTGGAAACAGATTTAATTTTAGAATCTATCACTGAAATTCGTAAAAAAACAGCTAAAGGAATCATCAATCTGAACACCAATGCAAGCAAGCCAATGTCTATTGAAAAGTTGTGCAGGGCTGGTTTGCAAAGTATCAGGGTAAGCATGAATTCAGCAGTTGAAGATTGGTATAATCGATATTTTAATCCTAAAAACTATACTTTTAATGATGTTTTGGAGTCTATTAAAGTGGCAAGGGCGCATCAAATCTGGATTTCGGTCAACTATTTTGTCTTTCCTGGTCTTACCGATTCTAATATTGAATTTGATGCTTTTGAAAAACTGGTATTAAGAAAACAAATTAATATGATTCAATGGCGAAACTTCAATATCGACCCTGATTGGTATATCGAAAAGCTTGGTATTATTGATAATTTAGAAAGTATGAGTATGCAAAGTCTTTTCAATAAAATAAAACACGACTATCCGAATATTGCTTATGGTTATTTTAATCCTTCACAGGAAACAATGAGTGATTATGGTAAAACCTTTTAATTTTTTGGAGAATTTACCTGAACGATGTAATCCCAGTTTGGAAAAGCCTGATTAAATTCAGTTGGAAATTTTTTACGTAATTCTTCTGCGTCTTCAATAAAAATGTCCTTTCTGCTTTCTGTCAGATCATAGCTGAAGGTTCCAATTGAAGCACCGGCATAATTGGGTTCTTTTAAATATTTAGCCAACTCTGATGGCCATCCATGACGTGGATAAATAAAAATATATGGTTTTCTTTCATCAAATTTTGGTGTACGGGTCTTTTGTTTTTTAATGCTATCTGAAGTGGAGAAAGAGTCTGCAAACACAATATTATTGCCGCTTTCGACATTCATTGCAATTGTTGAATCAGGTTCAGTTTTATCATTTAATGCAATATCTTTTGCTCTTAGGTCTTTTTCACCAAATATTTTTACTCCTTCTTCAAGTAAAGCAATTTCTTTTGCCAGTTGTGCCATCTCTGCTTCAATTTCAGTTTTTCTTTCAGCCATTTTTGCTGAATCACTCATCTCAACAGCCAGTTTTTGTGCTTTCTTAACTTTTGCAGCCAAATCGCATCGCTTTGTTCTTATATCTTCATAAATGGCCTCCATTTTATTGGTATATTTCAGGTCATACTCAAACTTAGCTGTATTACGATTAAATGAAACCCTGCCCATTGCTTCAGACATTATTATACCGGCAATACTATCACTTTCGCAGTTCTTTTTCAGAATTATCTGAACAATAATCTTTGGGTCGGATAAACTATTGTTTTTCCCAATATTGGTCTCAATATGGATAGCTTTTGAATAAAAACCAGTGTGAGAAACTTCTAACAAATACAGACTGTTTGGTAAAAGGTACAATAATGCCTTACCATTTATTGATTTAACACCTTTTGCTTCATAAGTATTTAGGTTAGTGCAATAAATATATGCATCTGAAAGCGGACCTTTTTCCCAACTGTCTATGCTGATTTCTGTGAAAAGTCCTGTGGTGTCATTGCTCTGACCATACAGTAAAAAAGTACAACAAATAAAAAAAAATATAATTATTGAATACTTCATAGCTGACAATCAGATGAATAGTGGAGCCGGGGAGATTCGAACCCCCGTCCAGAGAAAGTGCTGTAAATGCTTTCTTCATGCTTAGCGACAGTTAAGGTCTGAAGTAGAAGGTCTGACACTCACCTTTATACTTCACAAGTCCTTACAATTGTCGGCACACTACCAGGACTTCTCGCTGCTTATCCCGCATGATGATCTTCCCTGGTGAATTCTTTGCGGGAGGAAAGAATTCGGGAAGAGTGACTGCTTTAATCCTTGATTAAGCAGCTACATTATAAGAAACGTTGCCATTTATGGCTTGCGACAATGATTAAAGGGAATAATCGCATTACCCTGCATGCTTACACTTACCGCTACAAACCTGTCAATTCCGGTCGGCCCCAATAATTTAAAGAACAAAGTTGAATATTCTTGCAAAAATAAAGCAAAAATAAAGAAATCTGCATTTTACAAATTGTAATTCGAATAATATATTTTTTGCAATTACCTAACAATGAGTAATTTCTCAATTTGAAGACTGTTTTTTGAACATGGGAATTATTCCTGACTGGTTAAAATGATGGAAGTCATGTTCAATGATCCTGCCACTGGTTTTTCGTTAAAAAGTGTTACTTTATCTTGTTCGTCTTGTAATGCAAGAAGATACAATAATGGCAAATAATGTTCAGGACTTGGGATGGCTAAATGAAAAGATTTGCCTTGTGAAGCATAGTTGATCAGTGATTGGTGATCTGATTTTAAGATATAATCCTTCATTTTTTCAATAGCTTCTTTTGCCCAGTCATATGCATAAATTTGATTAAGCATGGTCCAACTGATCATACTAAGGTTGTGAACCAGATTGCCACTACCTACTATCAGCACACCTTTTTGTCGAAATTTTTTAAGCTCTTTTGCTAAATCATAGTGATATTTTGCTGGTTTGCTCATGTCAAGACTCATCTGGATGATGGGTATATTTGCATCAGGATAAAGATGCTTGATAACGCTCCATGTACCATGATCAAGTCCCCATTTTTCATCAAGTCCGATAGGTATATTTTTTATTGTGGTTTTAATTACTTTTGCTAATTCAGGACTGCCTGGTGCAGGGTAATTTATTTCATACAGTTGCCTGGGAAAACCGCTAAAATCGTGTATCGTTCTTGGATGATTCATTGATGTGACAAAAGTACCTTTGGTTTCCCAATGTGCTGATATACATATTATTGCTTTTGGTAGAGGGATTAATTTAACAACATTCCGGAAGCCATTCACAAACTCATTCTCTTCTATAGCATTCATCGGGCTGCCATGTCCGGCAAACAGCACTGGCATTTTTACTATATTATTTTTGTTTTCTATAAGTTTTGTTAATTCATCATTTCTCACCATATTATTTCTTTATTTTGTTAAAAACAGAATTTCTTTGTTATGCTTGTTTTATGTTATAAAAATATTGATTTACACTTACTCATTAAGAAAACATGATGCCGATAAAAATTTTTGTTTCAGCTATATTCAGAACAGTTTTAAATGATTAGTGTATTTTAAAAATGGTAAGCATAAATACTATTGAACATTCTGAATTTTATAGCATGCTATCAATTTACTTTTTTATTTCGTGTTTTCTGATATACATTTGTTCAATCAGCATTAATAATTTTAAAAATGTTAAAACAGTTTCTGCCAACAAAATATCGTTTACAATCTGTCAGAACTCAAATAATGTATAATGACAATGGCTGGATGCTGGATGCACCTGGTGAAAATGAGCCAACTCTGATTCGTGCAGTTTATGAAAACAGGGAATTACAACTTCTTGACGATTCTTTTGGATTGTTTAAATATGCCAACTGGTTGCCTGCTAATCAGGTTTTAAATGGTTCTTCAGCACCAGTAACCTATAAAAGTGCAGGTCTTGCCAATTATCTTGGTCTATCTGAATTATATATAACTTTCAGCGGATATTGGCCCGAAAAAAGTGCAGGAATGAAAACATGCAGTTTTAAGGAGACTGAAGCTTATTCGGTGTGTGCCCGTTTAAATCCATCGAACGATAAAATTCTGGTGGTTGCTTCAGCAGGTAATACTGCCAGAGCTTTTGCCAGAGTGTGTTCAGATAACAATATCAGATTGTTGCTTTGTGTACCTGAAGATAATATCAATGCATTGTGGTTTGATGAACCCATCAATGATTGCGTCAAATTATTGGTTACCAAATCAGGAAGTGACTATTTTGATGCCATAAATCTTTCAAATTTGGCTTGTACTATTGATGGTTTTATTCCTGAAGGCGGTGCAAAAAATGTTGCCAGGAGAGATGGTATGTCAACCACTGTATTGTCTGCAGTATCCTATATTGGTAAAATACCAGACTACTATTTTCAGGCAGTAGGGAGTGGTACAGGTGCCATTGCTGCATGGGAAGCTAACCTTCGCTTGATTGATGATGGTCGTTTTGGTACAAACAAAATGAAACTGATGGTATCTCAAAACCTGCCATTTAAACCCATTTATGATGCTTGGAAAGCTGATTCTCGAACCATGTTGCCATTAGATGATAATGTTGCACGTAAGCAGGTCGAAGAAATTGATGCTAAAGTATTGTCTAACAGAAAACCACCCTACCCAATTTTCGGTGGATTATATGACGCATTAACTGATACACAAGGTGATGTTTTACTTGCTACCAATGAAGAAGCGCGTTTTGCTGCTAAACTATTTGAAGAACTTGAAGGAATTGATATACATCCTGCACCCGCTGTGGCAGTAGCTACATTATTGAAATCGGTGAAAACAAATATCAGCAAAGATGCTTTAATTATGCTCAATATTACAGGAGGAGGTGAAAAACAATTTTCTGCTGAAAAAAAATTACATTATCTGGTACCTTCAGCCATTTTTGATATTAATCCTGATAAAGAAAAACTTGAAGAAACATTAAAATCACTCTGGTAATAAGATGATAAAAATAGGACTGATAAAAGAGGGGAAAGTGCCACCTGACTCGCGTGTAGTTTTACCACCTAAACAAGCATCTGCGCTGATGAAAAAATTTCCGGAGATTGTGATTGTGGTTGTTGAAGATTTTGAAAATCGTTGTTTCACCAACGATGAATATATTAAACACAATATAGAAATTGTCAATGATGTTTCAGACTGTGATGTTTTACTTGGTGTTAAAGAAGTGCCTGTACAGCAGTTAATTGCCGGAAAAACTTATCTTTTTTTCTCCCATACTATAAAAAAACAGGAACACAACAGGATATTATTACAGGAAGTGTTAAAGAAAAAAATCAGGCTAATAGATTATGAATGCCTGCTTGATGATAAAGGCATCAGACTAATAGGTTTTGGCCGTTTTGCAGGCATTGTTGGTGCTCAGCATGCATTGATAATGTGGGGAAAAAAAACAGGGAGATACAATTTAAAAAGAGCCGTTGAACACTATGATTTGAAAGAAATGATAAGTCATTATCATAACATAGATTTTGGCAAAATGCGGATTTTTGTGACTGGCAATGGCAGAGTTTCTCATGGTGTTGTGGAAGTATTAACACAGGCTGGTATAAAAAGGCTGACACCGGAAGATTATATTGTTTATAACGGGAATGATGCTGTTTTTTGCCAATGCGATATGGATGAACTCTATGAGAACAAACAAGGTCGTCCATTCGACTTTGATCATTTCTTTCATACACCACAAGACTACAATTGCCTTTTTAATCGATTTTGGAACAGCACAGATGTTCTCATTAATGGTATGTTTTGGAATCCTTCCACTGAAAGGTTATTTGAGAAAAATGATGCAATTAAACCCGATTTTAATGTTTCAGTCATCTCTGACATTTCATGTGACATCAATGGCTCAGTTCCTTTAACATCTCATGCATCTACTATTGATAACCCTTATTTTGCCTTTAACAGGAATACCTTAGAGTTATGTGAGCCATTCACTGAAAATTCAATTGATATAATGACCATTGATAATCTTCCAAACGAATTACCAAGAGATGCTTCTGAAATGTTTGCAGAAGTAATGTTGGAAAAAGTATTGCCATTGATCATTTCTGACCCACAACATCCTGTACTCAGGCATGCCACCATCGCTGAAAATGGTCATCTTACTGCTGATTTTGAGTATTTGAAAGATTTTGTTGAACCATAAGCTAACTTTGCTCTTATCAAAGAGGCAGATAGACTTTTTGAATAAGAATTACAATATCAGCCATTTAGGTGACTTTCAAATTTTTTTGCATTTCATTTCTTGACTACTTTTTCAGTCTGTGAATGAATTCCCAGTCTTTGATTGATTTCGTTTTTTGTATGCTGACCTTGTCGAGGTATTACTTTTGTCATTTTACTTTTTACTTGATTACCTTTGCCTCATGGAAATTCATATTTTATCGATTTTTCCTTCGATGTTTGAAGGCTTTCTTAATGATTCTATCATTAAAAGAGCAGTTAACAAAAATCTCGCTGGATTTTATATTCACGATTTCAGGCAATATGGATTGAGATCAGGCACCCGCCAACAGGTGGATGATTATGCTTTTGGTGGTGGTGCAGGTATGGTCATGCGAATTGAGCCTATCGTGAATTGTATTGAAAAACTGGAAAATGAAGGTAAATTTGATGAGATTATTTATGTAACTCCTGATGGAGAATTATTTAAACAAAGTGTCGCAAATGAACTGTCACTGAAAAGGAAAATTGCGATAGTCTGTGGCCGCTATAAAGGAATTGACCAGCGGATACGTGACCATTTTATAACTAGAGAAATATCGATTGGAGATTATGTGCTTAGTGGTGGCGAACTGGCTGCTGCGGTCATTACTGATGCTGTGATACGCCTGATTCCGGGAGTTTTGGGTGATGAAAGTTCTGCACTTTCTGACTCTTTTCAGGGCGAATTACTGGATGCTCCGGTTTATACCCGTCCCGAAATTTTTCGTGACATGAAAGTCCCCGAGATACTACTTTCAGGTGACCAACGTAAGATAGATGACTGGAAATACCAGCAAGCGTTGGAGAAGACAATCAAAAGAAGACCTGATTTATTATAAAATATTAAAACATGATGAACAGAACATTACCTGTCTTGTTTCAAAATAGTGTTAAACAATTCGGTAACAATATTTACCTTTGGGAAAAAGACGAAAAATTTGACGGATTAACAAGAAATCAAATTGCACCTGTTATAAAGCGGATTTGCGGGGCATTTCTTGCAGCAGGACTACAAAAAGGTGATAGAATTGCTTTGCTTGCCGAGGCTTGCAACAATTGGTTTATTACCGAAATGGCTATGCTTCATGCAGGTATTATCAATGTCCCATTATCAGTAAAAATTCTTGAACCTGCAGAAATAAAATTCAGGATTAAGCATGCAGCTTGTAAAATGATTATAACCTCTGCATTCCAGCTCCCTAAGATTAGAAATATAATCGCTGAATTGACCGAAGTAGAAAAAATCATTGTTTTTGATAATGAAATCCAATTGCAATCAAATGAGGTCTTTTTAACTGATTTTGCTGCTAAAGGAAACGACTATTTTACTGAAAACAATATTGATTTTGATACAGTATGGCAAAATATACAGGAAAATGATTGTGCTACTATATCATATACTTCAGGCACTACTGCTGAGCCAAAAGGTATCATGCTCAGCCATCGGAATTATACGGCTAATGTTGAACAGGCAGAAGGATTATTTAAAATTTATCCATGGTATAAAACACTATTAATTTTGCCCTGGGATCATTGCTTTGCACATACTGTGGGATTTTTCCCTATCCTTAAAAATGGAGGAAGTATTGCATCCGTTCATATTGGTAAATCGGGAAAAGAATCACTAAAAAACATTCCGGTCAATATTAAAGAACTCCAGCCTACCTTTATCCTGAGTGTACCTACTCTTTCAAAAAACTTTAGAAAGAACATTGAAAAAGGAGTTCAGGATAAAGGGAAATTAGCATGGGCACTATTTAATGCAGGTCTCAAAATCGCTTATTCTTATCATCAGGATGGATATACAAGAGGCACTGGTGTTCGCTTTTTACTTTTGCCTCTGGTTAAACTGTTTGATATTATTTTATTCAAAAAAATAAGGCAGGCCTTTGGTGGAA
>Ga0172369_10000615_pt1 | contig 53123 bp, 26 predicted proteins | sample LakKiv25m_FD_114539 | JGI IMG/M metagenome (GOLD analysis project Ga0172369, IMG submission 114539) | Freshwater microbial communities from Kabuno Bay, South-Kivu, Congo - kab_022012_11.25m | ecosystem: Environmental > Aquatic > Freshwater > Lake | place: Democratic Republic of the Congo...
AATGTAAAGCTGTTATTTTTAAAACATAACGAATCGGCATTGGTGGTAAATGAGGAAACAGGATTTGGATATACAATTACTGATTTTGTGAGAGAGTCTGAACAACCTTTATCTGATGTAGTTATAAGCTTTACTGAATATGTGCCAGCATTGGTGTAGGTTTTTGTTGGGGAGGCAGATGTTGATGTTGTATTGTCTCCAAAATTCCAAAGATAGCTGAGACTGCCATTGGTGATGCTTGAATTATTGGTGAACATAAAATTCTGAGTTGACTTACATTGGTCTGTATCATTGACACTAAAACTTACATTGGCTTGTGGCCAGACATAAGTGGATTTGCTTAGCGAGTCGGAGCAACCATTGTTTGATGTTGCTAATAGTTTTACTGTATAAGCACCTTTTGAATTATATGTATGGCTCGGACTTGTGGTGGTTGAACTTGTATTGTCACCAAAGTTCCATAAATATGTCATAGACCCTGATGAAATGGTTGACGAGTTTGTAAAAGTAAATGTATTTGAACTATAACATTGATCAGTATCGTTTATTGTAAACTGAACAACAGGTTTAGGAAATACTGTAACAGATTTAATAAGTGAATCAGAACATCCATTATTACTGGTAGATATTAATTTGACATCGAATAAGCCGGAAGATGTAAATGATTTTACCGGGTTATTTTGAGTCGAAGTAGTATTGTCACCAAATTTCCAAAGATGTGTAAGTGTGCCATTTGAAATTGTTGAGGAATTGGTAAATGTAAATGAATTGTTATTTATGCATTGTGTGTCGTTATTGATACTGAATGCAATAGTAGGAGTTTCGTAAACTGTTACTGTTTTTATAAGGGAATCTTTGCAGCCTTTGTCTGAAGTAGCTATTAATTTAATATAGTGAAGTCCAGAACTGACAAATGATTTGGCAGGACTTTGTGCAGTAGATGTGTCTGTATAATCGAATTGCCATAAATAACTAAGTGTTCCAGAACCAATAGTACTTGTATTTGACAAAATAAAATTATTCTGTGACTTGCATTGATCAGTATCATTAATTGAAAAAGCTACCTGTGGCTTTGGATTAACCGTTATTGTTTTAGAAATAGAGTCAGAACAATTGGCATCAGAGGTAATCACCAACCAAACTGTATAAACACCAGCCTGATTGTAAGTATGTGTACTTGTGTCACTTGTAGCAGTGGAGCCATCACCGAATTTCCATTTTCTGGTGTATGTACCATTGCTCAAAGAAGATGTATTATAGAAGGTAAAGCTGTTGCCTGGCAGACAGTCAGATGTTTTACTAACAGCAAATGAGGGCAATGGCATGGGTTTTACAGTTACTTCAACAGTATCCTCATTCATGCACCCAAAACTGTCTTTAACAATTACATTGTAGTAGGTATTTGCTATTGGTGAAGCAGCAGGATTGCTGATAGAATCATCATTCAATGTTGTTGACGGACGCCATGCATATACATAAGGTGCTTTAGTTCCTGAAGCTGTAGGACTACCACCGAGGGAAACACTTTTACCATAGCAGACATTTTTATCGCTACCAGCATCGGCAACAGGAAGTTTTCTGATATAAAAATAGTCGCTCGAAGAAAGGCCATAATCAGTTTGAGCATTGGTTACCAAAATTTTGTAAACCTTGTTACCTGATAATGTATCAGGGATTTTCCAATTATAGGTTGAATCTTCAATATCAACTCCATTAGCAATAACCTGGTAAGTACGGCCGCTATCAGCAGTATATTTCAAATTTATGTAAGGAATATCAATACTTTTCCAGGCGATGGTTGCAACTGAACCCAAACAATAAGATGAGTTACTGTCGGGCTTTACTATCATTTGAAAAGGTTTAATTTTTATGGTTGCCTCTGCAACAGTCTTTGCCCCTTCTTTATTTCCTACGTTATCTTTAGCACGGGAATAAAACCTGTAATCACTGCCATAATCACCAATAAAAGTGGTGAAAGTGTCTTTAATATCTTTTTTGAATAAAGAAAAAGAAGAATTGTTTTCAGATACATATAAATCATAGGAGATGACGCCTGATCCTTTATTGTCATCATTGCCTTTCCAGCTAACATTAACATTTGTACTATCAATTGAAGCAGGTAAATTATTTACCTTACTGTTAGGAGCGACAGCATCAAAAATATTAAACCATGTATTTGTATAAATAGGGCTGTGAATGTCGAAAACTATCTTTGCTTTGGCTTTTACAGAATCACCTGTTGCAACATTTGATTTCGGGAAAATATAAAAGCTGACAAAACCTTCACCTCTGTGATTAGTGCTATCATTTACTGGTAAAAACCCTTTATTTGGGTCATCAGGAGGTAAGCCTGAGCTCGGCCCTATTGATTCAAAAATCCAGAATGCTTCACCTTTAGTTGGGTCGATACCCGCAATGAAATCGACATAAACACCAAGAGAATCAACCACATCCAGTCGGGTAGAATAGCTCGTTTTGTTGGCAGGAGCCTGGAAGGTAAAATCACCAAAACCAAAGTCTTTCAGCCTGAAAGAATACATATCCATTTTAGGATCGAAAGGCAAGGTCACCACCACTTTTTGTGCAGGTGCAGTGGCAAAATCAGGGTCATTTTCAAAACGTACATTATAATACAGGGGTTCTGTTTTACTAACAAATTGTTCGGTACCATATCCTGCTGGTCCTGTTATATCATTTGGGTCTCGCGAACAAAGGATAGGGATGAACCATACAAAAGTAGCCCCGGAAGCAGTACAGCCATTTGAATCTTTCACTTCACATCTATATATTCCTGTTGAGCTAACAATTAAAGTTTGATTAGGCCAACTGTAAGTATAAGGAGGTTTTCCTCCTGATGCTGATGCTGTTAATGTTACAGTTGGATTTCCATCCTGGATACAAAATGGTATCACAGCTGGTCCACCGGCAATACTGACAACAATAGGTTGAGGTTCTTCAACATTGGTGTCTGCATAACCTTTACAGTAATGTCCGTCCCATGCAGTAACCTTGTAATATCCTGCTGGTACAGGTGATAATGTTTGAGTTCTTAGTCCATTGTAATTCCAGAGGTAATATTGATAAGGTGTTACACCGGAATGTGGTATTGCTTTTACCATTCCAGTGACTTCTCCCGGACATTTAACATCTAATTTTTCAATACCTACCCAGTTTAATGAATCAAACATGAAATAGTGGACTATATCCGGTTGTGAGGCAGTTGAGGGTGTCCATGTTCCCTGATTATTTCTCTTTGGCATGTTATTGCCTGAAAAATTACCAGTATTTTGAAAGCCAAAAACATCAGTATTTTCGAGATCTTTACCAGTGATAATAAGCTTTTGTTTTTTGGATGTATGTTTTGAATGCTTATCAAGACCAACTACAAATTCCCAAGTTGTAAGGGTATCTGAAGTTGTAGTTTTTTCTGAAGTAAATGAGATACTAGGAATTTCAAGTTTAACACTTTTCATTGGTTCTGATGTTTTAATAACCACTTTCATTGGATAATCACATCTGGATAATGTATCTTTAATTTTTTGATATTGATAATTGTTAGATGCTGCTACCCAGTTCCACTTTGCATGATAAATTTTTTGCGCACCAGCAAATGTTCCTGCATAAACCTCAACTTCCTTAATAATAGGTTTGAAATTCTGCACCATAACAATTTTAGAAAAAGAGGTGTCTTGAATTAAATCAGAAACAATAGCGTGCACTTTATAAACACCATCTGGAAATTCTGCCTCATCAATGCTTCGTGCAAGGTTACCATTTGGGCCTGCACCATTACCCCATGTTTCAGTTGTGCGGGCATTGGTGCCCCAATAAAAATTATCTCCAATATCTGTTTTTGAACCACCCCATCCTTTCGTGTTGGTGAGAAGCCAGGTAAACCACTCCCAAAATACATAATCAGGTGTTGGAGTGATAGGTGGTTTTGACCTGTATGTATCCCATTTTATAAATAATGCATTTAATATTGAATTTGAAGTTTTATTTAAACTATCACTGTAAAAAACATCATTTTTAAATAAAATATAAGGTGAGGCAGCCGACCTAACTGTATCTTTCCAAATGTTGCCTACTTTCTTTTGAATGTAATATGCAGCTTTATAAGGATTTTGATAAAATCCATTACTGCTCATTCTGTCTAAAAGTTCCCATTGAATATCTACTCTTGAATATGCTATTGTGTCAACAGTAGTATTTGCCCAATTACTATCGATTAAAAATTTAAAGTTTTTGTTGTCATCATTAGTGTTTAGTGAAACAGGTTTTGTCCCGGCAGGATCTTTATCTAAATTATTTGTAAAAAGATTTAATAAAGGATTTTTTGTTGTACCAAGTGTATTATTCCAGTCTTGTTCATAATGCAAATGAATATGATAACATTGAGTATTCCAAAAACTATCAACTATATTACCAATTGTATCTCCAGCATTGATTGAGTTACCTACTACTACATTTGCCCGAAGATTTACCATATGATTATAGCTGTAGTAACCTACTGCTCCGTTCTTGTAAAATTTTACGTAAACATATTTACCTGATTGAGATTGTCCTTTTGCAACAATTTCTCCAGATAAAGCTGCTAAGACAGTTTCAGTTTTCGTATTATAATCTCCATTGATATCTACTCCTTCATGTAAATAAATTTTACCTCCGGCTTTAATAGGGTGATTAAAATTATGCATCAGATTTCTGCTGGGTCCTGTATTAGCAGTATTTAATACTGGCCAGTTTCTTCTTACTATAGTGTACTTGGTATTTGAGGGTCCACTCCATACGCCTGCAACCTTAACTCTAACTTGAAAATAAATGGTATCATTCGTGGTGAAGTTTATATTCTTCCAAGAACCAAGGAAATTTGGTGCGATGCTATCCCAGGCACTATAATTACTACTGTTCACTTTAACTCTTGTTGAATATGCCTGTGCATTTGCCACAGCATTCCACCAGCCAAGCACTTGGTTTCCTTCATAATTAGGCTGAATTGATCGCAAAACAGGTTGTGCTTGAATTTTTTCAGCGAAAAGTGAAATAATCAATAGAAATAATAAATATTTCGTCATTTTTCCACTATTAATAATTTGACTGAACAATATTTTTTTACGCATATTTATTTTATTAATTCAAGTTTAACCAACTGATTTTGAGTCTTGACAATAATATTCTGCTTACCATCAAATATTGCCATTCGATACGCTTCCCAGAATGGAGTTTCTTTAATATCAACTGACGAGATTATACTTCCATTTAAAAGACTAATCATATTAACCCGGTACTCATTTGCTGGATTAACAGTTAAAACTATCATGAAATCTTTATCTGGTGAAATGGTAACGGGAAAAGCACTAATTGTATTTCCGGATAATTTTCCGTTTAATATTGGATTGTCAGATATTTTAATGTTATAATAATACCAATCACTCACATCAATCATGATAAACTCATCATTTGATATAAATTCTATATTTGACACATTGCCAAAATTTTCAAAACTTTTATAAATATCTCCTTTGTCAGTGTAAAAATAAATATTAAAATAGCCATTTTCGGGGTTTGAAACCGCAACAGCCAATCTTTTTCCATCTGGTGAAATGAAGATACCGCCAGGTGTAAAAGCCGGCATTTCTTTAATCCAATCAAGATTTCCATTTTTATCGTATTTAATAAAAATTAGTTTTGTACTCTCTCCTTCGTCTTTATATGTCAATGCATAAAAATCTCCATTTTTTGATGCAGCAGTATTATAGGGGAAATGGCCAATTACTCCAACGTTTTTAATCCATTTGCCTGACATATCCAAAATATGAAGCTCAAGGTTGTAATCTTTTGAAAAACTTGGTTCTTGTCCATAATTGAACAAACGACTTTCCTGTGGTACAGCAATAAACAATCCCATTGGTTTTTGTATCTGAATCCTTTGATTATTATAATTTACAAAAACGTCAGCAGGTTTTTCTGTATAAAGGAAACCTTCATAAGTACCAATAATATTACCCTGAAAATCTAAAAGTGGATTAATGTTAGTTGAATGGTAAACTTTCTCAGAGCTAATAATTTTCAGCTTATTGTCCTGACTTTGACCATCCAAACTGAAAATTAATTGCATTAATAAAACAAAAACTATCTTTTTCATGTTATTATTATTTACATTATTTAACTTCTGGCAACATTATTTGAAAACCGAGTCCTGTTGTTGATTTAGTATAAATTAATACTGAGCCCATTGCTCCTGGTCTTAATACCCATTGAGGTCCTTTTAACTCTTTCAACAAAAATGTTAGCTGTGTTTTCTTATTTTCGAGGTCAGGAACACTCATACCAACAGGAGCCAGAGCAAGACTTTTTAGAATGATATTTGGAATATCAATATCAGTATTACCAGCATTGGCAAAATCAACAGACATTGCAGTAATAGCAGAAGGCCTGACATTGGCAGGCTTAGAAATACTGACCTGAAGGTCGGGAGCTACACCAGCAACAATTTTAAAACCATTAATAATCTTTGCTGTATCTGCTTTGCTTGTTTTTGTAGCAAAGACATTGTATGTTCCTATTTTTGCACCTGCCAGATCAAAGGTTACAAATGCAGTGGCCGGGTCAACATAAACAATAGTGTCAGCATAATATGTTGCACTGTCGTTTTTAAGCCAGACACTCATTGTTGTATCAAACTTACTACCCTGCAATATCACTGTAACTTTGCCAGTATTTCCTCCTTCTTTTGCTTCAATTGATCGTAACTCGAAGTGAAGTATTTTGGCAAATAAGCTAATCTTTTGCAGGCTGCCCACAGTTGTATAACCATAAATCATCATGTAATAAGTGCTGTCGTTTAAACTTGGTACAATGATTTCCTGATTTCCACTAAAGGGTTTTGAGTATGAATAATCATAAGTGTTCCTTGTTGGAACACCCAGATATTTCAGATAAAGTTCATTATCACCGTTTACCGAATCACCTTTTAATGTTAGTAACAATGTTTCTGTTTTCAGTGTATCGTGACTTTCCAGTTTAAAATATACTTCAGAATTGTCGTATAATGTGTCAAAGGTAAGTGTGTACCATGGTAGGTTCTGAACATTAACCTTCATTGAGTCTGTTGATACCTTCTCGTTATTATTGTCATTTGACTCATTTATATAATCAAGAATATCGGTTCTGACAATAATTTTAAAATGACCGAGAGTAACTCCCCGCAATGCTGCATTAATACTCTTCTGTGTTTCAGCATTTTTTGCTAATGAAATATAATGCTGACTGGTGCCAAATAAAATATCATTTACATCCCAGATACTGTCAGAAGAAATATAAATAGCATCTTTTACATAGCCTGTTGAAGGATTATTTCCAATATTTTTTAACTTATAATTTAATGTAAGATAATCTCCTGCAACTGCACTTGATGGTACTGTTATGGTGGAAACAATTAAATCTGAAGGAGGTGCAGCAGAAATATTGATTGAGGCACCTGTAACATTGTTGTTTTCAGCATTGTGCTCATATTCAGCATTTGAAGCATCAGTGAAAACTAATACTATGTAATTTCCTGTTACCGATCCTGGTATGAAAAATTGCTGCGATTGAGTGTATGTACCATTGATGGCTAAAGAAGTTGTTCTTTGATAGTTTCCCAAATAAATATCACTTCCATCAACATTAAAGTCTGTTGACAGATAAATTCTGTCTTCATAAGAAACACCTGTAGCCGCTTGTCCCTGATTTTTAACTGTCCATGTGACATTAATAGGTTGGCCGGCTGTACCAGATGCAGGTGAATAACTAACAGTATTGACCTTCAGATCAGGTGTTAATGTAAGTTTGATATACATCTTTTTCATTTTGTTTAAAGTGTCAACTCTTGACCTGTAATTATTGGAACGGTTGACATCCACAATATGATTTTGCTCGTCAGTAATCATTAGCAAATAATAGTTGCCACTAATGCCATTTGGTAGTGTTACACTAATGTTTTTAGTATAAGAAGTATTTGGCTGGAGCTGTGTATTCATTTGTTCACGATTTACCAGAATATCAGTAGCCGGACTCCAGATAGAATCAGTACTTAAGTAGATAGCATCATAATAATTCGGGGCTAAGCTTTTTCCCTGTCCTATATTTTTAACGATATAGCTGATGCTTATTGATTTCCCGGAAGAACCTGTATCTGGTGATGTTACAGAATTGATTGCATAGTCGATAGGAGGGTATGGTAATATCTGTATTGACTTTGAAGTGATATTATTGTTGTTATCAGAGTGTTCATAGATATTGTCATCAGCATCAGTATAAACATGTAAATAGTATTTTCCGGCAGTTAAGCCTGCATTCAGGCTAATCATTGTTGTCATGTTGAAGGAGTCATTGACTGCTAATGCCTGTGCTCTGACCATTTCTTTCATAAATGTTGCATTATTAACATTCAGTACAGCATCTTTTGAAAGATAAATTTTGTCTTTCCACGAAGATCCTCCTGCACTTGCGGTACCATTGTTTTTTACAGTAAAACTAACTGCAACTGCATCCCCGGCTGTAGCTGTATCTGTAGCATCCACTTTTACTACACGAAGGTCGGGCCAGGGTGATAGGGTCACGACCAGATTTGTATCTGATTTCTTGATATTATTATTATCAATACCTGCTTCAAAAATGTCATTGTTGGCATCGGTATGAATGAATAAATAATATGTACCTGAATATCCATTTGGTATAGTGATAGTTGTTGTATTTGTTTTCGTCCCTCCCTGAATAAGTGTGGTTGCAGGAATTGAAATTTCTTTTAATAATACTGCGGTATTTACATTAAAGGTTGTTGTTGAAGATATATATACCTTATCTTTCCACACCCTGCTAATCAGTTTACCAGGCCCATTGTTTTTATCTTTCCATGAAATGTTGATATTGGTACCGGAATAAGCAGTATTTGTGTTGGATATCAGGTAAGGCTGTAAGTCAGGAGAAATAATAATTACAGAGTCGGGGGATGATACATTATTATTTTCATAGGTATATTCATATACAGTATTGTTGATATCGGTTTTAATAAAAATATAATACTTGCCATTTAAATTATTTGGTATTATTATAGTTTTATATAAAGTATCAGTTTTGCCAGGATCAAGGTTTGCTGAATGGTACAAATCGCCAAGATTTATTGCATTATTTTCATTAAATATTTTCGATGCTGATAAATATACACGATCGTTCCAATAACTTTCTGGATCATTTCCCCCTTGATTTTTAAGATAAAACTCTACTTGCATTTGCTCAGAATTACTGATAGTATCAGGTATTAAAATTCCCTGTACAGCAAGATCAGGTGGGGGAGTAAGGATAATGTTCATGGCAGCACTTCTCAGCACATTATTGTTTTCCATTGCATGCTCATATTCATTATTATATATATCAGTTTTTACAAAAATGTAATACGTGCCAAATATTGCATTTGGAATATTTATAGTTTTACCAGTGCTGTAAGTGCTGTTGGAAGTCAGTTGTCCGTTATGATAGACAACTCCCATGTAATAGCAGTTAGCCGGATCGAAGGTAGTATCCTGTCCCATGTAAACAGCATCATACCAGTAGTTTGTTACTGTGTTTCCATTCCCTGTATTTTTTACTGTCCATGATATATTTGCAGTTGTACCACTATAAACATTGTTGGGACGAACGATGGCTGTTACCTGAAGGTCAGGAGGAGGGGTTAGGATAACTGTCATTGTGGATGTGTTGTTGCCTTTATTATTATTTTCATCTGATTCCTGAAGTGCAGTATAATAATCAGTTACGATAATAACATAATAATATCCTGACAAACCTTGAGGAATAGTGAACGTGCTGGTTTGGTTGTAGCTTTGACCAGATGACAATGAGCTCATATTGGAAACACCACCAAGATAATAGTCAACATTGACATCAAGCGTGGCATCTTGTGATAAGTAGGCAATATCATACCATTGATTGGAAAGCGTACTACCTGTTCCTGTATTTTTAATTTGCCATGAAACATTAAAGGTTTGCCCACTATAGGCAGTAGAAGGAACGGTTACACTATTAACAATTAAATCAGGTAGATTTCTTACTGTAAATTTCTGAATATTACTTACACTTTGACAATAGGCATTTTTTGCTATGATCTGCCAGCGATATTTTTTACCAAACAGTAAACTTCCGTTGTATGTATGAGTTATTTGTGTCAGATTCGAAACAGTTGGTGTCGTAGGTCTCGACACAGTATCCAGCCACAAATAAAGATCATAACTGGTTGCATTTGTTACTGGTGACCAGGAGAATGTAATTGGTAATGCTACATTTAGTGCACTATCAATAGGTAACATATTGCCAGCCGAACTAAGAACAGGGTAATTTACAAAATTAGATGTCAATGTATCATTTGAATGGATTGTGTCGTATGACAACAAGGTATAGCAAACAATTTTATGATTTCCCTGTGATGAAACATTTGCAACAGTATCAAAAGTAAATATTAAACTGCTACCTTTTGTTATTGATTTGCTGCCTATGTTTCGCACAATAGGATTGTTGTTGTCAACTTTAAAAGCAACATTAAAATTGCTTTGAGTGAGGCCTCCAAAATTCTGGATTTTAACTTTTACACTATCGTTTGTAAGACCACATGAAGTAACAGGGTTTAAAATTGCTGTAATACCAACATCGTAACCTATATAAGTGAATTCATCAGCACCAATATCAGGATAATTGGCATTTCGTGTCTGATTATCAATATCTTTTGTAAACCCGCTTACAGGTATAGCAGAACTATCTAATAATACCTGTGAAATATGAAGGTCAGTACTGGAGAAAAACAGGGGATCAACTGATTTGGAATTATTGTCATGTCCTGACGAAGACCTCCATGCTGAAAGATTGCTTTTATCGCCTGACCAATATCCCAAAACACTGCCAGTAGTAAATAAATCATTATAATTAGAACTTGCAAGTGATGATGTTGACCCTGAATAAATACAATATCCGCCACCTGTATTTGCAAAAATATTGTTTCTTAAATATAAGCTTGAGCTGTATGTTGGAATATCAACAGACCGTCCTAAAGAAAGTGATGTGCCGGTAACATTAACACTGTTATAAAAAACATTCATGTAATCGATATAATACAATTGTATTCCTATTGATGTTGATGTTCCCCCAACTTGAATAAAATTATTATACACGTTTGAATAGTTTGAAGAGGTTCCATCTACTTCATAAAGATAAATACCTCTTTGACCTTTTTCTGCTGCAATTTTATTGTTGAAAATTTTAACTCCATTGTTGGAACTTTGAATATAAATTGCTGCAAGATAATTGGTACTGCTCGAACTGATTGTATTATTGCTAACTTCAACACCACTTTGGATGTTCAGGAAACAGGCACAGTAGTATTGCCCTTCGAACACATTATTACTTATAATATTATTGTATTCTTTGGTAGAAGGGCTATTGAAATAAATACCATAGCTGCCATTTCTGATTACATTATTTTGGAAAGTATTGTATTCATCAACACCATTGTCGGAATAGATTACAGCAAGGTTTGAATAAGAAACATTAGTACTAACGCCTTCAAATCGATTAAACTGAAAATTGTTGTGATGGGAGTTGCCTTCTATAAGTACAGCTGTTGAATAGTAATTATGCAGGGGTTGGAACGTCATGTGTTTGAAAGTGACGTATGAACAGCCTAAGAGTCGGACAACATAATTAGAAGCTGATGATGCATTATAGGCTAATGTTACCAGATTACTATCTTTGCCTTCAGATTCAAATGTTATCGTGTTAGAAGAAGAACTGCCTGGGATTGACGTAAAGGTAAGCTGCTCATTGTAAACACCTGTTCTTACTTTAAATAAAACACTGCCAACAACGCCACCATGAACTAAAATATTTACAGCACTTGTAAAGTTTGTAAAATCAGGGTTAGTTCCTCCGATGGTGTAGGTGCCGTTTAAACCAGCATATAGGTTTGTTACTTCTGTTGTGTCATTTGTATTGAGGGAGTCTCGTATTCCATTTGGATTTATAGTATAGAGGACAATATGATATGAAATCCCGGTTTTAAAAATATAATTACCTAGTAGTACTGTATCTGTTTTGCCTGGTAATATTGAACCTGTCCAGTTAATTTGTGACTGATTGTTGTTGTTAACAATCCATTTGATTGAGACAGTTTTTAATGTATCTGAACCAAAATTTTTAAGAATGACTTTAACTCCTAAAGTATCAGCAGGAAAAGGTACTGTAGGATATACCAGGCTCACAATTCCGGCATCATCAGCAAATGGCGGTTTAAATTCATCTGCACCTATGTCGGGTTTGGTATTGCTTCTGGTCTCATCATCAATATCTTTTGTTATGCCAGAAATTACAGTTCCTGCCTCATTAAGCGTTATTTCCCGAACATGAAGATCAGAATTGGAATAATATTGTGGGTCAACAGACAAAGAATTATTATCAAGACCTGTGGCAGCTTTATATGAAGAAAGATTGCTTAGATTACTACCATTATATGCTAAATATGAACCAGTGGTGTATAAATTATTGTAATTTGATATTGTACTGCTAATGTTATTAATCATGATAGCATAGCCATTACCATTATTAATAATGTTATTATTTTGTACGTATAAATTTGAGCATGAATAAAAATAAACCGATTTGCCATTGCTTGCAGAAATATTTGTGAGGTTAATATTGTTATAGTAAAGATTCTGATAATTGCTGAAATATAGATTGATTCCAACAGGGTTATATGTACCATTAACATGAACAAAGTTATTATAAATCAAACCTCTGTATGAGGTTGTGCCGTTGCAGTTATACATATAAATACCAATACTTCCATTATCAACACTGATAAAGTTACCTGAGATCCTGATTGAATTCTGACAATAATATAATTCAATTGCTTTAGCATCAAAATAGCAATTAATTAATGATATTTTATTTTTATCCAGTTCGGGATTATCCTGGTAAGTCATGTAAATCCCTCTGTAATAAGGTTGATTTAATATATTGTTTTTAATAATATTACCTGTAGCGTATGAACTACTTGTGCCGTATAAATAAATGCTGTTACTACCATAATTAATAATGTTGTTTTCAAATTTATTGTGATGACAATAATAACCACCATTATAAACTACTGAGTAAGATTCAGATGTTGTGCTAACATTTACCCCTTGAAGGATATTATTGATGAAATTATTATAATTAGCACCATTTTTCAGTTGAATAACAATTCCATAATATCCGGTAGATGTTGACCTTATGGTCATTTTTCTGAATGTAATGTAATTTGCACCGTCAAGTAATATTGTATAATTTGAGGCATCAGTATTATATGACAGGTAAACCTGAGTACTATCGGATGTCTCAGATTGGAAAATAACAGGTTTTGATACTGAAGCACCAGGATAAGCTGTAATAGATATTTTTTCACTGTAGTATCCACTTCTTACATTAAATGTTACAGGGCCGAGCACTCCACCATGACATAAATAAAAAACAGCATCGGAAAAACTTCCAAAATCAGGGGAGGATCCTCCAATGGTATATGTTCCATTTAATGCAGCATACAAACCTGATAATGTAGAAGTATCATTTGTATTGAACGAGTCAGCAGCACCGTTTGGATTTACTGAATAAGCAACAATTATATATTCAGTTTTCAGATTGAATTTGTATTTCCCCAGCGATAATGTATCAGAATCCCCCGTCAGTATTACCCCCGTCCAGTTCTTTTGAGTTTGAGCAACCCCATTTACTGTCCATTTAATTGTTGCTGATTTAAGAGTATCTGAACCATAATTTGTTAAAATAACTTTGACATCATTACTATCTGCATTAAAAGGAATTTGAGGTGAAATAATTGCAGTCACTCCAGCATCGTCTTGCAATGGTGGGCTAAATTCGTCTGCCCCGATATCCGGCCTGACATTGTCTCTGGTATCTTCATCAATATCTTTTGTGATACCAGATATTGGAGTAGCTGCTTTATTTAATGCAACTTCCTGAATATGAAGGTCATTGTAACTAACATATAAAGGATTTTTTACTAATGAATGCATATCTTTACTGCTGGCAGTACGTAAACTGGATAATGAAGTGTGGGTGCCATTCCAATATGCCAGATTTGATCCGGTCGTATAAAAACAATTATAATCTGAGTTGTTGATTGATGAAGGTGAAGATACATAATAAGCCCAGCCTCCACCAGTACATGCAATAATATTATTTACAATATTATTGTTGCTACCACCATATATATATAAGCCTTCACTTGAAGTGGCGGTGTTATATACATTGATGGAATTGTAGTAGAAATTAAAGTAATAGGCATAATAAATTTCTAATCCATAACCATCAGTATATCCTGTGCCTATGGAAATAAAATTATTAGAAACAACACCTGGTGTGCTTGAACTGGCGGTACTATTATAAACATACATTCCTACTCCATTTGATAGGTCAAGTTTATTGTTTGTTATAGTAGTTTTGCCATATACATTATCCAATACAAAACCCATAATATAATTTGAAGAGGTATTCATTTTAAATGTATTTTTGTGTATTGTCAGGTTATTTTGGTAATAGGCATATATTCCATAACTGGTGATTGAATCAAAAATATTATTCTCAACATATACATTTTGTTGATATCCGGATGTTCCAAAGAGGTAAAAACCATAACTGCTGCGTTTTATCAGGTTGTTAGTAATTTTTAGATTATTGTTGTTTGAATAATAGTTGTAAATAATGGTATATTGTGAAGAAGAAGAGGTAGTGTAATATCCTTCAATCTGATTAAATTCAAAACAATTGTTGTTTGAATTATTTGACAATTCAATAACTCTCCCATAATTTGTATTCAGAGATTTTATGGTCATTTTTCTAAAAATAATACCATCTGCACCATTTAACAATAATGTATAGTTTTTGGCTGAATTTGCTGAATATTGAAGGGTAACTTTTGTGCTGTCAAGAGCTTCTGATTGGAATATTATACTTGAGTCTGAGCTTGCACCAATAATATCAGGAATTTCTATTTGTTCGGTATATTTACCATTTCTTACGTTGAATGTTACGGTGCCAATGATTCCTCCAGATTTCAATGCATTGACTGCTGCTGTAAAAGTTGTAAAGTTGGGGGAAGTACCACCTATTGTATAAACACCTTGAAGTGCAGGATGAAGATCTGTTACTGTAATGCTGTCATTGGATGTGTACAGGTCACTTGACCCATTTGGTTGGTTTGTCCATGCTGTTATTGCATAAGTTGAATCAACGGAAAAAGAGTGATTTCCAATGATGACATAAATAGTATCACCTGATTTAAGTGATCCTGACCAATTATACGTTGTTCGTGTGATGTTATTGATTTTCCAATTGATTTTTACGGTTTTTAAAGTATCTGATCCAAAATTTCTTAAACGAACGATCACCAATTGATTTCCACTTGTAAATGGTTCAACAGGTGATAATAGGCTTACAAGTCCTGCATCGTTGGTGGGAGGACTGAATTCATCAGCTCCAATATCAGGTTTGGTTGTGTTTCTTGTTTCGCCATCAATATCTGTAGTAATTCCACTAATGGGTGTTCCTGAGTTGTCAATTGAAATTTCTTTAACATGCAGGTCGGAGGAAGAAATATACAATGGATCAACAAATTTAGAATGATAATCAAAACCTGAAGCGCTTTGCCAATTACTTATAGTTGCTCTGTTGCCGTTAAAATAACCCATATAGCTGCCATTCGAGTAAAAACAGTTATAATCACAGCTATTCATTGAGTAGTTTGAATTCGCATATATAGCGTAGCCACCTGTGGTATTTTTAAAAATATTATTAATTACTTTACAATTATCACCGTAAGTAATGTATATTGAATAAGTTGTACTTGTTGAAGTGCCAGTAAGATTGATATTATTATAGTAGATATTCAGATAAGAATCATCATAGCAATAGATGCCATAACCCCAGTCTGAAATAACTGAGCTTATGAAGTTGTTTGAAACATTACCTTGTTTGGTGGATGTTCCCTGATGATAGTACACAATAATCCCGTATATTGAGTATGTGTTGTAAACTGAAATTTTATTGCTTTGAACTTTCAGTTCATTATATGGATAATAAAAGTACATACCATAAAAGGTAGAATAAGCACTATTGGTCGAAATAGTATTCCCTGTTACCTGTGGTGATTCATTAAAACCAAGATAAATACCCATGTAATAAGGGTTGTTTAAGATATTATTTGTTATTTGAAGACCTGAAATTTTATAAGATGAGTTATAGCTATAAAAATAAATAGCATAAGCACTATTTTTTAAATAATTGCTTTGTATCTTATTATTATTACATCCTGTACTATATGAGTAAATTAACGAACTATTGTCAGATGTGGTTGAATATACAGGAGCCTCTAATATCAGGTTTGATAATGTATTATTTGTTGCACTATTGTACAAGATGATTACACGTGAATAATATTGATTAATAGCTTTAATTGTCATTTTTCTAAAAGTAAAATAATCTGCTCCGTTTAATGCGATGATGTAATTATTTGAATAACCTTCATTATATTGTAATATAACTTTAGTGCTGTCGCCACTTGTAGATTGGAAAATGATAGGACGTGAAGCTGATGCTCCTGTAATTTCTGGTATTATAATTTGTTCTGTATAAGTGCCATTAGAAACATTCATAGTAACTGGCCCTGATACACCATTTGCTACCAAACTATCAACTGCTTCCTGAAAGCTGCTAAAGGAGTCAGATGATAAAGGTCCAATTGTGTAAACACCATTTAATGGATTCTTTGCAAAGAAGTTAACAAGCAGTGTGTCATTTAATTTATTACCATCAACAGTACCATTTGGATTTTTTGTCCATATTTTAAGGCTATGACTTCCATAGCTAAGGGTTATACTACCTAATGTAATGGCTTTTGCAGTATCGTCAGGAACAATTGTGCCTGACCAGCTATATGGAGTTTTGGTTGTCCCATCTAATTGCCACTCAATGGTAACAGATTTTAATGTATCGGTAGAAAAGTTTTTTAATGATACTTTTACTGATTGATTACCATAATGTGCTGGTAAGGTAGGATTGTCAAGTGAAATAATTCCTGCATCTACATTGGGCGGAGTAAACTCATCTGCACCAATATCAGGGGTAGAAGTATTTCTGTTCTCATTATCAATATCTTTTGTTACTTCAGATATTACGATGGCTTTACCATTAATTTCTTTTTTGAATGTATGCAAGTCAGTGGCACTAAAATAATCAGGATTAATATTTACACTATGAGAATCTTTTGCAGTTGCAGATTGCCAATCAAGAAATGAGGTTATATTATTTGAGTTATAATATGCGATAAAAGAGCCATCAGTTAGGAAATTATTATAATCACTTTGAAAACTGGTCGAATATGTATAAAATGCATAGCCTTTGCATTGATTAATAAAATTATTGTTTTTAAAAATACTTAATACTGACGAATAACCTGAAAAATAAACTGCTCTTGAATTGGTATTATTACCGGTAATATTGATGCTGTTATAGTAATATTTTTGATATTGATTGTAGTAAAGATATAATCCGATAGCATCATATGATGTGCTATATAAACTTATAAAATTATTGGCAATTAATCCATAATCACTGATTGAACCATAACAATAGTACATATATATACCATAACCACCATTTGTGGTTTTACTGATTTTATTTTGTAAAATTTGAAGATGATTGTAGTTGTAATTTAGCTGCATTCCATAATAATAGGAATAATTAGAAGTAGTGTTAATTGTATTTCCTATAACCGACAAATAATAATTATAGCCAATATAAATACCAGAATAATACTGGTTGTTAAAGGTGTTGTTACTGAAAGTGTTGGATGATTCATTGCTTGACCCATACCAATATATGCCAATGCTACCATTGTTAATTATATTATTATTGAATGTATTATTGTTATCATCTGAAGTATTTGAATAAATTACGCTATAATTTGACGATGTTGATGTAACTGAAGGAGACTCAATAATACAATTACTAAACAAATTGTAAATTGCATTATTGTACATTCTAATAGCCGTTCCATAACTGGAACCTATGTTTTTAATACTAAGCTTATAAAAATGAAGATAGTCAGCACTATTTAAAAATAATACATAATTGTTGGTGCTTGATGATGGTGAATACGTTAAAATAACAGAAGTACTATCACCATTTGAAGAAGTAAAAGTAACAGTATTGGTGGCTGAAGTTCCAATGATACTTGTGATTTCAATTTGTTCGTTGTATGTGCCTGGACGAATTAAAAAGACGACAGGCCCACAAATGCCATACGTCTTCAAAGTGTCAACTGCACTTTTTATTGTAACAAAGTCTGGTGAGGTTCCTCCTATGGTAAAAGTATCGCATAAATTGGTACTATTGACAACAACTTCCTGAGTATCGTTGTTTTTATTGCCATCTGTTGAATTATTTGGGTTTTTAGTCCATACTTTAATTGCAAAATTACCTCTTGCAAAATTGAAAGTTCCTATGGTGAGGTTTGTATCAGTTTGGTTTGGAGGCAAATTTCCTGACCAATTATATGTAGTTTGGGCAGTGCCATTTATTTTCCAATCGACAGATACACTTTTCAAGGTGTCGGTTCCATGATTTTTTAAAGTAATTTTTACAGGTTTTGATCCTGCAGAAAATACACCGGTAGGATTTGAAATAGTATAAACACCAGCATCGTTAGCTGGTGGAATAAATTCATCAGCACCAATGTCAGGTGTTGTGGTGTTTCTGTTTTCATCGTCAATATCTTTAGGTACTATTGCAATTGGAATAGCTTTTCCATTTAATCCCAAATTGGAAATATGTAAATCAGAATTTGTTAAATAATCAGGATTTAATGATAGTGAATTTTGATCTTTTCCGGTGGAGCTTTTCCATGCCGAAATTGTGCTTTTATTGTTTCCTAAATCAATACCCAATGTGGCTCCTGTTGTGAAATAATTGTTAAAATCACACGAGTCAGGTCTATTTGCATTGAATTCAACTGCAAACACGCCATTTTTACAACTAAAAATATTATTAAGAATAATATTTCCTGTATTTCCTGACCAATTATAATAATAAAATCCTGTTCCGTTACTTGAACTTCCGGTTAAATTAACACTATTGTAAAATAGCTGTTGATAGGTACTTGAATACATATTAATGCCATAGGCATAATTTGATAAATTGTTTAAGTGAATGAAGTTATTTGAAATGAGTGATTTTTTTGTTGATGTTCCGTTGCAATAATATAAATAAATTCCCATCCCACCATTAACATTTGGTGCTGACAATTTATTGGATTTTAATTTTAATTCTTCATCATTTTGATAAAGGTAAAATCCATAAAAATATGAATAACTGCTGTTGGTATTTACTATATTCTTTTCATAAGCAGGCGATAACTGATATTGTGAATAAAATCCTGAGTAATATTGATTGTAAAGATAATTAGATATGAATTCATTATTATGTGCTTTTTCTCCATAATCGTTATAAATATAAAACCCATAAGAACCATAGCTGATAAAATTATTTGAAAAAGTATTGTATTCACTTACAATATTATTATTTTCATACATATAAACAATTGCATTGTAGGTGCTGGTACTACTTCCATTATATCCTGTTAATTTGCAATTTAAAAACTTATTATGATTAGCTCCTCCCTGTAAAAAAACGACTCTTCCGTAACTGCTATTTGTGGCAGTAATACTAACATTTTTAAAAATGATATAATCAGCACCATTGAGTTTAACTGTGAAGTTGTTTGAATAACTTGTTGATGAATAACTGATATTGACCTGAGACGAATCGTTGGCTGCTGAAGTAAAAGTGATGGTATTTGTAGCTGAAGCACCTAATATTTCAGGTATGGTTACTTGCTCGATGTATGTGCCAGAAGCGATTTTAAAAGTTACTGGTCCGCTTACACCACATCTGTTTATCATTGCATTAACTGCATTAGTCAATGATGAAAACGAGTCACCCGGGTTTGGTCCGATAGTATAAGTTCCGTTTAATGGTACACACGACTTAAATGTATAAATTAATGTATCGTTAGCAGGGTTTAAGTCACCTGACCCGTTTGGATTTTTTGTCCATACCTTTACTGTGTGATCTCCAAGACTTACTGTTACTGTGTCAACAGTGATGCTCGATGAGGTGTCACCCGTTTTTAATGAGCCTGACCAACTTTTTGAAGATTTTGTATTACCATCGTATTTCCATTCAATGGTTGCAGTTTTTATGGTGTCAAGACCAAAATTTTTAAATTTCACCTTAAAATCATTAATACCAGGAGGTGCAGGTGTTTTGGGGTTATCAATAGTAACAATGCCAATATCTCTGGATTTAACATTAAACTCATCTGCACCGATATCCGGGCTGGTTGATGAACGGCTTTCATTATCAATGTCGATACTGATGGCTGTTATTGGTTTTGCTTTGCCATTAAGGTCATTGCTAAATGTATGTAAATCGTTTTCCGACAGAAAATAAGGATTTACTGATACACTATGCGAATCTTGCTTGGTTGTACTTATCCAGTTTGTTAAACCAGTAATCTGACTATTCCAATACCCAATATAGGTTCCTGTAGTATATAAATCATTATAGTCTGATGACAATCCTGTTGTGTTAGAGCTGTAAATGGAATAGCCTCCTGCTTTATTGCAGAAAATATTATTTTTTACTATATTATTATCATTACCATAATAGTACAATGCATACGTATTTAAATAATTGCCGGTAACATTTACACTATTATATAAGATATCCTGATAATTACAGTAATAAACATTAATACCATAAGAATTGTAGTTGCCGATTGACATAACATGGATAAAGTTATTGGCTGTTAATCCATGATTTGCTGAATCATTTAAACAATAATCAAGGTAAATACCTGTTGATGAACTGGAATTTGAAATTTCAATTTTATTCTGAAGGTTTTTAAAGTTACCATTGCAATTATAAATATAAATAGCATAGTAATAATTATTAGTATTGAACGACTGTATTATATTGCCGATAATTTGATGTGAATTCTGAAATTCAAAATAGATACTAAATTCATACTGATTTTTAAAATGATTATTTTTGACAATATTGTTTTTTTCTCTGGCAGTGTTATTTGCATAAAATAAAATCCCATATGAGCCATTTAAAAAATAGTTTTGTTGAAAAGTATTGTTTGAGTCTGTTCCTAATGATGCATCAGAAAATACCAATGATAAATTTTCTGATGTTGAGCTTGTTGAGCTATTTTCAATAATATTATTGTTAAATGTATTATTTGTTGCTGTATTGGTTAAAAATAAAACTTTACCATAGTTTGTTCCTGTCGCTTTAAGGTTAATTTTTTCAAATTTAATATAATCTGCTCCATCCAATTTGACAACATAATTCAGGAGGCTACTTGTAGCTGAGTAATAAACAATTACATCACTGCTGTCAGAAGTTGCCGATTTAAAAGTAATGGTATTTGTAGCATTCACACCTTTTATTTCAGGAATTGTAAATTGTTCATTATAACTACCGGAATCAACATTAAATACTACCGGACCACTTATACCGCATTTTATTAGTTTATCCACTGCTGCACTAAAACTTGCAAATGAGTCACTGGCATCTTTGCCAATTGTATAAGTCCCTGATAATGGATAACATGAATAGATATTTAGTGTAAATGTATCGTTAAATGCATTACTGTCAGCTACAGCATTTGGATTTTTTGTCCAGGTTTTAATGGTGTAAGCACCTGTGGTAAAATAATGATTTCCTAATAAAACCTGTGATGATGAAGTGCCGGAAGGTAAACTGCCACTCCAGCTATATCCTGATTTTGAGGTCGAATTAATTTTCCAGTCAATTCCTGCACTCTTCAGCGTGTCTTTTCCATAATTTTGAATACGTACTTTGACATTTGTAAGACCAGGTTTCAATGGATATGCTGGTGAGTCAACTGATATTACTCCGGCATCTGCGTGAAATAGGGGAGCAATAATGACTGTATAGTCCTCAACTTCACCCCAGGAAAGTATTCCACATGAATTGTGAGAGCCGTAATAACGACAACGGGCACGCATCACGGTTGGTCCAACTGTAATTCCTGATGAAGGTACAGTAACATTAAATGTAGCAGGACTATTATTGATGGAGCCAATATACTCGTTGGCATCTGTGAAATCCTTATCACCATTCCAATCAAAATACAAATCGATATAATCACCTGAATACACAACTCCATTGGTAATTTTAACTGTGTAATTTGAATCTGGTATTAAAGTAGTAGAAATACTTGTGTAATCTGAATATCCACTTACACCATTGCTGCCTAATCCACAGTTTGATGATTTACTAATCGTATTTATCTCTACCTTTGAAATATGTTCATCACAATTGTTTGCACCGGCTGTACAGTATGTTTGAGCACTTCCATGAGATTTTACAAGAAGTATCAGAACAATTAATAAAAAAGTACTCCTTTTTACAGACTTTACCTGACTATTCATAATTATAATTTAAGATCATTAATGAATTCTATATTTATATGAATGAAAATTCAAAATGAGAACTGTTAAAGATACGAGCCCTCATTATCTTAATCAATTCATTTCCAGTTCAAAACAATAAAATTTAATCTAAAAATCGTTATTTATCGGCAGCTTCAGAAGGTTTTGTATTGATTTCAGCAATAAGCTTGGTCATTTGATTTTTAACCAGTGTAATCATATCGATTAACTCAACTTTTGTTCTGCTTATTCTCGAATCCAATATAGTTTGTGATGCTTGTACTTCTTTGGTAATGGTCGGTTTTATTTCTGCTTTCATTTTGTCAAAGTCTTTTTGCACATCTTCCATGAATTCAGCAATACTTGATTCAATGTTTGATAATGATTTTAGCTTGCGATATAGCATAAAAAAGCAGATAAACAGCAATATCAATACTATTCCTATACCAATGTAAGACAGAAAAATCATTTGTTTTGCACTTACAATCTTTGTATCAATAGCAGCAATATCATCATCAACCTTTTTTCTTAAATCATTTATCGTAAAACTTGTTATACTTAGTGAATCAGAAGTCAGACTGACTTTAATATTCATCGACTGCAATATTTTGTTCAAAGTGTCAATATTTGATTGCAAAGCATCTAAATTATTGTCTTTATTGTTGACCCTGCCACTGACAACATTTATTTGCCGTGAAAGTGTGGCTATTCTGTCATTCAAATCAGCCATTGCTGCATCAAAGTCTTTTTTAGCTACCGGTGGTGATGGTGGTGTTTTTGGAGGGCCGGTGGGTGGTTTTGTTGTCTGTGCGTAAATACTGAAAGCGAATATACAGATAATAAGTGTAAAGATTATTTTTTTCATAGGCGGCAATTTAATTAGTTTTCATTACTTTGAAATAATTTTTTTAACTATTTTAGCAAAAAAATAAAATTTAAAGCAAAATATTTCTCGCTAAATATAAGCTAAAATAATTTCATTGAGAAAAAAATAAAAAAAAATTTTAGCATCAAATCGAAACTCCGCAAAGTTTATATAGCATTCTTGCACCATGAATAGCATCAATGTCTTTCATTTCTCCAGGTGCAACCTCACAAATATCAAAACCGATGATTTTCTTGTTTTTTTGCTTTAATTGCTTCAACAAATAAACTGCCTCATAAAATTTTAATCCCCCGGGCACAGGAGTTCCTGTTGAAGGGCAACATGCCGGCTCCAGACCATCAATGTCAAAGCTTATGTATATTTTGTCAGGTAATAGCTCAACAATTTCATTACATATTTTTGCCCATGAATCTCCCATAAACAATCTTTCTTCTATCATAGATTGATCAAACCAGTGAATGAAATTGTTTTCTTTCATTTTTTGATATTCTGAAGCAGAATAATCCCTTATGCCCACCTGCACAATACTGCTTACTGCCTTAAAGTTCATTGCATGATACATAATGGATGCATGCGAATATGTAAATCCCTCGTAAGCTTTACGCAAATCAGCATGAGCATCTATTTGCAGGATGCCAAAATGATTGTTTCGTTCTGCAAGGGCCTTTATCAGTCCAAACGGAACACTGTGATCGCCCCCGATAATTCCCGCAATTTTATTGTCTTCTAGTATTTTCCATGATTCAGAATATACCCATTCATTTAATTCTTCTGATGCATTATTAATAATTTTTAAGCTGTTATGTATTTCATGCTCTTCTTCTGCATTGCCTTCCTGAAATGCAGAAATTACCTTTTCTGCATGTTTACGCAATTGTAAATTTTTCTTCTTTAATGATTTGCTAATTCCCATATTTACAATTCCGTTCTTCCAGAAATCTCCAAAATCTGCATCAAAAAGATCAATTTGTAAAGAGGCCTCAAGAATGGCTTCTGGCCCATTTGAAGCACCCTGACGATAGGATGTCGTGACATCCCAGGGAACTCCTAATAATGCTATTTTTGCGTTTTCGTAGGTGCAAGGAAGACCAAAAAAATTTCCATTATCAATACCTGGTGCATCCGGATCAAAACCATTTGAATGAATTATCATTTTGATGATTGTTTAAAATATTGATACAAAATTACATCATTTTACAAATGAAAATATGAATAGTTAAATGTAATTTAGCATCAGGTTTTGTATGTTAAACTGTAAACTTTTTTCAGGACAGTAAAGACTTTTAAAATCGGGAGTGTGATGTTGTTTAGGTGAGTTTTAAATAAGATTAATTGAGTTATTTTTTTTCAATTATTTTAATAAATTTGCGGTTCAATAAAATATAGCTATGACAAGTAAAAAAGAAACTTCTGATGCCCCATTTAATATTCCTATTTTCACACCTGAGAATAGAACACGTCTGGAAAACTTCTATGAAAACTATAAAAAACAGATTACTTATGTTTTGGGGGCCATTGTTGTTGTTTTAGTGGGTATTTATGTGTTTAAAAACCTTATCGTTAAGAAAAAAGAAGCTGAAGCACAGAATATGATTTTTACAGCACAAAACTATTTTGCAAAAGATTCATTTGAACTGGCCTTAAACGGGAAAGAAGAAAGTTTTTATGGTTTTCTTGATATTATTGATGAATATAAATTCACAAAAACAGGCAGGCTGGCAAGATATTATGCTGGTATTTGTTATATGAGAATCGGTGATTATGAAGAAGCTTTGCGTCATCTCAAAAAATATCATACCTCGAGTAAATTATTAAAACCAATATCAATTGGCATCATCGGTGATGCTTATTCAGAACTGGAAGAATACCAGAAAGCAGCAAAATATTATTTAAAAGCAGCAAAAAGTGTAAAAAATAAACTTACTTCTCCATTATATTACAGCAAAGCTGCCCTGGTTTTCGAAGAACTGGGAAAAGATAAAAAGGCAATGCACATTTATGAATTGATTAAAGAAGACTTCCCTGAATCTCAGGAAGCAATAAATGCTGACAAATATATTGGAAGGGTAAAAGCACGCCTTGGTGAATAATATATTATGACTATAAAAAACCAACCTGGAAAATCTTTTTCAGATGATAAATTGTTGGAAAAAGATAAGTTAAAAATTGGTATTGTTGTTTCTGAATGGAACGAAAAAATAACTAATTCTTTATTACAGGCAAGTCTTGATACTTTTATAAAATATGGTTTTAAAAAAAATCAGATTTTAATAAAATGGGTACCTGGCTCGTATGAATTAGCCCTTGGAGCACAATATCTGTTTGAATTTGCTACAGTAGATGCTGTAGTTTGCTTGGGTTGCATTATTAAAGGCGAAACACCTCATTTTCATTATATATCAGAGGCAAGCGCATTAACTATTGCTCAGCTATCGTTGAAATACAACCGTGCGGTGAGTTTTGGAGTAATCACTGCAGAAGCAGAACAACATGCACTTGAACGTGCTGGAGGAAAAGTAGGTAACAAAGGCGAAGAAGCAGCAATGGCTATATTAAAAATGCTGTCGTTAAAGGACGAATTAAAAAATGAAAACAGAAGAAGTCTGGGCTTTAGATAAGTTTTCAACGATACAGGATTGATGGATAAAAAACCGAACTTTTTTGTTGTTGGTGCTGCTAAATCAGGTACCACCACTTTAAGTAATTGGCTTGATTCCCATCCTGAAGTTTATATCAGCCCTATAAAAGAACCAAATTTCTTTTCAACAGATATTGATATCAGTTTATTTGAACCTTTTTACAAAAAAAATACTTTTTTTGCTGATACAGCATATTTTTCCAATCGCCCATTAAAAAAAGTACATTTATCGTTTATCAGAAGCAATGAAAATTATAACGCACTATTTGAGGATGTTCTGGAAGAAAAGGCAATCGGAGAATGCAGTACTTCTTACCTGTATTCTGAATTAGCCGCTGAAAATATTAAAAAATATCAACCCGATGCAAAAATAATCATCATATTACGTAATCCTGTCAGTCGTGCTTTTTCACATTATCTGATGGCTTTACGCTTTGGTTATACTTCAAAAAAATTTTTGGAAGAAATTGAAATTGATAGAAAAAGGCTTAATAAGGGTTGGGGAATCAGCCGTTTATATATTGAGCTTGGTATGTATTCAGAACAAATTAAACGATATTACAATCATTTTGCTCCTGACAAAATTTTGATACTTTTAAACGAAGAATTAAACAACAACACTTTACAAACTTTTAATAAAGTGTGTGATTTTTTAAATGTTTCAAAAATAAATCATATTCAGTTAAACAGGTACAATGAGGCAAACATTCCTAAAATGCCTGTTTTTAACCGTCTTGTATCAAGAAGTGGTTTAAAGTTTATCGTGCAAAAATTAGTGTCAGATAAATTCAAGGACCAGGTATTAAAATTACTTTTCTCAAAATCTGATGTTCCTGTTATTTCAAAATCTGAAAAAGAATTTTTACTAAAAATTTATAAGCCAGATATTATTTCAACTTCAGAAATTATTGGGCGTGACCTTAATCATTGGTTGAAATAGCATGAAATGATTTGATTTTATTAGCATGATTTTTGTTTATAATCATTCTAAATAATTGAGTTTTTCCTATCTCTTTCACAATCTTTTTAAGATGTATATGAAAAAAAAATTTCTTATTCTAATTTCCTGCATTTTCTTGATTTTCAAAGGTTTGGCACAGCCAGAAATTATTTCAGTTGTTCCTTCTGTTTTGATGAAATCACAAAATGTAAACCTGGTTATAAAGGGTGGCAATACTCATTTTGCTGAGGGGATCACAATACTTTCAGCAGGCTCCGACATTGAAATAAAATTGCTGACTGTTAATAATCCGGAATTACTTACAGCTGTTATAAATGTTAAAACAACGGCAAAGCCTGGCTTTGTAAAAATTGTAATAACAACAGGCAGTGAAAAGGTCGAATTGGAAGATGCGGTAGAAATCATTGAGTCGGGAAATGAGGTAGTTGCAATGATCAGTTTGATGCCCGTCAGCAACCTGTTTCTTTCTGATTTTGATCCCAACAATATAAAAAATGCACCTTTATTATTCAACATTCAGGTGGTGAATGATAATCAAAAACGCAATATGAAAGTGAGTTTAAGTGTTTTTAACGATGTTTATGGTAAATTTGCCGGTGCCGATAAAAAGATAAATGACTTAAGTGCTTTGGCTACTGTAGCCTTCAACAACCGTGAATTCGATGATTATAGTGTCAATAGTTCAGCAGACAAATTATTTCAACTGGCCTCACAAACTGGTATGTTGCCTTCCGGGAATTATCGTTATCTGGTCGAGGTCTTTGATGAAAACAACAATAAACTGGCAGAAGATGATGTTACTGATTATATCAGCAATGATATTTCTGATATAGAAATCATTGGCCCAGGCAATGAACTAGAGTTCAGTCCGGAGGTCATTCCTACGTTTTACCCGTATTTTCAATGGTTTTCACAAGCTTCTACATTCGACATCAGTGTTTTTGAAGTATTGCAAGGTCAAAAGACAATAGACGAGATTTCAAATAATATTCCTTATTTTCAGCAAAAAAGTATTTCAAATAAATCGTTGATTTATCCGGTATCTGCTCAAAAATTAGAAGCAGGTAAAACTTATGCATGGATGGTAAAAGCATATTTTTTTACTCCCTCAGGTGAAAAAAATATCATCAGCGATATGTTTTGGTTTAATGTTTCTGATAAGAATAATAATGACATCAGGGTAATAACAGTTGAAATTATTCCTGAAGCAGTCAGTATTCCGATTACAGAAAAGATAAAGTTCAATGCTTTTGGCTATGATGATCAAGACACAAAAATACCATTGAACTGTTCATGGCGTGTTATTCCTGAAGAAGGTGGTACAATTAATCAGAATGGAGAGTTTACAGCAGGGAAACAACCTCGTCCTGTTGCAGTTGTGGCTGAGTATTATGGTGTAAAAGCTTATGCTACTGTTAATATTTTATGGGAGATCAACAATCAGTTCTTTGATATCGGGACTCTTTTTGATCAGATTTTTGGTATTAAAAACAAATAGCTTATGAGAAAACTAATAGTATTATTCGCAGGTATCATAATTTTTCATCAGTCAATTGTTGCACAAAATCATTTGTATGTAAGTAAGCAAACAGGTGAGTTTACCAAGCAAAATGGTGAAGGTTCTAAAAAAACTGATGACTACGAAAGTGGTACGGTTAATGTGACAGCAGAAGGCCCATTGTTGTGGAACGTCAATCCAAATGATTTTAGCATTGGTCCAAACCAAACCAAAACATGGACAGGGTGGATACAACCCGATCCTGCAAAAGCACCTGAGCCGGGGACTTCGGTGCAGGCAATTTTGAAAGGTGATTATAATGTTACATTTAGCAGACCGGGAGGAGGGTCTGGTGGTAATGTTATTGGTGGTTATGATTGTGGAAAATGCCCTGTTCATGCTGATGGCGGGCATCACGATATTGTTAATAAAATTGGTACTGAAACACGTGAATTTACTATTTATAGCATTAAAATTGATATTCCTGATAAAACAAACTGTATTTTAGGGCAGGCTCAGCTTTCTGCCGATGCCTTTCCTCCTCATGGGCAGGTAACATGGACTACTCCTGCAGGGCAACTGAATGGAAACCCTGTAAATTATAATATTCCTGCCGGTGTGGGCAATTTTCCTGTAAGTGCCACGCTGAATATTGATGGTGTTACCTACACTGATGTTGGCATGGTAAAAGTTGCAAGTCTTAAAACTTTTGATTTACCTGTTTGTGCAAATGCAAAAACTGATGTGGCAGCTATTGCAAAACTTAGTTTTGATGGTACCTGCCAGCCAGGCGTGCTATTTACACCTGCTGCTGTTGATATTCCCGGACTGGCTCAATATTGGACAACGGGTGTCACGGCTTCTTCTAATGGTATTGTGCTGGCCGACAATATCATCATGGTGAATGAGGGTATTTTATTGAATGTTACTCCATTAAGTATTAATTTTGATCTTGTTGGTGTTATTGAAGGTGCGCTGGATGCTGTTTTTGGTACAGCAGGACCGTGTACAAAAACAGGTAGCCTCATACCAAAAGGCTCTATTTCGAGAGGCACATTTAAACTATGTTGTCCCGATCAGGGTGGACTTACCGATGGCACAAAGTGGGCTGGGAGTCTGGGCTGGGAATATGGTATAAAATGTAAATTTCCGATTTATGGTTGTCCTTATGTGGCAAGCCTTGATGCCGTAGTTTCGGCAGGTGTTAATGCTACCATAGGTGCTGACGCAGCAACGCAATGCAAAGCAACAAAAGTTTGTGGTACCGTGAGTGCCAGCGGTTCTATTGGAGGAGGAATAGGCTTTACTCTTGCTGCTGGTGTAATATCAGGAGACCTGCAGTTAGTAATTAAAGGGATTGGTGTTGAAGGCTCATATTGTTTTTTACCTGCTCCTGCTAAAGGTCAGGCAGCCATTACCCTTGGTGCAGGTAGTGTGGTTGGTACTGTTGAAACACTTTGGGGCTTAACCTCTCATTCTGTAGATTATCCTTTATGGTCAGGTTATACTACACCACCTTTTGAATTTTAATATGATTTTATGAAAAAGTTTATCATATTTACAGTGATTTATACAGCATTAAATTCTGCTGTTTTTTCACAAACAAAGATTCCTGAATTTAAAACATCAGATGTTGAAATCAGATTTACAAAATTTTTAAATGGTTGTATGGCCGACCCTGCCAATACTGTTGGAAATGAATTGGTTTATAAACTTAAGGGACAGGTTTTTTCTGATGAAGAAGGAAATATCCCTCTTATTTCTGAAGGATTCAGTGGTAAAACAAATCAGGCCACACCATGGGAAACCTTAAGCGAAATTGTTGCTGCTTACCAAAAAAAAGATGTTAAAAAGATAAAAAGTCTCTACAATAAAAGCTCACAAGCAAAGGTAAGTTCTGTTTTTGAAGGTGAAAACGCACAAAATGCGCTCAGTACATTATCACAATGTGGCAGTGTGAAAGTTTTAATGGGTTTTGAATATAATGATGGCTATTATGCTATTGTAGAAACTGAAAATCTGGGTATCAACAGCAATTATTTTGTTCTGGAAAAAGGTAAATACAAGTTATCAGTATTAACAGATAAAAATCCGGCAAGCTGGAATCTTGCACTATACTGGAAATTCAGGCCCAAACCTTTCCTGACACCGCTTAGTATCAGCAAACCCGATAGTATTTCTATAAGCGAAGTAAAAAATATGATTTTCGGGCTTTCGATGCAAAGAAACTGGATAATCATTTTTCAGGATAAAATTGGTGAACCGGTTCTTGTTTATGCTCAGGATGGAGGATATAATGACAATGACAATAAATGGCAGCAAGTAAGTATATTATTCAATGCTGATAAACTGATTAATAAAGGCAATAAAACATTGTATGTTATTGAAAGTAATTACCCCATTCAGGTTGTTAATGAAAACATGTTTGAAAAAGCACTTAAGTTTCAACTAAAAGTGTACTAATCGTTTTATCATTTTGAGTAGCCATAAAAATATATTTCTGATATTGTTTTCAGTAATTATTACAAATCTGTCTGCCCAAAATCCAATCAGTATTAAAAGTCCATTGCCGGATAGTACTGTGCATAACGGAGAAATTTTTATTGTTTGTTCGGTTGACCCAAGAATAAAGTTTATCCCTGAAAGTGTAAAAATTTTTATTGAAGGTGCAGAAATAAGTCCACTGATAAAAATAAATGCCAACATTATTACTATTCTGGTGCTTAATGAAATTCGTCCTGATATTTACACAGCAGAGATACAGCTACGAAGTGAGTCTGGTAAACTTTACAGAAAGAGTTGGTCTTTTTTTGTAGATATTTATAAGTCAGAAGATATCTCCCGACAGGTTTTGAAGAGTAAACAAAATCAGGAAAAACTTAGCTTTAAAGGTTCATCCGATGTGTCACTCCGTTTTACTTCTATAGATGGTTCAGGTACCTTTTTGCGTAGTGAACCAAGGCAACTACACGACATCCGCATCAATGGTGCCTTTAGGTATCATCATTTTAAAATTCCGATTAAATTATATTTAAGTAATCAGGAAAACGTCTTGCAACCTTATAAGAACAGATTTATGACAGGTTACGAAAGCGATTATCTGAAAATTTATGGTGGTGATATAAATGTTGATTATCATGCTATTGCCTTAAATGGCACATCAGTCAGAGGTCTAAAAGTTGATTTTAAATTCAGAAGCACAGAATATAGTTTTATTACAGGCTATATAAACAGAGCTATTGAAGGAGCAAAGGAAAAGTTCATGGAAGGTTCAGGTTTTCCACCTGCCAATATGCTGGCTGACAGTAGCTATATTGTTGAAGGTGTGTATCGTAGGAAAATATCTGCATTCAATGCAGTTTTCAATGCCATTGATGGAACTAAATTCAATATTATGTTCCTGAAATCAACTGATGATTCATCGTCAATAAAATTTGGAGGAATGGCAGCACAAAACTTTGTTTTTGGTGCAGGAAATCAGGTGAAATTCAACAATGACCGTGTTGCTGCTAATATCAACGTGGCACTTAGTGCTACTACATTTGACATCAGACGTGGGGTTTATTCAAAGTACCAGATTGATGAAATTTATGGATCGGATATACCATTTTTTCCTGAACAATATAAATGGCTGCTGATTTTTAATGGTACCACTGTTCCTCTGAGCTGGAAAAACAAACCTTCACTTGCTTTATGGGGTGATGCCAGAATTAATATTTTAAAGCAAAAATTTATTTTCCGATACCAACGTTATGGCAGTTCATTTTACTCTTTTGGTAATCCATTTCTCGTTAACAACAGGAGAATTATGTCGGCTGAAGACAGAATTGATTTATTTAACAGGAAAATTCGTTTACGATTAAATTATACTTTTTCAACGAATAACCTTAGTTTTAACCTTTTGAATAAAAAATTTACCCATATTTATTCAGGAATACTAAATTTAAAAATTAAACCCAATTTCCCTGGTTTTGATGTTTCTTACCGTCTTTACAATAGAATTGAAAAAGAGGCTGAAACTAATGTTCAGGTATTTTCTACAATAGTGCATAATTTTAATACCGGTTTAAATGTAAATTTTAAAACAGGTAAATTTGAACATATCCTTCAAGCCTCCTATAATTTATTCTTACGACAGACAATTGATGCTAATACAGCTTCTCATTCGGTTAATTTTTATTTTAATGAAAATATGAACCAAAAGCTGCTGCTTACACTATATTCAAATAGTTTTGTCATGACTCATGACTCATCTAATTTAGGGATTATCAATACGTTAGGTGGCCGACTGTTGTGGAAGTTTCTAAAAGGAAAAGTTCAGATATCAGGTGGTGTAAATTATACAATAAATGAAGAAAGCGGGTTGATTTCTTTATCAAAAAGGTTTAATTCTGATATGGATTTTGGAGTTTTTGTAATAAAAAATATGGTATTAAAAATTACACTTGGCAAGGGAATGTACACTGAACCTGAGCTTTCAATGATGAATTACAAGGAGATGTATGCCCTTTTTAAACTAAACTACCTGTTTTAAACCTTATTTATTACTTTTGTTGCTTATTCAGCAACCATGATACTATATCAGAATACTTTAATTTCATTGGATATTTTTAAAGTCTGTTTTATTTGCGACCTGGAAAATTGTCTTGGCAGTTGTTGTGTTGAAGGTGATGCAGGTGCTCCCCTCGAAGTTGATGAAGTAAATCTTTTAAAGGAAAATTTAAGTCATGTAAAGCCTTTTATGACTGTTGAGTCGCTGAGTTTTCTTGGTAATAATGATTTTTTTGTGGTTAATGATAGAGGTGAATTTGAAACCGCATGTATAGAAAATCGTGATTGTGTGTTTTCTTACAGGCATAAAGGCATACTCAGATGCTCAATCGAAACGGCATATTCAAAGAAGAAAATTGGTTTTAAAAAACCAGTATCATGTCATTTATACCCTGTCAGACTGGGAAAAATTAAAAATGAACTTATTACTGTTAATTATAACGAGTGGTCAATTTGCAAACCTGCAATAATAAAGGGTAGTAATCACTATAAACCATTGTTCAGGTTTTTGAAAGAACCATTAATCAGGCGATTTGGCAAAGAATGGTATGATGAGCTTGAACAGATATATCGTGAACTTAAAGTTGACAAAAAACTTTAAAAGATATCTCAAAATAATTAATTGCAATAAGTGTTAATGATGTTGTAAGCCCTTTGAAAACCTAATGAAGCAGCTTTATGCAAATCTTCACATGCCGAACGTTTCTGATTCAATTGAAGATGTAAAACACCTCTGTTGTAAAGTGCTTCAGCAAAATATGGTTGTATTTTAAGGCATAAATCCAGATCTTTTAAAGCGAGTTCATATTTTTTTTCTCTTGAATAAACCATAGCCCGAAAATTAAAGGCAGGATAATATGTCGGGCTTATCTCAATACATTTAGTAAAGTCTGATATTGCCTCTTCAGGCTTATTTTGATTAATATACACCAGGCCTCTGTTGCAATATGCTTTACCATTTTCTTTATTTAATAATATTGCTTTTGAGAAATCTGCCATCGCTGCATCCAGTTTTCCCATATTTGCAAGGGTTGATCCCCTGTTGTTATAGGCACTATAATAGTCAGGTTTTAACTCAATTGCTTTATTGTAATCGTCAAGAGAACCACGACTGTCTCCCAAAACAAAACGGGCATATCCTCTGTTGATATAACTTGCATAATACACGGGATTAATTGAAAGTGCTGAATCATAGTCAATAATAGCTGATTTGTAATCCTGTAGTTCGTCTGCCTTGGCAAGGCCACGCTTGTCATAAGCCTTATATACAGTTGGGTATTTTGAAATAACATTATCCCACAAACTGACACTGTCCTGCCATACATTGGCGTAATTATATGTTTTGTAACCTAAAACTAAGATATAAAAAACACCTAAGTATAAGATTGTTTTGCTGTGTTTACTGAATTTATTAACGATGAAGTCATAAGCAAATGCCATGGCAAGAAAAATACCTGCCGCAGCCACATATGTAAAACGATCGGCCATTACAAAATCATTGATTTGTATCATTTGCAATACGAGAACAATATTTAATAAGAAAATAGATAAAGCAAAAGCAAACTCTTTTTGTTTTTTAAATAAATACACCAATAGTGCAAAATAAACAAGAATACTACCTACAAATAACCAGTAATAAACCGGAATACTATGACCTTCAGGAACAGGATAAGGATAAAATACAGATTGATTGAAAGGATAAAGCAGTTTTACAAGATATGTTGTAAAACCATATCCGGCATATAATACTCGATCGATAATAGGTAAAGTGCCCGACTCATCGATAGCACCAATAGATTTTTGTGATATGATGGCTAAGATTCCAAAAAAAAGTCCACAGAATAAAAAAGGTAACTTTTCGATAATTGCTCTTTTTTCAAAGATTTTTCTGCGATTGAGCCAATCAAGAAGAGGCAAAACTGCTACCATGGCAACAGCCATAGTTTTTGACATACATGATAAAACAAAGAGAATAAAGGTGATTAATATAAATTTTAATTTTAAGGTCTGGATGTATTTTAAATAAACGAGAATGCCAAGAAAATAAAAGAAAGTGTACAAAACATCTTTACGTTCACTGACCCATGCCACTGATTCAACATGCATAGGATGTATAGCAAATAAAATGGCAGTAATTACCGAAATCAGTCGTTTTTTAAATAAATGATGAATCAGTAAAAACAAAAGTATAGTATTGATTAAATGAAGAATAAAATTCATGATAATAAAAACAGATGGTGATTGTGGAAAAAAGTATTTATCAATGCCAAACGACAGCAAGGTCATTGGATAATATCCTCCATAATAAAATTCTGAAAAAATTTTACTGATGTTTGATAAATTTAAATCCTGAATATATGGATTTTCAGTGATGTACACTACATCATCAAAGTTAGTCAATCTGTTGTCAAATACCTGAGAATATACGATGGTCGTGAATATTGCAATTCCAATTATCCAAAGCAGATTTTTATAATCCTTTTTAACAACTTGATTTGATTTAACTGATTTCTTTTGCTGTTGAACAGGTTTTTTCTTCATAGCATCGTCTGAATAGATTTTTTATTCAGCAATAAAAATACAATGCAAAAAGATTAAGGATGAAAAATCATGAATTTTTTCAATTCTTTGTTTCCGTTGACATCAGTAATTTCTGCAAAATATACTCCATCGTGAAAGTTAGATGTAGTAATATTTACATGAGATTCATTAATATTGTTAGAACTGATAACTACTTCACCCAATGAATTGATAATCTGAATTTTTTTCAGTTTTAAAGCTGCTTCACTGCGAATGCTTAACATATTATGACATGGATTTGGGTAAACCTGTGCACCATGATTCAATTGACCCGGATCTATTCCAAGATAATTACTTACAGCGATTGTTTTTTCAAATGTCTTCAGGTTTTTTCCGCTAATAACAACATATAAATTACCGGTATCTGTCAGGTTAATTGTAAAATTTACATTTCCAAAGTCGTCAGTATAAGCTGCTTCATGAATTTCAAAATCCTGTGTGCTGATAGCAACTAATGCATTTTTAACAGAAGTGCCATTGGAATTAACGTTTATTGACAGATTAACATAACCTGTATTAACAGAATCTGGTAAAGTGGCACTAATTTCTGCAGGAATTTCAGTATAAGGCATAATGCTTGGGTCACCTAAAACCAGAAAATGCTGCATGGTTTCGAGGGTTTGCCCTGACAGGGAATTATCATGAAAAGCTTCATACATTTTCATTTTTCCATACACCATTGCTTCACCAAACGTTTCAGCTTTACCTTCGAGATACCCGATCATGGCATGTTTTCCTAATGTATCGGAATAAAAGAAAGGAGTAAGTTCGGTAGCCCCCATAAAAGCAACAGCACCTTTGTCAACACCGGCATTCATCCAGTGTTCACCAAAACAATCACCATATTTATAGTCAAGGTCGGCATTCAGGCAGGCAACACTGATAATGGCAGGTGTTGTTCCATTATAATTTAATTCTTTATCAATGGTTGTTTTAGTAAAAGTACCTGTTGTCAGCCAGGCTGTTTCATCTCCATGACCAATATAAAACACCCAGCTTCTGCCATCATTAATTGCATTTATCAGATTGTAACCAGTGAATTTTTGTATGGACATTCTTAAATCATCAACTTTTTTAAAACCTGACTTTAAAAATTCAGAAACAATGTGTTTCCCGTGATGATCGTCCAGTTTATCATTACTTGCTGCAACGACTGCATTTTTTAACCACTTAAAACTATCAGTAGGTTGAATATTGCGTTCATAGTTGATTATTTTTTTAACATAAATATCACATTCTTCTTTACTATTCACCGAAAACCTGCCTGTAATAATATCGGGTAAAAAATCGCCTTCATTCAGGGTAGAATAACCATGATCGTTCAAAGCATTGTAAACCCCATTGAAAGCAGGGATATAAGAAATATCTCCAACAAGAAGTAAATAGTCATTCTTGAAATTATTGGCATCCACCTTAAGATATTGTGTTATCTGACTGCGGATATCCTGAGCTTCCCTTTTCTGACCAAGTTCTGAAATTTTAACAACTTTTGTCTTTATACCTTGTCTGTTCTTCCACTCTGCAAAAGGTAAAATACTTTCATAAAAATCATCATGAGTAATGATTAACATGCCAGGAGCAACTTTTTCATTTTTTGATCTTTCTCCTGAATTAAATGCCAGAACAAAATCATCAGCGATTTTTTCGATAGAATAACTGCTAACCATTTCAGGTTCAGATAAATTGAATTTTCCTTTCTGCTGCGAGTAGGTGATAGTCACTTCAATATTGAAAAAAGCTGTCAGAGTGTTTTTTGAAGCATCGAATTGAAATGGCCATACTATTAACTCCTGTACTCTTTTATTGCCAAAATATTGAACTTCTCCTAATTCAACAAGTTTTGAAGGGTAAATAGTATTGCCATGATAAACTGCCTCATTAAATACAGGAGTTTCAACAAGTCCAGACAAATTCTGATTTCTGTCAGGGACTTTCTGTGCGGCAACTGGAACTATACCTATGTACTCTTTTGAGCTATTGATATTTAATTCTGCGTTTATTTCATATCCAACTGGAACCTCAATAAACTTTTTAAATACTGGTAATTTGGGTAATCCTGGCTCAACTTGTACTGCAATACCAGGTAGATTAATATCGTAGTAATTATTATTATCGATAATCTCATTTGTCATTGAAAATTTATCGAATTTTATTTCAATAACCTTTATATACTTTGACTCTGTAGTAAAAGTAATTTCTACTGGATTAACCAACTGAGCATTAATATTGGCTGATAGCAGGAGGTAGGAAAGAAAAATTATTATTTGAACTGCATGTTTCTGCATAAATATCTGTTTGGTAACAGATACCATTTCAAATTGTGTACTTCTTTTCACCTTTTACCAACCAATTGCAAAGATATAATAAAATACTTTGTTTTTATCGAAATAAAGCAATTTTTTATTTTGTAAATGAGGTGGTTAAATTGATAAATTTTTTAAGTAAAAATTGCATATTGAGCTTTTTTTCTCAATATGAGAAAATAGAAAATATAAATGAAATTAATTTGTTCTTGTCCATTATTTCATTAAATTTTGCATCTTTAATTATAGCTTAATAAAACTTAAACGAAAGAAATTGATACTTACAAGAAAAAAAATACTTGATGAAATAACCCGCAGGAACATTTTGATTGAACCATTTCGGGAAGAATGCCTTGGTATAAATTCTTATGATTTACATTTAGGGAGATTTTTGCTAACCTATAACAATAGGATTCTTGATGTCAGGGCACATAATGAAGTAAATGAAATGGTAATTCCTAAAGATGGTTTTATTTTATTTCCTGGTACCATGTATCTTGGTGTATCTGAAGAATACATCGAAACCCATGCTCATGTTCCGTTTTTAGAAGGTATTACAAGTGCTGCAAGGCTTGGAATTTTAGTGAATCCTTGTTCAGGAAAAGGTAGTATTGGTCACTGCAACAACTGGACACTTGAGCTTAATGTCATTCACCCCATCAGGGTTTATCAGGGGATGCCTATCGCTCAAATATATTTTATTAAAGTTGAAGGTGATTTTGATACACCCTACTCTAAAATGAAAACTGCTAAATATAGCTCCAGATCAATCAAACCTATGGAGTCGCTAATGTGGAAAAATGATTTTTAATGAAATAGAAAGTTGATTTTTTATCAAATAATTTCGCTATTTACCGACTTTTTTATCCCTTTTACCGATTTTCTGTTGAAAAGCATACCCTGTAAATTATAGTTTTGTGGCATTATTTAAATTTTATTTAAACAGTTAAATTTTTATTTATGAAAGATCATCATTGGAACATGGAAAGCAGGTGGGAACATAAAAATCCTCAATGCCAGAGCAGAAAAAACATATTTAAATCAGTAGTGTTTGGTATTGTTGTATTGGCAGCAGGCGTTGCTTTATTGTTAAAAAATGTGGAAATTATTACTCCAGAGGATTCTGAGGTCATTTTTTCCTGGCAAATGTTAATCATTGCAATTGGTTTTATCAACCTTTTTGGCAGAGGCACTGGATTTGGTTTCATTTTAATGCTGGTGGGCGGTTTTTTCCTTGCTTCTGAGTTTTATGGTTTACCAGTCGAGTTTTCTAAAGTATTTTGGCCTGCGTTATTAATTTTGGCAGGTATAATGGTAGTTTTTGGTTCCATGAGTAATTTCTGGAAAAAACAACGTTGGTTTAAAAGCTCCGACAATATTGATGTGATTGATGAAGTATCTGTTTTTGGTGGTGCCGAACGTAACATTGTATCAAACAATTTTAAAGGTGGTAAAATCCTCGCTGTTTTTGGTGGCTCAAAATTTAATATTACTAAATCAGTTTTGGCAGAGGGAAAACAGGAATTGGATTTGGTTCTTGTTTTTGGCGGTACTCATTTGATTGTACCCCCTGACTGGAATGTTAAAATTGAAACAATGAATATTTTAGGAGGCTTCAGCGACAAAAGAATTACGTCTATTGTCGATCCAAACAAAACCTTGATTATCAAAGGTATTGCAATTTTTGGTGGTGGTGAAATAAGCTCCTTATAGATTTTGGCAAATGATTAAGCTGATAAAAAATCAGACTACCTGGATAGGAATAATAGTGTGGGCAACAGTTAATGTTGTCCATACACTTTTATTGACATTCAACTATCAAATCAGTTTTTTTACTTCACTGGCAGATAGCTTAATTTTTAATACTCTATTCACTATTTTGGCAGCAGGTATCTGGTTTATGACCCGTTTTTCTGATTTAAGAAGAAAATCACCCTTCGAAATATTCATTACTCATTTCAGCACCAGCGCTATTTCAATAATTATTTGGATTAACCTTGGTAAAATTTTACTGGAAAACTTATTTTTTAATGATACTTATTATCTGGCATTTTTATCAAATTCGTTAGTGATACGTGGAATTTCAGGTGGTTTATATTATCTTGTGCTGGCATCTATATTTTATATCATTATCACTTTCTGGGAAATCAAGGAAAAAATATCAAGAGAAAATGAACTGAACAGTCAACTGAAAGATGCTGAATTAAAAATGCTGCGATCACAAATACGGCCACATTTTTTATTTAATAGCCTTAATTCTATAAGTTCACTTACATTATCAGACCCTGAAAAAGCAAGGGAAATGGTAGTAAAACTTTCTGAATTCATGAGATTTTCTCTGGGTTATTCCGAGGAAATGCTTATCAGTTTTGATAAAGAAATGAATCATGAAAGACTTTATCTGGATATTGAAAAAGTACGGTTTGGTGAAAAATTACTTTTTTATGAAAATATAGCAACAAGTTGTTATCACCTGAAAATTCCGGCAATGATTTTACAGCCTGTGTTCGAAAATGCAGTAAAATATGGGGTTTATGAAACTACCAGTCAAAATGTTATTCATATTGAGGCAACTTGCAGTGAATCAAAGTTAAAGGTTAGTATTACTAACAATTTTGATAATGATGCTGTGTTTCCCAAAGGAACAGGAACAGGTCTTAAAAATATTGCTCAACGTTTAAAAAATATTTATGGTGCTGTCAATCTTTTAAAAGTCGAAAAAACAGATTCCTTGTTTAAAGTAACAGTTGAAATTCCGCAAAATGAAAATGATTAGAACCATTATAATTGATGATGAACCTTTAGCACTCGACCTGATAAAAAATTTTCTCAGTCATCGCAATGATATTGATTTGATTGCAGAAGCCAATAACGGTTTTGAGGCATTAAAGCTAATCCATGAGCTAAAACCCGACCTGATATTTTTAGACATTCAGATGCCTAAAATTAATGGTTTTGAACTTCTGGAAGTTTTAAAAGAAAAGCCTAAAGTTATTTTCACTACAGCATTTGACCATTTTGCTTTGAAAGCTTTTGAATATTCTGCAGTCGATTATCTGTTAAAACCTTTTTCAAAAGAACGTCTTTTTCAGGCTATTGATAAGGTAAAAGTGGACATTGCATCACCACTTGACACGCAGCAAATGAAATTAACTGATTATCTGGCACATGAAAGCAAAGAGTTGGAAAGGGTAGTGGTGCGTCAGGGTAACAAAGTTAATGTAATTGCGATTGACAAAATCTATTACCTTGAAGCTCAGGATGATTATGTTATGATTTACGCTGAAAATGGCAACTTTTTAAAGGAAAAAACGATGAAATATTTTGAAAGTAGTTTGCCTGCTTCTTTTATAAGAATACACAGAAGTCACATAGTCAATATTTCTCAAATCATTGGTATTGAACAATATATAAAGAATACGCATGTGGTAAAGCTGAAGTGTGGAGCAAGTTTGAAAGTCAGTGCAGAGGGTTATAAAAAACTAAAAGAGCAATTATAAATATTGAAAAGTTTTCTTAAATTTAAAAGAATTTCGACATTTGCAGTCTCAGTAAAATGTTGCTGAATGTGAAAAATATATGTTCGGGGTGTAGCGCAGCCCGGTTAGCGCACTTGCATGGGGTGCAAGGGGTCGGAAGTTCGAATCTTCTCACCCCGACAATTTAACTTAAAAGGCACTGAATTTCAGTGCCTTTTTGTTTTCAATCATGAACTTTTTTTTATCTGTCCTAATTAAATGATGACAAAAAAATATTAAGATGTTCAAAAACTGAAACACCATTAAGATTTAAAAAATTTAATCTTTATAAGGTTTAAAATCATTTTTCTCTTGAAATGCAGAAATCGGCTTAAAAATGCAAGAAATGAGTTAATTTTGCATTTCAAATTTATCATCACATGAACAAAGCACTATTAGTAACAGGTGGAGGTGATTGTCCGGGTTTAAATGCCGTGATCAGAGCGTTCGTAAGGAGGGCATCAAAAGAGGAAAACTGGGAAATTTTAGGTAGTATTGAAGGTTTCAATGGTATATTAAATGAGCCGACAGAAGTAATGATTCTGGATAAAAAAAATACTTCCGGTATTCATTTTATGGGAGGAACCATTATTCAGACAACCAATAAAGGAGGACCTTTTGCATGGCCTGTTAAACAAAATGATGGTTCTTATATTACCATTGATCGTTCTGATGAAATGATCAGGAAAATTCAATATCTTGGCATCGAAGCGGTAGTTAATATCGGTGGGGATGGTTCGCAACGTATTTCTCAGGCATTGTACGAAAAAGGCCTTAATATTATTGGTGTTCCAAAAACGATTGACAATGACCTGAGTGCTACAGATTTTACTTTCGGTTTTCAAACAGCAGTACAAATTGCAACAGAAGCTGTCGATAAACTGGTAACTACTGCTGCCAGCCACAACCGTGTTTTTATTCTTGAAGTGATGGGCCGTGATGCTGGTTGGATTGCATTAAATGCTGCTATTGCAGGAGGAGCAGAAATATGCCTGATACCTGAAATTCCTTATGACCCACGCTTTGTCCTGCAAAAAATCAATAAACGATTTCATAAAGATCGTGGTTTTGTGATTATTATTATTGCTGAGGGAGCAAAATCAATAGGTGGCGAGGTAATTGGTACAAGGGTGAGTGAAATTGGGTATCAACATTTAAAACTTGGTGGGGTTGGATACAAGCTTGGAGAAGAACTAAAACAATTGGGTTGTCAGCATGAAATCAGAAACACAGTGTTAGGGCACCTTCAAAGGGGTGGAATTCCGCTTGCCTATGATCGTGTTTTAGCCAGTCAGTTTGGTGTAAATGCTTTTGAAATGGTGTTAAAAAAAGAATATGGCAGAATGGTAGCCTATCATCATCCACATATCACCAGTGTTGCCTTGTCGGAAGCTATCAGTCGTCCGAATTTTGTAAATCCAGACTCCGACCTGGTGAAAACAGCAAGGGGAATTGGTATTTCGTTTGGTGATGAAGCAATTAACGGATCGTAATTTTCAATTCAGTCACTTTTTTTTCCTGTATTGCACCATTTGTGTTAGTTGTAGTAAACCAATTGTTTAGATTTCCTTTCTCAATATTTATCCAATATTCAACAGGTTCAATCTTTTTATAGCTGGCTTTTCCCTGACTGTCTGACATTTGTGCTGCAAACAATGCATTTTTTTTGTTTGACCAGTCATTACCATCAGCAAAAAGCAGTACTTCAGCACCTTCAACAGGATTTCCAGCTTCATCTTCAACAATAATATTTAATGTAGTATCAACCTCTGGCACAGGATTATTATTATCGCATGAAAAAATGAGCAGTGGTAGTGATAAAGTAAAAAGAAATTTAATTGTTTTTAAATGATTCATAGAATTTTAAATGAATTTTTGTTAAGGATGCAAAAATAATTTCTAATGATGAATACTAAAGTTAATTTTCAGATTTATAATTTTTATAAGCAGGATGGTTCTCTTTAAGTTGTTGCAGTTCACTGTCAATACGATTAAACTCCATGGCCTGATTGAAAGAAAACTGTAATAAAAGATTGTATTGTCCAAGTTTGTTTAAACAGTAAAAGAAATAAGCATTTAAATTATCCCTGTCAGCTTCGGAGTTTGAAAAATGAGTAATTGCAAGCCAATACAAATGAGCGGCAAAAGAATAGTCGCCCAAAATGAGTGCAATATCGGCATATCGCATAAAATCTTTATGCAGGTTATTGGGATTTAAAAACAAACTATCAGCTTCTTTCTTTAATGCAATTTTATAGTTTTCGTCAGCATTAAGCGGATTGTAATGAAAATAATATATTGGATCGGCACGAAAGATTTTTTCTTTGGTTACCAATAACTGCTCATTATTGTTTTTTTTGCCTGAAGAAGCAGTAAACTGATAAAGCCAGGCGTTGAAATCTGCTGTATTGGGGATAGTTTTAGATAGATTTTCAAAAAGAAGATTGAAAGAATCATTTTTTTCCTGATCGTCAAAAGTACCTAAGCGTGAACAATCATGTTTAATATTTTCAAAAATGACTACCAGCCTATAAAGTTCATCAAGGTAATAGTCAGAAATGGTTTTATTTTGCTTAAAAAGATCGAGTACAGAAGAAAGCCGGTAAGCGTTGTCAATGTTGTCATTCACTATTTGTAAAAAAATATTGGCTGTGTAAACCATAAAATTATTTGGTTGCATTTCTATTAAAGCTTTCCAGTAATATGGATTATAAATTACTAAAGAATCATAGTTAAAACTATTCGTTTCCAGTGCCTTATCTATTCTCATACCGAGAGAAACTACACCCCGGTATTTTCTGTCTTGAATTTTAAAAAATGCTGATAACACAGGTAATACTTCATCTAAAGACCATTTTTTTAAATGATTAATTTTTCCTGCAAGGTCTTGTTTGAAAAATTCCTCTTCTGCTGTTGTTAAAGGATTTGTAATTTCTGGAATAAAAATTACATGAGTATCTATTTCGTTTTTTTTATAAGAAAACTCTGTAAGATAAATGAAATCAATAACATAAGACTTTATTGGTTTGATTTTCCTTAGTTCACTTTTTAAAGTTAAAAGCTCGTTATCACTCAATGCTGGACGGGCAGAAAGATAAATTTCAGGAAAAGTATCTGTTGTAATGATGGTTTGTATAATAACTTCTCTGGGGACATTATTTGAAATCATAAATTTGTTGACTACCCTGCTCTGTTTTTCAACAAAACTTACAAAACTGCTTCTGTTAAAACATACTTCTGAAATGCTTTGGTTGGTAATATATATTATTTTCTCACTGATTTGATTTTGTGCTCTTAAAGTATTAGTAAAAACAATGATAATGGCTGTTAATAGTATTATCTTTTTCATGGTAATATTTGACAACAAAAGTAATATAATTGTTTAAAAGCTTATCTTTATCAAATTACAGCATGGTTGTACTTTTGAAAAAAATTTAATCATGAATAAAATCGTATTTCTTTTGTTGTTTTCCTTATTATTCTGTTCAAACAGTTATACTCAGGTGCTAAATCATCATATAAGTGCAGAAATTAATATTGAAAAAAAGAGTGTTTCAGTAACTGATAAGGTTACATTAAACAGGTATGAAGTGGCAAAAAGCGGAATCATTGAATTTCAGTTAAATAAAAACTTCATCATTGTAAATGAACTTTGCTCACCAGACATCCTTATTCAGCAAATTTCTGAAAATGATAAAGCAAAAGTCTATCAGATCAGACCATCTGGTTTGATTGATTCAGGGCTTTTTATTTTTACCTTAGCGTACTCGGGAAATGTTGACGGTGCTATACAGGTAAGTAAGTCAGATTATGCAAGAGGTTTCAGTGAAACAGATGGTATAGTTTCTCCCGGAGGAATTTATCTGGCAGGTTCAACATTATGGGTGCCTTCTTTTGGTGAAATTCTTTATTCGTATGAGCTTACAGTCACCCTTGATTCAGCATTCAGAGTAGTTTCGCAAGGTGAGTTGAAGTCAGAACAAGTATCTGGAAACAAAAGAATAACCATTTATTCTTCACCCGAACCACAGGAAGAGGTTTATTTGGTTGCAGCAAAATGGAAAGTTTATACAGATGTCAGTGAAGGAGTGAGCATAGAAGCATATCTTCGAAATAAAGATAATGAACTGGCAACCAAATATATAGATGCTACAAAAAAATATCTTGTGCTATATGAAAAAATGTTGGGTGATTATCCTTATAAAAAGTTTGCACTGGTTGAGAATTTCTGGGAAACCGGCTATGGCATGCCTTCTTTTACTTTATTAGGTGAAAAGGTTATACGTTTTCCATGGATTATCAATTCAAGTTATCCCCATGAACTACTTCACAATTATTGGGGAAACAGCGTTTATGTCAACTATGATTCTGGTAACTGGTGCGAAGGAATCACTTCCTATATGGCAGACCATCTGTTTAAAGAACAACTTGGAGAAGGGGAAGAATACCGCAGAAGCACCCTTCAGAAATATGCAGACTTTGTGAATAAAAACAATGACTTTCCATTGTCAGACTTTCTATCCCGCCAGAGCCCGGCTGAAGAAGCCATAGGCTATGGCAAGTGCCTGATGATGAATCACATGCTCAGACGTGAATATGGTGATAAAGCCTTTCTGGACGCTTATAAATTGTTTTACAACGATTTTAAATTTAAAAAAGCCACTTTTAACAATATTAAAACCTGTTTTGAAAAAATTACCCGTGACGATCTGGATTTGTTTTTTGAACAATGGGTCAACCGTACAGGCGCCCCTTCCTTTACACTATCTGATGTCGTGGTAACAAAAGAAGGAGAAAACTATGTTCTTTTGTTTAAGATAAACCAGGTACAGGAGGCAGATGTCTTTTGGCTGAATTTACCTGTTGCCGTATATCTTGAAGGAGATACATCGGTTACCATGAAAACAGTCATTTCAGATAAACGTACTGTCCAATGCAAATATCTTTTTTCAAAGCGACCATTGAAAGTGGTTGCAGATCCACAGTTTGATGTTTTTCGTCTTGTAGATAAAAAGGAAGTACCACCATCTTTATCAAGGATGTATGGAGCGAATAAAATATTGCTAATAGTACCGAAAAATGACCCACATGCTTACGATTATGAAGTGTTGGCAAAACAATGGCAGCAAAATTTCAGAAAGGAAGGAAAGGTTGCCGATATTTTGTACGATAAAGATATTTTGATTGACATTGATTACCCTGTTGTATGGATTTTCGGGTATGAAAATAAATTTGCTGTTTATAACCAGTTTGCTAATAAATTTATTAATTTATTTGATTCTTCAACTTTAAGTAAATGGAATGCTGCTAAAACAAAAAATGAACTTATTTTTGTCTATCCTCATCCCGATCATCCTGAACAAACCTTTACTTTTGTTGGTATAAATAATTTTGAAAGTGCAACAGCTATTACCAGCAAATTGCCGCATTATGCAAAATATAGCTATCTGGCGTTTGAGGGAAAACTGGCAACGAATATTTTAAAGGGCACATTTGAAGTATTGGATTCACCACTTTCCTTTACAATGAAATACAATAGCGGAGCTCCTGTGCCTGCCGCCAAACTAATAAAAAGAACTGCATTGGCAAAATAAATTTATGAAAGTGTAAAAAGCTGTATAAGATATTTGATTTGCCAGGTTATGTTATTCAATATTTGATTAATTTTCACAATTTTGCATTGTAATGTTTTACAGTAAATATGACAATTGAAATAAAAGAAGTAAAAACACAGGCCGACAGGAAAGCCTTTGTCAATGTTCAGTTTGAAATTTATAAAGGCAGCGAATACTGGGTTCCGCCCTTAAAAAAAGATGAAATAAATGCCATTAATCCTGAAAAAAACCCTGCACATAAATATTGTGATGCAAAATATTGGCTGGCTTATAAAAACGGAAAGTGCTGCGGGCGAATAGGTGCTTTGATAAATCATCATTACAATGAAAAGGTTGGTGAAAAGATGGGGCGTTTTAACCGTCTTGAATTTTTTGATGACAGAAATGTTTTTGAAGCATTGATGAAAACAGCTGAAGACTGGCTGAAACAAAAAGAAATGAAAGGTATTCATGGCCCGCTTGGTTTTTCAAATCTTGACCCTCAGGGATTGCTGGTTGATGGATTCGACCACCTGCCTTCTGTGGCTTCGGTGTATCACCATCCTTATTATTTTCCTTACCTTGAAGATTATGGTTTTGAAAAAGAAAACGATTGGGTGGAATTCAGGCTGACTGTGAGCGATATTCCTGAAAAGGGGCTTAAAATGGTAGAAATGGTGAAATTAAGATATGGATTAAAAACACTTACTTTTACCAATAAAAACGATATTATCAAATACCTTGAAAAAATGTTTGCTGTTTTCAATAAGGCATTTGCTGAGTTACCTTATATGAACGAACTGAACAGCGATATGATTTATTATTACAAGAAAAAGTATTCAGGAATGATCAACCCGAAATATGTAAAACTTGTTGAAGACAAAGACTCTAATCTTGTTGCATTTATTATTGGTTTGCCATCACTTTCGCGAGCAATGCAAAAAGCCAGAGGTAAACTTTTTCCCTTTGGCATTTTTCATTTAATGAAAGCTATGAAGAATCCTGAGGTAATAGATCTTGCCCTGACAGGTGTATTACCTGAAGCACAATCAACAGGTGCTCCGGCATTGTTTTTCTCAGCACTACAGCAGCAGGCCATTGAAAAAGGGGTTAAATATATGGAAACAACAGGTATGTTTGAAACAAATACCAAAGCTATCGCATTTTGGAAAAACTATGAACACATACAGCATAAGAGAAAACGCTGTTACAAAAGAATATTTACCGAATAATTTTTATTTTTTAAACTTCCATATCGCCAAAATACGACTGTTATTTACTGTTAAATAATACCATGGTTTGCCAAGGTCCGGGAAATCATAATTTTCAACCCTGTAATGCGTAACAAAATAATCAGCTTTTTTAAAATCCTGTACATATTGTATTCTTAACCTGTCTTTTGGTTTTAATATCATGTGATTCAACTCACCAGGCAGTTTGGTAACAACAATATTTATTTTTGAAGAAGTATCATTTTTTAAAATATATTCAAAGCCATCTTTAAAGCATGCACCCCAGTAATCCTGTTCATAATGAAATCTTATATAATCTTTTTTCTTTGACACTAATTCATTGAAATATACAGCTTGAAAAGGATGATTATTGAACATCCAAAACATAGGTATAATGGAATAGGTTATTAAACCAAAGGCAATTATTTTCAGAAATGCTTTTTTCCTTAATAATAAATATTCAATACCTGCCACTGATAGAATCAGCATGGCAGGATAAATAAAATAAAGATGCCTCCAATCGTCATAAATGGTTGAATCATTGATAAATACCAATACTATCGGAAGAATGAACCATAATAAACCAGTCAAAAGTGTCAGAGACTTTTTATCATTAAAGTTATTTTTTATTAAACTGATAATTGTGGCAAGTATTCCTGTAAAAAGCAGAATAAGATAATTTACCGGAATTGAAATGCCAAGCCATGTAAGCAGATAATGCCAGGGTAGTTGTGAACCATTATAGAATTGCCCTCTGTAAAGAACAGGATAGTCCCAGAAATACTTTAATGTAGTAGTGAAAAAGCTGTTTAAATTTTCAAAGGTGTTATCCCATAAAAATGGCCATGTTGCATACAATACCAATGTAGAAATAATAATTACTGAAACAGAGTGAAAAATAAGTTTAATCAAATTGTAACGATTGAGAATACTAACAATCACAATATAAAGTGAAAATAAAAATACTAATAGTGTTCCTGCAAGCCTGATATTGACCATGGTTGCAAATAGAATGGCAATCATCACTAAATACAGCCATTTTCGTTTCAAAAGGTATTGATGGCAAAAATAAAATGTAAAAATACTTGAACAAAGGAAAGGAACATCTTTGGTATTAAAAAACGAATGGGCATATATTCGTGGGCTAATCAACAAAAACACCATGGCTATTAATGCCAAATCCTTTCTTTCAAAAATCATTGTTATTAAAAAATAGAAACACAGGGCTGAAAGTAAAAAAAATAAGTGGTTTATCAAATGTCGAAAAAGATAAATATCCCTGATATCTGTAATATTCAATGCTTTTTCTATTGATACTAAATAAACTTCATAGACAGGGCCGAAATTTTCAATATAGTCAATATTTTTTTCAGAAAACATATAAGAATAGGCATTCAGGCCAAACTGCCGTTGCATAGGCTCATCCCAGGCTATGCCATAATCATCATAGGTAAATATGGTAATAAGCAGTGATACAACAAGTAAAGAATATGGATTCAGTATGAGATTTTGAAGGAAAGTTTTAATTGTAATATTATTATTCACTTTCCTTCTTTTCAAATTAAAATATCATTAGCGATTTTTATACTGTCTGAAATTTTTCATAAATTGCACTCTTTCGTAAGCAGCAGGATCATGTGCTTTTGAATGACTTAGTTTTCCTCTGAAATCATCAAGCGAATTATACCCATGCTCTGCCATCCAGTTTTCAAGTTCTGTTAACATATTTGACAGATATTTAGGGCCATTTTTATACAAGGTTGAAGCAATCTGAACAGCATTTGCGCCTGCAAGTAACTGTTTTATTAATGACTTGCCGTCATGAACTCCTGTCGAAGCAGCAATATCACATTTTACACGGCCATACATAACACCTATCCACCGCAATGAAAGAGGCAGGTCGTCAGGGCTACTAAGCACGTATGACGATATCACATTTAAATTGTTAATGTCAAAATCAGGGCTGTAAAAACGATTGAAAAGTGTAATTCCTTTTATTCCTGTTTCTGACAAAGAAATGACCATGTTTGCAAGATTGCTGAAATAATAGCTGATTTTAATAATTATTGGTAAAGAGGTATGTTTTTGTACTTCTGAAATAATTTCAAAATACAATTTTTCATTTTGTTCACTGCTTCTCGTGAGGTCAGAAGGTAAAATAAAAATATTCAACTCTAAAGCATCAACACCGGTTTTTTCAACTTCTGAAGCAAAGTATGTCCATTTTTGTGCAGAAACACAATTTATTGAGGCAATAACCGGTATTTTTAAAGCAGTTTTTGCTTCGGTCAGTAACCTTAAATATTTTCTGACACTGTCTTCCTGTGGAAAATCTTCCATATAATCAAAAGTTTCAGGGTACACAAAAAATCGCCCTGTCATGGTATGTGACTGTTCTTCCATTTCATAGATGATTTCCTCTTCGAAAAGGCTTTTAACAACTACTGCTGCTACACCATTTTTCTCAAGTTCAATCATTTTTTCTAATGTATCTGTCAGTCCACTGCTGGCAGCTATTATTGGGTTTTTTAATGTTAATCCTGCAAATTTTGTTGTCAGATCCATATTTATAATGATTTTATTTTATGGCAAATTTATTTTAAAATCATGAATGATTTTGAAAAATGAATGTTATTATTTTCTGTGACCAGATAATATATTCCATTGGTCAAGTCTGTGATGTCAATGAAATGTAAAAAATTTCCTTCTTTAACAATCTTTCCCTGTACATCAATAATCATGTAATGACAAGTATTTTCTTTATCAGGTAATAAAACATTTATCCTGTTTTGGCCAGGATTGGGATAGATTTTAATATCATTTCTTGAAATCTCCTGTTGCTGTATATTCAATTTACCCCAAAGACCTGATTCATTTAAAATACATACTGTATTGATGGGCAATGAAGTAACTTTTGTTCTTATTACAGGATTGGTTTGCCATTCAACAATCACAGAATCAACGAAGCTATTTTCGGCCAATCCAAAATTGGTAATAAAAGGTTGTTGCCCGCCAAAATGCCCATAACCGGCTTTTACTTCCCGCATTTGCCGGATGCCACCTGCCCAAACAATAATTCTTGAACCAATGGCCGATGCATTGCAACCTTTTGGTGCCATCAGTTTTATGGCAATCCAGTTTTTTGTATGCCCTATCTTATTTTCATACACATCAACTTGTGCTTTTGGCTGATAAGTGCCATCTCCATGTGCAACTACAAAGTCATCATCGCCATCTAAATCGTAATCAACAGGTTGCAGGCTGCCTATTTCCCTGATCATTGTTCCAACAGTGTTTATACCCAACTCGCCAGATATGTCATCCAGTGTTCCTGAAGTATCTTGCTTTAAAACAAATAGTCTTCTGTTGGTAGTATATCCACCACTTCCCATGATAAAATCAAGAAGCATATCGTTGTCTAAATCTAACCAATTACCTGCATAGTCTCCTAAATGACTTGGTTTTGGCGGATCACGTTTTACTTTATCAAGTGCCCATATCAACTTAAAATTTTCTGTTTCACCTTTATTTAATACAAGGGTTGAACTGCCTTCACCTGCACCAAAACCACCATGAACCAATAAATAAAAAAAGTCAATATCGCCATCATTATCATAATCTGCTGGTTGTGATTCCCAGCAACAGAGAGCCTGGCCGCCATCACCATTCAGATATTGTGTGTTGTAACCTGCCTGCAATGCAACATCATTAAATTTTTGATTTGCCTGGTTGACATACAGGCTGCCTCCACTCCTGCAGTAGGGTGCAGTGGCAATATCCATCCAACCATCATTGTTCCAGTCGGTAGCATTTGCTCCATAAAGTGGCATTTTATTGATGCTGATTTTTGATATAAAACTTTGGTCTGTAAATGTTCCATCACCATTGCCTTTCAACAAATAACTATTCGTCATTCCATTTATACCACCCTGTTCCTGATTAAGCTTATAATCGTCAAACCAGGATGCAAGAAACAGATCTATTAAACCATCTTTGTCATAATCTAAAAATGTTATTCCTGTAATATTTACCAAACCTTCATCTTTGCCTGAATGTAATCCCAGCTTATTCAAACCATTATTTTCTACTAAAAAAAATTTTCCATCACCACGGTTAAGCATTACTTCACATCTGTCTCCGGGATCGTTGCTGTCGGGATGGTAATATTCCCAGCGGTGATAATATATTCCTGTTACGGCATCTACATCGCCATCATTGTCAATATCAGCAAATGCTATATTATCAATTACTCTTCCATGTTTGCCATTTCTTTTAATATCAATATCTGACCAGTTTGTGGAATCTTTATAAATCCTATCATTTGGATCAGAAGATTGTGTGTTTTGAATGTTAAAATAAATTTTTGCTTTTCCCTTTATTCCCCCGGAAGCATAAATTGTTATGATTTCGGGATAATTATCGTTATTCAGATCACAAACATATAAGTATGATGCTCTTGAACTGTCCATTTGCAACTTTGAAGTAGCTTTTTCTATCCATCCAGCATTTTGTGAATAGGCTGATGTTGATAAAATTAAGAGAATGATAAAAAAAATCCTGTTCATTTAATTTCAATATTTATTCAACATGTAAAGGTAAAAAAAAAACAGGATATTACTGATGAAAGGAAATGGAAAAATTATTTTCACATATAAGTGCCATTCCCCTTTATTTTATTGTACATTCGCTCAAACATTAATACTTGCTCTCTTTGCTCCTCTCAGCAAATCCTTTTTGTCGGAAAACTTTGTTTAATGA